>Ga0181532_10003624_pt1 | contig 13818 bp, 16 predicted proteins | sample PEATcosm2014_Bin_33_FD_119768 | JGI IMG/M metagenome (GOLD analysis project Ga0181532, IMG submission 119768) | Peatland microbial communities from MTU Mesocosm Facility, Houghton, MI, USA - PEATcosm2014_Bin11_30_metaG | ecosystem: Environmental > Terrestrial > Soil > Wetlands > Peat | place...
TAACAGTCAAGGGTAATAATATTACTTACATGGGAACATTTCCACAGAGCAAAATTTGGCCTACCGTCAAATAAATCAGACATTTATCTCAGGATTTGGGCTGATTTCTTCTGGAACTTCGGATTAGCGATTCCGAATCTCGGCCTGTGAGCGATCTTGCTCAGACTTGCCGGCGTCCATCTGTCATTCTTCATCCTGCTGGAATGTCTCTGAATAGCGCCAGAGGGACTTCCTGGCCTTTCGTCGCGCACCAGCAAGCGCACGCGCGCGGGCGATAGCGTGACCGTCAAGGGGGAACATTTGCGAGCACAAACGTCTTTCGCTCCGGGAGAGGTCTGGGGCCAATATAACAACTACCGGACGAGCGGCTTGGTCGGATCAGGGGTTGTTCACGTTGTACTGTTGGGACTCGTCCTTGCGGTTGCTGCCGTTGGGCATCAGGTCGTGCAGGAAGCCAAGCGGAGAGAGGTCGTGATCCTGGTTGCACCTTCTCCGGATGCATACATTATGCGGGCGTCCACGAAGCTGGTCGGAGGTGGTGGGGGCGGAGGAGATCACGATCCTCTGCCCGCACCGAAGGGAAAACTGCCTAAGTTTGCCATGGTGCAGATCACGCCGCCCCAAATAGTGCTTCGTAACCTGCAGCCAAAGCTGACGGTAGAACCCACGGTCATTGTGCCGCCTCAAGTACAACTCGCGGAAAATCACATGCCCAACCTGGGGAATCCATCGGCTACGGCTCTACCAGGAGCTCCACCCTCCAACGGCACCGGTTCGGGCGGTGGCATCGGATCCGGTTCGGGCGGCGGCGTTGGGGTTGGACACGGCCCAGGGGTTGGCGCCGGGAGCGGTGGAGGCATTGGTGGGGGCGTGTTTAAAGTAGGCGGCGGAATTTCGGCGCCACAAGCGGTTTTGACGCCCGATCCTGAGTACACAGAGGAAGCGCGCCGGGCGAAAACACAAGGCACCTGCACGCTATGGTTGATTGTCGATGCAGCCGGGAACCCGCGCGACATTCGCGTGGTCCGCGGACTTGGGTATGGGCTGGATGCAAAAGCGATGGAGGCCGTAAGGCGGTGGCATTTCGATCCTGCCTTGAAAGACGGGAGACCGGTGAACGTGCAAATTAGTGTGGAAGTCGAATTTCGGCTTTACTGAGTATAGGTTTCGGCAAGTGCGCAGCCCACAGCTCGATCATAGAGTTCGGCGGGACTTCTCTGATAACCAGAGGAAAGAAGAGATGGCGCGCCAGGCGGACGGGGGCATTGGTTTGTGAGAGTTGCCCGGTTGCGCCGTCAGAGGAACAAACGACCGAAGTCGCATAGTTCCTTCACATCTGTTCACGGGACGTGAAATTTACAGCGGCGCAGTATTGTGCGTTCAAGACTGCACAGTTTCTGAAATAAAGCCCTGGGGCACTGTCACCCTTTGCGATTTTCTCTCGCCAGCCATGGATGCGCAAAAGCGCCCCGGTCTTTGGGCCGGGGCGCCGTATACGCACAGTGCTAGATTCGTGACAGGTTGAAGAAGGGACGGGCGTGAGGGTCGAACGTCGCTCGGTTGGCCGAACACTAACCCATGCCTGCCCTGTGGGGCCGTCCACCTTCGCAGGGGACGTCCCGTTACAGCAGTTTGTAGACTACTGTGACCGCTATGGCACCTACTGGTCAAGATTGCTCACTTTCGCAGATTCATTGGACGAGTCGACATCTCAATATGTAAGGCTCATGAGGCATCTCGATCAGGGCTTTCTGAGGGAGTACGCTGCGGGGGGAACTCGGAGAGTCTCGTATGCGATCAACATTCCTGCAATTGCGCAATCGTGGGTAACAACTGGCTCGCCAAGCAGTCTTTGGCTACAAAAGCGTCCACAGATTTCAAGGCCTGCGCAGGAAGGTCCGTCACAGCAGACAGCATGATGATTGGAGCCTGGGGCAGAAGCCGTCTCATCTCGATCGCGACTTCCAGCCCATTCATCTCGGGCATGACATAGTCGACGACCACAATGTCAACCGAATGGATGGAAGCTAGTTGTAGTCCCTCGCCGCCGCTGGGGGCGGTCAGAACGGTGTACCCAAAGCTTTCGAGGAATGCCTTTTCGCACTCCAGCAGATCTTGGTTATCGTCGATGCAAAGAACCATTGTGCGATGAGAGGTCAAGGGCATGGGCCGACTCCGATTCGCCCCATGGTCAAGATTCAGACGGAAAGAATCTGGTCAAAATTGCTCATACTCTGTTCCTCCGACATCGCCCGGTCCTATCTTGACTGCCTGACCAGTAGGCCGTTTGCTGCCTTTTCCACGGCGTCAGCGGCAGAGAGTTTCCGATCCCGGTGTGGTTCGGTGCGCAAGGCTCCCGCCACCAGTTCACAAGCTTCATCGGTGGGTGCGCCGCAAGTGGGACAAGGCACGGATAATATCTGCTTCGGGGTGAGTTTTTTGGTTTTCACAAGCACATCATGCAACGTTCCCAGTCGCAGAAGATGCACCATATTGCACATTTTCAGAGAAATTCTCCGAGGGACAGGGTTCATTTTGGGGTCTGCGAATATCCTTCCAAGCTGAGCAAAAGTGCACATCTTTGGCGATCACGATTATGACAAGATGTTTTAGGGTGTAGCTTGACCCGTGGAGGATTTCCTTGGCGCTACCAACCAAATTGGACAAGAAAGAACGCGCCCTCGCGCCGAAGGAATTCCTTGCCACGATCGGCGAGGGCAGGAAGGTTGTGGTCTTTTCCAAGAAACAGACAATCTTCACGCAGGGAGATCCGGCCGATGCCGTTTACTATATCCAGAAAGGCAAGGTTCGACTTACCGTCGTATCCAGAATTGGCAAGGAGGCGACCCTGGGCGTTATGAGCGAGGGAGACTTCTTCGGAGAAGGCTGCCTGGCTGGACAGCCATTGCGCATGAAGGCTGCAACCGCGATGACGGATTGCGAAGTTCTGCGCATTGATAAAAAGGCGATGATGCTCGCGCTTCACAAGCAACAAGCATTCTCCGACCTGTTCGTTGCGTATCTGCTGGCACGGAACATCCGATATCAAGAGGATTTGGTTGACCAACTCTTCAATTCCAGCGAAAAGAGACTAGCGAGGGTTCTCCTCTTGCTGGCTCATTTCGGTAAGGAAGGCGTGCCTGAGACTGTAATTCCGCAGATCAGTCAGGAGACCCTTGCTGAAATGGTCGGTACAACCCGGTCACGGGTCAGTTTCTTCATGAACAGGTTCAGAAAACTAGGCTTCGTGAAGTACGGCGAGAGCGGACTGCAAGTTCATAGCTCACTTCTGAATATCGTTCTCCACGACTAGCTCCTGCGCCCAGCCCCGCAACTCAACCTCCCCCACAACGATGGCCAAATCAGGCACTCGCCGGGATCGAATCCGGGACCGGCGGTATCTTCTGGCAATCCTCGACTCGCGCATAGCCAGCAACAAAAACCGGGCGAGTCCTCGCGCGCGAACCTATTTCAAGCCCAGTTCGCCATCGTACTGTCGGATAACCCCGTAGCACTCGCAGGCGGAATATTCAAGTCTCTTGCGGTTTACGATCTTCACCGCGCCTCGGGTGTACTCGATGAGCTTCTCTTTCTGCAAGAGACCGGCAGCCAAGCTCACGGTAGGTCTATCTGTCCCTAGCATGGTCGCGAGAAAATCATGGGTGATGGGCAGGGCCCCTGAGTCCACTCGGTCCTGAGTCATTAGCAACCACCGAGCCAGGCGCTGCTTGATATCGTGCAGTCGATTACACGCGGCTGTTTGTGCAACCTGCATAGCCCGAATTGCGACATAGCGGTTCAACGACATTTGCAGGTGTGGAGTGGTTTCCAAAGTATTTTGCAAAGCCCCAACTTTTACCCGAAATCCGTCTCCGGAGATTTGTACCACCGCCCGCAGCGGGCCCCTGCTCAGGCCAACCGCCGCCGGCGTTCCTGTAAAGCCCTCATTGCCTACCACGCCAGCTTCCGCGGTTTTTCCATCTTTCATCACGACTACAAGAGAAATCAAACCTCGATTCGGGAAATACGCAAACTCCAACCTTTCACCGGTCTCGTGAAGGACCAGATGGTTGGATAAGCGGACGTATTCGAGGTGAGGGCGAAGGGAGGTGTACTCGCTATCGGACATCGATAGAAGTATTTTGTTCCCAACTGGCTTTCCTGCGGCATTCGTCCGCTCGCCAGACTGCACGATTTGGAGGTCTTTGCGCACCGGCAACCGGAACCGAAAGCCTCCAAGACGCGGGGTGAACCCACCCGCCTTGATGTGCGAAACAGGAACTCTGCCTGTTTCCGCTGTCCGGCAGAGTATACAGGGTCCAACACAAGGCTTCTGTAGGGTATCGTACATTGACTCTCCCCTCCTGCGCGTCAGCATTGCGCCTCGCGAAACGCGACCCAGAAACGACTCTGCTTCACGCGTCGAATCAGAGGTCCCACGAACAAAGGATCTTCGGTTCTGTGCAAGCATCTGGAAAACCTCGCGTTTTTCGCGGCTTTTGGACGGTCGTCAAATTGGCCCGCCCGAGCAGCCGTCGCTGTGGGAATGTGGCAACCCGCGTTCTGTGCGAGTTTCCAAGCTCCGAGGGACCGGGGATGAACTCGTCAGGCGAGTACAATCAATCCGCCCTCGGAGCGTCATTTCCACAGCGAAACCCTCGATTTTCAAGGAATTGGCGAGACTTTGACGTTCCCTAGCCACCCTCGACCAAAATGAGCGCTTCTCAAAAAGTCGCAGAAAATGCATGTTTTTCCAGATTCTCGTTCAGAGCCGGATTTTCCATGTGGGTAGGATGCCCGACAGACCATTTGCATTGGCGCGTGTAATCCTTGCCGTTCTTTGATGCATCTTCGGCCACGCACCCAGGCTTCGCGATGTTTTCTGTTGCAACAAGGCAGTAGGCTACTGCGAAAGGAGCTCGTTCATGGCGGGCCAGAGCCCCGAGTCCCTATGACGGCAAGTGGGCGCTCGCTGGCGCAACGATCGAGGCGGCTATGAGCCGGAACCTTGTGTGGATTGAGAAACAGCGTTTTCGGGGTTTTGGTTGTTCCGAATGTGACTGGCGGTTCAAATCTCCAAGTGCGCTGTCCGGCGGATCTTTCGAGGAGATGATGCGCAACTTCGAGTTGCAGCGCGACGAAGAGTTTGCATCGCATGTTTGCGCCGATCACCCAAGAGCCAAGAGCACATAGTCACGGAGAGCCTAATAGGAGAAAAACTGGTGCAGGGACAACCCAGTTCTCGCTTGGGTAGGGCCGTCGTGGCGATTACCACAGTGGCAAATGTTCGCCGCGGGCATGGGTCTGTCGGTTGTGTCAGTACAGCCGATCTGAGCCTTCGATCTGGCCGCTCGCCGGTACCCGAGTCCATGGTCAGAACTGTGCTGTTTAGACCAGCCGCAGCACTCTTTCCCGACTATGCTTTGTACACCGGGAGATGGATAATCGCAGCGAAGCGCGCTGCTACGGTCTCTGGGGAAAGAGACAATGGAACATGACCGATATCACCAATAAGCCAACTCCCAGACTGCGTAAGGCTGCCCAACCTCCGCTGGCACATCGTGGGGCGGCCCCTGAATCAGACCGTGCCAGGAAGCCAGCGCTCTCGGAACCGGCTTACAACGGCCAGGAACTGAATAACGGAGATCGCGTCGAGGGTTTGGGTAATTTCGGTAAGCCAACTGGAGAATTCGGCACAGTTGAACGAGCCAACGAAGATGAAGCGCTCGTCAAATGGGATCGTGACGGGCGCACAAGGCTCCACCAACCGTCGCTCAAGAAGGTTTAGCCGCCGCGGCTCTTGATAGGGACGTATTACGCGTTGAGGGAGTTCTCGGCCGGTGGTTCAGAAACGCAAAACCTCTGCTGTGCCAAACTGCTTCCCACGTTTATTGCATTTGCTTAATATCACTGCCCTGCGAGTAAAAAGGGCGACCCTTCAACCCGGGCCGCCCCGTACGGCGAACGATCTCACTTACACTGCTGCTAGGACGTTATGGAAGGTCGACGTAACGGATTCAAACGTCTGAACCTTGGGTGTTCCATCGACCATTCTCGCAAATTTCCTCAACACTTCTGGGTAGGTGTTCGTGTTGTAGGCTTCCGCACTGGCTTTGTTCTCCCACAGACTGATCGCGATCGCATCCTGGCTGCCAGGATTTGACAACGTGATTTCTTCCTTAAAGCCCTTTTGCTTGCGAAGTAAAGGGAGAATCTCGTTTTCAAAGGTCCGGGTATAGTCAGAAAGCATGTTCGATTTCAGATGAAACGAGATATTGCGTGCAAACATATTCAACCTCCTAAGGGTTGTGGTTGCTAAGAGGAGAGAACTTCAGATGGCTGACTTAGTTTCAGGGAACCTGAAAGAGGAGAAAGATGCTCACTCCATTTAGCTCGTGCATTCAAGTGGCCTTTGGCGTCCCCGTGCAACTCGTTGAATCAATACGTCAGAAAGCCGATCGAGCAACGCCGAGTCCGGGTTCCACCGTGTACGTTTAGCGGCCAGCACGTACAAACCGGGTGTGCAAGGGGGTTGCCCGCTAAAGCGGCGACAGGTCGTCTTCTTTTCCCTCGTCTTTGCTGGTTCCCCGAAGCAACCGCTTCTCCAGGAATTGCCGTGCCAAGTCCTTGCCCCCTGTGCCGAATGCGATTGCCAACCCAAGCATCGTGGCTCCAAAGGCGATTCCGAAAGCAACCAGCATGGTCTGTTCTGCTACTCCCACTTCCTCAAAGGCCATGGAGAGTACAAAGATAATAATGATGGTGCGAATGGAAACACTCAGCAGACGGGATGAGGGGAAGTTGGCATTCACCGCGGCTAAGAGCGCGGCCCGGGACAAGAACGTGGCGCCGAGCAAGCCGAAAAAGATGATCAATAGCGCCACAAATAGTCGCGGCAAAAAAAGGAAGAACTTGGCGATTTGCTCCTGCAAACCAGCAATGTCCAGAGCTCTCACCCCGAGCAGGATGATGCCCAGCCATGCCACCCAAAACACAAACCGGCATAACAGGTCCGTCGCCGAAGGCAACGCGGCCTTGGCCAACAGCTGGGAAGCACCTGCGTTTTCAGAGAGCTTGTCGAACTTGATGAGTCTCAGGATGCTGCGCAAGAGCACTTTTAAGAAGTATGCAACCACCCACCCTACAAATGCCATGATCACCACGACGATGATCCGTGGAAGGATGTGGGCGAAGCTCCTGGCAAGCTCCTGCATCGCCTGAGTCAATTCGCTGACAATCATTTCCCACATAATGACCTCACTCTCTCCCGTTCCATTTCTCCAGCAGGTACGGTTTCATTCGTTCGAATTCAAGGCACAAGGTTTCGATATTGTGTTCGACGTCGTCGGCGGAACCGTTGCGGTTCTCCACCAAGAATGTGGCGGCTCTGCCGCGAAACAGCGGTGCCAGGGCCTGGATGATGTGATCCCGGCTGATGACCGTTTTGTGATACGCTGCGGCAAACTCGTAAACCGTCTTAACCCACAACTCGGCGGAATAGCGAAAAAGTCCTTCCTCCAGACGGGAGATTTCCTGCAGTTCCGCCAGCGTCGAGGGGGAGAGAATGGACTGAAATACGGATTCCAGCTCGGCGACCCCGATCAAGAACATCTCTCGCAGCCTTTTCCTGTTGACTCGCAGCGGCTCCCGAGTGAACTCTTGCTCTGGGCCGGTTGTAGGGACTGGCTGGGAGCCCGTCCTGCTGGTCCACAACGAAAAGTGCGGTTCCAGGGAAGAGAACAAGGGCCCGACGGTTTGTCGCATCGCCGGAACCAAGTCGGCCGAACGCCGCTCAACGTGCTCCTTGCTTCCCAGGTAGGATTGGCAAATACGGTAGCCTCCGGTGATCGCCGTCAGCGTGAACTGCGTTTCGGAACCAGCCTGAGCAGTTTCGTCATGCCACGCGTTCTGGGCAAGGAATTGGCTTCCGAGGCGGCCCGAGAATGCGAAGTCCAACGCGTAGGGCTCGCGGATTCTTAATCCATACAGCGCACGGGTCATAGGGTAGAGCAGATTGGTTAAGAGGAGCCCATCAAACTTGTGCCGGCTATAGGTTGGCAACACAAGGTCGAATTGTTCCGCGTAGGTGGGCCGCAAGACGGTGGTGAGCCAGTCCGCCGTGATTTGAGTGGATTCGGGGGAAATCACCGCGCACGCCTTGGCGCGCAACAATTCAGCAGTGGCCAAAATCGTCCGTAGCGCTGTCCCTCGGGCGGGGGTGGTCGCATACTGCGTGCTGATCGAGTGCAAGGTACGGAGGGCGTACACCTTGGAACTCCTTCCAGCGTCGCCGATCGCCGCGCTCACAATCAGTTCGGGTGTGCCATCCCGCGATCCTCCGTCGGCGTTGATGATGGCTGCTCTCTCTCGAGGAAAGTACTTCAGGATACCCGCCTGAATCGTTTCGACGACGGAGCCGATGGTTTTGGCGTTGTTATGAGTGGGTACACCCACGAGGATGTCCACTTCGCCGACATCGATGAGCTGGCGAAGAAAATCATCTGTGAGAAAACTCTCCTCCGCCAATTTAACCTCTGTCATGTGATGTCGATCCCCAGCCGTCTATCACTCAGATTCTCCGCAACCGAAACCAGTAAAAGTGATAAGGGCCGAGGGTCAGCAGATACGGCACCTCGCCCACTCGCGGAAAAATGTTCTTGCCGAACATCTCGATCAGAATATTCCCTTTATAACGGCGCAAGTCCAGTTCGACCGCCTGTGCAGCATTCGAAAGATTATTAACCACCAAGATTGTCTCGTCGCCCAACTGGCGCACGTACGCCAGTATCCTGTGATTGGCTGGATAGAGAAACTCAATCGAGCCGCTGCCGAACACACCTGTCGTCTTGCGAACTGCAATGAGGCGGCCCATCCAGTTGAGTAGAGAGTGTTCGGTCCGTCTTTGCGAAAACACATTGACTGCCGGATAACCGTAGACTGGGTCTTGGATCAACGGGGCGTACAGTTTCTCTGGATCTGTGGCGGAAAACCCTCCGTTCCAGCCTCCGCTCCACTGCATTGGAGTTCTCACTCCGTTGCGATCGCCCAAATTGATGTTGTCACCCATTCCGATTTCGTCGCCATAGTAAACAATGGGAGTGCCCGGTAAAGACATCAGCATCCCGTTCATCAATTCAATACGCCTTCGGTCATTGTCGAGCAAAGGGGCGAGCCGGCGCCGAATTCCGCGGTTCAACCGCATCGTCTTGTCGTGGGCGTAGGTGTCGTTCATGTAGTCCCGTTCGATATTCGTCACCATTTCGAGGGTCAACTCATCATGGTTGCGCAGGAACAGGCACCACTGGCACGAGGGTGGGATTGCCGGCGTCTGCTGCAGGATCTCCGTGATGGGTTTGCGGTCTTCCAGCTTCACTCCCATGAACATCCTCGGCATCAGCGGGAAGTGAAATGCCATGTGGAATTCATCGCCGTCGGCGAAGTAAGGCCGAAGGTCGGCAGGCCATTGATTGGCTTCCGCCAGAAGCATCTTGCCGGGAAATTGTTCATCGAGTTTTCGGCGCAACTCTTTTAAGATCGCGTGGGTCTCGGGCAAATTCTCGCAATTCGTGCCCTCGCGTTCCACCAGGAACGGGACCGCATCCAGCCGGAAGCCGTCAACCCCCAGTTGCAGCCAGAACTTCATGACATTCCACATCTCTTCCCGGACAGCTGGATTGTCATAATTAAGGTCGGGCTGGTGGCTGAAGAAACGATGCCAATAGTAGGATTTCGAAACCGGATCCCACGCCCAATTGGAGAGCTCGGTATCAACAAAATTGATCCCAGCTTCGGGATATCCGGTATCGGTGTCACTCCAGACGTACCAATCCCGATACCGGTTTTGCGGCGAACTTCGGGCCTGCTGAAACCAGGGGTGCTGATCCGATGTGTGGTTCAGCACCATTTCGATGATTACTCTTATCTGACGCTCGTGAGCCGACCCCAGGAATTTTCCAAAATCCTCCAAGGTCCCATAGCTGGAATGGACGGAGTAGTAGTCTGCGATATCGTAGCCGTCGTCGCGCAGAGGCGAGGGAAAGAACGGCATCAACCAGATTGTGTTGATCCCTAATTCGGCCAGGTAGTCGAGCTTTTGATCCAGCCCGTGGAAGTCGCCAATGCCATCTCCGTTGCTGTCGTAGAAAGTACGAACATGAGCTTGGTAGATGATCGCGCGCTTGTACCAAAGCACATCCTGCTTGAATGGCAAACCACTTCCTCCTCGTGCAATGCCAAGCCCCCCGACCGACGCGCCCTTCCGATTACCTTATCTCTGGGCAGGCAGTCCCACAAGTCCAACCGTTCTGCGAGTGCGCTCAGTGGCAGTGGGAAGCGCCGTTACTATTCTCAGCCTGCTCACGTGGTGACCGAAGCCATGCACTGTGCCGGTGTGAGGGAAATCGTCAATCAATCGACCGTTCCAAATCACATCTGCTGATGGCTCACGCGGCGGAGGTCCGCAGCTGAGACTCCAACCTATTTGCTGGTTCGTCGAGCCGCACCTCGCACAGTTCCGCGATCAAAGTGCTCGCCCAGCGATAGATGTTGTGCTCCCTGACAACCTTGCGCATGCGCTGCATCCTGGCCTTCCGTTCTTCGGTATTCATCTCAAGAGCAAAACGGATGGCTTCTGCCATCTGCTCGATGTCATAGGGATTCACCAACAGCGCGTCCGCCAATTCGCGGGCCGCCCCGGTGAAGCGGCTCAGGACAAGCACTCCTTGTTCATCCTGGCGTGCGGCCACGAATTCCTTGGCCACCAGATTCATTCCGTCGTGCAGGGAAGTGACCAGGCAAAGATCCGCAGTCCGGTAGAACCGCTGGATCTCAGTGTGGCTGTGCTGCCGTTTCATGTAGACGATGGGCTTCCACTTGCCTGTCTGGAAGCGCCAATTGATGCGCTCTGCTTCCGCCTCCACCTCCCCGAGCAAATCGTGGTAGCGCTTGATGTGGGTGCGGCTGGGCGCTCCGATCTGTAGCAACGTGAATTTGTTGCGATAAGTCGGGTGCTTTTCCAGGAGTCGCTCGATGGCCAGGAATCGCTCCAGAATGCCTTTGGTATAGTCCACGCGATCCACGCCTACGCCCAGAAACGTCGCTTCGACCCCCAGTTCGCGCAGTAACGCAACCCGCTCCATATAAACGGATTCCCCGGCCTCGGCGGGAGGAGGATTCTCCGGAAACTCCACGCTGATAGGAAACGGTTTTACTACTGTCCGGTGTTCCTCGCGATTGACGGTGAAATGTTCCCAATCAATCCGCGATTCCAGCGCGCGGTCCACCGTTTGCAGAAAGTTCGTGCAGTGGGATTGAATATGGAATCCAATCAAGTCTGCTCCCAACAAACCGTCCACGAGTTCTCTTTGCCACGGACAAATGCCAAATGCCTCCGGGTTCGGCCACGGGATGTGCCAGAAGATCGCCACTCGCGCATCCGGGCGAGCCTTCTTGATCATCCGGGGCAGAAGTGCAAAATGGTAATCCTGTGCCAGGAGCACCGGATGGTCCATGCCCTCCATTTCTTTCAGTACCGCATCTGCGAACCGGCGGTTCGCCCGTTCATAGTGTTCCCAGTCGGAGCCCCGAAAGAGCGGGCGAGTGTGAGCAATATGACAGAGAGGCCACAGCCCCTCGTTGGAAAAACCATAGTAGTATCCTTCTTCTTCTTCCTTGCTCAACCAGACGCGCCGCAAGGTATAGCGGGGATCGTCGGGCGGGACGCGCAAGCGGTCATGCGTGTCCACGGTCTCGCGGTCCGCGTCTCCACTGCCGTGTGCGATCCATGTTCCATCACACGCGCGCAAGATGGGCTCCAGGGCTGTCACCAATCCGCTGGCCGGAACGATCGCCTCGACATTCCTGCCCTGATGTTTATGGATGTAGGGCTCCCGATTAGCCACTACGAACAGGCGGCTTTCCCCCAGCTTGCCGCGCACGTGGACCGAAAGTCGTTCTGCAGTCCAGATCGTGTCCGCGGCCTGGCGCAACTGGGCCTCCTGCTCGGCTGCGGAGCGAGCCGCCGTCAGGCTTGCGGCGAAGGTTGCCATTTCGTTGGCGAGTGGCCGGAACAGATCCAGATCCGGCGCGGTCGGGCGCGAAGAAGCCTTACCCACCCGCAAGGCGCGCATCCACTGCGCCGCCCGGGCGATCGGGCCGGCAATGCTCCAGCGCACAATCAGCAACGTAGTGAGTGTGATCAGGAAAACCAGCACGAGTACACGCAGAAATGTATCGCGCCAGACCCTCCTGCTTTGGGCATTGATGTAGCTGGCGTCGTGAATGATCGCCAGGCTGCCCACGACTGCGTCATCCCGACGCAGAGGGACCGCATAAATATAGACTGAAGCCTCTCCGAGTCGGATGTATTCTCCTGCGCTTTGGCCGTTCGAGGCTGCCTGCCGGGCCACCGCAGGTTCGTCTGCGAGGTGTGGCGCCAGTCCAGGAGTAATCGCGATGGATTCGCCTTGGGGGTTATAGACGACAACCCCAGTCAGATGTTCCCGGCTGCCGAACCGCTCAACGGTAACCTGAAGGTCTTTACGTGAGCCCTTCTTGAGATTGAGATAAGGTTCGACTTTGTCGGCAAGACTCTCTCCCAACACCTCTGCGCGGTGCTCTAGATCCCGGCGCAAGCTCCGCCTTTGAGATCGCACCTCATAGTAGGAGGACAGCAGCGAGATCAGTGTGATCCCAACGATCAACGAGATAGTGAGGCGAAGGGTTAGGAGGCGCACAAATGACCTAGACGCAAATCGGACATCGCAAGTAATATGAAATCGTACTCCAAAACTCAGCCTTCCCGCGAGCAAGCGGTGGTTCGGATTCGTTCGGAGCTTTCAAGGTTCTACTCACTTGCGCTTCTCAGCGTTGAGATCCAACGCGCTACGACGACCAGCCTCTGCGGTGCTGGTCCAACATAATGCGTGGGATAGCAGGTGATGAGCGTTAGTTGCGCCGAACGAGACTGGCGTAGAGCTGAAAGATCCGTAGGCTCAACGACACGATGTCCCGTAACCTCGAATCGGTAGATTTCGCCCTGCCGCTGAAGGTCAATCTCATCCCCTTCGCGCAACTCGTCGAGATGACGGAAAAAAGTGTCTCGGTGGGCGACGATGACCGAGTTACCGGCAGATCCTGGAAGAGCCGACTTCTCCATGTGGCCCGGCCCAAGCTTGAGCGACTTGCGCGAGGTGCCCTCCACGACTACCGCATCCAAGTTGATTTTCGCAATCGTGAGCCGGACAAGCGCGTCACTATTGCTGGCCACGATCTTTTCTGGACGCGCGTTTTGCTGCTGCCACTCCAGCGCCAGCTTTCTCTGACCAGCGTACATCTGCCAGTATTGCGAGGACACATAAAGTAGCAACAAAAGTCCAGCGCCGGTTAACAGATGGGCGAGCCGTTGGCGCAGGCGGCCTCGATCTTTCGACCGAGGCGCATGCTCAACCTTCGACTCGTTTCGCTCGCCCATTCCGGGGAATACTTTTTCCATCTCGTGCACCAGGGTCAAACCTTTACCGTTGGTTCGTCCATAACCTCCTGCTCAGCAAGCCTGCCGTCAGCAAGCCGAAACCTAACAAACCAAGTAGCGGCAGTGGACTGGCGGTGTTTGGCATGCTGTCAGTACTTTCGGGTGCGGTGGTGCTAGCCGTCATCGGCGCAGCGCCGGTCGCTGCGGGCGGATCAGCCACAGCGGGAGAGCTGGCAGCCGCAGTGGGCGTTGGGTCAGCCACAGCAGGAGAGCTGGCAGCCGCAGTGGGCGTTGGGTCAGCCACAGCAGGAGAGCTGGCAGCCGCAGTGGGCGTTGGGTCAGCCACA
>Ga0181532_10003626_pt1 | contig 13810 bp, 16 predicted proteins | sample PEATcosm2014_Bin_33_FD_119768 | JGI IMG/M metagenome (GOLD analysis project Ga0181532, IMG submission 119768) | Peatland microbial communities from MTU Mesocosm Facility, Houghton, MI, USA - PEATcosm2014_Bin11_30_metaG | ecosystem: Environmental > Terrestrial > Soil > Wetlands > Peat | place...
GAGCCAGTAGGCATGGGCGGAGATGCTAGGCGCCCGGAGCGGTGTCGTCGCGGGCAAAGACAAGTCGGGCCGCGGCCTCGACGGCAAGCTCGTAGCCGAGACCGCCGAAGCCGGCGACGGTTCCGTCCGCCACCGGCGCCAGCACCGATTGTCGGCGCCAGCGTTCGCGGGCGTCGGGGTTGGACAGGTGAAGCTCGACGACCACGCCGTCGAAGGCGGCGAGGGCGTCGTGAAGTGCCCAACTCGAATGGGAAAGGGCGCCCGCGTTGACCACGATGGCGTCGATGCTGTGGCGCGCTCGGTGAACCGCCACGACCAGGTCGGCCTCGTGCTCGCTTTGCAGATGGGTGAGCTCGACGCCCGAGCGGGCCGCCGCATTCTTGGCCGCCTCCAGGTGGTCCGCGAGTGTGGCGCTGCCGTAGATCTCGGGCTGGCGCTCGCCGAGAAGGCCGAGGTTCGGGCCGGACAGGAGAAGAACGGTCCTTCGCCTGCCGCCACGTTCCCCGGGGGCGCTCATCGTTCACCTCGAATCGCATCGATCGCCGCGTACACGACATCAGGGCCGACGTCGTGAACCGGCTCCACGCCCGCTTCACCGTCGAGCATGAACGAAAGACCGCCGGCAGACTTCTTGTCCCGGGCCATGAAACCGACGAGGGTGGCTGAGTCCGCGCCGGGGGGAAGCTCGACAGGCAGCCCGTAGCCGGCGACGACGCGGCGATGACGCTCGACGCGGGGCGCCCCGATCCTGCCCAGGAGCCGGGCGAGCTCTGCCGCGAACACGAGGCCTATGCCGACCGCCTCGCCGTGGCGAAGCTCGGCCGGCGAGCTCGCGTCCTCGCTCGCGAGGCCGGTTGCCTCGAGGGCATGGGCCAAAGTGTGACCGTAGTTCAGGATCATTCGGCGACCTCCTTCGCGTTCGTCGCTGGAGACGACCTCGGCCTTGCACGCCGCGCACCTGGCCACCTGCTCTTCAAGGCTCAAGGTGTCGAGGTCCTCCACTCCCAAGAAGGCGTACTTGGCCATCTCGCCACGGCCCGACCTCCACTCTGGCGCGGGCAGGCTCGCCAGGGTCTCGGTGTCGCAGAAGACGCCGAGCGGCTGCCAGATCGAGCCCACGAGGTTCTTGCCCTCCGGGAGATTCACCCCGGTCTTGCCACCGATCGCCGCGTCCACCTGGCCGAGCAAGGTCGTCGGGACGTTGATGACCGCGATCCCGCGGTGATAGCTCGAGGCCGCGTAGCCGGCGACGTCAGTCACGACCCCACCACCGACGGCCACGACGACGTCGCTGCGGTGCATGCCGCCACGAGCCATGGCCCGACAGACCTCTTCCACGGTTGCGAGCGACTTGGCCCGCTCACCGTCGGGAATGTTCACGACCTCGAACGGCACGCCCGGGTCGACCTCGACCCCGATGCCGGCCTGGGTCACGACGGTCGCGCGCCGGGCACCCGGCGGCAGGCAGCTCGCGACCCCGGCCCGGACCCCGGGACCGACGACCACGTCATAACTGCGCTCCGCCAGCTCCACCCTGACGCGTGTCGCCCCGGGGAGGTCCCGTGCGTGCCCGGGCTGGCCGGCACCGGCCGCGGGGCTGCTCACGGCCTGGGCCGCCCGTATCCGGGCGCTTCCAAACGTGCGCGGGCGGCCCGCACGACGTCCTCGGCGAGGGCCTGAGGAGCCCGCCCGCCGACTCTGACGACGACGTCCGACACCTCCCGGTACACGGGCCTGCGAATGGCGTCCAGGCGCTTCAAGGTCCCGACCGGGTCTTTCTTCAAAAGGGGGCGGCTCCTGGCGTTGCCCACCCGCGCAGCCAGGACGTTCGGCGCCGCGTCGAGCCACACGACCACGCCGGCGGCGCGAAGGCGGCTCCTCGTCTCCGGATCGATCACCGCACCGCCTGCAACCGAGATCACCGACGGCACGGGCGACGACAGGGCGGCACCGAGCGCGGCGCGTTCCTCGGCACGAAAGGCCCGCTCGCCCCTCGTGGCGAAGATGGCGGGAACGTCCTTTCCGGTCCGCCTTTCGACATCGGCGTCGCTGTCGCGAAAGGGCCGGCGCATCCGGGTCGCCACCATGAGGCCGACCGTCGACTTGCCCGAGCCCATCATTCCCACGAGCAGCACGTGCTCACCCATCTCCGCTCACCCGCCACTTCACCGCACCACCGTAGTTGCCGCCGTCCGGACGTGACCTTTGATGCGGGCCGGCGCGCCACTAGCGTCGGTGCAGCCGCGGCCTTGAAGGCGGCGGGTTTCGACAAAGGAGGCACGATGACCGCACAGGCCGTACCTCTCATCACGCGCGTGGCCGGGCTCGAGACGCCCGACGGCCCCATGGGTTGCTACGAAGCGCTCCCCGAGGGCGAAGGCAACCACCGAGCCATGATCGTGATCCAGGAGGCCTTCGGGGTGAACGACCACATCCAGGAGGTGACGCGCCGGCTCGCCGGCGAGGGCTACCACGCCGTGGCTCCTCCCCTCTTCCACCGGACCGGCGACAACCCGACGATCCCCTATGACCGCTTCGATGAGGTCCGCGGACATCTCGGGGCGCTCAGCGACGAAGGCATCCTGCAAGATGTCGACGCCGTTCGCCAGCACCTCGCCAGCGCCGGGCTCGGCGACGAGCGCACGGGGGTGATCGGCTTTTGCATGGGCGGCCGCGCGAGCTGCCTCGTGGCGGTGAGGCGCGGGCTCGGGGCTGCGGTCAGCTTCTACGGAGGCGGGATCGTGACGGCCCGCTCCGAGCACATGCCGGCGCTCCTCGGCGAGATCGCCGGCATGAAGACCCCGTGGCTCGGTGTGTTCGGCGATCTCGACCAGTCCATCCCGGTCGACGACGTCGAAAGACTGCGCGCGGAGCTGGCTCGAAAGGCCCAAGTCGACTGGGACATCGTCCGGTACCCGGACGCGGGTCACGGCTTCAACTGCGACCAGCGCCCCTCTTACCACGGGCCCTCCGCCCGCGACGCATGGGCCCGCGCGCTCGCCTGGTTCGACGCCCACCTGCCCTGAGAAGGCTTCACGTAAGCCGGTTGCTCAAGCCAGTCCCGGCTCGAAGTACGGGTTCAGCCCCGACATGTGGTCGGTGACGTCCACGACCTCGCTGATCTCCGCCACGGCGTCGGTGATGGCCACGGCGATGCCCTGGCTCAGGGTCGCCCGGGCCATGCCGCAGCCCTGGCAACCGCCGGACATCTCCACGTAGGCGACCGAGCCCTCGACGCCCACGAGCGCGGCGCGCCCGCCGTGCATGGCGATCTGCGGATTGACGTCGTTCTCGAGCACCTCGATGACGCGTCGCGCGACGGGGCCGGTGAGGTCGCCCCCTTTGAGGTCGGGAGCCGACAGGCGCTCAGGCGTGTTCGCGTTGATGATCGCGAGTCCCGACTCGCCCGCAACCGGGTTCACGTCCAGCACTGCGCCACGGAGCCGTTCGACACTGGGGCCCGGCACGACGACGGGAATGTCACCCGCCAGTTGGCGGTGGTCCGCCGGGGTGATCCTGGAGGTGGCCCCGAACCAGAGGTCGTAGGTGTAAGCGCCGTTCGCGCTGCCGTTCACCTCGATGAAAAGGGCGAGGCCCTCCGGGTCGGCCTCGCCGGCGCGGACCTCGCGCACGACCTCGAGCGCGGCGGGCGTCACGCGGATCACATCTTTCACGGCGAGCACGCTACCGTGACCGGATGGCCGCTGCGCATGAGCCACCTGGTGACGCCCATGAGTGGGTGAGCTTCGCGGACCCGCTCGAGGACCGCACCTGGCTCATGGACGTGACGTTCCTCTCGAGTGCCTGGCGATGCATCTACGGTGCCGGATGCCAGGGCGTGCTCACGGCGCCGAGCGCCGAACGGATGGAGGGATGCTGTTCCTACGGCGCCCACTTCACCGACGAGGCGGACGCAGAGCGCGTCGCCACCGCGGCCACGACGCTGTCGGGAGAGCAGTGGCAGTTCCGAGCAAAGGGACGGCGCAACACGGGCGTGCTGAAGCGCGACGCCAAAGGCGTCATCACCACGCGCCTGGTCGACGGCGCCTGCATCTTCTTGAACCGCCCTTCTCACCCCGGCGGGGCCGGATGCGCACTGCACCGGGCCGCCCTCGACCGGGGCCTTGCCCCACGCGAGCTCAAGCCCGAGGTCTGCTGGCAACTGCCGCTGCGGCGCGAGGACACGGTGTCCGCCGACGGGCACGTCACGAGCGCGCTGGGTGAGTGGGGGCGCAGGCACTGGGGGGCCGGGGGCGCGGAGTTCGCTTGGTGGTGCACCGAGGAACCGCAGGCCTTCAGCGGGACCCGGCCGGTGTACGTCTCGCTCAAAGACGAGATCGTCGCCATGGTCGGCCAGGACGTCTACGACCTGCTCGCCGCCTACATGCACGCGAGGACCGTCCCGGGGGGACGCCGAGTCTCGTTGCTGGCACATCCCACCGTTCGCGCCCGGCCTCCGGGCCCGGGTGCCGGGAGCAGCCTCGTCTAGGACTGCCGGGGGCCGGGGGCCTCGCCACCGGCCCGGTCGTGCACACCGTTGCCCTCTATGTAAGGGGCCGGAATGTGCGAGCCGGGCCTGAGCCGGTCGACTTCTTCGAGCTCGTCCAGCTCCTCCGATTCGTAAAGGCACCAGGAGGCATGTTCCTCCTCAGGGTCGGCCCCGCATTCGGGACACGGCTCCACAGTTACCTCGATTGCGCGCTTTAGGCTGCGCGCCTCTTCGAAACGCCGATGACGTCCCTTTTTCACGAGCCGCTCCCAACATCTCGCGGATGCCGCCTCTAACAGCAGCGATGAGGTAGCCCGGCTGAGCCGCTGCCAATCTGGCCGCCGACGCCCCCTAGGTCGCCTACCACCTGACTACAGCATATCCGTCCAGGGCAGTATTCGGGCAGGTCGCCCCAGGGCTGCGACGGCCGGTATGTTGGCGGCGATGACGCAAGGATTCGACGCCGACGAGATGGTCGCGCGCTTTCGGGAGCGGGCCGCAGCCGTGCGCCGCCGCGGCATTCCGCCGGTGGAGGGGGCCGAGCGGCAGATGATCGTGCGGCAGATGCAGCTCGACTTTCAGGACTTCGCCATGCTCGGTGATGCCGACGCCTCCTTGGAGGACGGGATCTTGACGTTGCGGATCGACCTCAGGCCCGCCCCGGAGGAGAAGGCCCCGACCGCCGGTTCGTGATCAGTGGTCGACGGGGCGGAAGGAGCGCTCCTCGAGCACGAGCGCGCCACGCCCGTCGAACGACAGTGACGCCATGCCCTTGGACAGGCGCCGGAGCCCCTCTCCGACAAGGTCGTTGCGCCAACCACTGGCGAGGCGGCCGTGGGGGGGGTCCTGCATGAAATCGACCAGGTCGGCGCGCGTGGCGAGGATGGCGGGGTCGAGCTCCAAGTCGCCGGCGCGCTGGGCCACATAGGCGGTCGCGAGCGTCGTCACGGCCCTGTTGGGCTGCTCCAGCTCATGGGCCGGGGGAAGCCGCAGCTCGGACACCGGGAGCTCGAGGCCCATCGCGACCGCTTCCAGGAGCTCCTCGGCGGCGCCGCCGCCGAGATGGCGCCCGTCCAGGCTCCTCGTGCGACGGAGGTCCTCCCGGGTACGAGTGGGGTGCTGGGCGATCGAGAGCACGGCGAGATCCGGCAGGACGAAACGCACCGGGAGGTCCATGCGTCGCGCCCTGCGCTCGCGCCAGGCGGCGACACACTGGGCGACGCCGCGGGCCGCTCCCCGGAGCTGGCGCGAACGGGGCAGGCGCCACCACGCCTCCTCCGGCTCGGTCGAGGACCGGTCCCGCGAGAGCAGGATGGCGAACTCCTCGGTAGCCCACTGCATCCGGCCCTTTTCCTCGAGGCGCTCGGCGATGCGCCGGCGCAGCTCGAGCAGGTAGGCCACGTCGCCCGCGGCGTAGGCGAGCTGGCCCACCGACAGGGGCCTTCGCGTCCAGTCGGTCAGCTGATCACCCTTTAGCAGCCGCACCCCGAGCACCCGCTCGACGAGGTTCACGAGAGAGGGGGAGACCTGACCCAAGAAACCCGCCGCCACCTGGGTGTCGAACAATCTGGTGGGCACGGTCCCGCAGGTGTGCTCTAGGACTTCCAGGTCCTGTTCCGCCGCGTGGACCACCGCCAGGCCCGGGCCCTCGAACACTGCCGACAGTGGTGTGATGTCGATGGCGAGAGGGTCGACGAGAGCGATGCCGCCCTGCCAGGCGAGCTGGACGAGGGCGAGTTGCGGGAAGTACGTCCTCTCCCGGTGGAACTCGGTGTCGAGCGCATAGACCTCACAGGACGAGAGCTCGTCCACGAGCTCCGAGAGGGCCGACCGGTCACCGATCCAGCGGTAGTCGCCCACGCCCGCCGGGCGCGTGACAACGGTTTCGGCACCGCCGCGCGGGTCGTGCGACCAGGACTCGAGGGCTTCGTCGCCCGAACCGTCGCTTCCCTCCGAGCGCCGGAATGTGGGGCTCGGCCCGCTGCGTTCACCCGGTCCGCTTCTGCGTCCCACTGCCCTACCCGCCATAGTTCATCCGGGTGTCCTCCATGCGAAGAACCGGAACGGTCTCGCCCCCGTTCGCGAACCCTGCGTCCAGGACCTCTCCGACAAATACCGAGTGCGACCCGAGATCAAGGCTCTGGCGGAGCCCGCAGTCCAGGTAGCCGATGGCGATATCGGGGATGGGCGCCCCGCTGACCCCGTCTCTGTACGCGATTCCCCCAAGCGTATGGGCCCCGGCGTCGTGTTCGGCCGGCTTCGCGAACCTGCGCACGACTTCCCTGTGCTCACGGGCGAGCAGCGCCAGTGCAAAACAACCGCCCTCGGTTATAAGGCCGTGGGTCACAGCTTCCTGCTCGACGGAGACCGCCACGTACTTCGGGTCAGAGGACACCTGCATGGCCCAGTTCAAAGTCATGAGGTTCCGGCGCTCGCCGGCGCGACTTGCGAGCAGGTAGAGACCCGAGGGCAGCTTCCAGAGGACGCGGCGGCGCAGCCGGTCGTAGACCTCCGCCTCGAGGCCGTCGGGCACGGGACCGACAGGGACAGAACGGCTGGACACGATGGCACCGTAGCCGTGCCGGAGGGGCTGGCGCGCGTCGCCACGGCACCGCTTTCGTAAAGCCGCGCAACTCCGGGGATCGGTGGCCATGCCGGCTCAGTGCACCCCGTCGGCCGCCAGGCGATGGCTCGCCTCGTCGAGTGAGACCAGGCCCACCTCGATCGTCTCGAGCGCCTTTGTCATCCGGCTGGAGCCGAGTTCATGGACTGCGGCGCACGCGCTGCCGGCACTGACGAAATCCTGGTAGGCGACGTTCAGCTCGTTGGTCAAGGTGTTGTCCGGCGTCGGCAGGTTCCCATAGGCCGTGCCCGTGTCGAACACGAGTCCCGAGCAGTTGCTCGTGACGTACTTGAGCTTTCCCTCGCTGAACGACTTCTTGATGGCCGCGATGTCCGCGGTGACGAGGGCGTCGTTGGCGCTCACAGAGGAGAGGGAGGCCCACTGGCGCACCTGATTCGCCTTCGAGCCGGTGTAGGACGTGCAGCCCGCGAGGCTGCCCAGCGCCACCAGCACTGTGACGAGGACCGCCGCCTCGCCCAGTGGGTGCCTCAGGCCTGCCGTCACTCAAACTGCAGCAGGTGGTAGTCCCGCCGCCCCTTGCGCAGCACCACGTACCTGTCGACGAGCAGGTCCTCGCGCCCGAGCAGCGCCTCGGGGTCGGCCCGCCGGCGGTTGTTCACGTACACGCCGCCTTGTTGAAGGCCCGTGCGCGCAGCCGACTTCGAGGAGAACAGGCCCGTGGACACGAGGGCGTCGACGAGGGGGAGCCCACCGGAATCGAGCCGCGAACGAGCGGTGCGCGACGAGGGTGCGTCAGCGAAGACCTCGAGCAGCATGGACTCGTCGAGGTTCGCCACGTCCTCGGAGTAAAGCGCCCGGGAGGCCGCGATGGCGCGTTCGGTCTCGACAGGGCCGTGGACCATGGCGCAGACCTCCCGCGCGAGGGCGAGCTGGGCCTTCCTTCCTCCCGGCCGCTCGGCCGTCTCGGTGTCGAGCGCCTCGATCTCGTCCCGGGACAAGAACGTGTAGTAGCGCAGCAGGCGTCCCACCTCGTCGTCGGGAGTCCGCACGAAGAACTGGTACATCTCGAAAGGAGAGGACTTGGCGGGGTCCAGCCACACCGCCCCGGACTCGGTCTTGCCGTACTTGGTCCCGTCGGGTCGCAACAGCAGCGGGAAGGTGAGGGCGAAAGCCTCGGCGCCGCGGACCTTGCGGATGAGCTCGAGGCCGAGGGTGATGTTGCCCCACTGGTCACTGCCCCCGATCTGCAGACCGCAGCCGTAGGCGTCGTGCAGGTGGAGGTAGTCATAGGCCTGAAGCAGCATGTAGCTGAACTCGGTGTAGGAGATGCCCTGGTCCGCACGATCGAGCCTGGACTTCACCGACTCCTTGGCGATCATCTGGTTGACGGTGAAGTGCTTGCCGACGTCGCGGAGGAAATCGATGAAGCCGTAGGCACAAAGCCACGGCGAGTTGTCGAGCAACAGGGCTTGGGCCGCTCCCGCCCCGGACGACAGATCGAGCAGGCTCGCGAGCTGAGCGCGGACACCCTCGAGGTTGGCGGCGAGTTGCTCTTTCGACAGCAACTGGCGCTCGTCTGCCTTGCCGCCCGGGTCGCCGATGAGGCCCGTGCCGCCGCCGGCAAGGAGAATGGGGCGATGGCCGGCCATCTGGAGCCGGCGCAGGGTGATGATCCCGAGAAGACTGCCGACATGAAGGCTGTCGGAGGTGGGGTCGAATCCCTGGTAGACGGTCGTCGCCCCCTCGTCGAGAAGCTTCCAGAGCGCCTCGTCGCTCACCTGGTGGACCAGGCCGCGAAAAGCGAGGTCGTCCGAGATCTTCACCATGCCCAAAGCGTGCCACGGCGCCGGCGCCGGGGCGAACGCCGGTCCCCCGGGCGCGGGCCGGCGGTGGGCGGCACAGCCCTGTCAGCCCACAGCGAGGGCGACTTCGGCCTCGAGCTCGGTGTGCAGCGCCACGTTGGCCTTTCGGTCGCTGCGCACTACGACGACTGCGGACCCGTGACGCCCGGCGTCGTAGAGGGCGGTGTCGAGCTGTCCCGGGACTTGTCTGCTTGAGGTCACCTCGAAGGTGTCGCAGCCTGCGGCCCTCGCCACATCGGCCACGTCGATGCGCTGCGGAGTGCCGAACAGCCTCTCGAAGTAGGCCTCGTCTAGCTCGGAGGCCTGAGGCAGGAACGAGAAGATCCCGCCGCCTCCGTTGTCGATGACAACCAGCAGCGCGGGCAAAGCGGGCTCGCGCCGCCCTCGGACGAGCGCCGTCGAATCGTGCAGGAACGCCAGATCACCTATCAGCCCGACGACGGGACCCCCTGCACCACCGGCCGCGGCCGTGACACCGAGCGTCGTCGAGGTCACTCCGTCGATCCCGTTGGCTCCGCGGTTCGAGAGCACGCGAGGGGGGTCCGGGCGCGGGGCCGCGAACCACTCCAGGTCGCGCACCGGCATCGAAGACGACGCGACGATCGTCGTGGAGGGGGGAGCCCAGGCAAAAAGTGCCCGCGCCGTTGCGGGCTCGGTGGCCTCGCTGTGACGGGCCAGGGCGGCGTCGATGGCGTGCTGGGCGGCCGCCTCGGCTTCGGCCCATCCCTCCGACCAGGTCAAAGGTGCCGCCCAGGCCGAGCGGCCGGGCGTGCCGGCTTCGGGCACTCGCGCCATCACCGCCTCCATCACGTGATCCGGGTCCGCCGCCAGCACGACATCGGCCTCGCGACGCGGGTCCTGCCAGGCCCAGTGGGGATCGACCAACACCTGGACCGCGCCCGCCTCCGAGCACGACGCCAGCCATTCGCCCACGACCCTGGAGGCCCATGACTGGCCTAGGCGCAGGACGATCTCGGGAACGTGAGTGCCGGCAAAGCTCTCGACGCGAAGCAGCGCATCGGCGGCCGCGATGGTCACCGAGCCCTGCTCACCCGGGGCCCGGGCACCCGAACGCGGGTCGGCGAGGACCGGCCAGCCCAGGGTCGAGGACAGGCGCTGGATGGTCTCGGGGCGACCCGCACCCGCACCCGCCACGATCAGTCCCCTTGCCGCAGGGCGGGCGAGGGCGGCGAAGGAGTCGAGCGAGGCCGGGTCGAGGACCTTCCTGACCGGGTCCACCCTGTGCCAGGGGCGGCCGTTGCGACGCCCCGGCGGCAGCTCGTCGGCGGCGCCCAGGAGCGGGTCTCGAAACGAGAGGTTGGCGTGCACAGGGCCGGGCCCCATCGGCCCGGCCGTGGCCTCGGCGACGAGCCGGCTGGCGAGCGAGCGCCACGAAGACCTGGCCTCCGGGTCGGGCACGCCGGGGTCGACGGCCCACCTCAAGGCCCCGCCGAACAGACCGGACTGCTCGATGGTCTGGGGGGCGCCCACGTGATGCAGCTCGGGCGGCCGGTCCGCGGTGCACACGATGAGGGGCACGCGGGAGAGGTGAGCCTCCACAACAGCCGCGTGAACCCCGACCGCGGCGGTCCCGCTCGTTGTGACGAGAACTGCCGGCCGCCCTGTCGCAAGCCCGATCCCGAGGGCGAAGAAGGCCGCCGAACGCTCGTCCAGGCGCACGTGCAGGGCCATCCGGGACTCGCGCGCGAGCGCGACCACCAGCGGGGACGAGCGCGAGCCAGGGGCCACCACGGCATCGGTGAGCCCGGCACGCACCCACTCGTCGACGAGCGTGGCCGTGAAGCTGGCCGCTACCGTCACCGACGATGTCCTTGGAGAACAGCCCGCCCGAAGGGCGCCAGCCCCTCGAGCTGCACACCGCGAGTCAGGGTCAGGGACCGAGGGTCGTGCTCGTCCACGGGTTCACCCAGACGGGCGGTTCGTGGGCGCGCGTCGCCGAACAGCTCGCGGGCGAGTTCGAGGTCGTGACGCCGGACCTTCCCGGTCACGGCCGCTCTCCGCTTCCCGAGGACGGCTCGGGGCTCACCGGGGCGGCGAAGGCCCTCGGCAGGGCGGGCGCCAAGGCAGGCTACGTCGGCTACTCGCTCGGCGGACGGTGCTGCCTGCACCTGGCACTCGAGTCGCCGGGGCTCGTCGAGCGCCTCGTCGTCATCGGAGCCCACCCGGGCATCGTCGACGAGGAGGAACGCCGCCAGCGCCGGGCCGCGGACGAGCGACGCGCCGCAGAGCTGGAACGTGGCGGAGACGCGGGTGTGGCGGAATTCGTGGAGAACTGGCTCTCGGGACCGCTCTTCGCCCACTTGAGCGAGGACCAGGCCGACCGGCCCTCGCGCCTCGTCAACACGGCGGCTGGCCTGGCCGCGTCGCTGCGAACTGTCGGCACCGGCACCCAGACGCCGCTGTGGGAACGCCTCGGCGAGCTCGAGATGCCGGTCCTTGTCGTCGCGGGCGCGCTCGACGTCAAGTTCAGGTTGCTCGCCGAGCGCACGGTGGAGGCCGTCGGGCGCAACGCCCGGCTCGCAATCGTCGCCGGCACAGGTCACGCTGTCTTCCTCGAACGCCCGGAGGTCTTCGTCGAGATCGTGAGGGAGTTCCTCGATCCCGCCGCCTACCCGGGCCTGCACGCTGGTGGTCAAAACGCGATCCCCACAGCCAAGAGGACGCCGAACGCCAGCTGAAGCATCCCCGTCCCGGCCAGTGCCGTGATCAGGTCGCGACCCTCGGCCCCGCCCAGCACGCGCCGGACCGGTGGGAGGGCGGGCACCACGGCGGCCAGGGTGATCAAAGCGAGCGGGCGCCACAGGGCGATGACGGCCACGAGCGCGAAGGCACCGACGACGCAGGCCGTGTAGAACCAGCGCGTCACGACGGCCCCGGTGCGCACCGCCAAGGTGTTCTTGCCGGCTCGGCGGTCGGTCTCGATGTCGCGCAGGTTGTTCACGACCAGAAGTGCCGTCGCCAAAAGGCCGACGGGGACGGCCGCTATCACCGCGAGCGCGGTCAGGCGACCGAGGCTCAAATAGGCCGTGCCCATCACCGCTACGAGGCCGAAGAACACGAAGACGAAGATCTCGCCGAGCCCCGCGTACCCGTAGGGCTTGGGGCCACCCGAGTACAGCCAGCCGGCCGCGAAGCAGGCGGCACCCACCACTAGCAGCCATGGTGTCGTCGCGAGAGCGAGCACGAGACCGACCACGCCCGCGACCGCGAATGCGGAGAACGACGCCACCTTGACGGCCCGGGGGCTGGCCAGGCCCGACCCCACGAGCCGGACGGGCCCGAGCCTTTCGGCGTCGGTGCCCCGGACCCCGTCCGCGTAGTCGTTGGCGTAATTCGTGCCGATCTGGATCCCCAGCGCCACGACGAGCGCCAGCAGCGACCGCCACCAGATCACAGAGCCGTCGGCGGCTGCTACCGCCGTCCCGACAACGACAGGCACCACGGCCGCCGGAAGCGTGCGCGGGCGGGCGCCGCTCACCCAGTCGCGAACAGAGGTCACCTCAGGTGCGCGACCGCGGTCAGGGGCGCCGTGGGAACCTGGAGAAATCGGGGCGGCGCTTCTCGACATAGGCGTTGCGGCCCTCCTGGCCCTCTTCGGACATGTAGAACAGCATCGTCGCGTCCCCGGCCAGCTGCTGGATACCGGCGAGGCCGTCGTCGGCGGCGTTGAAGCCTGCCTTCAACATGCGAAGAGCAATGGGCGACAGTGCGAGTATCTCGCGGCACCACTCGAGGGTCTCGGCCTCCAGGCTGTCGAGGGGCACCACGGCGTTGACGAGGCCCCAGTCGAGGGCCTGGGCGGCGTCGTACTGGCGGCAGAGGAACCAGATCTCCTTCGCCCGCTTGAGCCCGATGGTCCTCGCCAGAAGACCTGCGCCGTAGCCGCCGTCGAAGCTGCCCACCCTCGGCCCCGTCTGGCCGAAACGGGCGTTGTCGGCCGCAATCGTGAGGTCGCAGACAAGGTGGAGCACATGGCCACCGCCGATGGCGTAGCCGGCGACCATGGCGATTACGGGCTTGGGGAGCCGGCGGATCTGGACCTGCAGGTCCAAGACGTTGAGGCGGCCTATGCCGCGTCTCGACACGTCGTCGTCGCCGAGGTAGCCGTCCTCGCCCCGCACCCGCTGGTCGCCCCCCGAGCAGAAGGCGTCCGGGCCCTGGCCGGTGAGGATGATCACACCGACCTCGGGGTCGTCACGGGCGGCGTCAAAAGCTCGCGAGAGCTCGAAGAGCGTCTGAGGGCGGAAGGCGTTGCGGACCTCGGGGCGGCAGATCGTCAGCTTCGCGACGCCCTCGGTCGTCTCGTAAGCGATGTCTTTGAACTCGCCGTGCCTGGTCCATACGGTGGCCGCCATCCCGATGCAGGTTAATGCGGGTCGCCGCGCCATCCCCGTACGCTTTTGGTGTGCGACGCCTCGTGGCCCTCGCGATTGCCGGCGGCCCGCTGTTCGGCGAGGCGCTGCGGCGCTGCTGGGACGACGGCGACGCCGTGCTGCCCCTCGACGTGCGCCTCGGCGCTTCGGCCCTCGCACGCACGCTCGAGGCGCTGCGACCGTCGATGGTCCTCGACGCGTCGGGCGATCCGGCCTCGCTCGAGGGCGGAGAACCCGTCGAGGAGGGCGACGCCCTCGTCGTCGCCACGAGCGGGACAACGGGCGAGCCCAAGGGCGTCGTGCTGACCCACGACGCAGTCCGGGCGTCGGCTCTGGCGACGAGCGCCCGTCTCGGCGTCGACCCCGCCCGGGACCGCTGGCTCGCCTGCCTGCCCCTGTCGCACGTCGGCGGCCTCTCGGTTGTGACGAGGGCCCTCGTAACGGGCACGCCGGTGGAGATCCAACCCCGCTTCGAAGCCGA
>Ga0181532_10003627_pt1 | contig 13809 bp, 8 predicted proteins | sample PEATcosm2014_Bin_33_FD_119768 | JGI IMG/M metagenome (GOLD analysis project Ga0181532, IMG submission 119768) | Peatland microbial communities from MTU Mesocosm Facility, Houghton, MI, USA - PEATcosm2014_Bin11_30_metaG | ecosystem: Environmental > Terrestrial > Soil > Wetlands > Peat | place...
CCTTGTGGGCGCAGCAAGGGCATGCATTCCTGCCCGTGTTCCTGAACGCGGCCCGTGACGAGTATCAGGCCAACGTGAACCAGGCCGACTTCAGGACCGGCGCCGAGGCGGCCCGCAAAGAGATCAACAACTGGGTCGCGCAGAAAACCCAGGAACGGATCAAGGACATCCTGCCGCCAGGAAGCGTGGACGGCATGACCCGGCTGGTGTTGGCGAATGCGATTTACTTCAAGGGCGCGTGGGTCGCCCCGTTCCGCGCCGCCGAAACGCGCCCCCAGCCATTCCACGTCTCCGCCAGCCGCCAGGTCCAGGTGCCGCTCATGCACCAGACGGAGAGCGTCAAATACATGGAGGACGACTCTCTGCAAGCGGTGGAGATGCCCTACAGCGGCTATGGGCTTTCGATGGTGGTCCTGCTGCCGCGGCGGCCGGATGGCTGCAGCGACTTGGAAAGCAGGCTGACATCGGCATTCCTCTCCAACTCCCTCGCGCAAATGAAGGCGCAGAAGGTCGAGATCTTCCTCCCGAAGTTTAAGCAGGACAGCTCCTTTGAGCTGAACAGAACGCTAGCCAGGATGGGCATGCCCGATGCCTTCGGAGCGAAGGCCGACTTCTCCGGCATGGACGGCACCAGACTGCTCTACATTTCCGGCGTCTTCCACAAGGCATGGGTGGAAGTGAACGAACAAGGCACCGAGGCGGCGGCGGCGACGGCCACGACAATCAAGGCCCTCAGCCTGGCCCGGCCGCTGGCGCCCCCGCCCGTGTTCCGCGCCGACCATCCCTTCATCTTCCTGATCCGAGATACGCGCTCCGGGAGCGTGCTGTTCCTCGGCCGGCTCGCTCAACCCTCGCCCTGATGCCCCGGCCGCCGACCCCGACAGGTCAATGGCTGCCCGCAGCCGGACCGGCGCCTGATACAACGTCCGACAGCTTCTGTTTCGTAAACGGCTTGGGAACAAACCTGCAGGCGCTGATGTGAGGGGCCGGCGGGCGTACTGACAAGGTGCGCCCGGGGCTTGCCAGGGCCCCTACGGATGTAGGAAGATGGTCCGGCGGTAGAGCGAGTCGGAACATGAACATTCATCACCTGGAACTGTTTTACTACGTGGCGCGCCACCGCGGAATCACTGAGGCGGTGCGCAACATTCCATATGGCATTCAGCAGCCGGCGGTGAGCGGACAGGTGGCGCAATTGGAGGAGTATCTCGGCGTAACGCTGTTCCAGCGACGGCCATTCAGCCTGACGCCTGCGGGGGAGAAACTCTATCGTTTCATCGAGCCGTTCTTCGGCAATCTCGACGCCATGGCCAGCGAGCTGCAAGGCGGCAAAGCCCGCCAAATCCGGATCGGCGCGTCCACCATCGTGCTCCGCGATCATCTGCCGGAGCTATGCCAAAACGTGCGGAAGCGCTTCCCGAACCTGAAAATCTCACTGCGCGAGGGATACCCGGTGGAATTCGAGAATCTCCTATTGAAAGAGGAGCTCGATCTGGCCGTAACGGCGCTGGAGAAGAAGCCGTCACCCGGGCTCCACTCGATCGCGCTGGTCGAACTGCCGCTCGTTCTGCTGGTGGAAAAGACGAGCCGGCTCACGTCCCCCGACCAGCTTTGGGAGCGCGATAAGATTGACGAGCCGCTCATCTGCCTGCCGCCCGGGGAGGCCATCACGAAGAGTTTTCAACAGGGCCTGGCCCGGCTGGGCGTGGACTGGTTCCCGGCCATTGAGGTCAGCTCACTGGATTTGATCGAGACCTACGTCGCCAACGGGTTCGGCATCGGCGTATCAGTGCAGGTGCCGGCCTCGAGGGTGTCGCCCAAGGTGCGGCCCTTGCCGCTGCCGGGCTTCCCGCCCGTGCCGCTCGGCGCACTGTGGCGCGGCAAAACCTCAGCCCTGCTGCAAGCGTTTCTCGACGAAATACAACTGCGCGCCAAACGTTTCCAGTAGGCAGACATTTTCGCAGCGCGAGCGCGTTGGTCTCCGAGTTGTAAATCGCTTCTTTCGGGTCGTTCGGCGGCCCTGCCCAGTGCGACCACCGCCATTCCTTTGGAGAACCCGGCGTCCCCCCCCCGATGGCGCCGCCTTGCTGCGCCGCGTTCCGACCGAAGAGGCTTGAAACCAATCAGCAGGCTGGCAGACTTGCAGCAGCTATGCCTCTGCTCAAACTGAATCGCATTAACAAGGGCGGCGAAATCCTGCTAAACAGCGACCGGATCATGTTCATCGAGATCGAATCCAAGGCCACAACTGTTCACATGAGCGACGGGCAGATCTTTTCGGTCGAGGACTCGCCGGCGGCCATTGCGGAGAAGATCGAAGCCGCGCACGTCGCCCGAATCGCAAATGCCATCCGGCAGAGCGGATTGAGTGACACGGGCCAATAACCGCCTGCCTGCTCCTGGGGACCTCCCGGCGAGACATCCGCCGCCTCCCAGCGCCACAATCGGCTTTAATCCCGGTTGTTGCTATTCACTCAAGGAGCAGGGAAAGAGAGGTTGTCGCCACGGGCGTTGTGGATTAGGCCGTGTTGACGGGGAGCAGACGGTGGTGAATTCATCCGCGGAATGGCCTTCGTGGACCCGGGTGGAACGTGCATACCGTAAGTCGTTGGCAATCAACTGCTCGAGCGTGATACCACCTGAGCGCCTACAGGCACCGGACCAGGAATAGGACTCCAGGTGGGCTCTTGGGGCCTCTTGGGCGGCGTTTAGACGAGCCAGTGCCACATCCAGGCTTGGATTGCCCACGGACGGAAGCTGCTACTGCGTCCACGGAATAAGGCGCAACGTTCCACGAATGGGGTTGGGCACCCGGAAGGTCCGAGAGCGCTAAGGCAGCGCTAAGAGAGCGCCAAGACAGCACTAGGCTTAATACATTTTCTATTAAGCCTAGTACTGTCTTGGCACCGTCTAGGCGTTGGCCAGGCAACGGCCTGCCAGACCCAAGGCCGCAGGTCCGACTTCAGGCACCGAGCCGGCCATGTCCTAACCCCTCTGCTCTACGGGATCTCGTTGGCAGCGTCACCATGATCTCCCGTGTACCTGCTGGAGTCGTCCTTGCCATTCGTGCTCTCATTTCTTGCCACTGTGTATTCTCCTGTCTCCGCTTCTTTGTCTCAATTCTGGACGCGCCCGTCGAAGGATGCCGCAATCCGTCAAAACCATGAGTAATTGAATCGGTGGCCTCCACGCTGTTTTGAACCGTGGTCATCACGGTAGCGATCCGGGCCATGCAGGTTCCGGGGGTGGGGGGCCGCACAGGCTGATGCTCAGGTTGCCAAGGCGGTTTTCAGACGGGCGCTGTTCCGCCGCACCGCTGTGCGGGCCACGTTGGCCTCAGACGTGCTTCCCTGGGGGTGCTCGAAGCAGTTCATGTTTAGGGCTCGGTGAGCCCGTTGACCCCGAGGACTGCGCGGACCGTGCCGCACTGCGCGACTTTGAGGGACGTGGCAAGAAACCTGCGGCGTGAAACGAATTGCGAAGTGTAACAGAGACGTGCATGCGCCTGCCATTTTTTGAGAATACAGTGAGAAAGAAGCCGGACGAAATGACGGCTGTGGACCTGGGGAGCCGTACCACCAAGGCCGTCCATCTTCAACGCCAGGGTGAAGGCTTTACCCTCTGCGGCTACGCGTTGCTGGATGCGCCCATTTTCGAGAAGTCGCTCTCGGTCGAATTGCTGGCCGAGCATTTGAGGGCTGTGGCGCACGCGCTGGAGCTCAAGACCAGGCACGTGACGCTGGCGGTCAGGGTGGACGACGCCCAAGTGCGGCACGCCGACATCCCCCCCATCCCGATCGAGGACATGCGCATGGTCCTCAAGCTCAATCCGAAGAACTACCTGCAACAGGACCTGCCCGGCCACGTTTTCGACTGCCATGTTAACGCGCGCCCACACCAGGCCAAATCGGCCAACAAAGCCAAGACTCTGGAAGGCATTCCCAAACAGAGGGTCCTCGTCGCCGGCGCGCGGCAGCAGATCGTTAATGATCTTGTCCAGGGCGCGAAAGCCGCCGGCCTGGCTCCTCAATGCATAACCCCCGGGGTTATCGGCCCCGTTAATACCTTTGAGCGAGCGATGCCGGAGGTTTTCGCCAAGGAAGCCGTCGCCCTGGTGGATATCGGTTTCAAGAACTCCTCCATCTGCATTGTCAGGGAAGGGGAGTTGATGCTCAGCCGCGTGGTCGGCATTGGCGGCGACCGGCTAACCAACGGCCTGGCTGAGACGCTCAACGTCAGCTACGCCGAGGCGGAAGGAATCAAGGTGGGCATGCCCGCCGAGGTCCAAGTGCCGCTCGAAGCGCTCCTCCTGCCGCTGGGCCGCGAGCTCCGCGCCTCCATGGACTTCTTTGAGCACCAGCACGATTGCCCGGTCAGCCAGGTCTTCCTTACCGGCGGGTCCTCGCGCTCAGATTTTATCGTCCAACGGCTTAAGCCGGAGCTCATGGTGGACTGCAAGATCCTGAGCCCGCTTCCGTTCCTGCAATTGCAGCTCCGCCCCAAGCAGATGTCCGAAATCGAAGAAGTCGCAACCCAACTAAGCGTCGCGGTGGGTGCCGCGCTGGCTGCCCTTTAACCGCGCCATAGATCTATGCCAATCCACCTCAACCTACTCGCCGAAGCCCAGGCCGCGGAGGAAGAGCGGCGACGCGATCCGGTCAAGCGGGCCGCCTGGGTGGCGGCGCTCATCATTGTCCTGATTCTGGTCTGGAGCAGCTCGCTCCAGCTCAAGGCTATGCTCATCCGTAGCGACGTCAGCCGGCTGCAAGGCCAGATTGCATCCCATACCACCGAATACCGGGGTATCCTCGACAATCAAGACCGCGCCTCCGATATCCTCAACAAGCTGGCAGCCCTGCAGAGCCTGTCCACCAATCGCCTGCTCAATGGCACCCTCCTCAATGCCCTGCAGCTCACGACCGTGGACAATGTCCAACTCCTCCGCCTGCACGTGGATCAGACTTACGCTTTGGTCGAGGGAACCAAGGCGCGCACGAACGACGAGAATGTGGTCATCGCCGGCAGGCCCTCGACATCCACCGAGAGGATCCTGCTCACCCTAGAAGGGGCCGACTCTTGCGGCAACCCCGGGGACCAGTTGAATAAGTACAAGAGCGTGCTTGCCGCCAACCCCCATCTGAAAGACGTGCTGGTCAAGACGAACGGCATCAATCTCAAGAATCTTACGGTGCCGCAGATTTCCCCTCTCACCGGAAAACGGAGTGTCATCTTTACGCTGGAATGCCGCTACCCGGAGAAAACCCGATGAACCTACGCAAGCTGTCCAAAGAGAAACGTAATTACCTCATCCTCGTCGTGCTGGGCACCCTGGTTGCGGTGTCGGGGCTATATTACAGTATGATCCGGCGCCAGCATGACAACCTCGTGCTCTTGGCACGCGAAAAATCCGGCGCCGTCAGCAAGCTCAAAGTGGTGCTCGGGGCCATCCACCAGGCTGATCGCATCAAGGCCGAGCTGGAAGATGCGAAGGTTATGCTGGCCGCGAGTGAAAGCGACGTGGCCTCGGGTGATCTCTATGCCTGGGTCATCAACTCGCTGCGGCAGTTCAAGGCGCCCTACAAGGTCGAGATACCCCAGTTCAGCCAGCTTGGGCCGGTCTCCGACGTGAATCTGCTCGCGCATTTCCCCTACAAACAGGCCACGCTGACCGTAGCCGGGACAGCGCACTTCCACGATCTGGGCCGATTCATCGCGGACTTCGAGAACAAGTTTCCGCACGTCCGCCTGTTGAACCTGAGCCTGGATGCAAACGCTCCTTCTGAAAACGCCGAGCCCGAGACTCTCTCTTTCAAGATGGACATCGTCATGCTGGTCAAAGCTAATCCGTCCTGAATCCTGGTATGCGCCTTATGCGAATCTCTTCTCATGCCTCTCGCGCCACGACACTCGTCGCCGCAGTCGGGGTGCTCGGCGCCGTTTTTGCTATCCGTACTGCGCAGGCCGCGGCCGGCGCCCCGGCTGGCCCTGCCGTCCGCACTCCCGTCTCGACCAACGCCGCGCCCGCAAAGCCCGAGGCGCTCAAGTCGGTGTTTGTTATCCCGGCCGCGCCGCAAGAGGGCAGGGATCCGTTCTTCCCGGAATCCACGCGCCTGCGGCCAGTGATGCGTGTGGCCGCGCCCAACGCTCCGCCGGCCGTTCCCGAGTTGGAACTCAAAGGCATCTCCGGCGCGGCTAACCTGCGCCTGGCGATTATTAATAACCGCACCTTCGGGAGTGGTGAAGAGGGAGAAGTGATCTGCAATGCCGGCCGTGTCCGCGTCACCTGTATGGATATCAAGGATGATTCCGTCCGGGTGAGCATCAACGGCCAGGAGCGAGTGCTGCACCTGCGCGCGAAGTTCTAATCCTCACACGTGCCTCGCGCCTGGCACTCCATTCAGATGGCAGCACCCGACGCCAGGAAGCCCCGCTTCCAGGGGGTTCGGGTCTCCTCATGTCGGCTGCTACTTGAATACGAGCCTTAGTGACGGGCCCATTCGCCGCCCCTCCCACCGCGTCAATCACAAAATCCCACACGGGCTTCCTTCGCAGGGCGCGTGCAAGAATCGTAGCCGCCGACGTGCAGTCGGCGCATTCTTTCTGACGGGACACAAATCAGCGCCGATTGCACGTCGGCGGCTACGATTCCAGGTTTCTTGAACGCGCCCTGCTTCCTTCGCGAGAGCCATGAGCCCGCGGCTCCATTGACAACCATGCACCCAGGCGATGCCACGATGCGCCTCGCGCCGGATCTGTGTCGCCCGACTTCGCGTCTCCGCCTGCATCTTCCTCTGTCATGGTTTGTCCTAATGGTGGACAACGCGCCTGCTGGCAAGTCACTTTCTACCGTACAGGGGTAAAAACGGCCAGCCAAATGCGTTGGCACCATGCCTGCTCAAACGAGTTGTGATGAACCGCTGCGCGTTATCAGCGCCATGCTAATGTCGAAACAGTTAGATCAAAATGAAACTTAACCTCTGCATTCTCACGCTCGTAGGATTGGCCGCTTGCACTCTGGTCGCATTTGCCCAAACGAACTCGCCTTCGGCCGAAGCGCCCCCCGCCCCCGCTGCTCCGGCTGCCCCGGCCGAAGCTCCGGTCCCGGCCACCCCCAGGCCCGTGGCGATGGCGCAACCAGGCGCGGCCATCCCGCTTATCGTGATGGACGATGTGCCGCTGACAGACGCGATCCGAAACCTCGCACGCCAGGCCGGCCTGAATTACATGCTGGACCCCAGGATTAGCTACGGCCAACCCGGGCCGGATGGGAAGCTGATGCCCCAGCCTTCGGTGTCTATCCGCTGGGAGAACATCACGGCGGAACAGGCGCTCTCGGCCCTGCTGAATAACTACAGCCTGCAATTGGTCGAAGATCCCAAGAGCAGGATTGCCCGCGTGACGACCAGAGACCCGGCGGCGCCCGAGCCGCTGGTGACCCAGATCATTCAACTCAAATACGCCAGCCCGTCGAACATGGTCTTCAATGTGCAGGCGGCCTTTACGGACAAGCGGAGCAAGGTGCTGCCGGACTACCGCACCAGCCAATTGGTCCTGGTCGCTACCGAAAAGGAAATCGCCGAGGCGAACGAACTGGTGGAACGCCTGGACTCCAAGACCAAGCAAGTGCTGATTGAAGCGCGCTTGCTCGAAACTACCATGAACCCGACAACGTCAAAGGGCATTGATTGGTCCGGGACCCTCGCGGCGCAGCACGTCAGCTATGGCAATGGCATCTTGTCCGGTAACATAAATCAGAACGCCAGCCAGAACTCCAGCCTGAACAACAGCCAGAACTCCAGCCTGAACAACAGCCTGAACAACAGCCTGAACTCCAGCGCGAATAATAGCGCGAGCACGACGACCCCCGGTGCCCCCGTCACCACGACCACAACCTGGCCCGGCGGCGCCACGACCACCACCACCACCACACCCCCTTCAGCTACATCCTCAACCTCAAGCAGTTCGGGGTCCAGCAGTGCGGGCAGTTCAGCACTCAGCAGTCTCAGCAGTCTGGGAGGCAGCGGTGGTTCGAGTTCGGGCATTAGCTCGCTGCTAAGCTCGGTGGTTGGCAACGGCATTGGTGGCCTATCGCTGGACTCGGCCAAGGGCCTTAATCCGGCCACCTTCTTCCTGAACGCCGACGGGGTCAAGGCGACCTTATCCTTCCTCAACACTTACGCCGAGACCAAGATCATCTCCGCGCCGCGGACCGTGACCCTGGACAATGAATTGTCCACGATCGAGGTCGGCACCCAATTTCCCATCGTCAACACGACCGCCGGCACCGCCAACACGACCGGCGGATCGCAGGTCACTTACTCGAACCTCACCGTCAGGCTCAGGGTCACCCCCCGCATCTCCGCCAATAATTACGTCAAGCTGCAGGTGATCCCCTCAGTGGTCCGGTTGGGCGATTTGGTGACCACGGTTGTAGGCGGCGTTGCCAACAGTGTTTATTCCTTCAACACACGCGAGATTGTGACCTCGGTCCTCATTCCGAGCGGCAACACGCTGGTCATGGGCGGCCTGATGTCGGACGAGATCCAAAACGGCAACACCAAGGTTCCCCTGCTCGGGGACCTGCCGATCCTTGGATTACTCTTCCGCAGCGACACGAAGTCACGCACCAAGTCCAACCTGATCGTCTTTCTCACCCCGACCATCGTTGAAGAGGAGGACTACCAGCCGACCAGGAGCAACTTCCTGAAGTCAAAGGTGCCGGTCAAAGATTCCCTCGAAGGTGATTGGTCGGCCTGGAACAGCGGCCAACCCATGAACTGGACCAAGAAAATGGTAGCGCCCCAGGACCCCGCCCTTGACGCCAGCTCTTCCGCCAAGACGTCGGGCAATAACTGAAGCTAACCGTTATTGCGGTCGCGCATTGACACCTATTCGCATTCTATGAAGACCATTCTTTTCAAATGCCCTTCGCGGACTTCAAAACAAACATCCGCGGGCCTGTGGGCTTCCAGAGCCGCTTTGACGGCAGCGCTGCTGCTTCTGGCCGTTGCTAATGTCCGTGCCGGCGTGCAAAACGGCGTGATCGTTGGGAGCCTGTGCGGCGGCGGGCCGACCAACGCCACCGTGTTCTACGGCTACGTCGAAGGCAATCCGTCCACCGGGGTTGACGCGAAATTCAATTACCCAGTCGGTATCGCGATAGACAGTGCGGGGGATTATCTGTTCGTAGCCGACTGCACCAATAATGCCATCCGTGCGGTGGAATTCTCGTCCTCACCGCCCCCTGTAAACCACTCCTACTTCACCTACACGTTCGCTCCCATTCCCGGCTTTACGCCGTCTGGCACGATCAGCAGGCCGGTCGGAGTGGCCCTGGACTCCGACGACAACGTCTATGTCCTGAACCGCGGCAACGGCAAGAACGGCACCCTGGTGGTGTTCGACTCCTACGGAGACCTCCTCGCCACGAACGCCGTTGCGCTGACCAATGCCAACGCGATGGCCTTGGATGGCACGGGCAATGTTTACGTGACGGCGAGCAACTACCTATTTAAGATCACCTCCGCCGGCGTCAAAACCACCGTCACCAACGTACCCGGCGCCAACCTTCGGGGCCTTGTCGTCATGGGTAGCAACATGATCGCCGTCTGCGACTCGGCCCAGCACGGCATTTGGCTCATCAATGCCACCAACGGCGCCACCAACGTGCTCACTGGCTTCAATGGCCCTGGCGACAACAACAACATCTGGACCAACACCCCCAATCACCCTGTCACCAACACCATTGCCAAGTTTAACCAGCCGATGGGTCTGGCCAAGGCAGGCAACAACATGCTGATCGTTGCGGACTATGGCAACAACCGCGTCAAAGCGGTGGATGCCCTCGGGACGGTGACTAATCTCTACGGCGTCACTTCCAATCTCTGGCTCCCCAAACCGCCGGGGCTCTGGCCCGGTTGGGCGGACGGCAACGTCACCGTGCCCGATGCTGTGGGCGATGTCGAAGCGCGGCTACCGAACGGCGTGCTCGTCACCCCGAACAGCACGCTCTATGTCACTGAAGACTACTACCATCTGATTCGCACGATCACCGGCACGACTCTGCCACCTCCCCCGCCCTGGCCACCTTCCGCCCCCACCAGCTTAACGGCGCTCACCAACTGCGGGGAGGTGACCTTGACCTGGTCAGCGTCCTCCGGCGCAACGAATTACAACGTCTGGCGATCGGCTTCCATTGGTGGACCTTACTCAACCCTTGGGAGCACATCTTCGACAAGTTATACCGACACTAACGTCCTCAGCGGAACCACCTACTACTATGAGGTCTCGGCAGTCAACGCCGGCGGCGAAGGGCAAAATTCGGCTCCCGTCAGCGCCACACCGCCTTCCCCCCCTGCGCCGACGATCGTGACCGTCGTCACCAATTACGGGCAGGTTGCCTTGACCTGGTCAATCGTGTCCTGTCCGAATATCACGTACAACCTGAAACGGTCTCCTTCCAGCGGTGGACCTTACACCCTCGTTGTCAATACCGCTTCCACAAGCTATACTGATACCGGCCTCCTCGATGGAACGGCGTATTATTATGTAGTTTCGGCGGTCGGCTCCGGAGGCGAAGGTCCAAACTCAGCTCAAGTCATGGCCATAACACCCTGTCCGCCAGTGCCGGATCCCCAAATTGGGTATGTGGACTTTCCGGCGACGTCCAGCCCGATTCCTTATACCTCGGTCTTTCATCCGGTTTCGTCCTTTGTGGGGAACAACGACGTGTCCATTGTCATCCAGGGAACCAACGGCAGCCAGACCTTCTATACGTATGGACCGACGCCCGCCAGCGGCAGCATCCCTGATCCAACTTCGGCTTCCGCCTCCGCCCCGGTAGGTTATGAGGATGGAATGTCTCCCAGCCAGGTGGCCTTTTATACGATTGGCCAGACACTGCCTGACGTGACGATCAAGGCCATTGCTGCGAAAACTAACACCTGCTATCCGAACAGCGCGATTGTTCAGGCCCGGTTCCAGTTCATCACCGCCAATCCCCTCGTCACCGGCGACAATGCCGCTCAATTCACCGTGTCCGACCTGACGACCAACGCTGAGATGTGGTACACCACTAATAGCACCACCCCAAGCCCCACTAACGGCTTCGGCCCCATCTCAAGCGGCACCACCCTCTCCCTCCAGTTCCCGGCGGGCGCGAGCAACCTCATCTTCAAAATCGTTGCCTCCAACGCCAATTACCAGGCCAGCGCCGTTATTCCGGTAATCTTTTACGCGACCAACTTTATCCCCAACAGCATCAGCTTCGGCTTCGCCTCCGGGGAAGCTTCCAGCGAGTTCGTCGGCTCTCCGGGGCAAACCTTTTACGCGCCGGTCACTTTGACCACTTTGCCGGGCACGCTGATGTATAGCCTGCAATTCAACGTCACGGTCCCCAACGTCGGCGTTGCACCCGCCATTACACCCGGAGCTTACGGCTTCCAATCCATGCTGATGAAACCGGTTGTCCCGACTCCCACGAATTATCCGCCGGGATTTACTTTATACACAAACATTCCCCCATACATGTTTATCGGCAACGCGTCGAGTCCGCCGCCACCCGGCCAAATTATTCCCTATAACAACACCAATTTTATCAATCTGGAATTCAGCGACACCAATTTGAACCTGCTTGGCGTGGGCTGGCTGGAACGCTACTCGCAGACCAATCTCTACAACACACTTTTGCAGGATCTCATCCAGTACTCAATGGCTCACGATGATCTTTTCCCCAATTCCCAGCAACCCAACGGAGTCATCGTGGGCGGCTATAGCTTTCAAATTCCGACCAACGCCGCCTGTGGCCAGCAATATCAAATCCAGATTGGCCGGCCTTCGGCCACTTCCGATGGCATTGGCGCCCCGGGTTCGGATGTGTACATCGCAACCAACAACTCCATCAAGGTTGTCACCATTCCCTGCGGCGCAGCGTGCCAGGCCGGCCCGAAGTACCTCGTGGGGGACTGCTATCCGTTCCGCTGGTTCAACGGCGGCGATTTCGGCGACACCAATCTGGACAACGCCGACGTTGAGCAGGTTTTTGAAACGGCCATTTATAATCTGAACGGTCCGCCGCCGAATACCGACTTCTACGACAGCATGGATTCGTGCGGCGGGTTGGGCGTGTTCAACCCCGTGACCGGGTACTACACGTATGCTGGCCCCATGACCACCGCCCAAGAGAACGCCCTGTTCGATGGCAACGACACGACCATCAACCAAGTCATCTTCGGCGACGGTGTCCTGGACGTGTGCGACGTCTATGTCACGTTCCGCCGGTCCTTGGATCCGAGTTTGGATTGGTTCTGGCGCTTCTGGACGTGCAATGGCGTTCGCGGCGCCCAAGCGGTTTATCCCCAGCCCAAACTGCTGGTGCAGGCCAAACCCTCCGACACCCCGGTCCAGTCGAAGGCGAGCACCGCCTTCCTAACCAATCCTCCGTCGGCCAACTTTGCCGCCGGGGATATCGTTGCCTCAGCCGGACAAACCGTCCAAATCCCCATTACGGCGAACATCTTCGGCGACTATCCGCTGCGCGTGTTGATGCTTAATCTGAGCGTGGTTCCGCTGGACGGTTCGCCAGCGCTTACCAGTGCCGTTCAGTTCAACCCTAACGCGGCGCTTGGCACGCCCAGTATGACGTCTTCGACCGGCAACGGCAATTACGCCGCGGCCTGGCTCAACAGCACCATTGCCGGGCTTACCGGGAATGCCACCCTGGGCACCTTGACCGTCACTGTTCCCACCACCGCCACGAGCAGCGCGGCTTACGCGGTCCACTTCGACCATGCCTCGGCCTCGCCCAACGGCATCGCCTCTTTCCCCAAACAGACCCTCACCGGCCTGATCACCTTGTCCAGCCGAAATACCTCCTCTTACGGAGATGGCATTCCTGATTCCTGGCGGCTGCGCTGGTTCGGTACCATCTACAATGCGCTCTCTGCAGCCAGTGCCGATGCCTGTGGCGATGGCATCAACAACTGGGAGAAGTACGTTGCCGGCACCGATCCGACTGATCCCAGCGCTTATCCGCATTTGCTGCCAACAACTCCGACCCTGCCTGGCGCTACCGCTGCCATTCATTGGCCGAGCGTCAGCGGGAAGCAATACGTCGTCGAGCGCTCCGCCAGCCTATTCCCGGGCAGTTGGACCGCGATCGCCACCAACAACGGCACTGGCGCAGTAGTGGAATTTGACGACAGCACCAGCGCCAACGTTCGTTTCTACCGCGTCCGGATTCTGCCGTAATGTTTGCCTCCCGTATAGCAGCGCAACTGCTTTAGACGGTCAATAGTCATACAGCCCGCTGTCGTGCGTGTAGTCGCCGCCGCCAGGGCCGCCTTCTTCCCCGCCCATAAAGTCGCCGAGCAGGTCGCCCATGTCTTCCTCGATCTTCTCCGGGTCCTCGCCGGCTTCGAGGCGTTTGATGGCGACGTCGAGGTCTTTGGGGACGGTGCCGGGGGGCATCAGGTCTTTCATTTTGCGCATCATGTGGGCCATGTGCTTGGGATTGTTTTCGTCCAGGTGCTCCATGTCCCGCTCCATCTCCATCATCGCGCGTTCCACGCGCGGATCGTCCATGTCCGGCATCGGCGGCTCACTGCCTTCGGTCTCGGGTTTGGCCGCCGGTTCCTTGAGCTTGCGCGACATGGCAAAGCGGCTGAGCTGTTTGGACATCCGCTTGTTGCCGCACTTCGGGCAGGCGGGTGAGCGGTCAGGATTGATCCGCTTGGACAGGAAGTTAAAGATTACCCGGCATCTCGGGCAGGCATATTCGTAAATTGGCATATAGCATTGATAAACTCGTCG
>Ga0181532_10003630_pt1 | contig 13799 bp, 13 predicted proteins | sample PEATcosm2014_Bin_33_FD_119768 | JGI IMG/M metagenome (GOLD analysis project Ga0181532, IMG submission 119768) | Peatland microbial communities from MTU Mesocosm Facility, Houghton, MI, USA - PEATcosm2014_Bin11_30_metaG | ecosystem: Environmental > Terrestrial > Soil > Wetlands > Peat | place...
CATCTCTGCGGAAGGGACTTTTTCAACACCCACGCCTGGTTACAACAATTAGCTTCTCTAATGCTTGTGCGGCGAAGACAACGTGGGATGATGCCAGCAAAGCGGTTGAGAACATGGTGAGGAGATTAAGTGTATGAGCAAGGAAGTTAATCTGGCGGCCCTTGAAACAAACAAGCTAAGTCTCTTCCTGTCAGCTTATTAGGCCGTAATGCAAAATTAAGTTGACGCGCCTTTCCAATGGCGTGATATTGGTGCCCGACCAAGACCGGTAAGGGCGCCAACGTCAGAATGGTAACCCCGCGACGGTCGTAAAGGAGAGTCCTCATGACAACCCGGCCACGCTTCACTTTACATCTGCCACTTCTAGCGCTGGCGATGCTTGGTGTGAAACCTGAATTTCCGGCCTACAGCCGCAGCGTTGGCGATAGTAATCGTGTTCGCAGTCACGGCGGTATGCACGCAAGCAGCGCAAGCGCAAACCTTCACAGCGATCTATAACTTCACTGGCGAAGGGGACGGAGATGGACCATCGAACTTGACCATGGATCGGGAGGGAAACCTATATGGGACGGCTGTCAAGGCAGGAACGGGGCCTTGCAGCTTTGGCGGAGTCCCGGGCTGCGGGGTGGTCTTTAAGCTGACCCACTCCGGCTCTGGTTGGCGCTTGGTTCCTCTCTACGAATTCCAGGGAGGAAATGACGGGGCGTTTCCTCCGAACGGCGTGGTCTTCGGCCCGGATGGCAGCCTCTACGGGACCACCTCTCCCTCGGGCAGCAACTATGGGGTCGTGTTCAAATTGACGCCCCCGGCAACCGCCTGCAAGACGGCTCTCTGTCCCTGGACGGAAACCGTTCTGTATCGTTTTACCGGCGGTGCGGACGGAGGACAACCCACCGGTGTCCTTGTCTTCGATGGGGCTGGAAACATTTACGGCACAACTGCGGTAGGAGGGCAGCTGGATTGCGACCCCAGTTCAGGTTGTGGCGTTGTCTATAAGCTCGCGGTGGCAACCGGATGGACCCAGAGCATCCTGCACGCGTTTACCGGGGGTAACGACGGAGAGCGGCCCTATGGCTTGATCTTCGACCAGGCCGGCAATCTCTACGGTGCTACCGAATTTCAGGGTGGCTACGCTGGGACGGTCTTCGAGCTTACGCCTGCAGGCTCCGGCTGGACCAACAAAACCCTCTATTCGTTTCAATCGGAAGGCGACGGCATTGAGCCGATGGCCGGGGTGGTATTTGACCCAGCCAGCAATCTCTATGGCACTACGACTGCTGGCGGCTATGACCAAGCCGGCACAGTTTTTATGTTGACTCCCGCGTACGGGAGCTGGACGGAAACCGTGCTATATAGCTTTATCGGAAGCTATGGAGGCGGCCCTCACGCCATCCTCACTATAGATGGCGATGGCAATCTCTACGGCACAACCTTCTCCGACGGCGCCGGGATCGATGGAGGTTCGGTTTTCAAGCTGGCGCCGGGAGGCGGTTGGACCGAAACCGACCTTCACCTGTTTGATGGAAGGGACGGTCTCCATCCCGTGAGCAACGTGGTAATGGATGCTAACGGAAATCTTTACGGCACGGCGAGCGGCGGCGGTGCTAAGCAATGCATAGACCCAGGCGGCTGCGGCAACGTTTGGGAGATCACGCCGTAAGGCAGTTGTCAGCAGCCCGTGGCCAGTGAAGCGTGTGTCGGTCGTTGTTGTAACATCGCCATTACACAAGCGACCGGCGTCGCGGCCCCGTTTTGGGCATTGTGAGTGTAATCGCAGTTCTCTCCAACTGAGTCAGCTTCCGGACGACGTGGCGTCTGCTGATGAATTATCGGCTCGAAGCTTAAACGAACACGACTGTCTTATTCTCGTAGACCAGGATGCGGTTTTCCAGATGCCAGCGCACCGCCCGCGAAAGCACGACCTTCTCCAAGTCGCGGCCTTTGCACAGCATGTCCTCAACCGTGTCGCGATGGGAAACACGTACAACGTCCTGCTCGATGATTGGTCCATCGTCCAGGGTAGCGCTGACGTAATGGCTGGTAGCTCCGATGAGCTTCACGCCACGTTCGAAGGCTTGATGATAGGGTTTCGCCCCGATGAAAGCGGGAAGAAACGAATGGTGGATGTTGATCGTGCGCAACAGGTATTGTGCAACAAATTCCGGACTCAGGATCTGCATGTAGCGCGCAAGCACGATCAGGTCCACATCTTGCCCGAGCATTTCAGAGATTTCCCGCTCAGACTCGCGCTTGTCCTTGGGGTTGGTCAACAGATGAAACGGAATGTGATGAAAGTCGGCCAGCGGCTTCGCGGTCATGTGATTGCTGATGATTGCGATGATGTCGCACGCCAGCTCACCCGTGCTGTGCCGGTACAGCAGGTCCGACAGACAATGGCAATAGGCGGAAACCAGGATGGCTACTTTCGGACGGTAGTCCGTCAACGCCAGGTGGTAATTGATATGGAATCGTTCGGCCAGCGGCTCAAAGTGGCGGCCGAAGTCAGCAACAGGGATGTCGAACCCCTCCAGGTCCCATTCCAGCCTAGATAGAAACAAATCGCGGCCACTATCCAGGTGGTCGTCGCTATGCAGAAGGCTGCCGTTGTGCGCGGTCAGGAATTGAGCGATTCCCGTCACCGCACCTTTGCGCGCGAGGTGCATGGGCGTGCTCAGCAGCAGGACGGCGGTGTGCTTCATTTGCCCTCATGATACTGCAGGCCGTGGGCCAAGCGTGGCTAGCACGTCACAGGTGAACCGGGCTTGTGGGAAGAGAAAAGACGTTGTGGGCGAGTTGTTCTCGGTGGCCAGCCGGCACTCCGGAAGTTGGCCCGTCTATATTCTCAGTTAGCGCAATATCGCCTCGTTGACCCGCTGGCCTGGGGTTCTGAGCGCTATGGTCGGTTTGCGTCAGTTATCGTTCGACATTTCTCTTGACCGGCGGCAACTGCCTCCAAGGTTCGCTTCATCCCCTCGTCAACGTTTCGGCTGACATCACCTCGCTTTGCGGCACATCTCACTGACAAATACTCGCCGAAACCAGGAAACTCTCTGGTGGATGCCGAACCAGAAGGTTTTTCGGCCTTTTTTCGCTCAGTCGCGACCGCGCTCCAAACGGCGAGATGCAGAGCTTCCAGTTGCCTCACGGCTGCGAGGTCTTGCTCCACGTCCAGGGCAACGCCGTGCCAAGTCAAAGGAGACAACCCGTGACGAACCATGCACAACATTTCACGTCAGCCTTGCTGAGCAGACTCCGTGCAACGGCCTTCGCAGTGGCGCTGGTCTTTGCCCTGACGTCCTTCCCCGTACATCTGGCGCAAGCGCAAACTTTCACGGTGCTGCACACCTTCAGCGGCCCAGACGGAGCCTACCCTTACGCAGGAGTGACCGTTGATGGCGGTGGAAATCTTTACGGCACCACGCCGGTCGGCGGCCTAAAGGATGGAACCGTTTTTAAGCTCAGACGCTCTTCATCGGGCTATACCCTAAATCCGCTCTACAGCTTCACCGGATACGGTGGTCCAGCGATTCCTTATGGTGGAGTAATCTTTGGCCCCGACGGCACTCTTTATGGCACAACCAACGAGGGTGGCGCGATAGGCTTGGGAACAGTTTTCAATATGAGACCGCCCGCGACCGTTTGCAAGACCGCACTCTGTCCGTGGACGATAAATCAGCTGTACGCTTTCCAGGGATTCGACGGCGCGGATGGAGGCAACCCCGAGTATGGCGAAGTTGCCTTCGATCAGGCAGGGAATATCTACGGGACAACGCGAAATTATGGCCCTAACGGGGACGGAATGGTTTACCAGCTCAGCCGTTCCAGTGGGGGTTGGACCGAAAACATTCTTTACAATTTTCGCGGCGTGAACGGCAGTGACGGCGCTTGGCCGGATCACAACGTGATCTTCGACAGCTCCGGCAACCTGTACGGCACCACCTCCTCTGGCGGGCTTTATGGCGGGGAATATGGCGGCGGCACCGTGTTTAGACTGACGCCGTCCGGCTCCGGCTGGACCGAAAGCGTCATCATGAATTTTCCGCCACCGGGCAGCAACGTGGGAGTGTACCTCCAGGCTGGGCTCATTATCGATCAAGCGGACAATCTCTATGGCGCGACAAGCTTCAGTTCGGGCGGGTACGAGGGTGGGTCAGTTTTCGAGCTGTCGCCTTCGAGCAATGGCTGGGAACTTACTGTCCTTTACGTTTTCACCGAAGACAACAGTCAGGGGCCCGTCGGGAACCTCGTTATGGACAACAGCGGCAACCTGTACGGAGCGACCTATGCCGCGGGCGCGTTTGGGTGGGGCAACGTTTTCAAGCTGACTCGCTCAGGAGGCGGTTGGACCTATACCGACCTTTACGACTTCACCGAAGGCAACGATGGGGCATTGCCCAGCGGCGATCTGACGATGGACGCGAGCGGCAATCTCTATGGCACCACCCAAAAAGGTGGCTCCTACGGTCTCGGCGTCGTCTGGGAGATTACGCCGTAGACCATCGGCAAACAGGTTTGCTTCGGGCAGAAACATCGCCATATCGCTCACGGCCCCAGTTTACCGGGGAGACGTATCGAGCCGAGGCGAGCACATTAGTAATAGAATAGTTATTATATCTTCTATAATATTACGGGACGTAGAAAAGCCTTGGCGACATGGACTTAGTAACATAGTGGAAATTAATATCAATTATATCGACATATAATTATAGTAAGTGGGAAAATATACGCATTATTATCGTTAATATTCACTAGCAGTGGTAACTTTACAAAATGTTCCACGTGGAACATTCTTAAATGGCATTCGATGGTCTTGCGACGAATTAACGTGGCGACGGAAAGTGGCAGTCCCCTACCTTCTGCCCGAATGTTCCACGTGGAACATTTTTTCGACCCGAAGTGCACCGGGTGCTGTAGGGAGACGGAACAACCAAGGATGCCGCGACTGCTGGGTCTCCTTGCAACCGAGTGCGTAGTTGGGCTCGGTTGTAGCTTCAGTAGAAATGTTCCACGTGGAACATTTCTCCCAAGAACGTAATCGAAATGGGATAACCGTCCGGCCGAGTTTGGCCGGACCTTGCGGTCGTTGCGGGGGCTTTACCATTCTGGCTTTCTCCGAATGTTCCACGTGGAACATTTTTCGATCCCAAACTGAGATTAGGTTGATTCCCGGCGCCAAGTTGTTGCATCGCGCAACTGCTGAAGCTCCTTCTTGCCCAGCGCATCGTCGGGGTTGCGGTTGCCACCTCACAAGGAATGTTCCACGTGGAACATTTTCACCGAGCTGCTCTCCTGCGTCGAGAGCGCCCATGTGACTTCAGAGTGCTCTCCCTCCGGGCCTTCCACAGTCGCCATTCCACCGGTCCGCTGATAAATCAGCATCTTGCGCCCCCAAACTGCGGAATTGCACAGCTTTTCCTCGGAAAAGTGTGCCCTGCTTCGCCTCGGCGGTTGCCGCCCCTGCCTCCCACGTTCTAAGCTGGGCTGGAGCGCCGCCGAGTTCAGTCCAAACACCGGACAGCGCAACGAGAACACGGGGAAGCCAATGGCTCGAGTCATCGCGGTCACCAACCAGAAGGGCGGAGTCGGCAAGACGACCACCGCCATCAACCTCGCCGCGTCTCTCGCCTCGCACCAGGCCCCAACCCTCCTGGTCGACTGCGACCCCCAATCCAACGCTTCCAGCGGCCTCGGCTTCCTGCGCGACCCCGACCGCCCCAACACCTACAAGGTCCTGATGGGCGAACTCACCGCCGAGCAAGCTCTCCAGTCCACCGAACTCGAGCACCTCACCATCATCCCGGCGCACAAGAATCTGCTCGGTGCCAACATCGAGCTCGTCACCCTCGACTCCCGGGAGTATCGCCTCCGCCAAGCGCTCCAACCCGTGCGCGATCGCTTCCGCTTCATCGTTCTCGACTGTCCTCCCGCGCTCGACCTCCTCACGCTCAACGCCCTGGTCGCAGCCGACACCGTCCTCATCCCGATGCAGGCCGAGTACTTCGCCCTCGAAGGCGTCACCGAGCTGCTCGACACGATCGACCGCATCCGGGTCGAGCTCAATCGCGCCCTCGCCGTCGAAGGCGTCGTCCTCACCATGTTCGACGAACGCACCAACCTCGCGCAGTCCGTTGCCGCCGAGCTGCGCGGCTTCTTCGGCGACCTCATGTGCCAGACCGCGATCCCACGCAACATCCGACTCGCCGAAGCGCCCAGCCATGGCAAACCCGCCATCCTTTATGATCCCCACTCCCGCGGCGCCGAAGCCTACTTGAGCCTGGCCAAAGAGCTCATCGATCGCGTCTCCAATCCCAAGCCGCAAGAGGCCGCGCAGGAAACCACGCAACAAACAAGCAGCTGAGCCTCGAGCCTCGAGCAACATAACCTTCTAATCACATTTTGGAAGTTAGCGAGAGTCCCGGGGTCTCGCGCCTTTCGAGACCCGGGAGTCGCGACTCTTTCCACGATTGTCATCCCGACCGGAGCGGAGGGATCTGCGGCACAGCCCTTAATCGCAATGGTGTGGATACAGGTGGAAGCGCTGGCCTTTAGAGACTGTGTCGCGACTGTCAAAAGAGTTTAGCGGTTGGAACAAGCCGCCCAAGAATCGACCAGCCCAGCCGCGAAGCGGCGAGATGATGTTAGGCGTGGGCGTCAGCCCACGCTCGAAGTGGAACAAAACCTGAGCCGCAGAGCGGCGCCACAGGGTTGCGCCACAGTCTCTTTAGCCTGGCGACCACGACGCGTGTTGCTGAAGGGACGCAGCCTTCGCTGCGCCATTGGCCGTCTCTTAATTGGTTGTCATCCTGAGCGAGCGACCCGACTGCTCTACCCGTGCCGGTTCTTGGCGCGGTCGCGACGCCGTCCGAAGGACCTTCTTTTGAGGCGCAACCGGTTCTTATATCCCACATTGTGGTATATACCCCATTGTGGGATAAGCGAAGGGCACGCTGAAGCAGACAGCCCGCAGAGCGACACCATCGTAGCCAGGACCCTTCGGCCCCGCGCTGGGCAGGCTCCAGTCCTGAGTCAGCGTCCCCAGCACACTCGAGTCCCGCCAGGGGGACGGCACCGCTTCGCGCGCGTGTGTTGACCGATCTTGCAGTCAGGATCGCCAGGAAGAACCGGAAATCCCGCATGTCGGGACGGCATAACATAGCCCAGCCTTTCAAGGCTGGGTAGACGACATTAACAATCCTCGAGTCCCTCGGGGACGGCACAACCTGAGGCCCCGGTAAATGCCAGAATCAGGGAAGGCAGAGTTTTATCGCATCCGCAAATGCAGACGCCCCGGAGACATTGGGGTGTCCGACTGATGCCCGGTGGCATTCCAGGCAAGACAGAATATCCTCAGGTTTGTCCTTGTAAAACAAGTCGCAGGCCGGAATGCGGGTGGCCGAGACCTCGTCCTGTGGCGAAAGATCGAGGTTAATCCCCCACAGCCAAGGATCCGACGCGAAGACGGAGTTCTTCTCCGTGAATTGAGGCACAGCGAAGCGGATTCGGTTGCCGCCCAGGGCTGCGCTCGTTTCTGTAACCGCACGTCCCAGCCACATCTCGGAGTCATGCCAGAATTGCAGGCACAAGCTGACAATTTTCCCTATCACAGGGGCGGCGTCGAGAGCTTCAGGCACGGCGATGGCGTGCAGTTCGAGCAGGTCGGGAATCCTCAATGGGTCCGAATCGGTGCTAAGAATCGGGTAATAACTCGTCACCACGATCTGTGTGTTCGGATTCGGAAACTTGGCCGCCACCGCGGTCAGCAACTGCTTCATGTCCGAGTAGCAATGCAGCTTCGTGAGATCACCCAGGGCGGCAAAGCTGGTGAGAGGGTTCAGGATAGTACGGATATTGACATCATTGATGCCGCCAGCGACCAGCACTAGATCGACCGTGCCCGGACTATCGGTGAACCCGGCGCATTGCGTCAGGATCGTAGGGTATGGGTAAGGAACTTCCTGGGTCGGCGCGCCGGGAGCATTGGTGCGACCAACTCCGATCACGGCTCCGGAGTGGGCCACAAGTACCGGCGGCGCAGCGCATCCAAATGCTTGCGCCAACAGCGAGGCAAACTTGTGCTCGGGAAGCAAGCCCTGTCCCCAAGTCACGGAGTCGCCAAGCACTACCATGCGCGAAATCGTCGCCATAGTTACTCCTGTCTGTCAAAGTAGATCAAACTCTCTAGCTCCGTCACCGGCGCGCTACACCGATCGCAAAATTGCGAAAGGGTCGGTCCCCGCCCAGATCTCCCGACAACGCCGGCGCCGTAGTAGACGCCCCGCTCGGCTCGGGGTTTCAAGTCAGGGCGCCGATGGCGCATGCTCAAAATCCATAATGCCCATTGTCTTCAGAAGGCTCCGAGTGCGAAAGCATCCACTGTTGTAAAACTTCTTCGAATTGAGGTAAAGAGTGTTCTCCTGAGAGAGTATCTGGCCCATCGTCAGTGCGGTGTCATAAATATTTAATCCGTACGTCGTCTGCAGTGCAGATTCAAGCTGATCGCAGGAGCCCTGAAAGCTGGTTGCAGTCGTATCGGCTGTCGACTTGAGCAAGTCCTGATACGGGGGCTCCTTGGAGATTTGTTGCAATAGCGTTTCAGATCCAGAGGGCGGCCCTCCGACCGTCGCAGCAAGAATATTTTGTAACTGTGTGAACCGCGGAATGTGCGTCGAGTCATCCCTCAACGGATCGACAGGGGCGGGAAGCGCTATCGAGTTTGTAAACGAGACGATGAGTCTAACCGCCGCTAGCGGACGATTGGAAAGATCTCGAAATCGGTAAGTAATACTGCGATCCGGCCCCTGGAGCACATCAAAATGATACGAGTCGTTCCCGCTGTTGATCTGGGCGAACACTGATTGAGCTAAATTCTGCAGGACCGTCTGGCCAGCGGAGAGGAAGGCGTTCGCGGCCGGGGAAAGCAGGGCTGTAGCCCCGCCGGCGCCCGCGACCGCAGTGACGATATTGCTAAAGAGGCTTGCAGTGTTGATCGAGGAACTGGCGTTCGCGTTATAGGCGTACTGCAGGTCGAATGCGCTAGTAACCTGCCATGGAATTACCCCCTTACCTATCGTCTGAACCGTGTACGTCGACTTTGATTCGTCATACGCGTAGCTGAAGGGCACGACTTGAGGGTATTTGATGCCCCCCAGAGCATCGCCCGTCTGCGAAACAGCCGCGGCAAAGGAACGTGCATTAGTGATCTTGAGGAAATTTAGAACTTTCTGTAGCGCTTTCCGATCGTTCGAGCTCAGAGTACTGTCCGTGCATATCTGGGTGACAAGAATTAGGCGCGCATACAGGTTCTGGATGTGGGGCTCGGAGGGAAATTCGTATACAGAACGCGAGCTCAATCCGCCAATGGAAGTCTCGTGCGGGTCTGGACTACCCGATGTCGGGCACATATCAGGGTCGTTATCGCTGACAGAATTCGGCGCCACCGTGTTGAGATTTTCCAGTTGCACCTGCGCCGGGTGCAGCGGTGCCACCGCGGGGCGTTGTGAGTATCCCGGGTGCGCGGTGGCGAGAATGGCTAGCGCGAGGATGCCGAAGTGCGGTCCAAGCCTTCTAAAGTGGTCAATGATCCGAACTGTACGGATTACCTCCGTCATTGTCATAAACTCCCATAAGTTTATCGATTGGTCAGTAAGAAGCTGCTTTGCGCTCAGCTGCAGGCAAGGAAACCTGGTGTCCCAGGCTCGCTCTTCTGTTGCCTAGCCCAGTGTAGCGAAGCAAGCACCACACTTGTATCTTTTACGCAAAATTTCCCACCGCGTGCGACGCAGATCACTGCTCGCCGCATGCTAAGACTGGACAAATACAGTCAGAGCTATCCCCCTAGCTATCAGGAGACAGTCCCAATCCTCACTGCAAAATAGTGAGTTGTAGTACTAAAGATAGACAGATATCCCTTGGGCTAGGCAGGCGCAAAAGTAAAATCCTAGTCCGACTCTAAGACCACATCCTCGGAAGAGGTAGTTTATTTTGGGAGCGGTAAATTGACTTTACGACGAGCGTGAATTAATGTCAATGGCCTTTAGGTGTGGTGGCTTGCAGTCTCGTTATATGCTTCCTGCGGTGCTGAAAAATACAACAGTCGACGGCTGGGCAGTTCCTTATGCTTAGCCTGCCCACCTTGCCCGCTTCCTTTGCGGACAGGGTGGGCAGGTTCCAACCTACGCCCTTACCTGCGCCAGGATTGAGTGCACCAGGTTCAGCGTGTGGAGCGAAGACAATACCTCCTTCAGCTTCTCCTTGAAATCCTCTTCGTTCCTTATGGTGAGGTTCTGGCTGGTTTGACGCAGCGTCAGAGGATAGAAGTTAATCCCATGCGATACCGTGAACAGCTCATATTTATAGTTGAGCGTTGGCGCCACTAGATAGAAGTGGTGTACAAACAGGTCGCCTGTAGTCTGGGTAGTCACCTCGCCCTTCACCAGCTGCTTGGCCTTCTCGCCCAGCAGCGCGGCTTGTTCCTTCAGTACCGCAACCGGAGTCGTCAGCTTGGAGTCGGCTATATTCGCCGGCCAAAGATCGTCAGTCATGGAACCTCCGCGAAACAGTTGCCAGTAGCCAGTATCCAGTTGTCAGTAGCCAGTTGTCAGCCATGAGCTATCAGCCGTCAGCTATCAGTTGTCAGCCATCAGCCATCAGCTACCAATAATGCTACGTGTCATCCTGAGCGAACAACCGCGATGCGTTTCTTACTAGCCACTAGCCACTGGTCACTAGCCACTAGAATTTCAGCTCCACCAATACCGGCAGATGGTCCGACGCTACCTTCGTATCCGGCCGTCCGCCTTCCAGCAGCGACACGCCGCCTATCTTGGTCACGATCCTCACCTGTTCCGGAGCAAATCCCTTCAGCAGATCGGGCCGCAGGAGCACCTGGTCGTACATGTTCCAGAAGTAGCAGACCGCTTCAGAGTTCTCATAGTAGAAGGTTCCGCCCACGTCCGTGCGATCGCCCAGGTGGTTCCACATGGGATTGTAGAAGAACCGGTACTTCTCGTTCTGCACCGTGCGCGTGTCGCGTCCGGCGACGCTGCGGCTCATGACGGCGTGCAGTCCGCCGCGCGCGCCCACCATGCCGGCCTCGAAGGGATTCATGTTCAGGTCGCCCAGCACCACGGTCCGCTGATGGCCCTCGCTGGCTTCCACTTCCTCGATCATGCGCGCCAGCTGCACCGACTCGAAGACCTGGCTCTCCTCGGAGAAGTGCAACTTGCTGGGCAGATGCGCGGCGGCGATCAGCAGGCTGCGCCGCGCCGGCATCTCCAGCCGCTGGATGGAAATGTGAGAGCTCTCGAACAGCGCCGTCAGCCAGTGCGAGTCGAAGCGCGTCAGGAACAGCAGGCGATCGCAATTGCTCCACCCGATCTGGTACTCGGAGCGCTCGGCGTTCAGCGCCTCAAGCAGCCGCCACGGCTCGCTGGCGCACTCGGCCAGGATGAAGACGTCGACCAGTTCGTCCTGCGCCATCCGGCTGAGCAGGCTGGAGACGTCGTTGCCGTTGAGGTTCCAGAAGAGGAACTTCAGCATAAGCAGAGGGTAGCAGTACAATGATGGGTCGCGATACAACCATCGCACCGGCCGCAGGAAAAGGGTTGCGTCGCGACGCAGCGCAACCCAGCCCAGTCACGATGTGAGGAGGCAACCATGGCAACCCCATCATCCCCGCTTAGCTATGAGGTAGAACTAGCAGGCGACACCACTACCATCAAGGCTCATGGCAGGATCGTCGGCGAGAGCGCGCAGGAGTTGAAGCAGCTGGTAAAGCCCATGATCCCGAAGTGCCGTCGCATTGTGCTCGACCTCAGCGACGTGAACTTTGTGGATAGCTCGGGCCTGGGTACTCTGGTTGGGCTGAAGGTATCGGCGGCCGCGGCGGCTTATTGCAGCATGGAGTTCATCAACCTATCGCCGCGTGTCAAAGAGCTCTTCCACCTTACCAAGTTGAGCGAGCTGCTGGGGAGTTAGGTTGCACGTGCTCAGGTCAGCTTTCGCTTTGCCATGATCCATGATCCTGGTTCGCTGTTACTGGAGGCGGAACGACGGGGGCGCGCCATCGGGCTGGCAGACGTGTTTAGCTTCTTCTTGCATCATCTGCTCAACCTCCCCGCAGTTGCACACTGTTAGCAAGCACTTACGGCAGATGGATTCGACTCTAGCGTTATTGGGATAGCGATGGGCGAAACCGCTGGCCGGGATCTTCATATTTTCCCTCAAGACCTGGCGTGAGACATTGGTTGGCCGGATTGCATCCCACAGCAACAACCTTGTTATAACCGCTTCGACTCACGTGATTCATCACGCCTGTGAGCGGCTTCGATCTCAACCAGTTCTTTTTCGGTGACCTTGACACCACCCCAGGAGCGGGAGATCGGAAGAAAGCAGTTCATGCAGATTGAATCGACCGAGCCATCATTCAGCGCACGATGGGCGAACGCAAGCGCTAGGGAGATTGTTGTGTGTAGGCTTGCGTCACGATTAGCCAGCATTTTAACCCCCTAATCAAGGGCCCCGTGGTGAGCCGCTGTACGATTCACCAACTGCACTACTTTTATCTCTTGCAAAACTAGTTCGCCGACTTCTTGCTGTCTGTATAAAATTGCACACTATATTGAGAGCACGCTGGAGCCGGCGAGGTTTGGCCGCACTAAGGTGGAGATTGACCTTAGGTCGACTTGCGAAGGAATACGGCCCGCGGAGGAGTGAAACGAGATAGCCGTAAAGCTAACTGTCTAGGGGATGGGGTGCGTATCGCAGCATTGTTCTGCGCGGAAATTATCGAGAGACGACATTTGGGATACCTCCACGGGGTATTCCTGACCTTGCTTTGTTTGTAGTCTATGTCGCTGCACATTGACGGTCTGAGCAATTTCGAACACCGCAGTGCCGGCTGTTGCCTGGGCGGTTGGAGCACAACTCTTCGTTTTAGTCTTTGCACGTAACCGGTGCGTCGATCGACTCAGACACAGCCTATCTAGCCTTTTATGCTCTGCCTGCGCGCACCCTTGGTAATCACCCCGCCCTGCGGGCGTTCGTTCTCGGCGTTCGGGCGGCGCGAGGCTTTTTCTGAGCTGTCGCGGCAGGATTCTTCGTTTTGCCGGCGACAGGTTTTCTCGCTCTGGTTGCACTAGTTTTTTTCGCTTTCGCTGCGGTAGTCTTTCTCGCTTTAGCTACAACTTCAACCGGAGCCACCAACTCCGGCCTCAGCGGTTTTGGAGTGCGATGGTGGCCATGACGCAGCGGCCGAATGCGCGCTGCTTCTTCTTCCGTCCGCAGCTCAGTGTCTTCACGGCTTCGGCGCTCGTCCTCAAGGTATTCCGGAATGGTTCTGGTTGTCATGGCCATAGTCTGGCAGAACCGATCCCGTCCGGGCTGTCCAATTTTGCCCACTCGGGGAAAATTCATGAGTTGCCGGTGCCTCGGGTCTCGCGGGTTTCGAGACCCAGCGAGGCGTTGGGCTTTAGCCCGGAATTCTCAAAAGCGGCGTAGCTTTGGCGGCGCCGTTAATGGCTCACTTATCCTTGTCATCACGAGGAGGGCTTCAGCCCGACGAGGGATTTGCTTTTGCCGGGCTTTTCGGCAAACTGACGTTCCCGGCCATTATCACAATTCTATTAAAATCTATTAAAATCTTTGATTAAAACCGTCCTACCCTCGCTGCCATCTCTCCTATTATTGAGCATCACATAATATACTGACATTTTCTGAGATTCTATGCTACTGTGTGGGCATGGGAAACCCGGCGGGAGTACGCAGAGACTTCGAGGCGCTAGAGCGGCGGCGAATGCGGG
>Ga0181532_10003635_pt1 | contig 13792 bp, 12 predicted proteins | sample PEATcosm2014_Bin_33_FD_119768 | JGI IMG/M metagenome (GOLD analysis project Ga0181532, IMG submission 119768) | Peatland microbial communities from MTU Mesocosm Facility, Houghton, MI, USA - PEATcosm2014_Bin11_30_metaG | ecosystem: Environmental > Terrestrial > Soil > Wetlands > Peat | place...
CAGAATCTGCCGTGGCAGGATGCGCGCCTGCTGGCCGAGGTGCTGGAGCGCGTCGAGCGCGAGTACGTCGATCCCGTCGACGATCATCAGCTGCTGCAGGCGGCAATCCGCGGCATGGTTTCCTCTCTCGACCCGTATTCGGCCTACCTGGACGTCGATGAGTACGAGGACATCAAGATAAGCAGCTCCGGCCAGTACTCGGGGGTGGGAATCGAAGTGTCGATGGAGGATGGTCAGGTGGTGGTCGTCACGCCGTTCGAAGGCTCGCCGGCGGAGCAGGCCGGGATCCGTTCCGGCGACGTCATTGCGACGATCGACGGCGTCGCGGTCAATACCACCACGCTCTCGGACACGATCGAACGCATGCGCGGCAAGGAGGGCACCTCGGTCAAGATCGGGATTCTGCGCGAGGGCAGCACGGAACCGCTGCAATTCACCCTGAAGCGCTCGCGCGTCCAGTTGCACAGCGTGAGGGCCGAATTGCCCGAATCCGGCTACGGCTACGTGCGCATTGCGCAGTTCAGCGAAACCACGGGCGACGAATTGAAAAATGCCCTGCGCAACCTGCGCAAGATCAACGGCGCACCCCTCAAGGGCCTGGTGCTCGATCTGCGCAACAACCCGGGCGGCGTGCTCGAGGCGGCGGTGGCCGTGGCCGACGCATTCCTGGACGGCGGCGTGATCGTGAGCGCCAAGGGCCGCACGCCGGAATCGAATTTCGAAATGAGCGCCACGCCCGGCGACGACCTCGAGGGCGCGCCGCTGGTAGTACTGGTGAACGGCGGCTCGGCGTCCGCCGCGGAAATCGTCGCCGGCGCGCTCAAGGATCACCAGCGGGCGACGCTCATGGGACGCACGACGTTCGGCAAGGGCTCGGTGCAAACGGTGATTCCGCTGTCTGGCGACACCGCCCTCAAGCTCACGACCTCTCTCTACTACACCCCTTCCGGCGTGTCGATCAATCACCGCGGCATTGCTCCCGACATCGAACTCGAGCGCGATCAGAAGCAGGCGGTGCCCCCGCCGGCCGACGCACCGCTGCTGCAGCGGGATCCGGAGGTCAAACGCGCCATACAGGAGTTGAAGGTGCCGACCGTCGGCGGGCACGGAGCGGTGTCGGCCGCCGTCCGGTAGAGAACGATTCGTGCGCAGCACACGGTCCATCGAAATTCTCTGTCTGGCACTCGCCGCATTGGTGCTCGTCTGGTCGCGGGCGCTGGCGGCGCAGTTGTGGCCGGTGCTCGGTCTGCTGGCGGCATTTGCGGCGGCCATCGTCGCATTCCGGTCGCGCCGCTTTTTTCCCGGCCGAACCCGAACCCGTCTGCTGATCGAATCCTGGTCCATGGTGATATTCATCACCGCCGCGCTGTGGCTCACCGGCAAGATCGGAAGTCCGCTTCTGAATCTGTATCTGCTCCCCATCATCTTGAGTGCGCTCACGCTGGGCCGCCTGGTCACGCTCTTGCAGGTCGGGGTGATCGCGGTGTGCCACGTGCTGCTGGGCGCAGCAACGCCGGAATTTGACGTAGTCTCGCTGGCTTACGCCAGTCGGGCCGTCGGCCAATTGGCACCGTTCCTGCTGGTGGCCTATCTCACGACGACGCTGTCCGCCGATATCACCGAAGCCCGCGAGCGCATCGAGAATCTGGCGCAAACCGACTCCTTGACCGGGCTTTACAACCTGCGGATGTTCAACGAGGTGTGGCAGCGCGAGCACGGCAACTGCGAGCGCGATCGCGGGATGTACTCGCTGCTGATGATCGACATGGACCGGCTCAAGGACATCAACGACAGTTTCGGCCACGAGGCCGGCAACAGCGCGCTCAGCTTGGTCGCGCAGTGCCTGCAGCGGAGCATTCGCGCCACGGACACGGCGGCCCGGTTCGGCGGCGATGAATTTGCGGTGCTGCTGCCGGGGGCTTCGCCGGAGATCGCCGACGCGGTGGTCAAACGCGTGCGCAACAACGTCTACAAGACGACGCTCGACCTGCGATCGCGGATGATTCGCTGCAGCGTCAGCATCGGAGTGGTGAATTACCCGAAGGATGGGCGCGACATGCGTGAGCTGCTGAGCATCGCCGATCGCAAGATGTATCGCGACAAAGAGCTGCGGCGCGCTCCCGGCGGCGAGATGAATGCGTGACGATCTCGTTAAACTGTTTGGAGTTTGGCGGGAATGATGGCAAAGTTAGCGCTGCATCACGGTACAGCGAGATTGACATATGCTTACCTTGCTCAACATGAGTCAAATCGCGTAGGAAGGCAATGGGATCCATCAATCGAGGACAATGCACCGCAGCCGCCTTAGCCGGCGCGCTTCTGACCGTGTTGGCGTTCTCCGCCACCGCAAAGTCCGTGCCGACGCCGAAGCTCAAGTCGAATTCCGTGCTCATCGTCGACCCAAGCGACTCCTCCATCTTGTATTCGCGCCATTCGGATGTCGTGGCACCGATCGCCTCGATCACCAAGCTGATGACTGCGCTGGTGGTGCTGGACGCCAAGCAGCCGCTGGATGAGCCGCTCGAGATCACCGAAACCGACCGGGACCTGCCGAAGGCCGGCTTCTCGCGGCTCACGGTCGGCACCGTGCTGACGCGCGGCGATCTCATGCATCTCGCGCTGATGTCGTCGGAGAATCGCGCCGCCCATGCGCTCGGGAGCAATTATCCGGGCGGTCTTGCGGCCCTGGTGGCAGCGATGAACGCGAAAGCCGCGAAACTCGGCATGAACAGCGCGCACTTTGTCGATCCGACCGGCTTATCCAGCGAAAACGTGGCCAGTCCCGAGGATCTGTCCAAGCTGGTGATCGCTGCCTCGCGGAATCCCGTCATCCGCGAGTATTCCACCGATAAGCGCTACGCGGTGCGCGTCCACAGGCGCTTGGTCGAGTTCCGCAACACGGATAATCTGGTGGCCAACCCCACCTGGAACATCATCGTGCAAAAGACCGGCTACATCACCGAGGCGGGCAAGTGCCTGGTGATGGAAGCGGTGATCGAAGGCCGAAATGTGGTCATCGTGCTGCTGGATTCGCTGGGAAAGTACACCCGCGTCGCGGATGCGAAGCGCATCAAGAGTTGGATGGAGGCGAGCGCGTCCGAGCATGTCCGGGTGTCGATGCGCTGAGGCGTCGCTGCGCTGACGCCGACGGCGCGCTCAAGATCGGAGCGGTGGCCTATGCGAGCTCTCTCGATCGTATGGCTCGTGTGGCTGGGGGTCAATTCGCCGGCGTTCGCCGCGGACCGCTCTGTGTCGGTGACGATCTATCCGGACGATCTGGCGCTGGTGCAGGACCGGCGCGATATCGATGTCAAGGGCGGCCGTCAGCGCATTGAATTCGAGGATGTCTCGGCCCAGATCCGTCCGGAGACCGTGTCGCTGACGGCGAGCGACATCGCCATCGTCGAGCAAAATTTCGATTTCGATCTGCTCACGCCCGCCAAGCTCATGGAAAAGGCGGTGGGCCAGGCAATAACCATCGTGCGCGTCAATCCGGCCACCGGCGCAGAGCTGCGCGAGCAGGCGCAGGTGCTGGCCACGAACGGCGGCGTGGTGCTGAAAATCGGGCAGCGGATCGAGGTGCTGCGCGATGACGGCCTGCCGGTTCGCGTGATCTTCGACAAGGTGCCCGACAACCTGCGCGCGCACCCCACCCTGTCGGTCACGATCGTGGGCGGCCGCGCGGGTACGCGGCCGGCGTCCTTGAGCTATCTCACGCCGGGCCTTAACTGGAGAGCGGATTATGTGGCGCTGTATGACGAGGGGAGCGGCAAGATCGATGTGCAAGGCTGGGTGACGCTGACCAATTCGAGCGGTGCGGCCTACGAGAATGCCCAGACGCTGCTGGTCGCTGGCACGCCCAACCGGGTCGGCGCGGAACCGGCGCCGCCGGCCGTCTGGCATGGGCCGCAGCCGCCGCCGCAGCCGCCGCCGCCGCCGCAGCCGCCGCCGCAGCCGCGCTCGACCTTGCAGCAAGCCGGCACCGAAAGCGGCGGCCGCGAGCGCCTAGGAGATTACTATCTGTATCCGCTCGCTGAGCGCACCACCATCGGCAATATGCAGACCAAGCAGGTCAGTTTTCTCGACGTCCGCGGTGTGCCGGCCGAACACGGCTACGAGTTTCACAACCGCTGGTTGGGCACCTCGGAGACTGCGCAAAGCGCGAAAACCGTCTTCAGCTTCTCGACCGGCGCACACGCAGGCTTGGGCGATCAGCTGCCCGCGGGTATTCTGCGATTTTATCTACGCGACAAGCGCGGCGATCCGCAGTTCATCGGCGAGAGCCGCATCGACCACACCCCGATGGGATCGACGCTGTCGCTCGCCACGGGGGATGCATTCGACGTGAAGATACGCGCCGTTGTGGACAAGCGCACCAAGCTCGGGACCTCGAACTGGCAGACTGACATGCGCTACGAATTCAGCAACGCGCTGCCGGTGCCCGTGACGGTCAAACTGCTGCAGGCAGGCCTGTGGGGTGATTCGAGCATCACTGCCGAAAGCCTCAAGAGCGCGAGAAGAAGCGCCGAAGTGATCGAGTGGGCGGTGCCGGTGCCCGCCAACGGCAGGACGGAGCTCACGGCAAGCTTCGACACACGCTACTAGGCCGACAAGTGATGCGCTCGCGGTGCTCGGCGTGGCTGCTCCTGGCTTCGGGGCTTGCAGGCACATGGGCCGCAGCGACCGTTTGCTCCGCGGCGCCGGGTGAGGTACTGGCCGGCGCCCCCTCGGAGCTTTCTGTCACCGTGTACCGGGCGCCCAATCTCAGTACGGGATCGATCGATCTCGATCGTCTCGGTGGCTTTGCGCTCATCAGCGAAACCCGTGCGGTGCACCTGCCCATAGGCGAGAGCCGGCTGCGCTTCGAAGGAGTGGCAGATGGGATTGAACCGGCCAGCGCGATCCTGACGGGCTTGCCGGCCGGGGTCATCGAAAAAAACCGCGAAGGCGCGTTGCTGAGCCCATCCGCGCTGGTGGCCGCGGCCGTCGGCAAACCGGTGCTGCTGCTGCGAACCAATCAAAAGACCGGGCACCTCGAGCGCCTCTCCGGCAGGATCCTCTCGGACGCGCTGGGCGGTGTGACGTTCGAAACCGCCGAGGGCGTCGAGGCGCTGCGCTGTTCTGGGCTCGCCGAGAGCTTCAGCTTCGAGTCTGCGACCGACCTGTCCGCACACGCCGCTCTCTCGGTACTGGTTCGCAGCCGCGAACCGGTGACGAAGATGGTCACGCTGTCCTATCTCGCCCGCGGCTTCGATTGGGCGGCGGACTATGTCGCGACTTTGTCAGCCGACGGCATCAAAATGGACCTGGGCGCCTGGGTCACCTTGGCCAACGGCAACGGCACCGAATTCCCATCGGCCCGCACCCAGGTCGTCGCCGGCAGGGTGAACCGCGAAAGTGGTGAGGTCGAGCCGATCGATCCCGGCGGGCCCATCCTGGCACGCTGCTGGCCGCGCGGCTCGACCAGCGATTCGCCCGCACTGCTGCAGATCGACCAGGCGATTTCGCCGGGAGCGCGGAGCCGCGCCACTGCGATGGGGCAAATGGCGCTGATGGCGGCCGCCCCTGCCGAGGGGATGGTCACCGCGCAGCAGGTGGAACAGGAGCAGCTGGGAGATCTTAAGCTTTACCGTGTGCCGAGTCGCACCACCGTGGCCGGCCGGCAAACGAAACAGGTGCGGCTGCTCGAGCGGCTGGCCATTCCCATCGCCATCGTATACGGCGCGGATCTCTCGGCCGACGAGCCCGAAGCGGCGGCACGCGGTGCAGCGGCACACGGTGCACCGGTGCCGGCATCCAGACTGCTGCGCACCAAAAACTCCTCCGCAAATCATCTCGGACTTCCGTTGCCGTCGGGGCGCGTCGCCGTTTTTGCCGTTCGCGAGGGCGAAACCCTGCTGGAGCGAGAATCCGGCATGCGCGATCTCGCGGTCGACGAAGAGGTGGAGATCAATTTGGGCTCAAGTCCGGATGTGTTGGTCACCGTGATGCGCGAGGGCGTCGAGATCAGCAACGCGCGCGCGGCGCCGATCGAATTCGAGCTGCGATTGCGGCTGCAGGAGGGTGCCCGCATCGTTCGCGCCGACCATCCGCTGCTCAGCAAGAACGGCCGCCCCATGTTCCGCCTGACGATTCCGGCGCACGCGACCACATCGGTGCGCTACCAGACGCGCCCTCGCCCCGGTTGAGCCCGCCCAGGGCGCTCGAAGGCTTGGCGATGTGTTAAGCTGATCCCACGATTGCCACGCTCCCCCAAGAGAACGGTGTCACGCCAAACATCTGCGCCTGAGGCGAAAAATCGCCTGCTTCAGGCCTTGCCCCGTCAATCTCGGGAACATCTGCTCGCGCACGGCGAGCACGTCGAGCTCAGCTTCGGCGAGGTGCTCTATGAGCCGGGACAGCGCATGCGCTACGTATTCTTTCCCACCCGCGGCTTCATTTCGATCGTCACCACCGTCGGTGCGGACGACAGTCTCGAGGTGGGGCGCTTCGGCGATGAGGGCATGCTGGGGCTGCGGCTGTTGCTGTTTTCCAAGGAGGCACCGGTGCGCGCGCTGGTACAGGGCCCCGGCGCCGCCTGGCGAATCAGGGAGGCGCTCTTCTGCCGTGAGCTCGACAACAGCGAGCCGCTGAAGCGCCTGATGTACCGCTATCTCGATGTGAGGCTGCACCAGATCGTGCAAACAGCCCTGTGCGCGCACTTCCACACGGTGGACGCGCGGCTTGCCCGATGGCTGCTGACGACCGCCGATCAAATGCACTCCGATCAATTTTTCATGACTCAGCAATTCATCTCATCCATGCTGGGCGTGCGACGCGCAGGGGTCAACGGCGCAGCCTCCCTGCTGCAAGAGCGCAGGCTGATCCAATACTCTCGCGGCCGCCTCGCCATTCTCGACCGGCGCGGCCTCAAAGCCGCCGCCTGCGAATGCTATGCGGCGGATCGAAAAAGCTACGCCAAAATCCTCGGCTAGCGGCCCGTCGATCGCAGGCCCCGCATGCATTCCTCCTTGCGCAGCATACCGCTCAGCAGCTCGCAGCTTTGCTGAAACTCATTTGCCCACGCGGGCAGCTCCGGCGACGGCGCCGCGTGCGCAAGCTCCGATAGCAGCTCGCCCGGATCGACGGGGCCGGCCGGCCCCTTGAACATGCCGCGAACGGCGACGAGCCCGATCACGCGATCGCGCCGCACGAAGCGATGCTCGAGAAAGCCCCACTTTTGATTCCAGCCGATCAAGCGCGTGTGAATCTCGAAGCTTTCGAATGCCTTGAGGTCGCGTCGGAACCTGGCGAGCGCATCGCCCACGACCGGGAAGGCCCGGCGCCGTCTCGCGGCGCCGAGCACCCCGGTGCGCACGAACCAATGAATGCGACCGATGTCGGCGAGCGCCAGATACCGGCCGTTGTTGACGTGGAAATTGAGGTCCAAGTCGCTCGGCCACGCGCGCAGCGACACCCGAGTGGTGCTGAGTAAATCGACTCTGGAGGCGGCGCCAAGGCCGATGCCGACGCCGATCAAGCGCAACCAGGGAAACACGGCAATGCCCCATGCCAAGGCAGGTTCCTCGAGTGTAGCCGAAGTCATCCTCACCGAGACCGCCGCTGACGCCGCCCGCGATTACAATGGAGAGCATCTTCAGGGCGGAGTCGGAATACCGCGGTCTTTGGGAGGGCTTCTCGATGAGCAGGATGGTTCGCTTTCATCAGTACGGCGGCCCGGAACAACTTCGGATCGAAGATCTCGAAGTCGCCGCGCCCGGCAAAGGAGAGGTCCGCATCCGGGTCGAGGCCATCGGCCTGAATCGCTCGGAGGCGCTGTTCCGAGCAGGGACGTATCTGCAGGCGCCGAAGTTGCCGTCGCTGATCGGCTACGAAGGCGTCGGCATCGTCGAAGCGCTCGGGCCCGACGTGCAGGGTGTCTCGCCGGGTGACCGGGTTTGCGTGATGCCGACCTTCCGTCTGGGCGAGTATGGTTTGTATGGGGAGCAGGCCATCGTGCCGGCGCGCAGCCTCATCGCGCCGCCGCCCGGGCTCTCGGTGGTCGAAGCGGCGTCGATCTGGATGCAGTACTTCACCGCGCTCGCGATCTACGAAATTGGTCACGCGGCGGTCGGCGACCCGATTCTCATCCGCGCCGCATCCAGCAGCGTCGGCCTGGCCGCCATTCAACTTGCAAATTGGGCCGGCGCCGTGCCGATTGCGGCCACTCGCACCGGCGCCAAGACGGCCGCACTCAATGCGCAGGGAGCGAAACACGTGATCGCAACCGAGGAGTCCGACCTCGTCGCGGAGGTGCGGCGTCTCACCGCCGGCAAAGGTGCAAGGATCGTGTTCGATCCGGTGGGAGGACCGGACGTCGAACTTTTGGCGCAGGCGGCTGCAGAGCAGGGAATCATCATCATCTATGGGGGGTTGAGCGGCCGGCCGACGCCATACCCGCACTGGCCGGCGGCGTTGAAGGGACTGTCCCTGCGAGGCTGGGTTGCCTCCTCCATCTGGAACAAGCCGGAGCGATTTGCGCACAACCGGGATTTGATTCTCTATGGCCTGGCCGAAGGGCGCCTGAAGCCGGTGGTCGCGAAGACGTTCCCCCTGGAACGGATCGTGGAAGCGCACCGCTACCTCGAATCGAATCAGCAGCTCGGCAAGATCGTGGTCACCGTGTAGAGGTGCCATTCGCCGGCACGCGCCGGCGCTAAAAATTGACGGTCAGATGCACGCCCCAGTTGCGCGGGTCGCCCAGCTGCGTATACAGCGTGTTGGGAAAGTTGGGCGGCACGTCGCCGAAGTAAAAGCCCCGCACCGTGTAGTCCTTGTTGAGCAGGTTTCTGCCCCACAGGGACACCTGGTAGCGATCCGTCTGCCAACCCAGCCTGGCATTCAGCAGACCGTAAGGGCGGGACGTGGTCCAGTTCGGCGGCATGTCGTAGTAGAACGAGCCCATCCCCGTGACATCTACGCGCACGAACGGGCCGCGCGGGTCGCGCCAGACGCCGTCAAGCGCGGCCTGCCAGGGAGGCGCGTGCGGCAGCGCGCGGTTCGGGAACAGCACCCCGTCCTGCACGAATCCGCGGTAAAGCGTCTGCAGCAGCCCCACCGATCCGCCGAACTCCCATTGCTGCGTGGCGCGCCACGCGAGGCTGCTTTCCAACCCGTAGTTGTAGCCGGACACGGCATTTCCGGTGTAGAAGACGAAAGTGTCGGGATTGTCGGGAACGAGCTGCTCGCCGGTGAGCAGCTGCTCGTCGTGGCGCACCATGTAGAACAGCGACGTGTCGGTGCGCAGGCTCCCATCCTCGAGCAGCGCCTTGTAGCCGACCTCATAGTTTAAGTCCCACTCCGGGTTGAACAGCAGTTGATTCGCAGGCAGGCCCTGGCTCAAGTTAAAGCCCCCCGCCTTGTAGCCGCGCGAGATCAGCGCATAGATCTGCTGACCCTTGGCGAGCGTGTAGTCCAGCGAGGCGTGGCCGCCCCACAGATTGTTCTCCGGATCGAAATAATTGTAGGTCGTCGGCGCATCGGTATTGGTGGTCGAATCGTCGTAATGCGTGGTGCGGCGCTCCCCGCGCAGCCCGGCGGACCAGCGCGTACGCGCACCCAGGTCGCCGTCCAGTTCGCCGTAGACGGCGCTGTTCAATGCGCGATACTGGCTCCTGGTCACGGCCTCGCAGGCGCTCGTGCCGCCGCCGCAGGTCGAGCTCTGCGCCGCGTCGAAGGGATCGATGTAGATTCCGGCGCTGGTGTCGCTCAAGTCCTCGCGCAGCTGATACGCATAGAAACCGAGCAGCCACGACGGGCCATGCGGCTCGGTGTCCGCGAGCCGAATCTCGAAACTGCGGGTCGAGCGATGGCGAATCTGAATCTCGGTGTAATCATAGGTATAAGGCGCCCAAAAAATCGGATTGCCCCAGTCTCCGTCGTAGCCGTAGTTGACCGTCGTGTCCGCGTAGGTGGTGATGCTGGTGAGAGTCACGGGCGCAAGACCGGTGTAGACCGCGCGCGCCGAAACGCCCGTGGAATACTGCCGGTCGACGCCTGGATGGTCAGACTCGGTGGTGCGGCTGTCGTTACCGAGGATCGACCAGGCATCATAGCCGTTGTCGATCTGCACCCGCAGTACCGTCAGGTCGACGCGCCATTCATCGTCGGGCTCGTAGCGCCATTTGCCGCGCAGCGTGAGCTCATTGCGATTGTTGGTATCGCGATCGAGGTAAGCGTTGTGGTAGAAGCCGTTGCTGAGATACTGCTGAACGGCGAACCGGAAGGCCGAATCGAGCGAGGGCACCGGGCCGGTGACCACCGCACCTAAGGAGCGTTCGCCATAGTCTCCCCCGTCGAGCTCCACGCGGCTGCCGAACGTGCCTTCGGGTTCGGCACTTCTCACGTAGATGAGTCCGGCGAGCGCATTAGCGCCGTATACGGTGCCTTGGGGTCCATGCAGCACTTCGATGTGGTCGACATCGAACAGGGTCGCCGCCATCCCGAGTCCGCTGAAATCGATGTCATCGATCAGGAAGCCCACCGATGGATTGGGAGCGCCCTGATATTGCTGCAGCTCGCCGATGCCGCGAATCTGAAAATAGCGCGGGAGCGAGGTATCGCCGGCCCAATTGAGGTTCGGGACCAGCGCCAGTACGTCCTCGAAGTTCTGCTGCCCGGCATCGCGCAGCGTGGAGGAGTCCAATACCGATGCGCTGCCGGGCAATTGCGCTTCCGGGACGGGTCTCAACGTGGCCGTTACGATGATCTCGTTCAACTGAGTCGTGCTGTCTGCGGCATCCGCCGCCGCCGGGAGGGGCGCTGCGAGAACGGCGCCCTGAAGAAGCCAGAGCTGCACAAGAAAGGCCGATTTGCTGCCCACGCTCCCTCCGCCGGTACTAGCCGGATCAGGTTCAATGGGTTCGCCGGTGCGCGTTCCTATGAGGACGCAGCCGGCATCTCAGGCCCTTAAGGCCACCCCAGCTTCTTTCAGCCTTACTTTAAGCGATCGGCGGGACAATTCAATGCCTGGGGCGCCTCAATGCCCGGCGAGGCGCAGAGCCGCGCCGATCAGGCCGCCGGCGACCAATATGAGGGTGGGCAGGGAGCTCAAGCCGAAGCCGGCACTGCGCTTTGCCGGGTCTTTGACATAGCTGGCGGCGTAGATTTCGCGGCCGATCAGGTAAATGAGTCCAAGGGCGGCTGCCCACAAGGGGTTGAAATAGTGGGCGAATAGATACAGTCCGGGGATAAACGCAATCAACAGCTCCAAGGTATTCTGCTGAACGCGAAAATAACGCTCGAAAACCTCGTTTCCGGTCGTGGCCGGCGCCTTGATCCCATATTTGCCCCGTGCGCCGCCGACCCGGAAACCGAAGACGATGAATTGCAGAAGTGCGAGCGCAGTCACGATATCGACATAAGCCATGGATGTTCCTCCCTTGTTGTTGGATTCTAGCACTCCGTCGCCGCGCACTTTCCGCCAAGCTGCCGGCACCCCGAATGGCACATGAGGTTCGAAATCTGCAATGAGTTTACCCCGTAGATCCACTCGTTCAGGCACCCGCGGATACGCCCACTTGATCGAGGTCGATGCTCCCGCGGCGCGGGTTTGGCGCGCTCTGACGGATCCAGCCCTGGTGTGCATCTGGTCGGGACAGGAAGCGCAGATCGATGCGCGCGAGGGCGGCCTTTATCGCATTGGCACACGCACTACCGGGACCCGCGAAGCGCACATCGATATCTTCGAGCCGAATCGCCGGCTGCGGCTGATCTATTTCAACAGCCCGGATTTGCCGAGCAGCGACAGCGCCGTCGTGGACGATTTCCTGCTCGACGTGCGCAAGGGGGAAGGCACGACCTCCCTGCGGCTGCTCGGCTCGGGCGTTCCCGAGGAGCCGAGCTGGGACCACACATACGTGCGCCTGCGCATGGGCTGGGAGCGGTTCATGGCGCGCATCAAGGTGACGCTCGAAAGTCCGCCCCGACGCAAGCCCCCCTCACGGGCGGAGCCCAAGGATCCGCCGCTGCCGGGATTGGATTACTGAGCCTTAGATTCCTTAAGCTATGATTGCCGATATCAGAGGCTGATGGAGGCAACATGCTGGGCTTTTTGATTCGGGCGGCGCTGGTCGCGCTCGGCTTGTGGCTGGCGACGCGGTGGGTATCCGGCGTGTACATCGACAGCCCTTCCACCTTGGTTCTCGCCGGCCTGCTGCTTGGTATCGTCAACTCCGTCATCAGACCCATCGCCATCGTGCTCACCTTGCCGATGACCATCCTCACTCTCGGTTTGTTTCTGCTGGTGATCAATGCGGCAATGGTGGGACTGGTCGCATGGATTCTGCCGGGGATGCATCTCGCCGGTTTCTGGCCGGCCTTCTGGGCTGCGGTGCTCGTGAGTCTGGTGAGCATGGTCGGTTCGTGGTTCGTGGGCCCGAAGGGAAAAATCGAAGTCATCGTCAAACGGCGGTGACTAGGGCGCGCTCGGCGCAAGTCATTGCGCCTTTGGCTCCCCCAGCGTCTTCGGATCGGTGAGCGAGCCCCCCGGCAGGGTCAAGATGCACACGGCGGCGATAATGATCACCATGCCGACGAGTTGCACATTGGACAGATGCTCGTCGAGAAACTGCCACCCGAGAAAAGAGGCGATCGCGGGGTTCACGTAACCGTACGTGCCGATCAACGCCGGCGCTGCGTTGAGACTGAGCCAACCGTACGCGGTATAGGCGAGGCACGAGCTGAAGAACGTGAGATAGCACAGCGCCGCCAGGCCGGCCGGATTCGGTGACCAGTGGGCGGGATCGCCGTGCGCGACGGCAACGGTCAGCAGCATCAGCCCGCCCATGCACATTTGCATGGCCATGAACATGAGCGAGCTCAAGTTCGTGTCGATGCTGCGGTAGTACAGCGTGCCGAGCGCCCAGGCGCCGCACGCGGCGAGCACCCCCAGCTGCGCCAGCAGACTCGAAGCACGCATACCGCCCTTCGGGATCATCATCAATGCGGTGCCCGCGAATCCAATGATCATGCCGAGAACCGCCCAGCGGGTCAGCGGATGCCCGCGACGCCCGAATACGCCCAAGCCGGCGATCCAAAATGCCGCCGTGCCGTTGAGCAGGGCCGACTGATTGGTCGGTATGTAGTGAATCGCCCAGGTGTTGAGCCCGTTGCTCGCGAACACCATGAAAAAGCCGGCGATCAGCACGTGGCGCCACTCGATCGGGCGGCTCGGGAAAGGATGTCCGCCCCAGAAACGCGCCACCAGCGCGAGCAGCGTTCCCGCCGTGAGGAACCGAATTGCCGAGAACAATGCGATCGGCAGATTGTTCACAGCGATCTTCGAGAACAAAAAACTCGATCCCCATACCATGTAAATGGTGCCGAGGCATAAGGTGAGCTTCGCCGAATAGCGGGAATCGCGCATGGTGGTGTGACGGATCGTGAGAGCGGCAGACTAGGCGGGACGGGGCGGCGTCCAGCGGTGCGGCCATATGAAGGCGGGCGCGATACTCAGGCGGTCTTCTCCTAGACTCCGGCCCCGCGCTCGGCCTCTTCCGCATCCTGTTTGGCACGCGCAGCGATTTTATCCTTGAGCAGCAATCCCGCCATGATGATCCCGATCTCATAAAGCAGATACATCGGCACGGCCATGGCGCTCTGCGACACCGCGTCGGGCGGTGTCACGAACGCGGCGAAGATGAATATTCCCAAGAGCACGAATCCACGATTTTTCCTGAGCGTCGCCAGTCTCACGAAGCCGGTCCACACCAATAATACCGTAGCTACCGGAACCTCGAAGGCTACGCCGAAG
>Ga0181532_10003636_pt1 | contig 13789 bp, 12 predicted proteins | sample PEATcosm2014_Bin_33_FD_119768 | JGI IMG/M metagenome (GOLD analysis project Ga0181532, IMG submission 119768) | Peatland microbial communities from MTU Mesocosm Facility, Houghton, MI, USA - PEATcosm2014_Bin11_30_metaG | ecosystem: Environmental > Terrestrial > Soil > Wetlands > Peat | place...
GACCGCCTCGCGGCGATTGCGTCTACTCAACTGGGCCGCGCGCAGCGGCGCTTGGATCATTGAAGATGATTACGACAGCGAATTCAGATTTGCAGACCGGCCGATTCCTTCGTTGCAGGGTCTAGACACAAGCGCACGCGTTATTTACGTTGGCACGTTCAGCAAAGTAATGTTTCCTGCGCTCCGTTTGGGCTACATCGTTGTTCCCAAAGACCTGGTAGAGGCATTCGCGACTGCGCGAGACGCGAATGACCAATTCTCCTCCACCCTGTATCAGGCAGTTATGACGGATTTCATGCGCGAAGGACATTTCGCCCGGCACATACGCAGAATGCGTGTGCTCTATAGGCAGCGAAGAATCGCGCTCGTGGAGGCGATTCACGAATACATGAGCGAGGAGCTCGAGGTGATCGGTGCCGAAGCCGGGATGCATCTGGTGGCATTGCTGCCGCCGGGGGTCAATGATGTAGCAATTTCGAGGAGCGCAGCACAGATGGGAATTTCGGCTATGCCATTGTCTTCGTGTTATGCGAAATCGCCTGCCAGGGGTGGCTTAATCCTCGGATATGGCGGCACGGATGCGCGGCAGATTCAGGACGGGTTGAGGAAGCTGAAGACGGCTGTCAAGATGCACACTAGGAACTGATTACCGCCAGGACCCCGGAAATTGTTGCTGGTAGCGCAGGCCAAAAAATTGAGGGCGCTCGAGCCTTGCGGCTCTGGCGCCCTCTTTTGATTGTGCTGGGAAGTTTTTGAGGCTTCCTGGCTCAATCTGGGGGCACTCTAATCGTCTGATTTGCGCTTGGCAACAGGGGTCGGAGATATTTGCTGTGGAAAGCTGTGGATGGCTGTGCAAATCGAGGTTTTCGTCGGCCGGGGCAGGAGCACTTGGAACTGTGCTGCTATTGAACTACTCCGAAATGACGCCGTCGCAAGTGGTAGGAACAGATTTGCTTTTCGGATTGGTGCTGGCGGTAATTGGTAGCGCATTGCACTGGACTTTTGGCTCAGTCAACGTGCCGATACTGTTCGAGTTTCTGGTGGGTGGGGTTCCTCGCGTAGTCCTCGGGTGCCTGCCGGCCCCGAGAATTCCAGCTCAAAGAATTAAGGTCGCCGTTGCGATGGTGGCTATCCTCGCGGGGTTGCCGTTGGTTTGGACCGGAGGTCGCTCTGTAGCCCAAAGACACCTGGCAAGCGTTGGGCGACCGGCGCGGACTGAATCGAGTTCGTGGAAAGCCCCTCAGAGCAACATTGTGATTCGACGAGATTACTAAGCGGGCCAGGCTGATGGGGGAACTGTAGAGGAGCGACGCTATAGAAGTGGGAAAAGGACGACCCAAAAAGATAGTCCACGCTGCTGATCAGATCGGGCGTTTGATACCGAGTTTGCGCATCCGCGCTTGGAGGGTAGTGCGCTTGATGCCAAGGATGGCGGCGGCACCACGGGGACCGGAGATGCGCCAGTGTGTTTGCTTGAGGACTTGGACGATGTGTTGGCGCTGAGCGTCGTCGAGAGTGCGCAGCGAACTGGGCGAAATGGCGGAGAAAGGGACTGGATCAATCGGGCGCGGGAGATCGATCGGGCCGGCAGCGAATGTGGAAGGCAAGTCGTTCTCCTTAAATTCGGCCAAGGGCACGCGTAGTTCTTTTCCAGGAGAGAGCAAAACCGCGCGTTCAATCAGGTTTTCGAGTTCGCGAACGTTCCCCGGCCAGGAATAGTTGACCATCGCGTCCATCACGGGCGCGGGAACGTACTCGACGGTCTTGTTCTGGCGGCGGCTGAATTTCTGAACGAAATAACGGACCAGAAGAGGCACGTCTTCGGGGCGATCGCGCAATGGCGGAACTTGGATGGGGAACACATTCAAGCGGTAGAAGAGATCGCTCCGGAATTTCTTTTGCGCGACGAGTTGGGTGAGATCGGCATTGGTGGCCGCGACGACGCGGACATCCACGTGAATGGTGCGATTACCGCCCAGGCGCTCGAAATCCTGTTCCTGAAGGACGCGAAGCAATTTGGGCTGCAGTTCTAGAGGGAGATCGCCGACTTCGTCGAGAAAGAGCGTGCCACGATCGGCAAATTCAAAGCGGCCGATTTTTTGCGTGAGTGCTCCAGTAAAGGCGCCGCGCTCGTGGCCGAAAAGCTCGGATTCAAGCAGACCGGCGGGAATGGCCGCACAGTTGACTTTGACGAAGGTCCGTTCGCGGCGAGGGCTGAGATTGTGAATGGCGCGCGCGATGATCTCTTTACCCGTGCCGGTCTCGCCTAGGATCAATACAGTGGTGCTGGCAGGGGCGGCAAGTTCGACCTGAGAGAGGGCCCGGCGCAGGATAGCGCTTTCGCCAATGATTTCGTCAAAGCTGAATTCAGTGCGAATTTCCTCCTCGAGATATAGTTTTTCAACGGCCAGCTTGTCTTTCAGCGCATCGATTTCCTTGAACGCGAGGGCATTTTCTAGGGCAATCGCAACTTGCGAAGCCACCTGACAGAGCAGCTCGACATCGGGAGTCGAAAAGTTTTGCTGATTGCGGCTGGCGAAATTGATGGTGCCGAACGCCCGGCCGTGGGTGCTGAGAGGAACGCAACAGACCACTTGCACACCCTGAGCGCGAAGGTAGCGGACAACGTCCGCGTGAAACCGGTCGATTTCCGCGCCGCGCGCAATGAGGACCTCACCGCGGGAGATGGCCAGCCCGGCCGGGGATCCCTCGATCGAGATGGTGAACTCAGTTTTTGTCTCGGAAGTTTGTACGGGCAAATCGAGGGCATGGATTTTGAGCAAGCCGGAGGTTTGATCGAGGAGCGCGAGACTCGTGTAGTCGTGTTGGATGACTGGTTTGAGCGAAGAAACGATCCCCTTGAAGAGGGCGGTGACATCACGAGTGCGGACCAGAAGATTGTTGATTTCAAGGAGGACTTGCAAGCGGTCCCGTTGCTGAGCGAGTTGCTTCTGGTAAGCCTGGGCGGCTTCGAAGTTGAGAGCATTGTCAACGGCGACAGCGACCTGAGCGGCGACGCGCTTCATGAATTCGACTTCCGTATCGCCGATGCCCTGTGACACGTAGCGGCCGAAACCAATGGCCCCCAAACGATGCTGGGCGGTAGTGAGAGGAACAGTGGCGAAGGAATGTACGCCCTCTTCCTTCAGGCGCTGCATGAAATCGGGGTAGCGGGAATCTCTGGAGGTGTCGAGCGTGACAAAGGGCTGCTGATTCTGCCAGACCCAGCCGGAAGGAGAGTTCTCTACGGGGAATTCGCCGTTAGACTCGGATTCGTGGGGCTCACGCGTCTCCAGAATGTGCAGGCGCATGGTGTTGGTAGCAGGATTGTGGAGAACGAGAGCAAGGAAATCAAATGGCAGTACGGAGTGAAGGCGCTCGGAGAGTTCGTGAAAAAGAGCCTTGAGGTCGCGCTGTTGGGAGATGGCCTCGCTGACTTCGAGAAGTGCTTCAAACTGGCGCCCCGAGTGTTCCAGGCCAGAAGCGGCAGCGCCCGGGATTTTCTCCGCATCCTGCATGAATTTCAGAATAGCATTGCGTTTGGCAGAGTCACAACCGCAGTGGGAGGTGCGCGAACGTTCGGGATTTGCGTATACTCAGTCCGCTACTAGAAAGAAAGAGAAGAGTTGAGGAAGAGGATCGCGTGAAAGAGCAGTTTCGGTCTTGGAGATTCGGCTGGTCGCGAACGGTCGGGTGTGCCGTGATGCTGCTGCAGCTTAGTGCATGCGGGCAAGCGCCTGCGCCGGCTCCCGCGACGAACACTCGAGAAGAACCACGTCAAGCATCCAACACGAGAACTGCGGACCGCTACGACCTTGAGCGCGATGAAGAGCGCGGCGGGCATACGCTGAAAAAACATGTGGGCAGAACGGATGAGCAACTAAGGGAACGTTTGCGCAGAGAACGCAATATTTCCGCGGCTTCGACATGGACGGATCGCGAAGCAGCGGAGGTGACGGTGGCGGAAGCGCTTCGTGCCGAGCGGGGCCGCATTGAGAACTGGATGAGGCGAGGCTACCCACGCGCCAACCTGGCGCTGCACTACGACGCCGGCCAGGTGATCGGACGCAGTCTACGGCATGGCGAAGAGCAATCCGTGAATTGCACTAGCGCCGTCATCGTGCTGCGTGCGGATGGAGCCAACAGCTTTTATGTACTGACTACCTATCCGGAGGCGCGCGAATGACCTACGAGCATGCGCACGGCGAGAAACCGTTCGACCCGGCCGATTATCCGGCGCTGAGGGAATTCTTCCCGGGGTATTTGCACCAGGATTTTATGGAGGAATACGGATCCGCGGCTGGGGCCGTAAGAGGATTCCTGGGGGATGCGAGTGGGGACGAAATCCTGCAGGTTAAGGATGAATGGAAAGTATTGCGGAATGCGTTGGAGGGCCGTCCGTTGAAAGAGATTCAGGAGGCATGGGGGAAATTGGGAAGCGCGTGGTTCCCGGAGAATGAGGAGCAGGTGAAGGAGTTGGACGAAATTCTCAGCCACGCCGAGGCATGATATTTTAGGCCTCCATCGCCCCCCGCTGGTACAAAGCTCAATTCGCCGCGATTGAATCGATTGTGGCGAAGAGGTCCAAATCGGCGGTCTTGAGAAATAAAATCGCCCATTCGCTAACTATCACAAAATCCAACTAAAACCCCTGTCAGCGGCAAGATAGCGGCAATTGTTGTTTTCTGAATTTGCTCTGTTTTTGTCCGTTTTGCGCGAGCAGTAGCTACAATTCTGCTACATTCTCGAGTCGGAACATCTTGCCCGCAGGAGTGTCACACGCTCGACCTATTCCCGGGAGCGATTAGTTGTACCCTTCAACGGCGCTGCGGGCCGGTTTGGGTTTCTGCCAGAGAATTTCGGAATCCGGAGCTTGATTTGGATACAACCGCACTGACTCGGCGTTGGTAGGCATGAGAACGATGTCAACGCGGCGATTGTAAGCGAGCCAGGTCGTACGGGAATCACGCACCCACTTTTCAGGAGGCTGGTTTGGATTTTGCGTTTGCAGGTTGCTAACCGTGGCCTTGTCCAGCGGTTTCTGCTTGCCGTACGCGGAGCTGTCTATCTTATCCGCGGCGATTCCCTGCGATACCAGGAAATCCTTGACGCGTTGAACCCTGAGTTCGGATAAAGAATCGTTGGCCTTAGCCGCGCCGCGTTCGTCCGTGTATCCGCCAAGCGACAACTTCGCGTCAGGGTCGTATTCGAGATACTGTTTGAATCCGGTGGCGAGGGTCGTCAATACTTCCTGCTGACTGCGTAGGAGTCCGAGCGTTGGGTCCTCCTTGGTAGGATAGGCGGTCGGGAAGAAAACGCTGTGCAGCAGCACGGCTGGAATGGGTTCAATGGAGCCCTTTAAATGTACCGCTACCGTCTTGGTATCCGAACCACCACATGCGTTGCTCGCGTTCAGATTGTATTTGAACTCTTCGTCCACAGGGCCGTTGCCGCTTTGCGTTGGGCTGAGGGTGATGGATTTCGTCCCGCTGGCACCAACGGAGCCTCCGGGATCGAGTGAGACGGCGTCAGAGTTCGCCGCCGACCAGTTCAGCGTAGTGGTCTGTTGCTCGATGATCTTGTCGCCGATGCGGCGGTACCTGACTTCCATGGGCGAAGCGTTCAACGATGATTGCACGACAGAGTTGACTTCCACCGTCGTGCTCGGCGTTGTCACGCCACCCGGCCCTGAAGCTGTGAACTGATACACGGTGGTTTGCCGAGGCGAAATGGTTTTCTGGCCCGACGTCGGAACCGGGCTCATGCCGCTCATTTCGGCTTCCACAGTCTCCTTCGAAACCCAGGCCAGCTGCGTCGTTTGGTTGCAATCGATCTTCGACGGATTGGCAGAGACCGACCCGCTGACAGGCGCCACAACGACGGTGGCACTTGTAATGCCGGCCGTAAAGCGTGGCGCTGATACACTCAGGTCGCCCGGGCCGCATTTCGTTGTGCACGACGAGCCACGGGGCCAGGGCTTGGTCTTTTCTTTTCCGTTCGAGATGTCAACAATCACGCGCTGGTCCGCTGCGACGGTGATCGGGCCCGACCACAGCTCCTTACCGTCCCGCGTGACCGTCACTTGGTGTGTTCCCGGTGGCACGACCAATTCCTGGATCCAAAGCGGTGCGAAGTTGTTGTTGAACTCATCCACATGTCCTACGAAGTACTGGGGCTTCTTACCGTTCAGAAGAACGGCTGCGGCTGTTGCCCCGTGGAGTCTTCCTACTTCAATCTGGATACGTCCGCGCGGGCCTGACACAGTTTCGCCAGAGGGTTCCAGCTTTATGTTGACAGGTACCGTCTTGTCCGAATCCATCGAGACGTCTTGCTCGACAAACTTGTACCCGTAGTTGGCCACAACCAGATGGTGCGTGCCGACATCGAGCTTGATGGTCCGATTGCCGGGACCAATGGCCTTGCCGTCGACAAACGTGTAAGCCTGCTTAGGGATCACCGAGATCTTTAGTTTTCCTGGATTCGCGCTTTGCGCAAAGGTAACCGAGCCCGCTAAAACCGTGGCACCTACCATTAGGCAAAAGGCCTTGATTCTTTGAGCGCTCATAGAATTATCTCCTGCACACCTCTCCGCATGTCCTCAGGCAAATTGCGCTGATAGCGGGACAGTTTGAACCTCCGGTAGCGGCCGCGCAATTGGCAATTCTGACAGTACTGGAGCCGCACACTCGAACTCCAGGTAATCACCTGTGCGGTTCGGAGAAAGGAGTTCAAAGAACGGCAATGACCGAGGAGCATTTGCGTACGGGCAACGACAAGAACGCGGCAACTAGTAATCGATTGTGTAAGTTCCCGGAGATTGCAGTGTGAAGGACGAACAAAACATTGGTATATAGGTATAGTACTAGTAGTTTTAGAACTACTTATGCTTCGGAAGCGCTTTCGCCATACTATCGCCGGGCTTTTGGTCTTAGGCTGTGCCATTTCGCTATTTGCCCGTGGACAGTTTTGGGACTTCTTGGGCTACACCCAGATCGACCGCAGTCAGGATCATGGCCGCATCCAGATCACACGTCGTGATGTTCGCTTTCACACGATTCAGTTGCGGGTCAGCGGCGAGGCGATTTTTTTTGACCGCCTGGTGGTGCACTTCGATGATGGCACCTCTCAGGAACTGAGGGTCAGCGACCGGATTTCACCCGGGGCGAGGAACTACGTCATCGACCTCCTCGGCGAACGTTCCCTCGAAAGCGTCGAGCTTTGGTATTACAAAGAGGCTTGGGGGCACAATCCGAGAGTGAGCCTGTACGGTGTCCGTCCGCCAGAGGGCGAAGGGCCAAATATCGCGCAAGAACAGTAGAGGCGATCCCGGTGTGAAATTTCTCAAGGAAAACTCGAGAAATGAAAAAAGGAGGAGAAAACAGAGTCATGACTTGACACTAGCCGGCATTCTCATGGAAGGGACTTAGCACTCATCTATGGCTAGGGGTCGTTTGCTCTCGATGGCTTCCAAGGCACCATATTCGCGACAGATTGCAGCGACTTAGTCCTTTACGTTCCAGATGTACAAGAAGTTGGCGTCGCTAGCGGTCGCGACTTTGAGTCCAGCTCTGCGAGTGACCCGATTCAGCGCAGAGCGAACTTTCTCTTTGGATTCGGCCAATTCGGCCAAAGGTACTTTCATCGCTGCGCCCCCGTTCAATTGGGCAAGGTCTTTGACAATCGCAGTGACAATCGCTTTGTGCTTTCCGTTGCGTCCCTTTGGGACGTCTGCCTGCAACATCGTTTTGAATTGCTTCGGTTCTCTTTTGGCTGAATGTCTTGGCATAACGAAGTCCTCCCACTACGCTATCCCTAACGGGGCGCAATCCTAGCAAAACGTAAAGAGGCCTGCAACTAAAACTTAAATCGTATCTGTCTGTCGAATGTGAGGAGACTCGGTTCGCTAAACCCCAGCATTGCGGCCCCTAAGGCTAGAGCATTACGGAATTTAAAGAAGACCGTAGGTTCTTTAAAGATTCAGCCCGTACGAGTCGGAGCTTGTTAGCGTTGAGGTGTGCGCTGAAGGGAGGATGTGATGCGCAGACCAAGAACACATTTCGAGCAAGTGCCACTGGCGTTCGCGAAGAAGATTCTTGCCGAGGAACTCAAGAAAAAGCTGGCGGCGGAGCAGGCCCAAGCCCGAAAGATAAAGAACTGGAAAAGGCTTCTTTAGGAGAAAACTCGTTTGACGATGGAACGGTAATGGAGGTTGAGATGGCGATAGCGGCGTTTCACATTTTTCAAATAGAAGGCGACTGCGTCCTTCGGGGTGGGTCAGTGAAAACCATTAAGGACGGAAAGGGAAAGGGGAGTGCCGCATGAACATCCCCGCGTATGACATCTTTTCAGGTCGGTTTGGCCGCGACGCGATATGGATCGAGGCTGCGGAAGGATTGGCAATCGCTGTCGAGAAGATGAAAATGTATGCGAACAAATCGCCCGGCCGCTATTTCGTAATCTCTGTGCATTCACACGAGGTTCTCGCATCGGTCGATACATCAATTCCATCGGACGTCGAAAGCACCCAATCTGCCTGATGCTATTCACGGGCCGCAGGCGGGGATACCGTGCGCTCACCGCGCAGCCCGTGCCGATATTCATGCGCAAAGTTCATGTTCATGGTGACACGATGAGAAAAAATGCGGATGTGCGTGATGCAATGCTGTTGCTCGTTAATGCATGCAATGATTACCAAACACGATATCTAGCTCTTGCCGCCGCGTTTCGTGCGCTGCAACTCTACCCGGTTGATCAGAGGGTTAGTATCTGCGAGTGTGACTTACAGGCTGAGGCATTGAAAGCCTACAACGATGCAGAGGCTGCGGTTGAAGCTCAAGCCAAGGAAGTAAAGTCAGCATTAGAGGGCTCCGGGCCCTTTCTCGATGTTCTGACAAAGTTCGCAACTCGCCATTATTCAGAGTTCGAGCAGTTCTTGCCACGACCCCGACCCCACTAATCCCTCGTCAGCACGGTGACAGGTAACCTCGGTCCTGTCCGGTAATCGGGAGTTGAACCGAGCCACGGATCAGCCGTGACTCGGGGCAGCTCGGCTGATGCAAGCGGGAGTCGATGGAGTTGATAATGGAGTTGATATCATCGCTGTGCAGCGCCTGTTCGGTCATGCTAAAATTTCTACGACTGCTCGCTATTTCCATTCGGAAGACCATGCCAGGACTGCGGCAGTCAAGAGGCTTGATGAGCTTTTCTCTTCGCAACCGGCCCCCCAATCGGCCCCCAGAGCTCAAAACGGTGGGTGCGGTTGCATGGTATAAGCCCCACCAAGTCAATGCTTTAGGCCCGTAGCTCAGTTGGTTAGAGCGCTACCTTGACACGGTAGAGGTCTGGGGTTCGAGTCCCCACGGGCCTACCATCGTTTTGACTTAGCAAGAATCACTGAAAAACTTCACCTGTAATTCTTCACCTGTAAATTGACGCTTTGGATTAGCCTGGTCTTTTCCTTCCGTTGACTTGTCTCAAACAGTCAACCTAAGATGCCCCGACTATGGCGGAATCCCATTCGCTCATCGGCCGGACGGTCTCCCACTATCACATCGTCGAACGCCTCGGCGGCGGCGGTATGGGCGTTGTTTATAAAGCCGAGGACACCGAACTTGGCCGCTTCGTAGCCCTGAAATTCCTTCCTGATGATCTGGCGAAAGACCCTCAAGCCCTTGAACGCTTTCGGCGCGAAGCTCGTGCTGCTTCGGCTCTGAATCATCCCAACATTTGCACCATTTACGAAATTGGCGAACACAACGGGCGACGCTTCATTGCTATGGAGTATCTGGAGGGCAAGACCTTGAAGCACGTAATTTCGGGACGTCCTCTGGAGCTGGACAGAATTCTGGAGGTCGCTATAGACGTCGCCGACGCACTCGACGCAGCTCATTCCAAGAGCATAATTCACAGAGACATCAAGCCTGCCAATATTTTCGTAACGGAGCGCGCCCACGCGAAAGTTCTCGATTTCGGCCTCGCAAAAGTCACTTCTGGGGGAGCCGATGCCGCAACCCTCGCAACCAAGGATGTTGACCCAGACCACCTCACGACTCCCGGAAGCACTTTGGGAACCGTCGCCTACATGTCCCCCGAGCAGGTTCAGGCCAAGGAACTGGACGCTCGCACCGACTTGTTCTCCTTTGGTGTCGTACTTTATGAAATGGCCACGGGAACTCTGCCGTTTCGTGGAGAGAGTTCTGGTGTCATCTTTCACTCGATTCTAGAAAAGGTGCCTGTACCTGCTGTTCGGCTCAATCCCGACCTTCCTCCCAAACTGGAAGAGATTATCAACAAGGCTTTGGAGAAAGACCGCGACTTGCGTTACCAGCACGCCTCGGAACTTCGCGCTGACTTGAAACGTATCCGACGTGAGATTGATTCCGGCCGCAGCAACATCACTTCCGATAACCCGTCATTCTCCGTTGCTTCAGTCTACCCGACTGCCTCCTCGCCCCAGCGTCGGGCCTACGCAAAATTTGTTGCTTCTGCAGTTGTCGGACTCCTCGCTCTCACCGTTTTGGGGTTGTTCCTTCGCCCCACCCCTCCTCCACCCAGGATAACCGGTTACACTCAACTCACTCATGATGGCTGGCAGAAAAATTCCTTCGGCCAGACCACTCCGATTGTCCTTACGGACGGGCCTCGTCTCTTTTTTCAGGAAAACGTTCATGGCCGTTTTGTCATCGGCCAGGTCTCCACCTCAGGAGGCGACACAGTCCAAATCAACACCCCTTTTCCGAACGCGGCACTGGACAACATCTCACCTGACCTGTCGGAGTTAGCCGTGGGAAGTTTCACGGGTTCCGAAGTCGATCAACCCTTGTACACCGTTCCCACTCTTGGAGGTTCCCCGCGTCGCCTCTCGAGTCTCCCAGGCCAGGATGTAGCTTGGACGCCTAACGGCGACTTGTTGATCTCCAACGGTAGTGGTTTGACCCTGGTTACCCCTTCCGGCTCGGCACGTTCTTTCTGGAATTACGGCGACCCGACAGCCTCACTCTACTGGCTCCGTTGGTCCCCGGACCACAAATCGATCCGCTTTAGCCTTACTGAAATTCAAAAACTCTGGTTGGCTGAAATCAACCAAGACGGAAGTAACTTCCATAAGCTCTCTGTCCCCGGCCAAATCGCCGAAGATGACCTCTCCAATGGCAATTGGACTCCCGACGGAAAGCTGTTTGTATTTCAGGCCGTGCATAACTGGGGACGCTCCGACATCTGGGCTATTCGAGAAAGGTCAGACTTCTTCCATAAACTCTCGCGCGAACCCATTCAATTGACCGCTGGCCCTCTTAATTTCTACGCTCCGCAACCCAGCCTGGACGGTAAGAAACTCTACGTCATCGGTGAGCAGCGTCGCGCCGAACTCACTCGCTTTGACTTCAAATCCAGACAATTCGCTCCTTTCCTCAACGGAATCTCCGCTAGCTGGGTGGCCTTCTCGCGCGATGGGCAATGGGTTTGCTACAGCTCATTCCCCGAGGGCGATCTTTGGCGCAGCCGTGCCGATGGCAGCGAAAAGCTACAGCTCACTACTTCGCATATTGCTGTTCGACTTTGTGATTGGTCGCCCGACGGCCACAATATCGTCATCGAAGGGTCCGAACCAGGTCATCGCAGCGTGATCTACCTTGTTTCCATGGACGGCGGAACGCCGCGCCCATTGAGTATCGGAAAAGGGGATCTCCACGACGCCAGTTGGTCGCCCGACGGCAATTCCCTCGTCTTCAACGAATCCTTCGGTTATGGTAACGCCCATCTCCGTTCATTTGACCTCAAGACTCTGACCACTTCCGATATCCCTTCACCGCAAAGCGTCTTACATCCTCGCTATTCTCCTGATGGTCAGTACGTCGTCGCTACCAACGTCGATGGTGACCAATTGCTTCTTTTCAATTTCTTAATTCAAAAGTGGACGCCGCTGGCGAAGACCAATGTTGGTTATTTTCGATGGTCCACCGACAGCAAATTCGTCTACTTTGATAACGGCTTTTCTCCGGACCAGGCCATCTTCCGTGTGCGTCTCCTCGATCAGAAAATCGAGAAAATTGCCGATCTTAAGGATTTCCGTCGCGTCGTCGTTCCTTGGTCCACTTGGTTCGGCCTGACTCCTGATGGCGGGCCCATCGTCATGCGCGACACTGGCTCCCAGGAAGTTTACGCTCTTGATCTTGAGGCTCAGTAGACTCACAAGCGATTCCTTCGCCCTCCATCCCGGAATAACGGCGATATCGACCTTCCTATCTTGTAACGGTAGGGGGCACAGAGGTGTAGCACACAGTACTCGACTGACACTCGCCAACGATTACACCGAGAACTGGATCCGCGTGCGACCGGTCAACCGCTGTTGGTACGGCATGTTTAATTGAGAAGGATCTCTGCCAGTTAATGCCGACGGTCAGGCGAGCCAAGGGTTGACGACCGACACAGAGAGATCTTCAAAATGGACCACGTTGCGGGTTGCCAGTGTCGCGTGGCGTGCGACCACAATGCCAGCGATCATGGTGTCGCGTAGATCAACCGGCCGACCCCTGCGCTGGCGAAAGGCCATCAAATCTGCGGCCTGTATGGCCGCAGCATCGTCAAATGGAGCGATGCGACGACCCATTTTCTCGAGGACAGCTTCAAAGGCCTCCAGCAATAGAGCCCTTCTTTTCCCGGCGGCCATGATCTGAAGTCCAAACCTGATCTCAAGGATTGTTACTGATGTTGTCCAAACGGATGTTCGAGGCTGCTTATCAAGCCAGGCGATGACCTTAGGATCCGGTGATTGCTGCATTAGCGCTGAGAGTACATTCGTGTCCAGAACGATCATGGCTCAAACGTTGCCGGCTTGATTGCACGTCCACGGAGTTCAGCTACATCCATGTCGAGAGCAGCTTTCACAAATAGCCTGGAGATGTCAGTTCCGAGTCCGCCACTAGGAATTTCCTCTTCGCTGACTGCACTGCGGAGAATATCTCGCACCTCTTCCTCCATGCTGCGGCCATGCCGTTTGGCACGACGCTGCAACCGTGTTTTTACCGCATTCTCAAGGTTCCGGACCAACAATTGTCCCACGATCCACCTACCCTCAATCAATAGTGATATCATGCTATCATAAACTTTTAAGACAAGTCAACTGGACGGGTGAATCGCAAATCCGGACATTCCATTCTCGGAGTTCCAACCCGCAACCCAACCCACAGTGAATGATGTCTTGTACGACTTCCGCGTATTTTGGCAGTCCCCGCGGTCTTGTAAGTTGCTGTAAAACCTAATCACGACAGATTGACACGGTAGAGGTCTGGGGTTCGAGTCCCCACGGGCCTACCATCTATTTCACTTAGACAAAATCGCCCGAGAACTTTACCTGTAATTCTTCACCTGTAAACGGTACTTCTCCCGCCATCAGACGGGTGTATCCGATTCAGGCATCCCCCACTGCGACTGTGATGCGCAGTACAATTTGTACGGCCTGGATGTGTTCCCGATAAAACAGTTTGAACTATAATGCCGAACACATTTATGGCCTTGTCCTTTGGTTCCAAAGTTGGACCTTACGAAATAGTATCGCCGCTCGGCGCGGGAGGCATGGGTGAAGTGTATCGCGCGACGGACGCAAAGCTGGGCCGCGATGTAGCCCTCAAGGTACTGCCCGCGGAGATGGCGGGCGATCACGAAAGGCTGGCGCGCTTTCAGCGAGAGGCGAGGGCTCTGGCACAGCTGGACCACCCGAACATCGTCACGATCTACTCGGTGGAAGAATCCGAAGGAGTCCACTTTCTCACGATGCAGCTGGTCGAAGGGC
>Ga0181532_10003637_pt1 | contig 13786 bp, 10 predicted proteins | sample PEATcosm2014_Bin_33_FD_119768 | JGI IMG/M metagenome (GOLD analysis project Ga0181532, IMG submission 119768) | Peatland microbial communities from MTU Mesocosm Facility, Houghton, MI, USA - PEATcosm2014_Bin11_30_metaG | ecosystem: Environmental > Terrestrial > Soil > Wetlands > Peat | place...
AATCGCCGAGATGATCGACGATTGGTTCTTCAAGTCCGCCACGGATATGCGCTGGGACATGCACGATCCGGTCTGCGACGGAAGAATCCTCTATGCTCGGTACACTATCAGCTACATGTCACTATTGCCGGAAGCGGGCGGCAAGCGCGCGATGTTCGAGGGGGTCGCGATCATGCGCCTGCGCGACGGCCGCATCGCCGACTATCGCGAGGTCGCCAATACTGGTCCCGGCTTTGTCGACATGAATTTCGCCCCCGAGCGTATCGTCAAAATTTTGCGCCGCCAGGGAGATGCGCTCAAGGCCCGCCCCGAACTCGCCCGGCATCTAGCTTAAGCCGCATCCATCTCAAATTGAACCGACTGTCTGGTAGTGTCCTAATTTGAAGGACACTACCGACTGTCTCGACGGCAAAGAATGGAGGGACCAGGTTATGATGAGCAGGGTGAAGATTATTAGCGTTCTTGTCTTTTTTTTCGTCGCCTGGGTCGTTTCGCCCCATGTCGGGGCGCAAAATGACAATTTGTTGCCGAACAAGATTGCTCCCGGGCCGGTCCGCTCGGAAGTGGGAAAGGCATTGGCCAATGACGAGAGGTCCGCGAGCTCCGAAAGACGTGATAGTGGAGCAACTTCGACGATCACAAGTGTCACCTTCCAGTCGCTGGACCCAGTTAAACCTCTCACAGTACCGGCAGTTCTGAGAATTCCCAATCATGCCCGAAGGCCAATGCCGGCCGTCGTGATCGTGCATGGCAGCGGGGGCGTGGACAGCAGGGGCGTCAGCTATGCGCGCGAACTGAACAACGCCGGAATCGCTACCCTGGAGATCGACATGTGGGCGGCGCGAGGTATCACCGGCGCAGAAAATCGGCCCAAGACGGTTCCAGAGACTCTTCCCGACGCATATGGCGCCTTCGTCTATCTGGCCGCCAACCACGCTATCGATTCCAAGCGTATCGGCATTATGGGCTTTTCGTGGGGAGGGGTCGTCTCGATGCTAACCGCCACCAAGCCCTACACCAATCGGTATCTGGGATCGGAGATGAAATTCGCGGCCCATGCGCCGAATTATCCGGTCTGTTGGGTTTATAACGTTGTGCCCGGCTATGAATTCAAGAGCTTCACGGGTGCGCCCGTTTTCATCCAAGCCGGCGAGCTTGATACCTATGACCTCCCCGATACGTGTCTCAAGCTCGTGCGTTCGCTTGCCTCTGTGGCGCCCGATCTTCTGTCCTTAAAGATCTATCCCGGAGCCACGCACGCCTTCGACCGAAGCGAGCCGGCAATCACGATTACCGACTCTTTTTCCTATCTCGGCAAGGGCGGAGACGTTCTCTTCGCCCCCAACCCTGAGGCTGCTAAAGAGGCCCGGGCCGCGACAACCTCCTTCTTCAAGAGCAAATTCGGCCTCTCGCCGGAATAGACATCCTGGGGCTCCGGTCTTGCTCCCCGACATCCCCCGCGAATCGGGGCCGCACGGGCAACGGCCGGTAAAGCACGGCCGTCAAGCCTTCAAGCCGCCCGTGTCGATCGGCAGGTTGCGGATGCGCTTGCCTGTCGCGCCGAAGATGGCGTTGCAGAGGGCGGGGATGACCGGCGGTAACGCCGGCTCGCCGAGGCCGGTTGGCTGATGGTTGGTGATAAGGAATTCCACTTCAACCGGTGGTGCTTGATGCATTCGCAGCGGTTTCACGCTATCAAAATTAGCCTGCACCACGCGGCCGCGATCGATGGTGATCGCCTGGCCCAAGGCTGCGCCTAGTCCGTCGAGCGCCGCGCCCTGCACCTGATTCTCGGCGCTGCTTGGATTGATGATCTGGCTGCCGACGTCGCCGACGATCCAAACACGGTCGAGCTTGACGTCGCCGGAAGCCGCCACCGTCGCTTGCACGACCTCGGCGAAGTAACCGAAGTGGCTGAAGTAGAAGGCGACGCCCTTACCGGTGCCCTTGGGTAGCGTGTGGCGCTGCGACCAGTGAGAAATTTCCGCAACACGGCGCAACACGTCTCGCATGCGGCCGGTGTTGAAATCGCGCACCGCATCGCGCTGTCCGGTTGAATTGACCAACACTCTCGGCTCGCCCAACAGCGCTAGGCGAAAATTCACCGGGTCCTCGCCGGCCTGATGCGCTAGTTCGTCGATGAAGGATTGGAAGACAAATCCGAGCGCATTGGAACGTGGCGCGCGTAGCGGTCCGGTCGGCACGCCGAGCTCCATCACCGACTGGCCGTATTCGAGGTCAGGGACGAGCTGCGCCGGAAACTCGTTGGCGTCCATCGCCGCCGAATCGGCAAGCTTGCCGCCTTGGCTAAATGTCACAAAGTGATCGCTTAAGGCGACAAGCCTGCCCTCGTTGTCGAGCCCGCCCTTGAGGAAGTGAAAACCCGCCGGGCGGTAGAAATCATGCTGAATATCATCCGCGCGGTTCCAGACGAGTTTCACCGGCGCGTCGACTTGTCTCGATATCCAGGCTGCCTCGGCCATGAAGTCGTTGCGCAGCCGCCTGCCGAAACCGCCACCCACGGGCGTCATGTTGACGGTGACAGCGCTCTCGACAATACCCAAGGTCGTCGCCACGAGCTTGGCGCCAGGCCCGGGATACTGCGTCGGTGCCCAGAGCACGACCTTGCCGTCCTGATACCGCGCTGTGCAGTTCTGCGGTTCGAGGCTGATATGGGCAAGGAATGGATACGCGTAGGCAGCTTCCACGACATGGGCCGCGCCCTTGAGCAATGACGCCACATCGCCGTCGCGGCGCAGATAGGAGGCCGGCGCTTGCTGGGCTAGTCTGGCCGCGCTCTGGGCGAAGCCTTCGCTACTCTGTGCCGCGGTCGGACCCTCGTCCCAGGTCACCTCGAGTTTCTCGCGTGCCCGGCTCGCCGCCCACCAACTCTTCGCCACGATGGCGACGCCGTCATTGAGCCCCTGCGGGTCGCCACTGCGGTTAGCCTCGCTCGCCTTGACGATGAACACGTCATGCACGCCTGGCAGCTTCTTGACCGCATCAATGTTGGTGCGCACCACTTTGCCGCCGAACACAGGACATTTCTGGAAAACGGCATAGAGCATGCCCGGAACAGTAACATCGATACCGAAAACGGGCTGGCCGGTCACTACGTGTGCGTTGTCGGCGCCGGGAATTCGCCGGCCGATGATCTTGAAGCTTTTCGGATCCTTGAGCGTTACCGTGGCGAGGTCCGGCACGGGCATGCCTGCGGCTTTCGATGCCAGCGCGCCATATGCCAGCGAGCGGCCGCTCTTGAGATGATGGACAATGCCAGCCTCGGTGCTGCATTCCGACTGCGTGACGTTCCAGCTTTGCGCCGCCGCCACAACAAGCATCTGCCTGCCGGCTGCGCCGACCCGGCGCAGTGGATCGTAATTGAGCGGTGTCGCCCTGCTGCCGCCGGCGAACTGCAAGCCGTACTTGGCTGCATCGAGCGGCGCCTGCTCGATCCGCACATTCTCCCAGGCCACGTCGAGCTCCTCGGCAATCACCATCGGCAGCATCTGTCTTGATGCCTTGGCCGATCTCCGGATTTTTCGACATGATGGTGACGATGCCGTCCGGCGCGATGCGGATGAAAGCACCAAGCGAGGAGGCTTCGCCGACGGAGGACGTCAACGCATCCGCCATCGCGATGCGAGCGAGCGGTGGCAGCACCGCCTGCAGCAAGAGGCCACCACCTGCCGTCGCAGTCGCCTTCAGGAAGGCGCGGCGCGACGCGCCGGTAGCGGATGATGCGCTGGCGATGCGGGGTTCGGCGGGTTTCACAGTCGTCAAGATGCCCATGATCACCTCGCCGTGGCAGCGTTGGTGGGGATCGGCACCGCCTTCTTGATCGCGGCGCGGATGCGGGAATAGGTGCAGCAGCGACAGACATTGCCAGTCATTGCCGCGTCGATCTCGGCGTCGCTTGGATTCGGATTGTTTGACAGGAGTTCGGTCGCAGTCATGATCTGGCCCGCCTGGCAATAGCCGCACTGCGGCACGTCGAGTTCCATCCAAACCGCTTGCAGCTTCCTTCCTACGAGATTGGCCGCGATCCCTTCGATGGTGGCAACTGCAGCGGTGCCAACGGTCGAGATCGCCGTCAAACAGGAGCGCACGGCCGCGCCGTCAAGATGCACAGTGCAGGCACCGCAAAGCCCGACTCCGCAGCCGAACTTGCTGCCCTTCAGGTCGAGTTCGTCACGGAGCACCCACAGGAGCGGCGTGTCGCCGTCGTCGACGTCGACGGTTCGCTTTACACCATTTACCTCAATGGTATACGCCATATTTCGCGTCCTCAGTCATACCCGACATGCGGTAATGCTATCACAAGATCATGGCAAGTTCGCGCTCGTAGCTCGGATCCTCGACGTCACTCGCGCCGCCTGGCAAACGATGCCCTCTCGCATTTCATGTGAGAGACCCGCCGCGGTATTCACGGCGGGCTCCCGGAAACATCACATTAGCGATTGACAGTCAGTCGTAACGGCCGCTGGTGCATCAACCAGAGCTCGATCGCTGTCAGCAGAGCAACAGCCCGCGAGCAGCCCGCCTCCTCGGATTACCATCAGCCATCCCAAAAGGGTGATGACGACAGGCAACGCGCTCCCCGACCAGATATTGTGACCGATCACCATCGCGAGGCCACCGGCAAGGCTAAGCCCTTCGACGAACAGTAAGAGCGGCGGGTTTCTAATGAGCGCTTTGATGGTTGTGACGGTACTTTGCTTTCGCGTCATCATCGCCAGCGCCAGGATGACGCAATTCAGTCCGAGCAACTTTGCGAGAAAGCTTGTGAGTGGCAACATGCGCGCCTCCAAGGTTCCGGCGGATGGATCATTGCGAACGATATCATGCGTCACGTTGGAGATCTGTGACGTCGTTGACAGTCTGCCGGAGACCTGCGGCATGTTCGTTTTCGGAGGCAAAGCGGACATCGAAATTTAAGGGCGCGCACGTCCACTTGTGACCCCAAGCTGACCTCGCTGGATTGTCAACCACTGCTGCCCCAAAACGCTGAACGCTTATCCGATCACCTGGTGCGCTGTTCGTGGACTTTGGTGCGTTCTAGTTTTTCAGTCGGGAGCGGCTCGCGACCGAGCACGTGAAGCCGACGGCCTTGGCGGTTGTATGTTGATGGTCAGATCGATCCAATGTAACACAAGAGCTAAAAGGGATTTGCTATTGGGTTTCTGCTTGGTCCGATTTGAAATAGGCGTCGACCTGCTGGCCGACGACGAGCGGTCCGGGATCCGGCAAATCGACAACGACCTCCAACACATCGACATCGTTGAACTTGCGCGGATCGCCCGAATTGATCCGGCTCGGGCCGACGATGCGGGCGACGGACGAAACCTTGCCGTCGAACTCACGGCCATGAAACGCCGCGGCGCGAACCAGCACACTCTGGCCGACCCGGATTCTTCCAATATCCTGCTCGTTCACTTCGGCGCGCACGCGCAAGGCCGACACATCGCCAATGACCAGCAGCGCCCGCTCCAATGACGGCACCGCTAATTCGCCCGTCCTGGCGTTGACCCGCAAGACGACACCTTCAGCCGGCGCGCGGATTTGCGTCTTTTCCAGCGCCGCTTCCGCCACGCGCCATTCGGCCTGGGCCACATTGAGTTCGCCTTCCAGACGGGTTGGCAATGGCGTGTCCGCCGAAGCCTTGAGCTTGGCGAGCGCGGCCTGCCGTTCGCGCACACGATCCTGCGCATGCGACAAAGCCGAGCGCGCCGCGTCGAGATCGGCCTTCGACGCGCTGCCAGCCCGCCAGTCGGCGGTCGTTTTGTCCAGCGCGGATCGCGCGTCGGCGAGACTACGCTCGGAATCGGCGGCCGCATCCTCGGCCTTTCGCCGATCCGCCGACGCCGCCGACGCCGCCGGCGCGGACTGATCGTTGCGGGCGCGCTTGTGCAGGGCGACCTGGGCATCGGCTTCGGCCACGCGCGCCAATGCTTCCTCGTCATCGAGGCGAACCAGCAATTCACCGGCAAAGACGTCTTCGTTGGGTTTGACCAGCACGTCGGCAATCCGCCCTCCCGGCAAGAGCGCCGCGATCTTGATCTCGCCCGAGCGCGGCTCGACGCGTCCAAGCGTCACCGCATCCCAGGAGCCTTGTGCCGGTGAGGCTTGTGCCTGTGAGCCCTGCGCCTGCGCACTTTGGGGCGCCGCAACGGACGGCGCCGGGTGCAGTTCATCGGCGCGAAATTTTGGTGCGGATTCCGGTGCCGCCGAAGCGACGCCCAACGCAAGGAACGCCAGCAGCAATAGTTTTTGGTTTCGAGTGCGCATATTACTTCCCCAATCAGCTCGCATATTTCAGAGTGCGGACGGCGCTGAGGCTCGCGCCGCGCCGTTGATCGCTGACGATCCGGCCGTCTTCGATGCGAAGAATCCGGTCTGCAAACGGCATGATGCGTGGATCGTGCGTAACGATGAACATCGCCCGCGCCGGGTCCTTGGCGATCTCCGCCAGCACCGTCATGACGGCGTGGCCATTCTCGCTGTCCAGCGCCGCCGTTGGCTCGTCTGCGAGGATGACGGACGCATCACCTACGATCGCGCGGGCAACAGCCACGCGTTGTTGTTCACCGCCGCTAAGCGCGCGCGGAAACGCGTTCGCCTTATGGGACAATCCAACCGTCGCAAGGGCTTTTGCCGCCTTGACGCGCGCCAGCGGCGAGTGCTCGCCGCGCACATCGAGCGCCAACCGAACATTTTCCGCAGCGGTCAAAGTCGGGAACAAATGATAGGACTGAAACACGAACCCGACATTGTCCCGCCGAAGTTCAGCCAGTTGTTCTGAGTCGAGCCCGGTCGTCGAGCGGCCGCGAATTTGCACTATCCCGCCCGTCGGCGACAACATGCATCCAAGCACCGAGAGAAGCGTGGTCTTGCCGCTGCCGGATGGGCCCATCAGCAGGGTCAATTCGCCGCCGGCGAGCGACAAATTGATACCTTTGAGCGCGTCGACGCGCCCGGGGCCCTCACCGAGAGCCATCGCAACGTCAGTTGCCTCGATCATGGTTTTTGTCATTGCGCGAATACCAAGACGGGATCGATGCGTGTCACGACCCTGATGGCCGAAACAGCGGCGATCGCGCACATCATGACCGTAAGCCCGAACAGGCCGGCGGTCAGCTCCAGGGTCATGACAATGGGCAAGGCTGCATCGGCGGTCATCTTCACTAGCGCCAGATCGATGGACGCCGCAATGGAGAAACCGACGACGGCGCTGATGAGCGCTTGCGCAAGAATGACCTTGAGGATGTACATGCGCGACGAGCCGATGGCGCGCAGCGTTGCAAACTCCTTGAGATGGTCCTTGGTGCTCGAATAGAGCGTCTGCGCGACGATGATCGTGCCGACGATAATACCAAGTATGGCGCTGCCCAGCAGAGCGGCTCCGGCGCCGGTATCGAACAGCCAGAACACGCGCGTGCGGTGACGAAACTCTTCGGACGTCAACACCTCCGCGTCGGGCAGGCTAGCTGCAAGCTGGCTGCGAACGACTGCGGCATTTGCGTTCGGCGAGATGCGCACGATGTAATAATTGGCTCGGTTGGGCGGCACGCCCAGATAGGTTCGCGCGCGCTCAAGCGAGGCGAATACGTGCGGCGTCGTCGTGAATGAGCGGATGCCGTTTGTGACCGCGACGACCCGCGCTTTTTGATTGTTGATTTCGGCGCGTCCGCGAATTTGTGCGATCCCGAGTTGCTCGAAATACGACCGGTCGATCGCAACGCCATCGGGCATCGACAGATCGTCCACACTGCCTTCGACCACGTTCCATGGCTGCAAACCGGCGGAGGTCGTGGGCGCGCCGACGACGAGAACCGGGGTCGATGCGCCTGCATTCGGTTTGCGCCAGGATGCATAACCGACAACGACCGGAATCGCCTGCGTGACCCCGTCGACGGACAAGGCCTGGAGACGCTCGCGTCCAGCCAGCAGCGCGGACCCCTCAAAGCTCTTGGTTTCGGCGGGCACGATCCAGAAATCGGCCTCCGCGTGATCGATCATTGTCGTGACCATGCGCTCGAAGCTCAGGAAGACTCCGAGCTGAACGGTGACGAGCACGATCGAGAAGACGATCCCAACGATCGTGGCGATCAATCGAACCCGGTCATGAAACAGATTGCGGGATGCAAGCGTGAGGATGAGGGTCATCGCGCAATGCAACGAGTCATGCGACGAATGGGGATTATCCGTAATTCGCGGAACGCCATAATGTCGAACAAATCCTCAATGTCGATGCGGCTACGGTTTGCCGCCGATGATGCTGAGATCAAATTCAGCAAATTCGCGATCGGCGGGGTCGAACCACTACCCGTTATTGCACGTTGCGGGTGTTCGCATCGCCCGCACGGTTCCTGGAAATCCCAAACCCAATCGCATCTATTCTAGCCCCTTGGGCAACCCTCTAACCATTTGGGTAACCCTCCACTCGGGTTCAAGTGCGCGCCAGCCGAAGACGGTAAAGATGCCCCGCCCCGACCAACCGCCGTTTGAGCAATCAATGCGGCAATTGGAGGGCAGCATCTGCGAAGCGGCGACGCATTAGCGTCCAAATGTGAATCTCACCGATGCCTTGATGTGAAGCGGTTGACCTACAACAGCCATTTCTGCAATTGGCCGATAGTGTTGCAAAAGTCCCTAAAACCTGGACGGTGATTTTCTCGGCTGAAACCTACACAAGCGAAAGTCGCTACTAAAAGCGACTCGGGGCCGATTACCGAAGTCACTGATGGGTTAAGCGCGAGATCATGTGACCCCCCACATCCTTACACGAAAAACGCGCCTACGGCCCAGAAATTTTCTGATCAACGATGCAAATGGACTTTTGCAACAGTATCGACCCATTGCGTCGTTGGCCGCGGCGCAGCGATTCGGTAGTTTCAGGGGACGAGGGGACGTTTCTAGCGGATGCTTGAAACGACGCGGAAAATCCTCAGGTGACGTGGAAGCCAACTAGTGCTGGCTAACTTTTTTATTGCAAGCTGATGGAGGTTTGCAAGCAAGCAGCGCTTGCCTACTCGTGCGATAGGAGTGGGCGCATCTAGGAACAGCGGAGACAGAGCAATGCGGCAGGTTGGATCACAAAATTCGGACCGCCAGAGGTCCTGGCCGTTTGGCAAGCACCTGATCCCGAACCAAAGGCAGGCGAAGTGCGCATTCGGGTCGAAGCGAGCGGCGTCAATTTTGCGGACATCGTGGGCCGCGTAGGCCTCTATCCGGACCTGCCGCCAGTTCCGGTCGTGCCCGGCTACGAGGTCAGCGGACGCGTCGATGCCGCGGCAACCGACGTCGATTCAAGTTGGATCGGCCGCTATGTTCTGGCGATGACCCGGTTCGGCGGCTATGCGGATGTGATTTGCGTCCCCGTAAACCAGGTCTTCGCGCGCCCGCCCGGAATGTCCGCGTTGGAAGCTGCGGCGATCCCGGTCAATTATTTCACCGCGTGGCAGCTTGTGGTCGTCATGGGCGCATTAAAGCGCGGCGAGACCGTTCTCGTTCATTCGGCCGGCGGCGGCGTCGGCATTGCTGCCACGCAGATTGCCAAACACATCGGCGCCCGCGTCATCGGCACCGCCTCTGCCATTAAACACGCCGAATTAAAGACTCTCGGCGTTGATTTTCTGATCGACTACCGCACTGAGGATTTCGAAGCCCGGGCGGGGGAAATCACGAACGGCCGTGGCGTCGAACTCATCCTCGATGCCATCGGTGGCGATTCGTTCCGAAAAGGATATCGCCTGCTCGCGCCGACCGGGCGGCTCGGTATGTTCGGCATTTCCGCGGCAGTTACCCAAAAACAGCGGCGCGTCCGCGACATGATTGTATTGCTTGCGTGCACGCCCTGGTTTCAATTCAACCCCCTGTCGCTCATCAACGCCAACAAGGGCGTGTTTGGCGTGAACCTGGGGCTCCTGTGGGGCGAGGTTGACCGTATCCGCGGCTGGGGCGAGCAATTGCTCGATCTGTGGGCGCAGGGTGTCATCAAGCCGAGAGTTGCAAAAAGCTTCAAATTCGATGAAGCCCTCCATGGCTCATCACTTCATCAAGGACCGCAGGAACATCGGCAAGGTCCTGCTGGTGCCTTAAGGCATGATGAACATTTCGGGTTCCCCGGTCACGAAGGCTTTACGGCTTCGATGGCACCATGCCATCGGGTCCGGGGAGGCCACTCATGTCCAAATGGCAAGAGGAGAAGGCGGAAAGAAATCGCCGATCGCTTGCGCGCCTTACCAAGGCATTGCCGCGCATCTTTCCATCGGTCGTTCTGTCTCGTGCACTCAATAGCCCATTCGTGCCGCCGACGCCGCGGCTCGCGATTGATTCATATTGGCGGGCGCATCCTATTCGCGCCGATCGCCTGGCGCGTGCGCTTGCTGCCCGCAGCGGAGCTCCTAACGGCTGGACTTGGAGGTTCGGCCACGACCGCAAGAACGGATTGCCAGGCACATTCCGAACGCCACCTGCGCCCTATCGCGAACGCGCATACGCGCGGGGTCCCGGATTCTGCTGTGTGTGCGGGCAACCGGTTTATCGCTTCGGCTGGCATGTTGATCTGTGGAACACCGGCGCTAACAAGAATGCGGTCTGGCATAGCGCCTGCGTGATAGCATGGCAGTTCTGGAATGCGCCAAGTGGCGAGGCCCGACTCCTGCGGCGCCTGCAGGTGCGTCGCTGCGGGGAAACCGGCGGACGGCTGTGGAAGAGCGCGGAGGTTGACCACCATGTCCCGCTGTTTCGGGTGTGGGGCGAATTTCGGGACTCGCCATGGCCGCAGCTGCTCGATTACTGGGGCTTGCCAAATCTTCAGGTGATCAATCGCAATGCCCACGCGGCAAAATGCGCGACCGAAGCGCGCGAGCGACATGCGGTGCGCTGTCGCCCCTCAGAACTGACTCGTCCCTACGAGCGCGCGGAAGCTTTTCACCTCCGAATAAGATGCAACAGTTTGCAACAAGTGCGAGGACGTCATGAGGATGAAACAGATCATCGCGACAGCCTCGGCGGCAACTAGTCTCGTTCTCGCAGGTGGATTGGTCTGCGCCGCAAGCCAATACGGACCTGGCGTCAGCGACACCGAGATCAAGATCGGCAACGCGATGCCCTATAGCGGCCCGGCTTCGGCATTCGGTGCTACTGGAAAATCTGAGGCAACGTACTTCAATATGATCAATGAGCAGGGCGGCATCAACGGTCGCAGGATCACATTCATTAGCCGCGACGATGGCTACAGCCCGCCGAAGACAGTCGAAGTGGTGCGTAGGCTGGTCGAGCAAGACCAGGTACTGCTGTTGTTCAGTGTGCTCGGCACGCCACCCAACACGGCGATCCAGGGCTACCTGAACGACAACAACGTGCCGCAACTTTTCGCCGTCACCGGCGCCGACAAGTGGAACGATCCCAAGCACCACCCCTGGACGATGGGCTGGCGGCCCAGCTATCGCGTCGAGGCGCGCATCTATGGCCGCTACATCCTCAAGAACCTGCCCGACGCAAAAATCGCCGTGCTCTATCAGAACGACGATTTCGGCGAAGATTACCTCTTAGGCTTGCGCGAAGGCCTGGGCGACAAGGCGGCCAAGATGATCATGGCTACCCAGACCTATGAAACTACCGATCCGACCGTCGATTCGCAAATCGTGGCATTACAGGCGAGCGGCGCGAATGTTCTGGTGACTGCGGCTATACCCAAAACCGCCGCGCAGGCGATCCGCAGGGTTTACGACGTCGGCTGGAGGCCGACACATTTCCTCACCTCCGTATCGATCTCGGTCGGGGCAGTGATGCAGCGCGCGGGACCCGAGAAATGCATCGGCATCATAACGGCGGGTTACCTTAAGGAGCCAACCGATCCGCAGTGGCAGGACACGCCTGAATACAAGGAGTGGCTGGCCTGGATGAAGAAATATAATACCTCGGGCAATATCGCCGACAGCCTGACCGTTTACGGTTACTCGTTGGCGCAGACCATGGTCGCCGTGCTCAAGGCGAGCGGCGACAATCTCACGCGCGAGAACGTTATGAAGCACGCAGCCAGCATGCACAATCTTACTCAACCGATGCTGCTGCCGGGTATTACGCTCTCCACCAGCGCGGACGACTTCGCCCCAATCAAACAGATGCAATTGGAGGAGTTCGATGGCACGACTTGGCGTCTGTTTGGCGAGGTGATCTCGGGGGCCGGCCACTAACCCATCGCGTGAGTCGGCAGCGTCGTCTACACCACAAGACCATTGGCAACGAGCGTGAGCGATGCCGTTGCGTGAGATAGTGCCGCCGCGCTTATGGATGTGAAGGTGGCAGACACACAGTCTGATGGCGAGCGCGAGGGGCAACCATTTTAGTTTGTCGCCTTGCCGGCAACGTCCGCTTCTCTAATCGGCGGTTTAGGGTCAAGCGCTTTCAGACTGTCCACCACTACAGTGTCGATGTCGCTCACGGGCTCGTGCTTCTCTTCGGAATCGGCACCAGGACCCTTCTATCATGGGGTTTGAAGACAAGGTGGAACAATCTTCGAGGCGGCCTTGCCGGCAGACGAACGGCTGCGCCAAGCGGACGTGCGAACTCACCTCATCCATCGTCCCGCGAGGGACATCATTCCACCGCTCGGTGGAGTTCGAGTTTCCTCCTATCGATGTGATCCTAGACGGTTTTCATGCTACTGCGGCTTGTTCCCGGGTCCAGCGGAATTCGGTGCCGTCAACCCAGATACGGTGCATGATCACGGCTAACCGGCGCGCCAGCGCCACGATCGCCTTCTTTATCCCGCGGCGCCTGGCGATCTGCATCGCCCAGGCCTTTAGCCAGGACCATTTCTTCGAATGCAGCATGCTCTGAGCAGCTTCATAAAGCATGACCCGCAACATCTCATCTCAGCAGCGTGATATTCTGCCGCTCCGATCGATCTCGCCGGATTGATACTTGGAGCAGGTCAATCCAAACACCGCCCCGACCGCCTTGGATTTACGGAACCGAGCGGGTACGGACTACAAAGAGCGCATGGAAAGAGAACGATACGAGAAATTGCACGGAACCTGGGTCGAACCCACGCCCGGGTCGGGATCGCCTCGCGGCAGTACAAAATAGTCGGCCTGCACACTGGACCTCATTCAGCAGCCGCGCGTATTGACGAAGTTTTGTCTGCTTTCGGGCAGCTTCAGAATTACGCACGGGGTGCGGACAATTTCCGGCAAGGCTGGTTTATGATCCTCCGCCTCTATGGCCCGTTGGAGCCATGGTTCAACAAGACGTGGCAGCCTGGGGAAATCGCACTACAGCACTAGATTGTATTCACTGCCGACGAATACAAAACCCCGGCCTCAACCCCGGGGTTTTTGTTATACAGGTCACGGTACTTAAATTTGCGAGTTCAAACGAGCGGGCTATCGGCTATTGGCCCGGCGCGTCACTTAGTGCGATGCAGCGTAATGTCCGGAGTTGAGGTCAAAGCGGGCTCGAAATCGATCGCCTCATTCGGTCGCTGTAGACCCAACCGCGACATTTTAAGCCGACACGTCCGGTAACAGCGGACGTGGCTGAACGCGGCGCGTTTGGCCTAAGCGAAGTCGATGACGCGCGGTTTATTAATCAGTCCATAAATAGACCGACTTATTTCTTGACACGTCGAATCAGAATTGATTCTGTGGGGGCATGAGAAACAACGACGGGCGCAAACTGAGTCACGAGAGGAGCGAGGAAATGAGGCGTAGAGCGGTCATGTCGGTGCAGGAGGGACAAAGCCCGAAAATTGTGGGACGGGCGCTAGGTCTTAATC
>Ga0181532_10003638_pt1 | contig 13784 bp, 12 predicted proteins | sample PEATcosm2014_Bin_33_FD_119768 | JGI IMG/M metagenome (GOLD analysis project Ga0181532, IMG submission 119768) | Peatland microbial communities from MTU Mesocosm Facility, Houghton, MI, USA - PEATcosm2014_Bin11_30_metaG | ecosystem: Environmental > Terrestrial > Soil > Wetlands > Peat | place...
CTTGTTTTCCGAGTTTGACGGCGCGACCGATCGCCTTCCGATCGAGGCTTTGTTCGGTTTGGTTTTTGCCTGGATCGCCGTTAGGTTCGTCGGTGAAGCTTACCGGAATCGCAAGCAGAGGAGGGCAAGGCTTAACTTCATTTGGGCGCGCAATCATCAGATCCGCGGCGCCCTGGAAGGAATCACTCCGTTGGCCCACCCGGTAAGAAATCAGCAGTCAATCCGGGTCATCCGCGAAGAGGTGGACCGGATTGAGTCGGCGTTGAAGGAGATCTTGCCGCGCTAGGCTTCCCGATGGATCAACTTGCCGACGCACCGCAGGCCACACCATAAAATCGAAGAACCCGTCGAATATGGTGGCCGATGAGACCCGCAGCATCATTCTCCAGTGCGCCCCGGCGAATCGCCTCGTACTCGATCGGGAGATATTGGCTCAGCAGGGTCAGCGGGCATGAAAAGCGGCCGAGATTCTGCAGCAGGCACTCTACTTCCGCTTGCACTGAAGGTTGGGGCCAGTAATAGCGACAGCGGTCGCTGAAACTGAAGGCACGCGAGAGGCGCAATTCGTCATCGTCGCCGCGGTAGTACGAACGCCAGTACGCCGGGTTGCGCAGCATCTCGAACTCCAGCGCCTCCCGTACTTGCGACAATCTCACCTCGCGGTTGTGGCCAAGCATCTCGCGTTCTATTCCGCTCAGTGCAAAGATCGCTTCCCGATAGGCGAACGTCAACCAGGGGCCAACCTTCAAAATGGCGAAATGGTCCTCCACCATCTCTGCTAGAGCCGCGGGGGACTGGTAATCGGTGGAATGGGCCTCATAGACAAGCGCAGGACTCGCGGGCAATCCTGCCGACAGCGCCCGCACTTTCTGGCGATCGTAGTCGAAAACCCTGGCGTCGCCGAATTCCACGGCAGGTTGTACGACTAACCCGATGACGTTCTCCCAAGCTGATAACAATTCATGCGCCCGGAACGCGGAGCGAAAGATGTCCAGAGTGCGATGAACATCTTCGACCCCCGTAGGGGGTGGGCATTCCCCCTCTGCCACTTCTCCGCCCGGAGGCGGAACCTCGGTTCCGAAGACGTAGAGCGGTCGCGGCGAACCAGTCGGCATTTCCTCGCAAGCTTCTTCCGCGGCTCGGCACAAAATGGCGGCGCGTTCCGCGACGGTCTTCTCATCGACACTCTTCCCGTCATCGCCGCATGGCATGCTCGTATCCAGGTGGATCTTCTGATATCCCGCATGAACGCAATGACGAGCCAGGTCGCAGGCCTTCGCCATGGCTGTAGCCGACGGTTCATTGCGCCAGGCAAATGGACCCAGGTGGTCAGCTCCGAGCAGGACGCGACCTGCTGGCAATCCCTTCGAGTCAGTTGCGGCACGAATGGAATCAGCGAATTGCTGCGGCGTCATACCGGTATATCCGCCGAACTGGTTAACTTGGCTGGATGTTGACTCCACGTGAAGACAGTTGCCGTCTTCGAGCGTTTGCTGAATGGCTGCATCGATCACTGCCGGATGGGCGGAGCAAACTGCGTAACTGCCGACAGTCTCACCGCTGCGATTTCGTTGGACGACGCTTCGCAGATATTCACTCGGCCCCTCGGCCACCGTGGTGCGCTCAGTCTCGACGGGTCTAGGACTCTCATCCATCTTCATCGCTTTCGCATTATAAATTCTTGAGCTGGGTATCCGCTTCACTCAGGTTGACCCAATGAAGTAGTATGCGATGACGCTCATGCACACCTAGGGGGATTGCAACCGTGCCGAAAAGAACTCGAAGACAGATTTTCAGAGTTGGATTAGCAATTACCGCTGGCATCCTGATGGTCGCGCTGCCGTGTTTGTCCCAACAACTTTTGGCCCCGCAAATAACGAACGACGAGCTGTCCCTGACGGTCGACGCTCAGGAGGGATCGTACCAACTGTCTTTGCGTAACGGTCAGCCCGTGCTTAGGTCCCGTGTGGCAGCAGAGGTTGACCACCAGTGGCTTCGCTCGAGCGATTACCCGCGCCACCAGGCTGCGGAGTCTACATTCGACGATGATCTCGGCTCCGGCCGAGAGGTCACGGTCACTTGCAGCGGACTAGATGGCAAACCCGATCTTGTTTACGTGCTTCAACTCTACAAACAACTGCCTTACGGCACCGTCCAGGTAAAGGTGCAAAACAGCGCGGGAAGAGAAGTAACTGTGCAGGCCATTCGGAGTGTGGAGGCCATCGGTGAGCCGATCGTAAATCTGGCCGGCAATCTGGGTGGTGGCGGTCAGTCGGCCGACCGGGTCCTCTCCGACAGTTTCAGTGAAGATTGGCCGGACCTGGTGCTTTACGACCTCGGGGGAGTGCCCGGCGGGATGCATCGGGGTGCCGGGAGCCAACTCATCTACAACCGGGAGAGTAAGCAGAGTTTATTTCTTGGCGCACTCACCTCAGACCGGTTTCTTACCCTGATGCATCTGCAAGCTGAGGGTGCGGGTGCGAAGAGCAAGATTGCGTCCTATACCGTTGAATCCACCGGGACCACAGAGATCCAGAAGGATTTCGATCTGAAAGATTCTCCTGCGGACGACCAGGTCGAATTGAGTCTTCCCATTAAACCCGGGGGAGACATGGTTTCAGAGCGATTGATGTTCGAGGCCGGTCCCGATTACCACAATCAACTGCTCGCCTACGGTGATGCGGTTCGTCGATTGCACCATGCGCGCGTTTCTAGTGAGACTCCCATCGGTTGGTGGAGTTGGACCGTCTACTATGGCGCGATCAACCAGGGCGAGGTTCTGGCCAATGGTGACTGGCAAGCCGAACATCTGAAGTCATTAGGCTATAAGTATTTCCAAATTGATGAAGGTTATCAGTACGCTCGCGGAGAATTTGCAACTCCCAATGCGACGCAATTCCCGGATGGTATGCGGTTTGTTGGGCATCACCTGACCGGAGAGGGCCTGACATTCGGCATATGGACGGCACCGTTTGAGGTGACAACCCGGGCTTGGATCTACGAGCACCACAAGGATTGGCTGGTGCACAACGCCAAGGGAGAACCGATCCCCATTGGGTTGGTCTGGGGCCAAAAGTCGGACGTGCTTTACGCGCTGGACACAACCCATCCCGGAGCTCAGGAGTATATGCGTCAGACTTACAGGACACTTGTGCGCGAATGGGGTGTTCGATTCATCAAACTCGACTTCATGGATACCAGCGCGATCGAGGGTTACCATTACCGTCCCGATACCACAGCTCTGGAAGCCCAACGCATTGGCCTCCAGGTAATCCGCGATGCCGTGGGCGAGGAAGTGATCCTGGATAAAGATGGAAGTCCCATGCTGAATCCGGTGGGGTTGGTAGATACCGGCCGGATTTCCGCGGATACGGGCCACAGTTTTGAGAGAACCAGGAATGCTGCCTCCGGCATCGCTGCGCGCTTCTACATGCAGCGCAATTTCTTCGTCAATGATCCGGACGCCTTCAACGTCACCGCAACGCATCTGATGGAGCGTGCGAACGAAAAGTCTTCGATTTCGCTGGACGCGGCCCAGGCGTCGATCGCGCTCTCCGCAGTATCCGGCGGCATGTACGAGATTGGCGACGACATGCTGGTCCTGGGCTCAGAGAAGGATCGGCTGGCGCTGGTTGAAAACCGAGAGTTGCTGAATATGGCCAAAGTCGGCCAAGCTTCCACGCCGTTAGACCTGATGACCTACGGGCCGGAGGATGGACAGCCCAGTATTTTCTTACTCCGGGAAGATCAACGACAGGCCGTATTGACGGTCTTCAATTGGACGAACACAGTTCGCTCACACACGCTAAGACTGGCGGACCTCGGCTTGCCAGCTGGCCACACGTTTGCGGCGACGGATGTGCTGAACCAGAATGAGGTGGTTACGCTCGTGGGTCGCGCGATGCGGTTGGAGAACCAGCCACCCCAGTCCGTGAGAGTGATCAAGCTGATCGATAAGAGCGTTGCCGCGGCTGCCCCGACCGTGACGGCGCAGGTGCCCACAGCGGCAAAAGCCGGTGAGACGATCACTCTTTCTGCTCTTTCTGCGCTTTCGGCGCTTTCAGCGCAGGCCGAAGCTGGTAGTGTGCCGGCGGTCGCTTATCACTGGGACTTCGGCGACGGCACGAGCGCGGATCGCCCAAAGGTATCTCATGCCTACACCAGAGCGGGAGAGTTCACGATCCGCCTTACTGTCGACGGAGTGGACGGGGTACCGGCCCATCAGAATTTCTCCGTCAAGGTGACCGGCAATTTAAGGGCGCACTCTAACCTGACCGACAATCGACGCTTCATAGAGCCAACCGATCGCTGAGCAAAGTTGAGCGACCCTAGCTACTCGGCTAGGACCTTGTGCACAAATTGAACAACCATGGATCGTATGAAGGCGATTACCAGCTCGTGAAGAAGCTTTGCTCGTTGGAATCGACATAGGGGAGATCACCCTTCTCCAGCAATTCCTGCGCAGACAACAGAGTTGAGAAGCTGACAATGTCCAAGTCCAACGATTCGCTCTTCAATCCTCTCCAGCTCGGGGCACTCCAACTCCGGAATCGAATCATTATGGCGCCTCTCACGAGGATGGGCGCGGGAGTCAACAGTGTGCCGACCCGCTGAAACGCCAAGTATTACGCGCAACGCGCTTCCGCGGGTCTGATCATTTCTGAAGGGACGGCAATTAGTCCTGATGCCCACGGCTACCCCAGCGACCAGGGAATTTATACGGTAGAACAGATTGCCGGCTGGCGCGTCGTCACGGATGCCGGCAGAAGAAGGACTTCAACGTCACGGCGCGCAACTGCCGTTGACTTCACTTGAGGACGACATTAAGGTCACCCGAAACCTCTTGTCGATGCAGAAGGGTCCCACTGTGCTCGTCGGACATTCGTACGACGGCTTCTCTTTTGCGGTGCATGCTAACTCCGACGGTGTTGGTTCGTCTATTTGTGCGTTGCTCGTCGAGTCTAGCTTGTCTGCTTGGAGACCACATGTACCTGCGGAATAGAGCTCTCGCCCTCGTGATCGCGTCCAAACTCATGGGCGCGACGATGCACTCCCAATCGAACAGCAATGGGGAAATGTCTCCGCAGAAAGTCCAGGCCAACAAAGCGAACGCTGACATCGCCGCCCTCGTCCCAGGACACACATATCGCGATTCCCTCGCTTCTGGCGGCAAGGGTCCGGAAATGGTTGTTCTGCCTGGCGGCAAGTTCGCTATGGGCAGCCCGAAGGACGAAGCCGGCCGCGAAGAAAATGAGGGTCCTGTGCACGATGTCAGCGTGCGCAGCTTTGCCCTTGGGAAGTATCCGGTAACGCGAGGCGAGTTTGCCAGATTCGCATCCGCAACTGGCTACAAAACCGATGCCGAGAAAGACACCCCCATCCCCTTTCAGCCGGCCGAACTTGGTACTCCGGTCGCCTGCTTTGCCTTTAAGGGCGGGAGCGAATACGGCTGGAAAGCCGGCAGCAGTTGGCGCGATCCGGGTTACAAGCAGGGCGATAATGAGCCGGTAGTGTGTCTGAGCTGGAACGATGCTCGGGCCTATGCGGATTGGCTTTCGCACGAGACAGGAAAAACCTATCGTCTGCCAACGGCTGCGGAAATGGAATATGCGATCCGGGCTGGCTCGTCTGCGCCGTATCCCTGGGGTTCAGCTGCCGAAGATGCCTGTCAATACGGAAACGTACGCGATGTAACCGCCAACGCGCGGTTTCCACAATGGAAAACAGGCGTCACTTGTAACGATGGAGCCCTGTTTACCTCAGCCGTGGGTCGTTATCGGGCCAACGCCTTTGGTCTGTTCGATACCGTCGGCAACGTCGAGGTGTGGACCGAGGACTGCGGTGTGGAGGACTACGATTCCGCCCCCTCCGATGGCAGCGCCCAGCGGTCGCCAAGCTGCGCGCGGCACACACTCCGCGGTTCCTCATGGAACTTCTCACCCACCGGCTTCCGCTCCGCCCATCGCGAGAATCCTCCAACAGCAGGCCGCAGCTTCGATACAAGCTTGCGAGTGGCCGAGGATGTCCCATCACATTATCAATGATCCAGGAGACGACCGCGGCAACGGGACGGAGCGTCGGCGCTGGTTCACGCCCTGCGGATGGAAGTTCCCGGACCATGGCAAGGGTAATTCGACAGAACACCTCGTATCGGTAGTTTGACGTAATCTCCCGATTACACTCTTTGACCCCGGGACGGGGGTTCTGAGCGTAAACGTGATTGCGACAGTTGCCGCCCACCGAGAACGTTCTGCGGCAGGAAGCGCTCACCACGAACCGCTGCTCACTTCTTCTTACGGTGGTTCTCCATCATCGCCTGCATGCGGTCCATGGTCGGCTGCAGTTGCTGCGGATCGCGAATACAGTTCAAGAAAATTGAACGCGGGTCGACATCTCCTTGATGCATGCCTGCGAAGTAGTGGTAATCCGCGGGCAGCGGTGGCCCATCGGGCTGGCCTGCCGCAGGAATGACATCGGGAAGTTGCACCGCGTACATACTGCCACCGGCTAGAACCTGGTGCGGATAGCGCAGGAGCCAAATGCAGTTTCCAGAATCCACCATATAGTTGGCTGAGACAACCGCCCATTGCCGGCCGTCGCGAGCCCCCGGTTGCTGGCAATCCCACGGCACCGCCTGGGGAACGTAAGCTGCGGGCTCTGAAACTCCGTAACCCTCGAGCAAAATCTGCTTCAGGCCGTGCTGGCGCACGAAGCTTTCAACTTCAGGAAGAGCCTGGTTCCAATCGAGGTTCGAGTCGTTGACCAGTGTGTAGCCCGGCCGTCCCATGCTGAGAATGTTCAGGTAAGCGAAATAGTTCGGGTAAGCGCGTATCGCAGCAGCGATGGAAGTCAGCGCGAGCACGATTGTCAACCAATTTCCGATACGCGCCGCTTGCGGGATCGAATCGTGCAACTGCTCTAGTGCGCGCGGGAGCGGAGCAAGCAGCAAGACAATGAGCGCAAGCGCAACTGAGAAATGGCGGATGCTAAGGTCCAACCGATTCAGCATGCAGGCAGCGACGAAAACTGACAACGAAACCCAGACACTCCGCCAGTGCATGCCCATGCTGGTGGCTATCGCCGATTGCCCGGGCGAACGCCGCTTCGCGAGCAAAGCTGCCACCGCGGCCAGAAGGAGCAGCAAGAGAAACGACAGCTGCGACTTCAAGAGGAAGAGCACTGGGAAATAGAACCACACTCCGTGAGGATAAGGACGGCCAAGAATAAAAGTGGGACGGCTGCCTGCACTTAACGCAAAACCAATTAGTCCACGCAGATATATCCACAGCGGCATCAGTGATCGCCGCAGGATCGGCGACGCGGGAAAATGTGGAATGACCTGGAACGAATCGGTTGGTTGGTTCCAGGAGAGGACAAAATACACAAGGTAGACGAATAATCCGGCCCAGAGCGTCCCTTTGGCAAGATTGCGCCATGCTCGCCGGCGCCAGGCGCGCAGTTCGGTTTTCTCTGCCGGATGCTCCGGCATCGGCTTCCATCGCAAACTCAGCGCAAACGTAGCGAACACCAGGAACAACAGGCCCGACGAAAACTTCGAAAGCAACGCACCGGCCAGTGCCAGGCCAAACTTCACCACTGTCCCTCGCGTCGGAGAACGCCACATGTTCGGGAGTTGCCAAACCGTCAGCACCCAGAACAAGGTGACTGCGATGTCCGTCAGTACGAGCGGGCCAAATGCGAGAAAGGCTGGCATGGTCACGAAGGCAGCGAGACAGAGCAGGCCTCCCCAAGCATTGCCGAGCCGTGTGCCATAAAGATAAAGAACGAGTCCCAATAACAAAGTCATCAGCAACATCGGAACTCGCGCCCAGAGCAGGGTGGAGTAAGGATCATTCCACCGCATGAGGAACCAGTGTCCGAAGACCCACTCGCCCAAGTACTGGTAGAAAATCTTGCTGCTGAAGGTCCAGGAGATATGGGTATAGTCGGCATGGACTCCGCGCAAAACCAGCGGCAGCGCGGCCAGCATCTTTGCCAGAGGGGGATGCTCTTCGTTCATCCGCATGTCCAATTTCTGGAGATAGCTCACTCCCGCAGCGGTGTGCGCGACCTCATCGAAGGTCACGGACTCATGTGTCGCTGCCCCACCCGCGAGCAGCGCCATCAGGGCGAGAAGGAGGATTGCGAAGAAGAAGAACCTTCCAGACGTCATCAATTCGTCGACCTCGCGCGACGAAACTGGGGCGAGCGAATGTAGCTGCGCCTCGGAGATGGTGTGAAAGCGACGAGACCTCACCCCTTAACCACAGGCGATTATAGTTAGGATCACTTGATCCCTCGCAGTCACTCGGATGAGACTCTCCGCGCAGTTGTCCAGGTGGTCGAAATCGCTACCAAGGTGATCGCTGGAAACGTCCGAGAGGTAAGTTTCATGTCAGAGAGTCCTTCTGCAGGGGAACAACGTACGCGGATCGTCAACGTAGTTTGGACGCGGGGCAACGAGATTCGTTAGACGCGGGCTTAAATCCGGCCCCGAACGAAAGCGCTGGATGGACTGTGGCCCGATCCAAGGGCTAGAAAGCCCTCGCTTCAATTTGTGAAACATACCCATTTCACTCACAACCGGGGTTCTGAGTGTAATCGCCCCGATTACACTCATTGACCCCGATTGCCGAACCGGTTGCCTGTAAAGTCTCCGAACTTTACCGCCGTCCGCGCACCGCCCACGCGCGAGCTGGCAGCTCGATTGCACCCTCGGAGTCAGGAATCAGCGAGTTACGCAGCCAATCGCGAATCGCGTTGCGAGTATGCTCGTCGCAGGTCGTGAGATAGCTTGGAGCGGAACCTTGTCCGGTCAGAAGTGGCTGCCAGTAGTCATCGAAGCTCGCGAACCGCGTGGTGATGTCGAGTGCACGAACGTTCACTTCGCACAGCCCAGTGTCATCGAAGAGCTTGTGCAACGGCTCAGGATTGCATAACGGGAAGCGCCGCGCCTGATCGAACGACAAAGCTTCGCGATCGACCGCCGCGGCCGCATCCCAGAACTCGCGCAGAAAACGTGCGCCCTTGGCGTAGTCCCAAACGTAGGTTGCGATGATGGCATTCGGAACCGTGACCCGGCGCATTTCCTGCAGCGCCCGTTCAGGCTGCGGGACGAAATTCAGTCCCAGGCCGCAGACGGCTACATCGAAGCTAGCATCAGCGAAAGGGAGCGCCATCGCATCTCCCGTTTCGAAGCTGACATTGGGGTGGGAGCGATGCGCACGAGCAAATTCGATCTGCTGCGGAGATGCGTCGACACCCGCAACCTTGCCGGGCGCGAAGCGTTCAGCTATAGCTTCGGTGAGTACGCCGCTTCCACAGCAAACATCCAGCCAGCGCAAGCTCCTGGACAAATCTAACCAATTCAGAAATTCATGCGCCAGCAGTCGGCTCCATCTGCCCATCCACTGGTCGTAGGCTCCTCCGGAAGTCCATTTGTCCATAGCACGCAAAGCGCGTAGGCGAACGCCCTCGTCCGCCCAGCCGAGCCAAACTCGGCGTTACTGCTGGCTGTACCACACCCATGCCGCCGCCGAGACCGCAGGCTCGGCAAGACGCTGGCTATTGATCGCGACATTATCCTTTACGGCGCTTTTTCTCCTCTTTTCTTGCTCGCCCCAGCTCTGGGTTATCCGCTCGAATTCGCCCAGAGTCTGCGATTGCTTGAACACTGATTCGCGTCCCGCGCGACAGCCCCGATTCAACCAAGACTTGCCCCCCGACCGACCGTAGCCGCTCTTGCATGCTGGCTAAACCAAGACCGGAAGCTGCCTTGGCAGACTCAGGGCTGAATCCTGCGCCCGAGTCGGAGATGCAAAGCTCGATTCGATCGCCATGACCAGACAGCTCAACCTTGGCCGCCGCTGCTCCGCTGTGCTTCACGACGTTTCGCAAAGCTTCCTGCGTAATCCGAAAAAGGCACAGGGCCACATCCTTAGAGACCTGTTCCGGAATGCCATGATGGACAAAGTGAACCTGCAGGTTGTGCTGATCGGAGAAATCCTCGCACAAGCCCCTCAAGGAGGGTAACAGTCCCAGAAGGTCTAGTCGGGAGGGATGAAGCTCGTGTGACAGATTTTGGATACTGGACGCAACTTTCGTGGCTGCTTCCGAGATGGTATAGAGTTGTTCTCGTGCTTGGGACGAAAGATCAGGAGCACTCTGCTCGAATTGATCGAGTCCGATGTGGAGGAGCGCCATCTGTTGGTTCAAATCTTCGCTTAACTCCTTGGCAAGGCGGCTGCGCTCATGGTCTTGCGCCTCAATCAACCTGCGACTCAAGCTGGACATGGTCTTTTCCGCAAGCTTGCGCTCGGTAATGTCGCGAACCACAGCCACTACGTAGCCCCGGTCCAGCTGGACGAATTTGATATCGATCTCCACGGGGAATGTCGAACCATCCTTCCGCTGGTGTCGACTCTCCATGATCACGAAGCCCGATTCACGCAACTTGTGTTCAACGCGTGCATGCATTGACGGGTCGAGCGTGGGATCGATGTCGTAAACAGTCATAGACAGCATTTCCTGGCGGTGGTAACCGAGGTCGAGACAAGCTGTCTCATTGATATCGAGGAAGCGCAACGTTATAGGGTCAACCACCTCAATGGCTTCATTGGAGTGGTCAAGCAATTTTCGGAACAAGGCCATCGATTCCTCGGCTACTTTGCGTGCGGTAATGTCTGCCATGACGCAAACCAGCCCACTGGGTACACCGTTCTCGACGATAACGTTGACAACCTCATGCAGCCAGACGGTCCGGCCATCCGCCGCGATCATTCGGTACTCAAGCTCGTGATTCTGTCGACCCTGGATGGCCTTTGCAGCGGAGGCCAATGTACGCTCGCGATCCTCGGGATGGAGGTGCTCCACCCAAAAAGACGGATATTGCAGCCAATTCTCAACCGGATACCCGAGGATGCCTTCCACATGCTTGTTTACGAAAGTGGTCTGGAACGTGTTCGGGTCCGCCCGCCGCAGGATGGCGCGAACCGTAACCAGCTGCGATGAACGCCCAAAATAGACGGCGCCCCTGCGTTCTCTCCACCGCGTTCAGGAAGGCGAAACCAGTGGCCAGGAGAAGTAGAAAGAAGTAGGCACCAGTGCCGTAGAGAGCCAACTTGTCACTTGGCCCCAGGACGAGAAAAAGGACAGCTTTAATTACAAGGAAACCAATGAGCGGACTCGGCCACGCGGATAGTGGAAGGCGCAGCTTGTGCTGAGCCGAGTGGGTGATCATTATGGCGTTTCTCCAAGGTCCCTTGGCGATAATGCCTGGGATCGGCAGCCCCACCTCAATCTTAGATCCTAAAAGAAATACTGGCAGGCGATCTGCTATTGCAGCTGAAGTCCGGTACTGACCCTATTTGCTGTAAGGGTTTGTTGGGGCAAAAGGACAAACCCGATATCCTCCTGTTCGTTTCATTATCAGATTCAAACGTCGCAGTCATTGTGCAGCAGGGTACACGATCCGCCTTTTCCTCAATTCAGTATATTCCTCGCACAGACCGATCATCTGGGTTTTCCAGGTTCGTAACGATAAACGGGCTTGGAGGACATCAATGTTCACCTCCCGAAGAGGACTTCTGGACAACATCGGAGTTCGCGCTAAACGTAACTTCCGTTCAGCGCGTCATCCTGGAGCAATTCGGAATCTCTCGGAATGTCGCCCATCATTTCGCTGTCTGTTCTTTGGATCGCTGCCGTCGCCTCTCATCCTTCATATTTCCACCTCGCCTTCGAGATAGAAGACACAGGTCCCTTCCAGTTCAATACGATCGTTGGCCAAGTTGCAAACGATCTCTCCGCCACGCCGTGATGCCTGGAAGGCCCGAAGCTTGGTCTTGCCGAGCCGCTTTGCCCAATACGGCGCGAGCATGCAGTGGGCTGCACCAGTCACTGGGTCTTCCGGAATGCCCTTAGCGGGAGCAAAGTAGCGGCTGACGAAATCATAAATGCCGTCTCCTGGCGCGGTCACGATAACTCCGGGTCGGTCCATTCGAGCAATGGCCGCCATCTCAGGAGTGAGCTGACGCACGATATGCACGTTCGCCAGAACAGCCACATAGTTGAACGAGTTAACCCAAACCTCGCGAGGAACAGCTCCCAGAGCATCAGCCAGACCAGAAGGTCACCCGGCTGAAACTGCAAACTGGGACGTCGTCTACGACGCTCGTGGTCATTTGGTCGAGCCGCACGTTCGGAGGCGCTTAGGACTGGGAACACTGGACGTCCGCAAGTACGTTGCTTCTTGGCGCGATGCCGATGCTGCAAAGGACCTTCAGGTTGATATTGATGAGATGTACCCGACCAAAGGACCCAACCACCGATATCGGTTTGCGCTATTTCTGGGTTTCGACGCATTACTGGAGCGCAGCCAGATAGCTGAACGTTACGACTTGGCCATCTTCAGCTCCAAAGGCATGTCGAACACCGCAACCAGACAGTTGGTGGACGAGCTCTCGCAAGTTGGGGTGACAATTCTGATCATGCACGACTTCGACGTCTCTGGGCTCAGCATCGCGCATACCCTTGGTCACGACACGCGACGTTACAAGTTTCACGTTGAGCCGAACGTGATTTACGTCGGGCTACGGCTGGCGGACATTAAGAGAATGAAGCTTCAAAGTGAGCCAGTTGAGTTCGACCAAATAAAGCACCCCTGCCAATAGCTTCTCGATTACGGCGACGTGACTCGCGACGAGATCGACTTCTTAGTCGAGAGCCAGGTCGACTTCAAGAAGTGGCGCGGGAAGCGAGTGGAATTGAACGCCATGAGATCGGACCAGTTCGTCCGCTGGCTTGAGGGCAAGCTCGATGAGCACGGTGTAACGAAAGTCATTCCGGAGAAAACAACCCTTGAGGATGCATGGCGTCGGGCACAGGTGCTGGCCAAGGTCAACGCCGCAGTTGTGAAAATCAAGACGGAGCCAAATACAAAGCCGATGCCTGCAGATTTAAGCAAGCGCTTGCGCAAAATGCTAGATGACGAACCAGCACTCTCTTGGGATCAGGCCCTGGTCCGCATTGCTGGCAGGCGCCCGTGACACAGAGGTCGTCAGAAGGCTTGGAGAATCGGATACGTAGAGGTTAGGAACAGGGCGGTGTGCCACACCGCCAGACGCTGAGTATTCCTGCGTTAGAGGAAGTCAACATTAATTAGAAACTGCAAGGAACAACTATCCCGGCGCAGTTTCACTCGCAGCAGCGGTTACTCAAACTCTATACGCACCCCTCCCAGCGCTCACCGTATTCCCCGCTTTCACTCTGTCGGATTGGAATCTCCAGTCGCTTGCGATCTCGATACCAAGCATTCTCTTTTTTCTTTGGAATCCCGGCTTATTCCTGAATCAGCGGCCCAATCTCCCCAAGCGAACGCTTGTGCTGCTGGGCCTTTTAACAGTACTAACCATTGTGGATTGGCCTATCGAATGGCGATACGGCATTCAGTACCTAGGGATGCGACATACAGTTTTGCTTTGCATCCTCGACGGGATGTGGCTAGCTAGCGGGTCTTTGGTCAATAGTGCTGTACTGCCAGCAGCGGCCATCACACAAAGCCAAGCTATTAGCACATTGGGCCTTATTTGCGTGGCTGGCTTGGTATGCGTTTCCGTACTTTGGTGAGCTCCCCTAGCGCGTGAATCCTTATAGTTGTTGAGAAATCCCGTGGCTGTTGAAAAACTCTTTTTCTCAAAATCGACAAAAATAAAATCGCGTTAGGAAGCCCTACAATCGATTTTCTCGGGTCGGCTAGACATTTTCTATCCCCCAAATTTTGGCTA
>Ga0181532_10003641_pt1 | contig 13784 bp, 34 predicted proteins | sample PEATcosm2014_Bin_33_FD_119768 | JGI IMG/M metagenome (GOLD analysis project Ga0181532, IMG submission 119768) | Peatland microbial communities from MTU Mesocosm Facility, Houghton, MI, USA - PEATcosm2014_Bin11_30_metaG | ecosystem: Environmental > Terrestrial > Soil > Wetlands > Peat | place...
GCCACCGGCGCAGAGAAAGGCGGCAAGGGATGACTATTCGGGCGTTATATGTAGCCGCTGCTGCATCTTCGCCGTCCCTTTTACGTGGACAAGTTTGGTGCCGCAAATGCGGGTTCACGATGTCTGTTGATTCTGCCCAGTGCTTAAAGACCGGCTGGCCTAGGTGCTGCGGTGAAACCATGACGATTGATTCGCCCGATGAGCGCCAGAAAGCAGGCCACGCATGACCGCTGACGATTACTCTTACTACTTCGCTTACGCTGCATGGGCCGCACGAGTCGTGTACTATTCGCTATCGCCGGTACTCGTGCCACTAATGGCGTGGTCTGCCGCTCTCGCCGCGAATCTGTACCTTGAAGGATTCTGGCGCATGGCACAAGGCCGCAAGATGTTACTTAACGCTGCTCAACAAGGAGGATGGAATGAATCTGACTGATGGAATATGGCAGGCAATGAGTTCATTGACCTATGGCGCATATGCAACTCGCCCCGAAGTAGAAAGAGAATTGGCTTCATGGCCAGATGCCCCGGCGCTGACGGTCACGCTGGAAGAAGCCGAGGAAATATGCGTGAAGTATTATGACGGCTCTCCTTCTATGGGAAGGCACAGGTCTCTACGCGAGGCCATTATTTCTGTTCTCGCCCGTCGCCCCGCTGCCCAAGCGCAGGAGCCGCACATTTCCGTTATGCCTGCTGAGCAGGAACGCCACGAGTTTGAGAATTTTCATCGCGCCCTATGTGAGCGATTCGGATACTGCCATGACCCTGTTGACTGGAAGCGTGACCAAGTATCCCTGATTGAGCATATTGCATCGCTGATACCCGCGTCCACGCCTGAACAGCGCATCGAGGCAGAGGGAGATGTGGTCAACAAAATGCTGACAGCTTACGATCTGGCATACAAGCCGGAAGTCGGTGGTCATAATCATGCCATGAGAGCCGCCTACGCCGTCTCCCGTCAGCACTTCGCCGCGCATCCGCCAGAAGGCTCGTTTACAAAAGAGCAGGTAGAGAAAGCCGTGATAGAAGAGTTCATCGATGCCGCCCTGCGCGAGGCCGGAGAAACAGTATGAGCGAAGAACAAAAAGTGAAACCCATCTGGACAGCAAGGAAGTATTCCTCATATCAATTCTCGCTATCGAAAAACATTGGCGGTAGCGTTTGTTGGAGAATTCTTCATACAGGTAAAGACTGGTTGGCCTCGTTTCTCAACACTTCCCTTGGGGACTTCGACTCGCTTGAAGATGCCAAGTTAGCCGTTGAAACTCATGCCGAACGAGAACTCCAATATGCGCTCGACCATCTTCGGCAGGCCAGAAAGGACCACCAATGACCGACCTCTTTCACAAAGCCCTGCTAACCTCTGCTGCGCTCTACATGGTTGGCTATCCTGCCCTCAAAGTGCTGGCCATGCTCATAGCAGGAACGCTACGCTAGTGCAATATTTTCAACCGTACCGCAGTTTTTGTATGATGTTCTCTGGACCGGAAATATGGTACGAAAGGAGGGTAACGTTATGGAGGCTTGACCGCCTCTACGCAGAATGTGACCGCTACTAGCGGCAATTTGAAGAGGCCGGGTTCCGTGAGGTTCCCGGCCTTCCCCAATCTGCATCTGCTTTTAGGTTACCATATGCCCCTCAGTGCGGCCCTGAGTATGTTCGCGCATGTGGTCCCTGTGGCACAAAGTCTGCACGTTGTCGAGCGTATCTGACCCGCCCGCGCCCCGTGATTTGATGTGCGCCATGTCGTAGGCCAGGGGATCGCCGTCGAAGCGGGGAAAATATGCAGTTTGCTCGTTGCATTTTCGACAGCGGCCATTATCGCGTAACCAACAAATACGCCTTAGTTCCCATAAGTCTTTCCCTGTGAGTCGCACAATGCCGAGTTTGCCGATTCGTATAGTCAATAGCTCCTCCCCGCTATCAGTCGTCTGGCCTCATCATCCGAGCAGGCTTCCAATTGCCGCTCAAGCCCTTCCAGCCAGGTTAACGGCTTATGATAAATCTTTCGTAGCTTATTCGTCGGACGGTGGTTCAGCAGCTTCTTTGGTAATGCCGCCGCGCATCTAAGGGCTATCTCTTGAGAGTGAATCATGCGGCGCTCTCCTCTCGGTGTTCCTCGTTTTCGTGAATCGCCAAATATAAAAGCGCCCCCGGATGGTCGTCAATCTCCAGATTAGCCGTTGATGCTACCCACGCCAGATACTGGGCTATTTCCTTAAACTCGCTTTCCGTCCAACTCCACCCCGGACTCACCCGCTCCTCTACATGCTGGCCCTTCCCGTTCAAAGTCTTCACAAACTGCTTTTGGGTTTGCTTTTGAGCAGCTTCCTGTATCTCTGGGTCCGCCCTCACGCTGTCGCTGACCTTTTCAAGCTGCCGAAGATTCACGCGGGACATCTTGATTGCCGCCGGTAGCGGAATGGCCTCAAATGTCTTTTGCCGATTCCTGAGAGCCTCTTCCAAATATCGCCACGAGTCCGGCATGTAGACCTTCAGGAAGCGGTCTGTGCTGGTACAGGGTTTGCCGTTGGCCGGGTCGTCGTATTCGAGGTAAAGCTGGCGCTTGTCAAAGAGCCGTAGAAGCTCTCCCCTCATCGCGTAGACCCATCTTTCTGCCCCTTCTAGCGCCCCAAGGTGCTGCCGGATGGCCTCTGCACATAGTTTGGGGCCAAGACACTCCAATCCGAGCCAATTCGGCTCGTTTAGCAGGGGTCTGGAAAATATTGCGCTTGAGTGTGATTCGCTCATAGTTCCTCCGGCCTTCCCGGTTTTTGCTCTTCAATGGCCTCGATACGGGGTAAATATCCAGCGTTGTCTTGTCGCCAGATTTTACGAGCTGCATCCATTGCGCGCTCTTCGTTTGTTGCTCTCACTTCAAACATCTGAGCGTTTATTTGCTCTGTCCAGACGGTGAATGTTTTCACGGTGTCACTCCATTCTGTTAGGCCGTACTCCCAAAAGAATACGCCTTGCTGCCGGGTTTTTGCAGGCGTCTAACTGGTCAATGAATTGCGGCGTTAGGAACCTGTCCAGATGAGATTTCGGGAGTTGGTATTTCTTTGCATAGGCCGCCCGTTTGCGCCGATAGAGGGCTTTCGGGCCGCACAAATGATTTGGTAGATTCATCCCCATAGCTCACCGTCCAGACTTCTCAGGCAAAGAATCTCCATCCCAGCCCTGATTATCTCTTCGCGCTCTTCCGATGCGGGGCTTGGATGCTTCAATTCCTTGATAGCGCGATGCAGCAAGAGGGCAAGCTGTTCTTCGCGGGTTGGTTTATATTCAGGGTCCAGACTTATCAGGCAAAGTATATCCATCCCTGCCCTGATAATATCTTCCCGCTGTTCCGATGCAGGGCTTGGATATTTCAATTCCTTGATAGCGCGATGCAGTAAAAGCGCAAGCCGTTCTTCGCGTGTCGGTTTGTAATCAGGGTGCATCATGCTCCCCCTTTCAGCCGGTACTCAACAGCGTTACTCCCCTTACCTCGTGGCCGCGTCTCGTGCGGGATGCCCTTAGCCGATAGTTCCCTGAGGCGCGCTGAGATCGTCGCATCGCTGACCCACTTCCCGTAGCGTTCTTTGCAGTAGGCAGCAAGGCTTTCCAGTCTCCACCAGCCGCCATCGCTGAGAGCTTGCAGCACCATCTGGCGGATAGGCGGCGTCTTAGGCTTTTCGAATTGGAGAGGTAGCTGCGTCATGCGTGTTACCCTTTCGATGTTTTTGGTTCTCCAGCTTCAACCCAAAGAGCAGTTCCTTCTTTCACTTTGTCAATGAAGTCTTGGCCTGTGCCTTCTAGTGCGGGGACCAAGGACCGCATGACCATCACTGCATAACCAAGAGCGAGACAAAACATTACTTTCCCTTGGTAATCATCCTCGAAAGACGGAATCCAGCTATCGGCAATAGCTTTTGATTCCTCTGCTAATTGCTTGCATCTGTCCAACGTATTCATGCCGGTATCTCTCCCTTCCATGGAAATTTCTGCTGGTAATCCGAACCCATCGTACTCCACATCTCATAGGCTCTTTGCTCTTGAGCTTTCCTGTCCGCCGACTTTTCCTCGTCCGTGCGCCGGTCCATTGCCGGAATGTGAACGCCTTCTTTGAAGGGCCAGCCTGTCGGGGTATCCCATTTGCCCGACATGAAAAACTTGTACGCGCTGCCATATTGCCATTCGAGGTTCTGAGCGTGGCCCTGGTACTCCGTCCATCGGGCGGTTAGGTGCGATATTGCATCGTCAACCGGATGGCCTGATTCTTTCACGTAGACCGCGAGGAGCCGGTTCATGTCGGCCTGTTCCTTCATTCCGAAGATGCCCACGCTTTCACAAAGAATCCGCGTATCGGCTGTGTCTGGCTTGGGGGGAAGGGGGGTAATTACTTCTCTTTCTACTTCTCCTTCTCCCTCGGTGGACATCGTTTTACTGTCCAAGACAGATGTGGACAAGTGTGGACTATTTGTGGCCGTCTTAGACTTTCTATACTGCCTCTTGTAGTCGCGGAAATATGTTTTTCGGGATTCTTCGTCTCTAATGGCGCGGTAGTGATCGAAGTTCACGATCTGCCAACCCCAATCCCGATGTGAGTCGAGGGGAACGATTCGCCTACCTCCTTCTATTGGGGAGCGGCTTTTAATATCAGGATTCGATAGCTCTTGAATGGCATGTGCAATTAGATTTTCCGGCACGTTGGTTCTACGGGCGATAGCATCCAAGGTCATATCCACCACGCCGTCACGGTCTGCCAATACCAGCAGGTCCATGAAAACATGGCGCACAACGTAGTCGCCGGCAATAGATGAATCAAAGATTTGGGCGAATATTTTTGCAAACACATTCACAGCATACACCCTCTGTCTTAGAATGTCTAGGACAATGTTTACTCCTATGGTACATCGTCCAAGCCTATGAGAAAATCCCACCACGGATGCTCAAAGTTCGGACTCCCATCAGGATTCTCCGCTTCCGGCGGGAACGGCTCTTTCGGCGGCGCGGTCCACTTGACCTTGCGCTTCTTACGAAACTCCGCATCGCTCATGGGCTTAGGATGGGGGAAAGTTCTCATGCGGCCTCAACGATGCGGTATTTACAATTCGGGTAATATTTCTGCGCACATTTCAATCCAGCCGTTGCATTTCTTTTGCCGATAGGAGAAGGCGGATTTAATCGGCCATTGGAATAATCCAATTGTGAGTCTTTAAGCCCCCACCATGTACGACTCCACTTTCTCTTCTCGTAAATCTCGACAAAATACAATTTCTGTTTCATCGCTATTCTCCTCTGGAGGTAAAATGCGCGGGGCTGGGCTTTCATCCAGCTTTGCCATACTAGGGCGAGTATTGCCGTCGCTCATCGCCCGTTCGTCGTCGGTCGCTCACAGCTTTTGGATTGCTCCGCCGCCGCTATTGCCGCGTTCCTTCATCAACGCAAGCCCGCGCATCTATTGCGCCCCCTCCAAGGCGCTTACACGTTAGAAAACTCTGCCTCTGCTTGCTCACTTTCGGTTGCCGCGTCGGAAGCGTCGTACCCTATCTCGTCTTCATCCATCCCCGGATTCGGCAAAGAGGGCGTCTGCTCCAACCGTAGCCGCGCAAGGTCATGCGGTGACGGCTGAGTCGGATGCTGGCAGTTCCAGTGCTGAGGCTTCCGTGGGCTTATTCCAAAGATACCCGCCCAAGTCAAACTTGGCACCATGCGCCAGTGCTCCCCGCGCTTGATCTGCCGGTGACACGCCTTGCATATTCTCTGGTTCCTTGCCATTGGTTAGTCCTCCATCTTTTCTTGAACAGCCTTAGCCCACGCGATAAACTCATCTCGGTTTTTGGCGTAAGGGTTTACTTCCTGCTCAAAGTCGTTTTGGATTTCATCGTCGAGGAGTTTTCCCAAGTCCGCATCGCTCATATCCTTCTCGATGTCGTCCGGCGAGATGTGAAAAGAGTGCGGCCTAGAAGCTCCAACATAGCCATCATCGGCTTCCCACGTCACTTCAAATTCGCCTTCCTGGTTCCTTGCCATTTCGTCTCCCTTCCTGATTGGTGATGCTAGTAACGATTACGTTCATTTCTCCATTGACCGTCAACGCTGTCCCGCGACTCATCCCAATCTTGTGGGTTTGAGGGATAAGATTCGCCAGTCTTATGAGGTTCCATTCCGCAACATAGGGCTGGCGCATAACACGATTCAACTTCAATTTCTCTACCACATCCAGAACATTGATAATGCTCTGTTATCTGGTAATCCGCTGGGCGACGATAATATCCACTCATACTCCTCCTCATTCAGTGTTCATGATGCCCTTGCCGGTTAGCTGATGCTTAGAATGGAATATCCCCGCTGTTTGTCAGCCTTTCCTCAAACTTCGGCTCTTCCCAAACCTCGACATAGTACAGTTCGTCTGGCTTGCACCACGGATACTGGCTCTTGGGACCGACGAACATGAACGGGTCAGGATGGTCGCTCAAGGACTCGATATAAATTTCGCAGTCCGGCACCCGCTCTTTGATCTGCACGGCCTTAGCCAGCACAAACTCAGGCACGGGCTGTCGATATTCGCTGATCTTCTGAAATCCCCATCCTGGCCCAGCGAACTGACTGGTTCTATTCGCCCGGCTGATAGACTTCAACCACTCCTGCATCTTGATAGTGGTTTCCTCGACAAGCCGTTCCTTCTGGTAGCGCAGCACGTCAGCGGGATTGAGGATGTCGATCTCCAGTTCACTCAGAGCCAGCCGCAAGTCGCTTCCTTCGGCTACCTCAGTCTTTGTGCCAACGTGCTTCGCCAGCACATCATAGCCAAGAATCGACTTTGCACTCTCAGCCAGCGAGGCAATTGCGCCTTTCGTTTCCGGCGTATCGCCCATGGTCACTGTTCTGATTTCGGTCATCAACATTGTGCGCCTTCTTTTCTCTATGGCTTCTCCGCCATAACGGTTCATGATGCCCTTGGAAAATATTGCACTAGGTCACTTGAGCCGGAGATACCGCTTTCCCGGTGTGCGCTCAAAGGTCAGACAAGGTGGAAAGGGATACCCCGCCTCAAATGCGGCCTTACACGCTATCTTGTCCAGTTCTTTCTTGACGCGCACAAGGTTTGCGGCTGACGCCTCCACTTGGTCTATCGTGCTTCCTTCGGCGATGTCAAAGACAATATGTTCCGGCGCGGCTTGTGTCCAGACAGTGAACTTCTCCGTCTTGATCTTCCCATTGAAAGCGCAATCCAGTGCCATAGCCATACGATCTTTCAATCGTTGGGCGTTGGCATGGAAGCTATCGGCGCGTTTCGCCAACCTCTCAACCTCGTTCTTGCAGACATCGGCGCTGGCCTCCAGCGATCTGACCACCATTGCCGCCGCCTCTATCTTGTCGGGACCGGCCAAAAGAAGCGCATCTAATCTGGCCTCCAACTCCGGCGTTAATTCGCCCTCGTTCTCAATGAGCAAGTCCTGAATCTGTACACCTTCCATCGAAAGGTCGTAGAGTGTCAATTCCGTGTTCGGCATTGTATCTCCTCTCCGCCAAAGTAGCCCACGCCTCAAGCTCTTCGGCTGTTGGTTCAAATGTTCTCAGCCACGCATCGTAGGTTCTGTCGAGTTCCTGGTCCATGATGCCTCCTCAGAAAGGGATATCGTCGTCAGTGATTTCCGCCGCTTCGTCGCCTAGCTCCGGCATGGTAGCTGATTTGGGCTGATAGACGATCTGCTTCTCGATCTTCTCCTGCACCCACGGCTGGAGCTTTTCAAAGTCAGACATGTTTTCCTTTGCATAGTAGATCAAAGGAATCTCAGCGCCGGGAGCCTGAACGCCCTTTGGCAAGGGAGAAAGACCCTGCAATTTGACTCTTCCTTTATCGGACTCGACAGCGTTCAACATACACGCGTTGCCGAGAATGGTAGAGATGTCAAAGTGGGCAGCTTCCTCATCGGTGAACTTGCGCCCGCGCCAGCTTTCCAGAGCGATTCGCAGTGCAGCCTTTTCGTGCATCGACGCGGTAAAGATGCGTCCGATAATTGCTGGACCTTCGTGCTTCTTCCCGTCTTTTTCCCATTCAATGCGTTCGGCAGGAATCTCGAAACGAATGTAAACCTGCGGTTTAGGCTTGGGATACAAGTCGCTCCCCGGTTGGATGCCAAGGTCTGCTACGATGTCACAGACCGCGATGTGCGAACCGGCAGGGCATCCCTTGAAATCTCCGCCCCCCGATACTGGATAAGTCAATGCCATGATTTTCTCCTCTCAATTAATTCCCTGTCGCTGCCCGTTTATCGGCTCATCGCTCCAGGTACGGGCGCATCGTCTGTGGCGCTACTCTGCGCGGCGGGGCTTTCCCTTGCGGGAAACTGGTTAAACCTCACGTGTCTCAGGGACGATTCCTTCGATCACAAAGAAATCCCACTTTGGTTCTCCGTCAAGTTCGCGCTTGATCTCCGCGCAGTTGTCGGCGAGTCGCTTGTCTGTGAATACTTCACATGGGCGATACTTCCCGCGTTTGTCTCGGCTGACTATGATGTATAGATGTTCCATACTTTTTACCTCACGCAAGAATCATTGCACAGGGCGACCGGGGCTGTCAACACAATTCTGTTGACAACGGCAAAGATTTTTGCTAAGGTTGTTTTCATGAAGAAATACACCGAAGGCGAAATCCTTAAAATCCTGCGGGAGACATTTATTCCTGCTCGCGGCACAACACAGACCCAAATAGCGGCAAGACTAGGCTTTTCAGTGCAATATATTCAGGCAGTGTTGGCCGGGAGCCGTCCCCTAACCGATGCGATGCTTGACGCGCTGGGCTTTGAAAGGCGTCCAATCTACTTCAGGAAAGGAAAGCCATGAGCCAGATTCAGCCAACGACAGAAGCAGCCAATATACCGGAAGATTTGCAGGAAAGCTATAAAATCGCTCTGTCCGGCAATGGTACTGGATTTTGGGCGGACAGCTTCGCCGTTCGACTCATCAAGCGCATCGGGAAGGCCGAGGCCGAGTGCAAGACGTTGCGGGAGCTTCTGACGGGCGCGGACCTTGAATCAACCGCCGCGAAGATATTTTCAGTCTCGGAAGGAAAGATGCCCACGCATAAAGTGTGGCAATTGGCAAAGGCGCTTATCGCATCCAGAACGGAGGAGAAACATGGCGCGCTGTGGATTCCTCCGGTGCATGATTGCGAATGGATAAGGCGATGGAAAGAAGAGCGCAATAAGAAAGACTACTGGCTTGAATTTAACGCGTGCGTTGTGCAGTGTGGAGATTTAGAGGCCGAGTGCAAGACGCTGCGGGAACAGGTAGGGCGGTTGAGTAAATATGTCTGTACAAACGGTGTAAACAAGGTATGCAACTGTTGTGGAAGATTTCCACATAAAAAGGACTGCGAGATTGCTTTCATCGCGTCCCGCAAGGAGGCTGACAACTTAGGCGCAACAAACGAAGAGGTAATCATGTCGCTGCGGGAGGACTTGTCCGCAGCGGTAGAAGAAGTTCACAGGCTCGAAGGCGTCTTGGCCGATGCGCGGAAGGTGGCTACGTGGGTGCCGATTGACGCTGCCATGATTTTCACTAAGCGCCATATTCTTGCCTATCCGCAAGACGGCTTTTCATCTGACGACACATATGTGATGGCATATTCAGGTGGATACAAAACGGGAGCAGATGCGCTTGGTGATGCATGGGCTTTTACAAAGGTCATCACCGCACCACCGAAGGAAAAGGAGAAGTAAAATGACAGAAGCAGGCAATATACCGATACCGGAAGACCAGTTCGCGGCAAAGAATGTGTGGGTTATTAAGTATGAAGATGCCGATGTCGGAGACGATATATTCGTAGGTGATGGTGCCGAGGAAATCGCCAAGCGAACCTACAAACAAAAGTCTCAAAGCTGGAATTGCTACCTTCTTGGTCCTGCGGAGTACATCGGGAAAGCTGAGGCCGAAGTTCGACGATTGAGCAATCCAATAACACTCACTGAGCAGCTAACGCACGGCAGAAATTGTGCTGGCTTAATTCCTGCTGATGAGGATGATTGTACCTGCGGTCTTCGTTGGAGAATACAGCTTCAAACAGAGCAGAATCTCCATGCGGCATGGATGAAACGAGCAACTGAGGCCGAGCAGGACAACAAGGCGCTGCGGGAGCGTGTCGAGCGGTACGAGAAGTCGCCCTACAATGCAGCAGCAGTCCGCATCGCAGAGCTAGAGCGCGACCTTGCCGATGCGCGAAAGGCGCTGCAATATGCTGACGTGGTTCTGACAACGCTATCGGACGAATTCCCGATGGAAATATGCTCAGGACTTCGTTCTACGCAGAGAATGGTCCGGGCCATCACCGCCCCGCCTGAGCCGCCTGTAACCTTCAAGGGATTCTCTGGCTGCCTGGGCCGGCAGTGGCAGCAGCAGACGCGCAGAGCGTGGCAAGATGAAGAATTCCTGCGCGAAATCTTGAAACCGGAGGACACCAGCCGTGACTGATACAACCATTCGCCGCATCGTGTGGTACGCCCTTCTGACCGCGCTGTTCATTCAGGCGTTCGGACTCAAGGCGCAGACAGTCATTGTTTTCTTGCAAGCTCAACAGGAAGATAACCGGGAAGGAGAAGTGAGATGAAGGGATACAAGGGTTTTAATAACAAGCTGCAATGTGTTCCCACCCGCAAACCGTTCTCTTATGAGGTCGGTAAAACCTATACGCATAGAGGTCCTGTCAAGCTATGCTCTCAAGGGTTCCACTTCTGCGAACATCCTCTGGACACTTTGAGTTACTATAAACCTTTGGATGATAGCCGCTATGCCGAGGTCGATGCTGACGGCGTTTCAGATCAAACGGAAAACGACAGCAAGCGTGTTGCGCAATCGCTTACCATTAAGGCCGAAGTAAAAATACCCGCTCTAATTAAAGCGGCGGTGGAGTTTGTCTTTCAAAAAGTGAAGGCCACGACGGGCGACTCCGCTCACAGCGCCACGACGGGCAACTCCGCTCACAGCGCCACGACGGGCAACTCCGCTCAATCTTCGGTAGCTGGGGAACAATGTATTGCCGCATCGCTGGGTGTAGCAGGACAAGCAAAAGGTATCAAGGGAAACTGGATTGTGCTGGCCGAATGGGATGATGGAAAGATCAAAGCGATGGGAATTGCCAGAATAGACGGCAAGAAGATTAAGTCTGATACCTTCTATACGCTGAAGGGCGGAAAATTTGTTGAAGTGAAGTAATAGCACAACACTAACCTGCGACTAGGAAGGGGAAACGATGACAGCAGAGCAGGCAGAACAAATTGTAAGAGCGGAATTTCCATTGGCCGCATGTTGCCAGATGTGTTTAGGTTCTTTTCGTGTATACAAGCACCGGAATAGCATTGAACGAATACCGCCGAAAGACATCAAAGAATCGTGCTGGACTCGTGGACAAGCATGGAAGGTTGCGGCGGCGTATGTATTACGGCTTCAACAACGGCGTGACCGGCGGCGCATCCAGCAACGCAACAGCGGGAAGAAGGCAACTCAGCAGTAGAGAGGAGAAAGACAATGGCAGACATTAAGCAAGCCGCGAAGTGGATGCAGGAAGGAAAGGCTGTACGCCGTCCTTTATTAGACTCGTCTATTTCGTTGGCGCAGAAGTTGGGGACGGCGGAGTTTGTGTGGATTCAGGTATTAGAAAACAGCGAACGCGCTCGCGACAAACGATGTGCTGCATTCCATGTAGACGACTTACTTGCCGACGATTGGGAAATAGCGCACTAGCTCTTCACCGTGAGGGAACCATGAGCAAGATACCAAAAGCCTTGAGTCCGGGCGAGGAAGCCTTTGCGCTTCACTGCCGAGCCGATGGTCTGACTCCTGAGCGAGAATATGCCTTCCATCCTGAGCGAAAATGGCGCTTTGATTTTGCATGGCCGCAATTCAAGTTGGCAGTGGAAATAGAAGGAAGGCGGCATTTGACATACGCAGGGTTTAACGAGGATTGCGACAAATACAACATCGCTACGATAATGGGATGGCGCGTTCTCCGTTACACGACGCGCATGGTGGTTCGAGGCGACGCAATTAACGATGTGCTGGAGATACTGCGATGAGGATACCCGGCAGAACGGAACGAGAGCGCCCGGAGTTCGTGCCAGTGAAGGACTGCACCTGCGATCTATTCAATTACGGAGGTGTGGAATATATCGGCAAACAGCCTGACTGCCCTAAGCACGGCTTCGAAGCTGTGCTGAAGGCTAAAGGGCCATATGTTGTGCAGGACGAAGGTGACAACCCACCGATAGATATGAAATAACTCCACAGACACATCCGCGCCGCCCATACAGAGACGGCGCGACGTGCTGCTCCGGACTCCGATTCTCCTCTCTGTGAATTTTACTCAGGCGTATTGAATAGCTTTACCTCGGCAGCACGACGGCGAATCAGTCCTGCCATCTTCGTTTCCACGCCTTTGACCTTGCCCCATATCCACAGAGGCATATTCTGCGTGACTAGCGCCCATCCGTGGTGCAGCATCGTAGCGCAGTTTACCGCCCCATCGTTGTAAATGAAGTCTGCCAGCGCATCCCATTGGTTCTGAGTGCAGTCAGCCGGAATCAATCCTTGCGCTTGGAAGCGGTTGAGAGCCGGGTCATATATCGTTGTCATGTCCTGTTGGAGAATGTAGTCAGCCTGGTCGGGCGTGATTCCTGCGCCGATGTAGACGCCGTAGACTGTTTTCGAGGCAATCTCTGCCGGGGTCAGGTCGTGGCCGTGGCTTATCTGCGGGCCGGTATTGTCCGGTTGCTCGGTCAGACAGTCTCCCTCGTTCGTGGCAATAAACAGCAAGCCGTTCGGTGATGTCTGCATCCTGTCCTCCTAATGCGCGGGACGTCCTTAAGTCTCAATGTACTCAATTTTCAAGTTCTCTGGACGCATTGCATTGTTTACCGCCGCCTCAACCTCGCGTAACTGCCCAGTTCGTCGCAAGACTTCTACGCGGTGCCATGCTTTGAACTGTGGAGTCTCGGCACATTTACGAAAAGCCTCTTCCTTGTTTTTGCGTTGGTCCCTGCCGTCTCGATGTTCCGCTCGTGCGCCAGAGGCAATATGAATACACCTCACCCCATTCTGCTTGGCGTTGCGATGCTGACCACCATTACCACCAGTGCAAAAAGTTTGGAACTCGTAATCCTTTGCCGTGAGGGAAAATAGCAATGTTTTTTCTCCACCCATCTTATTCCTCCAATCAGACCTTCAACGGCGGCCACCAGCCCCAAAATCCCTCCCGTTTACACCGGTTCCAGCGCAAAGCCATTGAAAACACTACACATACGCAAAGTAAAGGGCGGAAATAGCCCATTTCTGAGGCCGCTAGGACGAAAAGGACCATCCACGAGGCTATGCAGAAGGCCAGCGGCGCGTGTAGGGCGGCAAAGAATGCGCCTATTGGGGCATATAGCGCCTTGGCTGATTCCCGAAGCTGCCCCGGCATGAAGCATAGAGCCGCCAGCGCGATTAGGGCCATCCCCCAGGTAAGCAGGTCCGTGATGGGCGCGTTGAGCAGGCCGTGCGGAGCCGGTTGAACTGGTGCCGTCCATGGGATGGAGTAGAGTACGTTCATTGGGATACCTCCTGAAAGTGTTGAATCATGCGACGTGCAATCATTTCCGGTATTTGCGGCACTACGGCATTTCCGAGAGAGCCAAGTCTGTCCACCCGATAGGGAACCCCATCAGCCACTCGACCCAATAGGGATTCAGGGATTGACTGCCAAGCTGCCGACCTTCCGTCTCGCCTAGCATCGCATAGAGTTTCTTGCGGTTCCCGTTCC
>Ga0181532_10003645_pt1 | contig 13769 bp, 11 predicted proteins | sample PEATcosm2014_Bin_33_FD_119768 | JGI IMG/M metagenome (GOLD analysis project Ga0181532, IMG submission 119768) | Peatland microbial communities from MTU Mesocosm Facility, Houghton, MI, USA - PEATcosm2014_Bin11_30_metaG | ecosystem: Environmental > Terrestrial > Soil > Wetlands > Peat | place...
AATGGAAGCGACAGCAGACGACTCATTGGCCGCCATGCGGGCGCGCAGCAAGTTCGGAATCGCGATAGCTGCGATGATCAGGATGATGGCCACCACGATCAGCAGCTCGATCAGTGAAAAACCTTTTTGTTTCCGCATCTCTAGTTTTCCTCTCGTTTGGTCTGGTTTAACTGCCGGTCACGGATGACGCAGTCGTAACGATATTTGCACTTGCCTCGCCAAAGTCGTTAGTTACGTTAGTTCTGTGTGGAAGCTCGGGAAGGGTCCTATTTTCAGTAGCGAGGCAAACTTTCGTCCCTCTTTTGACCTGCGCCGACTCTGTCATGCTGGCAAAATTCGTCGGCGGTCCTGACAATTCGTGTCAGTCTGGAATCGAGTTGGGTTCCATTTCGGAACCGACGATCAAGCGTCGCAGGGACGCGTCTTGGAAGCTTCGGAGCACAGGATGATTGGTGCGCATGGTGCTCCGTCTCGCTGTTCTCGAGTCGATCCATTGGTGACATCAGTAACTCGGCCCATTGGGTGTAAGCCTCTGGCTTCAGGCCATCTGTGTTACGTTGGAGTTCCCTAGCCATGGCTGCCTCCGAAAATCCTGCATCTGCTTTGCCAATCGCGATCCGAACCGCGGTGATTGCCTGCCTGGTCGTGCTTGCCGACGTCGCGGCACTGCACTTGGACTTCCGTCAGCCCTTCGTCGGATACGGAATCGGTGGCGCCTGCTTGCTGCTCTTGGCCGCCCGCCCGAACTGGCGGCAGGTGATTATTGTCGTGGTCGCCGCTGCCATGATCGCCTTCTTTGTGGTCCGTCGCATTGAGGACGCAGTCACGCTGGTGATTCAGCTGACCGGATCATTGGGGCTCGCGAGTCTGCTTTTTCTCTTCTGCAAGGCGGTATGGGAGCCGCGTCAAGCCAGGAGCAAGACGTTTCGCATCCTTCTGCCTGCGTGCGTGCTGACCTTCATGATCTTCGGGTCGGTCTACTCGCTGAACATGGCGTCGTATTTGCACGCCAAGACTTTCGATCTTTACACGTTTGTGTTCGATGGCAGTTTCGGCTTTCAACCGAGTTTTATCTGCGGTCGCGCGTTAGCCGCGAATTCCTGGCTGATTCCGCCGGTCCGTCTGACTTACGAAGGGATCGTTCTGGCGATGGCCGCGTTCTATGCGGCTTTTATGGCGCGCCGCGAGAAACCCATCTGGGAGTTGATCGAACTCCTCTTCGCCGCCGCGATGGTGGGCTACCTGTTCTTCAGCGTGTTTCCAGTTTGCGGTCCCCGGTATGGTTTCCCAGCTTCCTTTCCCGGAGCAGACTTCCCCTATGCGAGGCTGGAGGGCTTGACACTGCAAAGGATTCCGGTGGATTGGCTGATTCCCCGCAACGGAGTTCCGTCGCTGCACTTCACCTGGGCCTTGCTGATTTGGTGGAACACTCGAACTCTTACCCGATGGGGCCGTGCGGCTGCAGCTGCATTTGTTTTGGCTACGGCCTTCGATACGATGGCAACCGGGGAACACTACCTGTTCGATCTGATTGCCGCGCTTCCGTTCGCCCTGTGCATGCAGGCCAGCATGGTTCGAACTGTGGCTTTTCGAAACCGCGAACGCTGGTTGCCGGTGCTGTGCGGCGGTGCGATGTTTCTGGGATGGTTGATTCTCTGCCGCGTCGGTCTTCCTCTGCTATTGCAGAGCGAATTTCTGCCCTGGTCTCTGGCTCTTGCATCCTCGGCCGTTTCGATCGTCTGGGCCTTCCGGTTGCCTGCCTTGATCCCAGAGATGCAGAGTCGGGTTGCAACTCACGCGAAAGTCAAAGCTGCAGTGTCGGCCGGATAGCCGGACAAAACCATAAAACAAAGGGGAAAGAGTGACGACGCCGGCAAGAGCGTGGTCGCTGCACCTGCCGTAAAATGTTGCGGGAGGTTGGTGAGCACCCGCATGGATCGATCGAAAGACGCATTTGCAGTCGACGCCCAGATCGCCCGAGCTTGGACGCTGCCCGCGTCCTTCTACATCGACCCCAGCATTTTGGCTGCCGAGCGAGAAAAGATATTCGCGCGAACGTGGCAGGTGGTTGGGCACGCCAGCCAGGTTGCGAATACCGGCGACTACTTCACCACCGACCTGATCGGCGAACCTCTCGTCTTGGTTCGCGGGCTCGATGGCCAGCTGCGCGGGTTCTACAACGTCTGCCGACATCGGGCCGGGCCTCCGGCGGAGGGCTGCGGTTCGCGCAAACTGTTTCGCTGCGGATATCACGGCTGGACGTACGCCCTCGACGGCGCGCTGCTCAGCGCGACCGAAATCGAAGGCGTGGAAGGATTTCATCCCGAGGACTTTGCGCTGAAGCCGGTCGCGACTGAAGAGTGGTTCAACCTGGTGTTTGTGAATCTCGATCCCGCGGCGCGGCCGCTGCGGGAGAGCCTGGGCGAGTTGCCCGAACAGGCGGAAAAATTTCCGTTCGCCCAGATGAAGCTGTTCGAGCGCCGCACCTACGACATGAAGTGCAACTGGAAGACGTATGTGGACAACTATCTGGAGGGCTACCACTTGCCCAGCGTGCATCCCGGGCTGAACCGCGAACTCGATTACAACGCTTACGTCGTCGAGCCTCACGTGCGGGGACGTGAGGGATATGTGCGCCAGTTCAGTCCGATTCGAGGGGCGCAGCCCGGGGATGCCACCCCGCGGCGCTACCAGGACGCACGCGGAGACTTGTCGCTGAATATGGCGGCGGATTACTTCTGGATTTTTCCCAACTGGATGCTGAACTGCTATCCCGACAACGTTTCGCTGAACATTGTGTTGCCGGTCGACGCCGAACGGTCGTTGGCGATTTTCGAATGGTATTTGCCGGAGAAAGATCATAGCGCCGCAGCGGCGAAGGCTTCGGTCGAGTTCAGCGACCAGATTCAGATTGAGGACGTCGGCATCTGCGAGACGGTGCAGAAGAATCTGCGGTCGCGAAGCTATTCGCGCGGACGGTTCAGCGTGATGCAGGAAAAAGGCGTGCATGCCTTTCACCGCATGTACGGGGAGTTCATGCGGGAGTGATGGGTGCTCTCCCGTCCAGACTTGTCATTCCGAGCGCCTTGTTTCTGGCGTGAGGAATCTGCTTTTCCTCTCGCGCGCTGGGAAACAGCGGGTTCCTCCACTACGCCGTCGCGTGCGCTCCGGCCCCGGTCGGAATGACAAGGCCGATGGAGATAGGGCTCTCTACCCTCTAGAAATTGTCCGCCTTCAGCAACATGCAGGTGACGTCGTCGTGCTGCGGAGTGTTGCCGACGAACAGGTCGAGCTCAGCCATGAGGCGTTTGAGCAGTTCGGCAGGCTCTGTAGATTTTCCAGCTTCAATCGCGGCCAGCAGGCGGGCTTCTCCGAATTCTTGCTGACGAAAATTCTCGGCTTCCACCACTCCATCGGTGAAGATGATCAGCCAGTCGCCGGGTGCCAGCGTGACGGTGGCGGATTCGTATTTCGCGTCCGGCAGGATGCCGAAAGGAAGGCCGCCGACGTCGAGGCGCTCGATTTGTCCGCTGGCGCGGCGCAGGATGGGATTGTTGTGGCCGGCGTTGATGTAGTCGACGGTGCGGCGGATGGGATCGTATTCCGCAAGAAACGCAGTGGTGAAACGCAATCCGCCCTGGCTGTTGCCGCAGGCGTAACGATTCATGTTCGCGGCCAGTTCGGGCAGCGCGACCTGCGCCGTGGAAAGAGTTTTGAGGCTAGCCTGAAACGTGGCCATGAGCATGGCGGCGGGAATGCTCTTGCCGGCAACGTCGGCCACGGCGAGCACGACGCGGTTGTCTTCGTTGGTGCGGCCGGGGCGCGGGAAAACGTCGTAATAATCGCCAGCGACGGTGTTGGCGGGGCGAGTGGCGTAGGCGATGGCAAGGCCCGGAATCTGCGGTGGAACGCCGGGCAGGAGCCAGGTCTGGATTTCGCGCGCGATCTGCAGGTCGCGCTTCATCACCACGCGATCGGCGATCTCGAGGATAAGAAGGAGCAGCAGAAGCAATCCGCCCCAGAAATGAAAATCAAACTCGCCAACGTGTACTTCATGGTTCGCGCCTTGATAGGAAAAGCTGCCGCTGGGAAGCACGAGCAGGATCAGCGCCAGCAGCAACAGCACGCGGCGCGCGGGCGAGAGCTTCTCGAACACCGACCAGAAGAATTCCTTGACGATGTGGAGGTTGCGGCCCCCGCGGGTAAGGCCGTCCGGCGTTTTGGCTTCCACGTCTTTGGAGTAAAGGCGATAACTGGTGCGGGCCTCGGACTCGAACTGCGACCAGAGTTGGCTGACCTCAAGACCATCGGTGACGCGGCGCCAGAATCGGTGCAGCCGAACGCCGAATGTGGCCGGCTGGCCAGGTCGTGATGCAGGAGGAGAAGCGGTGACCATGCGAATCTCGATTATAGAGGACTTCGCTCGCCGTCGAGAACGCCGACGTTCATCATAACGTTCAGCATATTCGGAGTGGATTGTCATCTTGAGCGGAGCGAAAGACACGACTTGTAAAGACCTGTGCAGTCGCCCGCGCTTGCATAGGTCCCTCACTTCGTTCAGGATGGCAGGAAACCCCTCATTTCCCAGGCGCTCTCGGCGGTAAGAAGATCTCTAGAACAGTTTCAACTGCTCATCGAAAGCCTGCACCGGCCACTTGGTCGCGAAGGATGAGCGTTCGCGGCTGGCGCGAGTCATTTTGTATTTTTCGCGCAGACGACTTACGAGCTGCGAAAGGCGTTTGCCGTACGCGGTCGGCAGGAAGGCGCGGTCGTGGTAGCGCTGGCGGTAGTTCTCGGCGAGGTGCGGGAAGCTCTGTTCAAGGAAGGGAAGAAACACGGCGGCGGAGCAGGGCTTCAGAAAAAGCGGATTGGCGAAGACGTAGTCGGCGCCGGCTTCGGCGGCGGCGCGGATCACGGCCTCCAGATCCTTGGGAGAATCAGTGATTCCCGGCACCACCGGCGAACAGCTCACGCCGACGCGCAATCCCGCCTGGGCCAGCGCGCCCACCGCTTCAATGCGAAGATCGGGACGAGGAGCGCGAGGCTCGAGAATCCGGGCAAGTTCGACGTCGAGCGTGGTGACCGTCATGTGTACCGACAGGCGATTCGTCTTCGCGACATCCTTCAGCAGGTCAAGATCGCGGACGATTAGATTCGATTTGGTGACAATGCCGAGCTCGAATCCGCGATGCCGGGCAAACTCTTCCAGAATCCCACGCGTGACTTCGTAGCGGCGTTCGGCGGGCTGATAGGGATCGGTTGCGGTGCCGAGCGCGATGGCCTCATTGGGCTTCACGCGGCGCAGGTCGTGGCGCAACAATCCGGCTGCGTGCTGCTTGACGTAAATCTTTTGCTCGAATTCCATGCCGTCGCGCATTTCCATGAATTCGTGGGTGTAGCGGGCGTAGCAATACTTGCAGGCGAATTCGCAGCCGCGGTAAGGATTGATGGTCCAGGTAAAGGGCATCGCGCGCTGGCTGACGCAGCGGTTCAGCAGCGACTTGGCGGGCAGAGTGAAGTACTCCACGTTGTGTCCTTCGCGCAGGGATTCGCCCTCGGAGGCCAGACGCGCGATGCCGACGAGCCGGGATTTGTCGGGCGGCGGAAGCAAGGGTAGAGAAGCCATAGGAGATTCGTTTTTTGTTCGGCTATAATAATCAGGCTGGATCAGGGTGTCAAGCGGAAGGGGGGATAGCGGAAGGGGGAAGAGGGAAAGAGACTGTTTCAGAGCCGGCCCGACAGATGTATGATCCGCTGGCCTTCCCGAAGAAGATTCCGGTTAGCTTCCGGAAGCCGCGAACAGAACGAAGGAAGGCGATCAGAATCCATCGACCGGTCGTCAATCGATGCGCGTGGTTGGAGCGAAGAAAATCTGCAATGAGAGGAGAAATACAATGAAACACGTCGTCAGGCTTCTCTTACTAGTCATCCTGGGCCTGGGGCTGTGCGCCGTGGTCTTACCCATGAAACAGTCTGGGGTAGCCTTCAAGGTCTCAGCTGACGACCGGTGCAGGCCGGTAAGAGGCACGATCCGCAGCTTGTTCACCACGCAGAACTGCACCAGCCCTATAGGGCTCTGCACCACAGGCGCCATCACCGGTGGGGGCCCGCTCGACGGGGCCACTAGTTTCACCGCCCTGGACGCGGCTCCGTCTGCGGGCCTGCCTGCGGTTGAACCACCGGCGAACCTTTCCTACTCTGGCCAGGTCACCATCGTTGCAAAACACGGCACCCTGGTGACAAGTGATCTCGGTGTTCTGGACGCAGCCCACCTGGCGTTCACCGAGATGGAGCGCCCCACTTCCGGAACGGGTGTGTTCGCGAATCCGGGAAATAGTGTCTTCTTCATCTCGGGATCTATTGTTGACAACGGGCAAGGATTCCAGGGAAGGCTGTCGGGCATCGTTTGTGCCGACGGCGATTAGCTTTATTTGGGGTCAAACCCGTCATCACTGCGTCTGCGCGAGAACTGCGACGTCGAGCGTGGAGTAGTACTTCTTCACGTCATTGCGCCCGTACTTGCCGCGGAATTTTTCGACCACAGAGGATACCTGTGACGGATCAGTGATGGGGACAGCCTGAAGTTCCGCCTCTGCGCCGCCCGCGTCGATCCGAATCGCCGGATTCTTGAGCACGTTCTTGTACCACTGCGTCTCGGAACCCTTGACCGGCAAGAGGTAGAGATTGTCGCTCTCCAGAAAGAACCAGATCGGGATTGAGATCCTCCGTCCTGATCGTCTTCCGATCACAGTGATGGTAAGTTCGCTCGATTGGGAAAGGCTCTTTTTTAGAGCATCGTTTCGTGTGGGCATGTCAACTCCTATCCATAACGGGTAGCAGGAAGCTTACTTGCGGTATTGTTCGTCGCTGACGTGCTCCAGCCAGTCGACCACCTTGCCGTCTTTTTTTTCCTGAATGGCGATGTGCGTCATGGCCGTAGTCGGTGTAGCCCCATGCCAATGCTTCTCGCCAGGAGAGAACCAGACCACATCGCCGGGGCGAATCTCTTCGATCGGACCGCCTTCGCGCTGCGCCCAGCCGCAGCCAGACGTGACGATGAGAGTCTGACCGAGGGGATGGGTGTGCCATGCAGTCCGCGCGCCCGGTTCGAAGGTTACGGCCGCGCCGGAGACCAGCGCGGGATCGGGAGCCTGAAAGAGCGGATCAATGCGTACCGTACCAGTGAACCAATCTGCCGGACCTTTGGCAGAAGGCTGCGTGCCAATTCTTTTTATGTCCATACTTAGTTCCTTCACTTGTCTTGCTGGTTGGTTTCCACGTTGATTTTCTTTTCAAAGGCCGGTCATTTTTTCCAGGCGCTCGGGGTAACGATCGCCTTCCACCTTGATGTTCGAGGCGGCAGTGTCGATGTTGTGGAGATCGTCAGCTGTCAGTTCGACTGCCAGCGCGCCGATGTTTTCTTCCAGGCGGTTGAGTTTCGTGGTGCCCGGGATGGGAGCGATCCAGGGTTTTTGAGCGAGCAGCCAGGCGAGTGCGATCTGTGCGGGTGTCGCCTTCTTTCGTTTCGCGATGCTGCCGAGCAGGTCAATCAGAGTCTGGTTCGCCTTGAGAGCGTCGGGCGTAAAGCGTGGCAGAGTGCTGCGGAAGTCAGTGTTGGCGAAGATCCTGCTCTCTTTGATGGCGCCGGTCAGGAAGCCCTTCCCCAGCGGACTATAAGGCACGAATCCGATTCCGAGTTCTTCAAGGGTAGGGATGATTTCAGCTTCGGGCTTTCTCCACCACAGCGAATATTCGCTCTGCAGCGCGGTCAGGGGCTGAACTGCGTGCGCTCGACGAATCGTCTTTGCGCCCGCCTCGGAAAGTCCGAAGTGTTTGACCTTCCCGGCTTGAATCAGTTCCTTCACGGCGCCAGCCACGTCTTCGATCGGCACATTCGGGTCGACGCGATGTTGATAGAGCAGGTCGATGGTTTCGAGCTTGAGCCGTTTGAGCGAACCTTCGACAGCCTGTTTGAGGTGAGCAGGCTGGCTGTTCACGCCGGCCGCCCCCGGCCGTTTATCGCCGCCACCCAGGTCGAATCCAAACTTGGTGGCGATCACCACCTTGCCACGAAACGGAGCGAGCGCTTCTCCCACAAGTTCTTCGTTGGTGAACGGGCCGTAGACTTCGGCGGTGTCAAAAAATGTGATGCCGCGTTCCACGGCGGCGTGGAGAAGAGTGGTCATCTCCTTTTTATCTTTGGGCGGGCCGTAGGAAAAGCTCATTCCCATGCAGCCGAGACCGAGAGCCGAGACTTCCAGATTGCTTTTTCCAAGTTTGCGTTTTTGCATTGTTGCTCCCTTGATACAAACTTACGGGCAAAGTACAAGTCTACCGTTCCAGGTTCTTGCGGTCCCACTTTGCCAGGTCGGCCGCTGCGTCGTAGGTGCTTTGCAGGAATTCCATCAGCGCTGTTTTCGGAGAATCGGCGGCGCGCACGTCGTCATACATCAGCAAGAACTCTTTCAGTTGCGGATGATAGAAAGCAGCCTGCGGGCGAACCTTCCGCTCTGCGAAGCCGGGCGGCTCAGGCGCGGCGTAAGAATAGAAGGCCGGGCCCGCGATATCGCCGCCGCCGGGCCAGATTCCGGCGCTGCTGACTTCATGCGAGTAGCCTTCGCGAGTAATGGAGTCAGCTCCAGGCCTTTCGGGCGCTCTTCGGCCGGAGAAGCGGGTAACCGCGAGATCGAACGCTCCCCAGAAGAAGTGTGTGGGGCTGACCTTTCCCAGAAAGCTACTTCGGAATTCTTTGAACACTTGATCGGACCACACCAGGATGCGCCAGAATTTATTCATGGCGTCGGCATCGTAGGAGGCGTGGACGTGATCCTGCTCGAAGGGGATGGGATCGGGGATCTCGCATGGCTTCGTCCATATCGCGCAAGGGATGCCGAGTTCGGCCAGGGCAGCCATGACCTTTCCATAGAACTGAGCCACACTCTGCGGTTGCAGCGCGATGGTGACGACGCGGCCTTGGCTGGTTTCGATCAGCAGTTTGTGGTCGATGAAATCAAACTGCACTTCGACTGTTTGGCTGACTGTTGCCTGGGTGTACGGCATGGGGGACGTGGTCAGTCCGCGCGCGGTCAGGTAGAACGTGACATTCCACCAGTGATTCACTAGCGGGCACAACTTGAGACGCACTTTGCCCACAATTTGCGTCCACATGTGCACGGTGGCGAGAGTGTCCTTCCAACTGGCGAGAGGGAGTGCGGGGAGATCGCGGTCGCTTGTGCTTGTTTGGATCATGGTGCAGTCTAGCCCGATTGTTGCATCTTGATCATTGCATCTTCAATTATTCCATCCCGGCGTGCAGCAAGCGCGCCGAAACGAAAGTTGGGTCCTTCCGGAGTTTGTGTCGTTGCTTCTTGCGCCCCTCCGGGGCTTGCTCCGTTTTTCAGTTCCGTTACCCACGGATTGCGCCCCTTCGGCAGGCTCAGAGCAGGCTGTGGGCTGAATTCTTTCGCCGCTTCGCGGCTATTTCAACAGGCCGTAGACCTCGACTTCGCCTCTGGTGCCGAAATAGACGCGTCCGTTGATGACGACCGGGATCACGAAACGCGTGGCCATGCCGGCGCGATCGCGCGCGCTGTTCTGCTCCGAGGTATAGATGGGCTGGCCGAGTTTGGTGGCGTCGAATGCATAGAGGACGGCTGGTTTGTCGTCGGGACCGTTCCAGACCTTGGTTGCGATTGCCCATACGATGGCGTTCTTGTTGCCGTCGGCTGAGACGCTCGGCGTGGCTCCGGGGTTGGCAAATTTCATGGCGGAAGATGCATTGAGCACAAGCTGGCCATTCTTGACGGCGTAATCGCGCAGGTAGTCGTCACTCGCCGCGAAAAATACGTGGCCGTTCCAGTACGACATTGCGCCGTATCCACCACCAGCCATGCGAATCCGCTGGGGGATGGCATCGCCCTCGGCGTGAAATTTTCCCATTTGGTCGCGATCAATCACATAGAGCATGGAGTGCTTGGTGGGTTGGAGCAGAAGATGACGATGCGGTCCGGGTTGATCGGGGAGCAGCGTGGGGCCGCTAGAGCCGACATCGGAATCACCTGCGAGGATGTCGGCTTGATCGAACGGGGTGAAGTAGTCGCGGACGGCGAGGGATGAGCCGTCGAGCTTGAGAACGGAATCGCCGTAGTCGCGGCCTCCGCTGGTGGCGTCGAAGGTGCCATTGCCGGTGGGCACGTAAAGATTGCCTTCGGAATCGACAGCGGGGCCGGTGTCACTGAGCCAGATTCCGGCTTCGCTGCCGTCGGGATTGACGTTGAGCACGGCTTTTTGCGCGAGCGTTTGCGGATCGTAGGCCATCACCCAGCCGTGGTAGGGATCGACATCGCAGGACGAAGCCCAGGCCAGATAGACGTTGTTGTTGGCTAGAGTGAGCGCGGCGCGCGGGTTTTCGTGCAGAGGATCGAAGGCTACCTGGCGGTCGGATCTGCCCGCGCCCCGGCCTGGCACCGATGCGGTGATGAGTTTCGGGCCGCCGAATTTTTCGACGCCCGTAGTGATGGCCAGCGCATGCAGATGCTGGAAGTATTCGTTGTCGCCGACCGCGTGACGGATGGCGGTGCGAGCCAACACATAGAGTGTGCCGCTCTTGATATCGATAACGGGCGTGGAGGTGATGCCAACTTCCGGCCGAATAAACGGACACCGCACCATGTCTTCTGAGAGAGGAATCGTGCCGCGCGCGTTGTCAAGAAAGCTGACATGCCACAGAGGAGAGTCGCCGGGCCGACTGGCGTCGAAGGCATAGACGCTGTCATGTTCGGTAGCGACGAAGATGACATCGTGCGTGCCCTTGCCGGGAACTTCAACGGAGGGAAGAAACAATGGCTGTGCGTAGACTGCGCCGTCGACCTTAAAGGCGCCCAGCTTGCCAAATTGTTTGGCGTTGACGTTCTGGGGATTCAGCGCTTTCTCGTGGAGCGTCGCGCCGGTGCGCATGTTGTCGTACTGCGAGGTTGTGACTTGCGCGAGCGCGGGGATCGCGGCAACGGTGAACGAAATCACAGCACCACAAATGGTGAGCGGCTTCATGGCAAACTCCGCTTATCCTACTGTTTTTCGGACGCGCCCTCCGCGGGCTTGGCAAACAGCTTGGGGTCGAGTGTGGGATTGAGTTCAATCTTCTTGAGTTCAGAGTTGCTGGTTTCCTGGCCGTTCTGTTTGTGCTGATGTTTGTAGGGCATGGTCAGGCCGTCGGCGGTGCGCCAGTCGGCCAGATTGGTTTCGCCGTCGAACTGCCCCATTTGTCCCGTGGCTTTGTATTTTTCGCGGAGAATGTAACCGGTCTTGGGATCGACGTACCAGCGGACCCAGGGGATGGCGCCTCCGATGTCGAGGATGGCGGCGTCAACGTCGCCGATTTTTTCCGTGCCCGCCGCGGTGAAGGTGAAGGCGGGATCGTCGGCGTGCTGCGCGATGTAGACCAGATCATGGTGAAGCTGCGAGAGCATTTCGTTCTTCTGCTCGGGCGGCATGCTGCGCGTTCCCATGCCCGCCATGCTCATGAACGCGGCATCAGGCGTGGTGACGATGGTCAGCGCGCCCTGCTGCGTTTGCACGTCAATGTGCATCCGGTCGGGGAAGGCAAGGGTCACATCGATGGGGCTGGGCGGGGCGCCGTTATCGCTTTCGGCGATGCTGACGTGCAGGGCCTTGATGGACTGCAGCTTGGGCAGACCTCCCATGGCAGCGGCCACTTTCGCGGCCAGGGCTTTGCCTTCGGGATTGGAAGCTGCGGGCTTGGCCGCGTCATTATTTTCAGACTTTTCGGCCGGCGGTGGCGGAATCGTGATGTCGATTTCTTTCACGGTCCCGAGCGATGACAGCGGCTTGTCGAAGTCTTTTGTGTTGCCGACGACCAGCACGGCCAGTTGATCTTTGTGCAGATACTTGGCGGCCACTCGGTTTACGTCGGCAGCCGTGACCTTCTTGATTTCCGCCTGGTACTTGTCGAGCCAGTCGGGAGGATATCCGTAGTACTCGTAGGTCATGCGCTCGCCGAGAATTTTGTCGGGCGAGTCGAGGCGGAAAATAAAAGCGTTGAGGATGGCGTCTTTGGCGTGCTGGATTTCGTCGTCGGTGAAGGGTTGCTTGGCCAGGTTGTCAATGTTTTCATCCGCGGCGTGAATGGCTTCGATGGTGGTGCCGCTCTTGGTGCCGATCGAAATCTGCAGAATGCCGGGATGTCCGAAATTCGAGCCAATCGAGCCGCTGACGCCATAGGCCAGCCCGCGCTTCGTACGGATATCGTTGACCAGGCGCGAGGAGAAGCCGCCGCCGAAGGCCTCATTGAACACATTGATCGCGTAATAGTCGGGATTGTCGCGCGTGGTGCCGAGGCCGACCATGTGGATGGTGCTCTGGTTCACATCGTCTTTGGGGACGAGGTAGTAGCCGGGCTTGGCGGGCGTGTATTGGATTTCATCTTTCGGAAGCGCCGGACCTTTGGGCGAGGCGTCGAACGCGGCGCGCAGCCGGGCTTCCATGGCGGTGGAATCGAAGTCACCGCTGATGCCGAGAATAATGTTGTTGGGATGAACGTAGCGGGCGTGCCAGTCGATCAAGTCCTGACGCGTGATGGCGGCAACAGTTGAGTATTCGGGAACGCGGGCGTAGGGATTGTTGGAGCCGTAAGCGAGTTTGACGGATTCGCGCTGGGCGATTTCGCCGACGTCGTCGTTGCGGCGGGAAATGCCGTCGCCTTCTGCTTTCTGCGAGATATCGATTTTGTCGGCGCGGAATTCAGGATTCTCCAGCACGTCGACGAAAGCTTTAAAAACATCGTCGAGATCCGCCTTCAGGCAAGAGAAGTTGATGGTGGTCGAGTCGGGGCCTCCGCCGGTTTCAACCTTGGCGGCGCGAACTTCGAGAAAGTCGTCGAGCTGGTCGCCGGTCTGGGACTTGGTGCCGCCAGTGCGCCAGACTTCGCTGTAGATGTCGACGAGTCCGGTTTTGCCGGCAGGTTCGTTGACCGAGCCGCCGCGGATGCGGGCCGTTCCGTCGATCAGCGGCAGTTCGTGATCCTCTTGCAGAAAGATGACCATGCCGTTTGCGAGTTCGATGCGCTTAGGCTGCTGCGGTTTGAATGCGGGCAGTGGAGGAATTGGAACCTGCTGCCAGCTTGTAGCCTGGGCCGCGGCTTGTGGAATCGTGGTGAAAGTTGCCGCGGCAAAAATCATCGTCAGAAGAAGAGTCCGCTTCACTGTGCACCTCCCTGAGCGTCGGATCCACTGGAACGCTGATCGGCCGAGGATGAAGATGACTCGCCGGAGAATGAATCCCGGGAAGATGACTCGCCTCCGCCAGGAGCGCCGCCTCCACCTGAGTTTTCGATCACTCCGACGGTACGATTCGTGTCGACGAAGACCTCGTTGGCCACGCGGCGAATGTCGGCCTTGGTGACCTGGTCGATGCGGTCGACCGATTTAAATAATTCGCGCCAATCGCCGTAGCGCGTCTGGTAAGTGGCGAGCTGCGTGGCCAGGCCCTCATTGTCCGCGAGACCGCGAATCAGATTGGCTTTGGATCGAGTCTTGATCATCTTCAGCTCGTCGTCGCTGATGTCTTCCTTCTTCAGCTTGTCGATTTCCACGTGGATGGCGTCGGCCATTTCCTGCGGGCTGTGCCCGGGCAGCGGGACGGCGAGAAACGCGAACAGGTGCGGATACTTGACGCCCGGATATCCGGTGAGTCCCTCGGAGAAGGATGCGATTTTCTTATCGCGAACCAGGGCGCGGTAAAGGCGCGAGGTG
>Ga0181532_10003648_pt1 | contig 13765 bp, 11 predicted proteins | sample PEATcosm2014_Bin_33_FD_119768 | JGI IMG/M metagenome (GOLD analysis project Ga0181532, IMG submission 119768) | Peatland microbial communities from MTU Mesocosm Facility, Houghton, MI, USA - PEATcosm2014_Bin11_30_metaG | ecosystem: Environmental > Terrestrial > Soil > Wetlands > Peat | place...
AATAACGGGACAACTCATCGGTCGGATTCATCCCCCAAGCTTAACCCAACTCCGACCCGCTTTCCTGGCTGTTCGCTCCCAGCGAACCTCCTTTTCCCAGCGCAAGTCTGGGAAAAGGCGTAGCAACTTAAGGAGAATTTGCGCTGTGCGGTCGAAATCTTCATGGGCCAAAACTCGGTAGGCGATGGCGATGGGACCGGCGGGATTCTTCATGCAATAGCGCCCTCACGATACGCTGTGAGTCCTCGGACGGCACGAGTTCCATCATCCTTCTCGTTGAATTCCCTTGCGACTGTGAGCAGTTCAGCCAAGTTGACTTCCTCGGTGGGCTCGCCGATGAGCCGTCCATCGAGGACCAGCTCGGCGGCGTCGGACTTTTCCTGGACCAGCGACTCCAGGCGGCGATCTCGAACCGGTGCAGAGCACGACATAGACGTTGACCGGCTTGACCGAGTTCATGCGGTGGACGCGGTGCAGGGCTTGCTTGAACTTGTCCTACGCCCAGGAGTAGGCCATGAGAATGACGTTGTTGGCCAGGTGGAAGCTGTGGCCTTCGGCCATGCACTCGACACCCGCGAGCATGACGGGGATGGACTCGGTGTCCTGACGGCCCTGCTTGAAGACGGCGGCCTTGTCACCGCGGCGCTTCTGGCAGACGCGGCCATCGAGGACGACGTGGCGGACGCTGGCCTCGGTGAGCCAGCGGGAGAAGTTGTCCAGCGAGTCGTTGAAGGCGCTGAACACGACCGCCGGCGCTTTTTGCCCCAAGGTGCGCGCCCGTCGCCTATAATGTACCCCTGAGCCTGGACTGAGGCTGAGCCAGCCCGTCTGAGCGGGCTTATCACGAACAGCACTCAGGAAGCATGCTTCGGTCGCCCTCTTGAGACAGACGAGACGCTTGGGGCGACGCTCACACTACCGGGGTGGCCGAAGCGCTGGCGGAACTGACGTGCGGTTTGGCCGGTGATTTGCCTGAAGCGGCGGGAGAAGTAGAACTCGTCGCAGAACCCAAGCGCGTGAGCGATTTCCTTGTCCGAGAGCTGGCCCTGTTGCATGAGTTCACATGCACGGTCCATTAAGCGGGCGGCGCGATAGCGCGTGGGGGACTGCCCGAGGATGCGGGTAAAGCGTTTGCGGAAGGATTCGTAACTCATGCCAAAACGCTGTGCCAGGGCGGTGTGTTTTAAGGCCGATTCGAGGTCGGACTCGAGCAGCGCGCAAGCCCGGGAGGTCCATTGCACGTCTTGCTGGTGAGCGAGGTTGTGATTGCCCCCGAGCAGAACCTCGGCCAGCAATTGCTGGAGGCGGCAGATTTCGAGTAACGGCGGCGCAAAGCCCGGCCGGCGTGGCGCTCCCAGAATGGATTCGAAGCGCTGGACCCATTGCTGGATCGGTTCCAGATGGTAAAGCGGCTGGCGCGGGTCGAGCAGGCCGCGTGTTTGCCAGAGGTCGAAGACTGGCCCGTCGAAGCAAAGGTAAAACTCGGTCCAATGCTCACTAGGCCCCGGCCCGTACGAGTGGGGCAGTTTCGGAAACACGAGGATGACATCGCCGGGGCCAACGGGTTGGTTGCGGCCGTTAGTATCCTGGTAGCGGCCGGTGCCATCCACAAGGTAAACCAGTGCATATTGGCCGAATTTGCGAAACGGTGGCACGCCGCGTCCATTGCCGATGAAGCCAGCCATGGTGACGCGGCCCAATTGGGAACTGGAGGCATTGCGAAAAACGATTTGTGTCTTCATCGGGATGTCACTCGGCCACTTTAGCACCACGCGCTGGGTTTAACCAAGTCTGGTCGTTCCGACAAGGGTTCAGGCGGGATGCGGTTGACAACCCGTAGTTCGATTCGCCGTCCCGGAGAGGATACCAGAATCCACAAGTTCTTGTCCATGTCGTCCATTCTCCTCAAAGGCTAAGAGGCTTAGGATAGCTCATGCCAATCATGACATTTGCTTTGACGGCACAGGGTCGTGACCTCGACATGTCTCCCGAGGCCTGGGGCAGACTACGGGCTTCGACGGACATTGTGGATGACGCGACAGCGTTGCGCGCGCGAATGAAGGTAGAAGGGTATCTTTATCTGCCGGGGCTCTTGAATCGGGCGGAGGTGCTCGAGGCGCGGCGCACCGTGACTGAGCGGCTGCTAGCCGCCGGACATCTGGATCCGGCCTCGCCGCCGATGCAGGCGATAGCGCCTCCGGACACAGAGGTGAGCTTTCAACCGGATGCGAGGAAGGACAGGAATGTGCCGGAGGTGGCCAAGGACAATGCGGAACTCTTCAAGGTCCTCTACACCGGGCCGATGATTGAGTTCTTCACGCGCTTCCTCGGAGGTCCGGTTCGCCACTATGACTTTACATGGTTTCGGGCGGTTGCCCCGGGAGCCGGCTCGCTGCCGCACTGCGACGTACCGTACATGGGGCGCGGCACGCACAACCTCTACACCGCGTGGACGCCAATCGGAGATGTCTATTTCGAACAGGGCGGACTGATAGTCCTGGAGGAGTCGCCGAAGCACGTCGGGCGGCTGCGCGCCTACCTGAACCGGGATGTGGACAGCTATTGCGTCAACGGGCCCTATGCGCAGGCGATTGAAACCGGCAAGAGGAAATGGGGCGCGTTCGACGGGGTCCTGGGCAAAGACCCGGTCGAGCTGCGAGAGAAGTTCGGCGGCCGATGGCTCTCGACCGAATTCTCCGCCGGCGATGTGCTGATCTTCAGCGTTTATACCATTCATGCCAGCCTCGACAATCATTCGCGGCACGTCCGCCTGTCGAGCGATACGCGTTATCAACTGGCGCTCGAGCCGGTGGACGATCGTTGGGTGGGCGAGAACCCGGCAGGCCACGGTGTCGCCGGGAAGCGCGGACGACTATGCTGAAGCAAAAGAGCTTTTTCCCAGCACAGCATTTTACAATTCATAGATCAATTCTTCAAAACCACAAAACTTATGAGCAACAACACGGTTGAAGGCACCAACGGAACACACACGCAGGAGACGATCCCGGCGATTTCTTTCACGCATCAGCGCGCCGGGGCGGAGGAGCGCAAGAAAACTTACCCTTACCGGTTTCCGCGCGATGGCCGCCAATTGGGCGGTAAATACTCGGTCACGGAGAACGCGCGCCGGTTGCAGCGTTTTTTCTATTTCGAGCGGCGCTTGATGCAGGGCCTGGGCGCCTGGACGCTCGCGATCCCGGAGTTCGAAGTCAAACTGGAAACCGGGAGGCACATTTTTTATCACGGTGATGCGGCGCGCTTCCTGCGCGAGCGGCTCCACGAACAGGAAATCCGGCTCAAGCAGGTGGATGGTTTCCGTGACGCGGACATTGACCGGCTGATTGACGAACTGCTCAGCGCCAACTCGGCGGCCGAGTTGTTAGTGGGGATGCACCAGGTGCTGGGCCGGGCGCTGGCGACCACCTATCGCCATCACATTGACGACACCGATCCGGTGACGGATGCGCCCACCATTCGCTGTCTGCGCCGCATTCTCACCGACTACGAGCCGATGATGGAGTGGGCGGACCAGGCGATAGCCGCGTATATCGCGGGGGGTGTGGAAGAGTCCGGGTTGGCGGTGTGGCGGTGGCATTTGCAGCGGCTCCTGGCCTCCATCGGCGGGGTCAGCGGCAACGATGCGCGCACGGAGGCCCCCTCTCCGCTGCGCACCGACACCAAGCCCTTTGTGCGCTGCACGGCGCCGTTGCGGGATGTGCGATTTGATACCTTCAAGAACACCGGCGATTACGATGCGGCCGATGCACAGCAGCGATTTCCAAAGGATTCTTACGAGAGTCTTCGGCTGCGCTTTCTCCGCACGCAGCGGGATGAGGTGGATGCCATCGAGGCTTTCGGCACCTTTGTTTGGGACATTCGGTTCAAGGACTTCGAGTCGGAGTATAACCTCGCGCGCATCACCTGGGATGAAGCGCGCCACACCGAGATCGGGCATCGGGCGCTGTTGGCGGCCGGTTATGATCCGTTCGAGCTGCGCAACCGATTGACCGGCTCGACCTGCCGCGGGCCGATGGACCCGGCCTTTGCGATGGCCGAGATCAACCTTTTTGGCGAGGTCGGAGTGCTCAAGACGATCAACAACCTCATAGACACGGCGGCTGAAAGAAACGATGAGCTGTTGCGGCACGTGGCGGACTTCATTCGGGCCGACGAACGAACACACGTGCGCAAGGGCACGGGGATTCTCAAGGTGATGACGAATTTGGAAGCCAAGGCGCTGGAACTGCGGACGCGGGAGTTGTTCACCGAATGCCTGGTGAGCCTGGGCGCAGTGAAGGCGGACATGGATGTGTTCACGGTGTCCCGGGAGGACATCGAGCACCTGGTGGGGGAATGAAACAGGTAAAGCACTAAAGCGTTAAAACGTTAAAACGTGGGGGAATGAATCTGGGTTCTTTGACTGATTGCGGCGTGCATCTGGACACTCACACCGGTCTGGCGCGGGATTCACTGGGAGCGCCGGCGTCCTCGCAGGCGTCTTCTGCCCTTGTCGTACAGGCCTGAGAGGATGCCGGCGCCCCCAGCGGTGGTGGTTCCTGAATGCACCCCTGATTACGCGGTTAGGGAGAAAGGGTTTGACAAGTCATGGCCGAGGAGCAGAATTAAAGGGTGCAAAACCGGCGATGTAACCGGTTTCATAAAATTGCCCTTCGGGGAAGCAGAACAGCAGAGATTATGACTCGACCATTGCAGCAGCGGCCAGCACCCAAGCTCGGACTGGTGATCAACTCTATCGAGGTGTTCGACCCGGTCGCAAAGGACCGCTCCGAGAAGGCCATTCGCCAGTACTTCGACGAGTTGGTCAAATCCAAGCAGATCGATCCGGAGTCGATCATCACCGAGCGGATCTTCGGTCCGCACCAGGCGCTGGCGGTCGCGGACCGATTCGCCGGCGCGCGGGTTGATCTGGTGGTGCTCGCCAACATAGCGTTTCCCAACGGGCAGGTTTTCCTGACTTTGGCGACGCATCCGAATCTGGCGAACATACCGTTGGCGGTGATCGCGGAGCCCGAGCCGGCAGACAGCCCCGAGTGGGCGACCAATGCCTGGTGCGGGGTGATCATGAACAATCATGTGGCTCGGCAGATCGGGCGCCCCGTGATCACTTTGCCCGGCCCCTTTGCCGCCAAAGCTTTCCAGGCGGACTTTGCCCGGCTGTTGCGGGTCGCCGGGACCATCCGCTTTCTGCGTCGGGATTTCCTGTGCCGGTTCGGCGAAGCGCCGGGCGGTTTCCACTCCGCCACCGGCAACCAATTGGCTTTCGCGCGGGTATTCGGCACGCGCGTTGACACCTTGGATTTGACGGCGGTAATGGAAGTGTTTCGGACGGGAAAGGCGCGCGGGTACTTGGGCGAAGTTACTTTTTCGGACAAGGACATCGGCCAAACGGTTAAACAAATCACCAAAGGTCGGGAAGTTCAGGTGGACGCAGCGATGGTCGAGCGTGGGGCCAGGTTGTATCACACCTACCGGGCCATTATCCGCGCCAATGGCTACACGTCAGCCGCCTACCGTTGCTGGCCGGAGCAAAACGAATCGTACATTGGCGTTAGCTCTTGCCTGGCGATTGGATTGCTGTTGGCCAACGGGGACATCACCGGGGCGGCCTGCGAGTCAGATTGGCCGACGGCGGTGGTTCAATCTATCGGCACGCTGCTATCGGGCAAACCGGCGGCCTGCCTGGATTGGGTCAACTATACCGGCGGTTCGGAAATCGTTCAATTGGGCCACTGCGGCGTGGGGATTTGCGGGTCCATGGCGCCGGGCAAGTGCGGCGGCGCGTCGTGCGATACGATCACGGTGCATCCGGTCATTCGGCTGGGCGGCGGGACCATGGGCCCCGTGCATATCGGGCAGTACGAATACGGGGCCAAGACCGGCCTCTGCCTGACCCAAGACTCGGATGGAACCTTCAAACTCCTGGTCTTCCGTGGTGAGAGCACCCCCGAGACCGCCCGCGGGCTGACCTATGTCGCCGCCGACATGGCGGTGCCGGATTATCAGAAACTCAACCGATTGGTTCTCGAGGGGGGCTTTCCCCATCATCTGGCCGTGGCGCTCGCGGATGTCAGCGCCGAGGCGCGGATGCTCTGCACGCTGCTGGGCCTCAAGTGGGTCAGCCCTCACGATGATTCGCCGCCATCCAACTCGCACGCGACCCGAGCTGACGTGAAGGCGGCCGGTCGTTTGTCGGGCGTAGCGTTGCGCTCATAATGGTGCCGATAGGGCTTGAAACATCGCGATCGGCTGCTCTCGTTGAAGTACTCGACCATCGAGGCGTGCTTCAGCGTGCCCATGCTCAACCTCACGTTGCCGAGCTTTCCGTTCGTTCTGGCGTTCGCGGTCAAGGGCTTGGGCTGGCAGGCGGGAGCAATCGGCTGGATGGCGGCGTTGCCGCACGTCTGTAACTGCTTCCAGCCGGTGCTGTTGGCGGGACTCTCCTGCCGTTTCTCGAATTACGGGTTGCTGCTGCTGACCTTTTCGGTGGGAGCGCTGCCTTGGATGATCGCGCCGGGTTTTCCGGTGTTTGGCTCGGCCCGCGATTCCATTTTCATCGGCATCCTCGTGGTGGCGACGCTGGCCAACAGCGTGGCCAGCGTCGCGTGGTCCGCGGCCATTTCCGAATTGGTGCCGGAACGGCTTGCCGGCAAATATTTCGCTCGCCGAAACCTGATCTTCGGCGGCTGGACGTTGGTGACCGTGATGCTGGTGGGCCAAATCGCCGAGTGGCAGCACAATTCTCTCCAAATTTTTGGCTGGATTTTCCTGCTGGCCGGCAGTTTGCGGCTGTTGGGGATGTTTTTTCTCACTCGCATGAAGTTTCCCCCTGTGGTGAAGGAGCGGCACGCATGGGCGATTGCGTTGCCGGACCTGCTGGCGGTTTTTGATAATAAAAACTATCTGGCCCTGTGCGCGTTCGTCGGGTTATGGGGACTATTCCTCAACGCGGCCATGCCTTTCTACACGGTCTTCCTGGTGGACCGAATGCACTTTGGGGTGGGGGACGTGGTGAAATTGGCGACGGTGGCCAGCATGGGTGGGTTGGTGACGCTCAAGGGCTGGGGCCGCTTGTGCGCGCGGTTTGGCAGTCGTCCGGTGTTGCAGGTTGGCGCCTTCATTTGGGCCGCCGCCGCGCTGGCGATGTGGGCCCTGGCGCGGCCCGGCTGGGCCTGGCATTTGTATATCGGCTATTTCATCGTCGGGGCCGTGACCGCCGGGTTTCAGCTCACGCAGTTCAATTTGATGCTGCATCTGGCGCCCGCGGCCTTGCGGGGCGCTTACGTGGCGGTGTTCCTGGCGGTGACCAGCCTGCTGACCGCGCTCGGCCCGATTCTGGGCGGCCAGTTGTTGAAACATGCGCCGGGGCAAATCGTGCTTCCTTTTGGACAGCCGATATCGAGCTTTCATCTGTTGTTTGCGCTCTCGGGGTTGGGCTGCATGTTGGCCACCCGCCTGGTGCAGCGCGTGCGCGAACCGGCCGAGCTGCCCGTAGTCAGTGTGTGGCGCGAGATGCAAACCATGCGCACCTTCAATCCGATGTTGAGCGTTCTGGCCGTGGGGGAGCTGCTACTCACGCCGCGCGGCCTCTTCGCCCTGGGCCAGCGTTCGCTCCGTTCGGTCCGCCAGCACGTGAAGGCGGTGGAAGACGTCGGTGAGGAAATCGTCCGCGGCGGACGGGAGGCGCTGGAGAAACCGCTGCGCGCGTTGGAACCGCCCTTCCTGAAGCGCCCCGACCAGGATTGAAAAAGATTGGTAATTAGCTTTGACAGGAGTGTCCTGATTCGGCTATTAAGTCGGGCGCAGAAACTGCATTGTGCAACCGGTTACATACACTGACCGCAGGCCCGCTCCCCCAATCGCGGGAAGCTCCGCACTGTCCAAACGCCGTTTCCGCATGCGGGAGTTGACGATCCTGGTCTCCGTCATTTTGGCCATCGTGGTGTTCGGAACGCTCAACCGGAGGTTTTTTGCTCTCGAGACGGCGGTGACCATCCTCGAAAACGCCGCGCCCGACGGGTTGATCGTCATCGGCATGACCATCGTTATCATCTGCGGCGCTTTCGACATGTCGGTCGGTTCCGCGATGGCGGCGTGTGGGATGGTGGCCGCACTGGCCATGAGCAAGGCGCGCTTGCCGGTTCCGCTCGCCATGCTGGCGGCATTGGGGGCTGGGGCCGCCATCGGGTGGACCAATGGCGCCATTGTTACCCGGCTGAGAATCAATCCTTTCATCACCACGCTCGGCACGATGAGCATTCTGCGCGGTATCGTGCAGGTCGTCACTCGGAGCTTGCCCTTGACGGGGTTTCCCGAGGGTTTTCTGAACCTGGCTTGGGGAAAGGTGTTCAGCATCCCGCTGCCCGCTGAGCGCTCGCTCGTGGTGCGTTTCCCGGTCGTTCTGCTGGTGGTGGCGATCATCGCCGCCGATCTGTTGTTGAGGCGGCTGAGGTATCTGCGCCAGGTCTATTTTGTCGGCAGTAATGAGGAAGCGGCTCGGCTTACGGGCATCCCGACGGCCCGGGTCAAGACCTTTGCCTTCCTGCTGACCGGCATCCTGGCGGCCATGGCTGGCATCATCACCACCAGCCGGGCAAACGCCATTGACGCGAACGCGGGCATGGGCGCCGAGCTGCGGGTTATTGCCGCTGTCATCGTGGGCGGAGCGAGTTTGTCCGGCGGCCGGGGCAGCATCCTGGGCGCGTTTCTCGGCCTGCTGTTGATGCAGATTATCACCACCGGGCTGGTCTTCGTCAACGTGGCCGCCGAGGCGCAGCTTATTGCGGTCGGGTTGGTGCTGATTCTGGCGGCCATTATTGACCAAACCGGTTCTTCGTCATTCAGCCGCCGCCTCGCCTCACTTCTGTTGAAAACAAGGAACAAACCTATGGAGCGAATCATCAATGTTCTTCTGGCGACCGCGCTGATCCTCGTAGTCGCCTTTCACTTCACCTCTCGAAATCCCACAGCGCCCGGCGCGGGGCAAAAAGGCGTGTCCGCGGCACCGGTTGCCAGCGGCCAGCGCTACGTCATGATTTCTTTCGTTACCGGCGGTCCCTATTGGATCGATTCCAAGGCGGGCCTGGCGGACAAAGCGAAGGAACTGGGCGTCGAGGCCAGTTTCATCGGGCCGCCGACGGTGGACGTCAACGCGCAGATTGACGAGGTCAGGCGAGCCATTGCGGAGAGGGTGGACGGGATCATCATGGTTCCGGTGTCGGATGCGATGACACCGGCCATTGATCAGGCGATCGCCGCCGGCATCCCGGTGGTCTGCGCCGATGCGGACGCGCCCTCGAGCAAGCGCTACTCGTTCATCGGCACCGGCAACTACAACGCCGGGTATCAGGGCGGGGAACAATTGGCTAAACTGCTGGGCGGGCGCGGCGAAGTGGCACTGATGACCATCCCCGGCGCGGACCACCTGGCCAAGCGAGTCAAAGGCTACCAGGACGCTTTGGCCAAATATCCCGAGATCAAGATCGTCCAGGTGGGTAATGACCACGGCTCGCAAACCGAGGCTGAGAAGGAATGTCGCGCGCTGATTCAGGTTTATCCGAACCTGGCGGGCTTCGGCTGCGTGGCGGCCGTCGGCGGCCAGGGAGCTGCCGTAGCCGTTAAACAAGCCGGCAAGGTAGGGAAAATTAAAATCGTCGCCATGGACCGCGACGAGGCGACGCTGCAATTCATACAGGAAGGCGTGATTGACGCCTCGCTGGCCCAGCGCACCTACACGATGCCCTATCTGGCGTTGCAGATGCTCTACGATTTGCAGAATGAGCGGATCCGGGGCATGGGCGACTGGCGGAAGGTCCAGGTCAATCCTCTGCCGCCGAACGTGGACACCGGCAGCTTTGTGATCAACAAGGAAAACGTCGCTTCCTTTCGACGCAACAAATGAGCGACACCAGTCCCAAAACTTTCAGCCTGCTGGAGCTGCGCTCGATCCGCAAGCGCTTCGGCGAAGTGGATGTGTTGCGCGACGTGGACCTGGAGGTTCATGCGGGAGAGGTGCATGCGGTCGTGGGTGAGAACGGCGCGGGCAAGAGCACGCTGATGCGCATTGCCGCCGGTATTCACGCTCTCGATGGCGGGCGCATGATGTTTTGCGGTCGTGAGTTCGCGCCGAGATCCCCCACCGACGCCCTGCGAGCCGGCATTGCGATGGCTCACCAGGAGTTGAGCCTGGCAGCCGAATTGACGGTGGCCGAGAACATTCTGGCGGGACTGGAGCCGCGCTGGGGCTGGTTTGTCAATTGGAGGAAGCTGTATCAGCGCGCGAGCGCGATGCTCGAAGAGTTTTGTCCTGCCATCGATGCTTACGCGCCCGTCTCGTCACTCGGCATGGGCGACCGGCAGGTGGTGGAAATCCTCAAGGCCCTCGCGTGGGAGCCGAGAATAATTATCTTCGATGAGCCCACTTCGTCCTTGGAGGTCCATGAGGCCGAGTTGGTCTTGGAGACCATACGCAAGCTCAAAGCCAGAGACGTCGGTGTGGTCTATATCTCCCACCGCATGGACGAGGTTTTCAGGATAAGCGACCGCATTACCGTTCTGCGCGACGGCGCGCGGGTGGCGAGTTGGAGGAGCGAGGAAGTTTCCCGGCCGGCGGTGCTTCGCGCGATGGTCGGGCGTGAGCTGACTCAATTGTACCCCGCCAAGGCGGAACAGCTCGGCGAGGTTCTGTTTTCGGTTGAAGGACTCAGCCGCCAGGGCAACTTTGAGCGCATCGGCTTTGCGTTGCGGCGTGGCGAGATCCTCGGTTTTTCCGGGCTGGTCGGCGCCGGCCGCACGGCTCTGATGCGGTCCATATTCCACGCCGACCCGCTGGATTCCGGGACGGTTTTGCTCGAAGGGCGGCCGCGGCGGTTCCGCTCCATCCAGGACGCGGTCCACGCTGGCATCGCTTACGTACCCGAAGACCGCAAGACGCAGGGGCTTTTTCTGGACCAGACCGTGGAGGAGAACATCCTTTGCGCAAACCTCAAGCGATGTTCTCATGGGGGCGTGATCCAAAAGCGCCTGTCCCGCAGACTGGCTGACGAGTATTGCGAACGATTGAAGATCGTCTCCAGCGACCCCGAGCAGGAAATCCGCAATCTCTCCGGCGGGAACCAGCAGAAAGCGCTGCTGGCCCGGTGGCTGGCCACCGCGCCCAAGGTTCTGATTGTGGACGAGCCCACGCGCGGCATTGACATCGGGGCCAAGGCGGAAATCCACCGCCTCCTGCGCGATTACGCCAGCGCCGGAAACGGCGTCATGGTGGTCTCGTCCGAAATACCCGAATTACTCGGTCTCTGCGACCGAATCATCGTTCTGCATGAAGGCAGCCTGGCTGGGCAAGCCGATGGGCGCACCGCCACCGAAAGGGAACTCATCCACCTCGCCACCGGTTCCGCTCCCGCTAATTGATTAACAAGCTAACCAAAGAAAGGCATTTATGATCGTAACCAACATGGGCAAACAACTGCGAATGCGGCGGGTTTTCCGCCAAGGGAAGGCGCTGATATTGCCTCTGGACCATCCCATCTACTTCGGACCTCAACCCGGCACCGAAGACCCGGCCAGGCTCCTCAGGCTGGCGCGCGACAATGGCGCCACCGCCGTTCTCTTAACCGCGGGCGCCCTGCGCCAGGCGCTCGATGCGGTCGGTGACCTGGGCATCATCATGCGAATCGATTCCACGCTCTCGCACATGGGCGGCCCGGATACGATCATGCACTTGCTCCACACCGCCGAAGAGGCCGCCGCACTGGGGGCGGACATGGTGGTCGTCAACTGCTATGTGGGTATTGGCAACGCGCAGATCGAATCTGACTTACTCAAGAAGTTGGCGACGGTGTCAGCGCAGTGCGAAAGGCTCGGCCTGCCCCTCTGCGGAGAGATTATCCCGCGCGTCTCCTATGGCAACCCCGCTCAGACAGCCCCGACCTCGGCCGATTTAGCCATGGCGATCCGCCTTGGGCTGGAGTACGGCTGCGACGTGGTGAAGACTGTTTATAATGGAGATCCCACGGGATATGCGCAGGCGGTGGCGACCGGCCATTTGCCAGTGATCATGGCCGGCGGTCCCAAGGGCTCGGGCGAATTGGCGGTTTTTCACCAGTTGCACGAGGCCATGACTCACGGCGCCAGCGGAGCCGCCATCGGTCGGCGTGTGTGGGGCAGCGAGCATCCCGTCGCGACTCTCAAGGCAATCCGCGCCATCGTGATCGAGGGAGCCTATGTCGACGAGGCCATTGCGATCTATACGCAGGCCAAAAAAGGTGCGACAACAGGAGCGGATAATCAAAAAGGGGAATGAAACCGGTCACTGCCTGGTCCGGAGCAGCCGGGCTATCTCCGCGCGGCTGGGCGCAGAAGCTTGAGCGCCCAGACGGGTGACGGAAAGGGCCGCGGCGGCACTGGCGAAGCGAGCCGCCTCGATCAACGATTTGCCCTCCGCCAGCGCGACTGCCAGCGTTCCGTTGAACACATCGCCGGCCGCAGTGGTATCCACTGCCTTCATTCTATAGGCGGGCACTACGCCGCGGCCTTCCTTTCCGGCGACCAAGGCACCCTTTTCGCCCATCGTGACAATCACGTTGCCCACGCCCGCCGCCAACAGCGCATCGCCGGCTTTGGACGCCGATGCCTCGTCCGTGACGGGCACTCCCGTGAGCAGTTCGGCTTCGCTTTCGTTGGGCGTGAGCAAGTAGAGACGGCGGAGCAATTTGTCCGGCAGTGGCCTGGCGGGCGCGGGGTTGAGAATGATCCGAACTCCGGCGGCCCAGGCCAGTTCGGCGGCCGCCTCCACTGCTTTGAGCGGCGTTTCCAGTTGCAGCAGCAGCACCTTGGCCTGCTGAAAGGCGCTCTTGGCCCGCCGCACGTCAGCCGGGGTTAAATTGCCATTCGCGCCGGGAGCCACGGCAATGCTGTTTTCGCCATTATCGCCGACAAAGATGAGCGCCACGCCGGACGGGCTGGCCGGGTCGCGCACGAGGAAATCCACATTGATGTGATCGGCGATAAACCCGGCCACAGCTTGGTCGCCTAACATGTCTTGCCCCAACCGACCAATAAAGGTCACCGCCCCGCCGGCGCGCGCCGCACCGACTGCCTGATTCGCCCCCTTACCCCCAGCTGCAGTGGAAAACTCTCCCCCGAGAATCGTTTCTCCGGGCCTGGGGATGCGCTTGACCTTGATGATCATGTCGGTGTTCGAGCTGCCGACGACGAGCACGGAATTGGTCCTCATAAAGCGCTTTTGAATGGGACTATAGACGGTATTCCTCGACCGCCCGCAGGTAGGCGTGAATATTCTCCCAAGGCACCTCCGGCTCGAGCACGTGTGTCGGACAGGGAAGGTAGCCGGTCGGACCCAGGCTATCTATAGTCTGCTGCACGGTGCGATAGACCTCATCGGGCGTAGCGAAGGGCATGGTGGTCTGGGTGCCGATACCACCCCAAAACACCAGCCGATCACCGAAGTGCTTCTTGACCTGCGCCAAGTCAAGGCACTCCGGCTGCACGGGGTTGAGGACAGTGACGCCGATCTCGATAAGGTCGGGTATGATATCCCAGCATTTGCCATCGCTGTGGTAGCAAACGGGCAGGCCGGGCCGCACTTCGCGCGCGGCGCGGATCACCGCAGCGTGCCGGGGTTTGAACCACTGGCGGTACATTGCCGGGCTGATGAACATGGCGATCTGCGTGCCCATGTCGTCCCCTATTTTCAGCAGGTCCACGCCTGCGGCGGCATGGAGCC
>Ga0181532_10003654_pt1 | contig 13741 bp, 8 predicted proteins | sample PEATcosm2014_Bin_33_FD_119768 | JGI IMG/M metagenome (GOLD analysis project Ga0181532, IMG submission 119768) | Peatland microbial communities from MTU Mesocosm Facility, Houghton, MI, USA - PEATcosm2014_Bin11_30_metaG | ecosystem: Environmental > Terrestrial > Soil > Wetlands > Peat | place...
CCCCGACCTAGGCAACAAGCAGTCGAAATACTATCTCGGGGCCTACTATCCGCCGGAGGAGCCTCAGGTCTTCTTCAAGCCAGTGCCCCTCAAGGAGGAATACCGCTACATCTACTTCGACCCGCGGTTCCGGTTACCGCTCTTCCAGACGGTCTTCCATGACTCGGTCATCGCCACGCACCATTGGTCGTTCGCCAGCCTGAAAGCGAAAGACTGCGGCCAGACCGTGGAGTTGCTGGAATTGCTTTACCAGGTGCCTCCCTTATACCACCTCAATCTGGCCCAGTTCCAGAAGCTCAAGGAGCAACTCAAACGGCACTACGCCTTCTTTTCTCCGCTCCACCGGGAGACGGCTCTGCTCCCAATGACCCATTTCCAATGGCTTACACCCGACCGAACCGTGCAGAGCACCACTTTCGGCAATAGCATTGAGATCATCGCCAACTTTAGCCCGAGCGATTTCCAAGCCGACGGCGTAGCCGTGAGCAAAGGCAGCATCCTGGTCAAATGGCGCGGCCTCGGGAAATCACAGGTATATACACCGCAATGAATTGGGCGCTCGCCCCGCTTGACTTGCATCCCGGCCCTGCCTAGATTGGCCGCAATATCGGATGCGAGTTGTCGCTGCTATTCTGACAGCCGGAGCCGTGATCAGTGCCGTGGCGCAGGAGCCTGCCAAGCTGGTCAGCGGCATTGAGGTCGTCGTTCATGATTCCATCATCACCCGCGAGGAAGTGGAGGGGATGACGGCTCCGGCCGCCGAGGTGCTCTGGCGCACCTACCGCAGCCAGCCGGAGGTGTTCGCGCAAAAGGTGGCCGCAGCCCGCAATGAAAACCTGGAGGAGTTGCTGGAGCGGCAGTTGATTCTGCGCGATTTCAAGACGGGGTACAACTTACAGGTGGACGTGGTCGAGAAAGAGATCGAGAAGGAGATAGACAAGGAGATAGAGGAGGAAATCCGCACAGTTTACAACGGCAGCCGCATGACCATGCTCCAGACGCTGCAGGCGCACGGGATCACATACGAGAAGCACCGACAGCAAATCCACGACAAGATCATCATCGCCTTCCTGCGCCAGAAGAATATCTCCTCGGAGATCATTGTCTCGCCCCACAAGGTCGAGACCTACTACCAGGCCCATCTGGACGACTACAAGGTGAAGGATGAAGTCAAGCTGCGCATGATCGTGCTCAAGAGCCCGGTGGAAGCCGACTCGGCGCGCGTCGAGAAGTTGGCGGAGGAAATCCTCACCAAACTCAAGGAAGGCGCCACGTTTGCTGAGATGGCCACGATTCATTCCGAAGGATCGCAGCGCAACCAGGGAGGCGATATGGGCTGGGCCGAGATGGCCGGCTTGAGCATGGGACTGCGCGACATGGCAACTACACTCCAGCCCGGACAGCATAGCGGAGTGGCTAGCCGTTCCTCCGGTGACGACTACTGGGTTTGCGAATACGAGAATGAGAAGCCGACCGTCGGCCGCCACTATTCCACGGACCCGGCGACGAAGAAGGAGACCTTGGGGGAGGAGCGGCGCTTCGACAGCAGCGCCACGGCCACCAACCTGCCCCCGTCGCAGGAATTCTATATCATGCTGGTCGAAGAGAAGCGCGCGGCGCACGTCAAGCCCATTAACGAAGTCCGGGAGCAGATTGAGAAGGACCTGCTGGACCAGGAACAGAAGCACCTGAAGGACCAGTGGATTGGGCGGCTGAAGAAGAAGACGTTCGTGCGGTACTTCTAATCTGCCGTGACTGGCTGGATTGGCATTTCGCTCGGTGACATCACCGGCATTGGCCCGGAAGTCACACTCAAAGCCCTCGCGGCGGAACTCGCAGCCGACGACACGCGGTACTTGCTGATCGGCGACGCGGAGCATGTCCGCGGGCTGGACGAGCAACTCGGATTGAAGCTCCCCATGGAGACCTACGTCGGCAATGATCGCCCCGGCCGAATCTTCCTTTGCCAGCCGCTCCCTGATTCGCTCCCACCCGAACTGTTGGAAGGTTCCCCAGCCGCAGCACGGGCGGCGGTTGCCTGGGTGCGGGACGGGGCGGAACGCTGCTTGCGAGATGAGATTGACGCGCTAGTCACCGCCCCGGTGAACAAGCACGCCATCGTGCGCGCGGGTCAGGCTTTTATCGGGCAAACAGAAATGCTCTCGCAGCTCGCCGGCACCGAGCGCACAGCCATGATGCTGCTCGGCCAGGACGACCGCGGCCGCTGGCTTCGGGTGGCGCTGGCGACGACGCACCTGCCGATCAGGCTCGTCTCGGAGCACCTGACCCGCGCCAAGATCGAGCTCGCGATCGACTTGGCGGCTCAAGCCTGCCGGGACCTTGGCTTGCCACGTGCCCGCGTCGCCGTCTGCGGCCTGAACCCACATGCCGGCGAGGGCGGGGAAATGGGCACCGAGGAGCAGACCACCGTCGGTCCCGCGGTGCAGGCCGCGAGGCGGCGGGGAATTGACGCTGTTGGCCCCCTCAGCGCCGACGCACTGTTCCATTACGCCTACAAAGGCGAATATGACGCCGTCGTGGCCATGTATCACGACCAGGGCCTGGTACCGCTGAAGATGATTGGCTTTGACACCGGCATCAACTGGACGTTGGGCCTGCCTTTCATCCGCACTTCACCCGATCACGGCACGGCCTACGACATCGCCGGTCAGGGCAAAGCGAATCCGTCGAGCATGATTGCCGCCATCCGGCTGGCAAAGCAGTTGGCGCGGCAGAAGGCCTGAGAGCCTGTTTGGAGTCCCGCCTTCAGGCGGTGCGGTGCGGAAACTGCCTGAAGGCGGGATTCCAAACCTGCGTTAGGACGACCTTTGCCCCCCGATCTGCCCGCGCGTGACGCCGAGTTGGTTCAGCAGCTTCAATTCACGCCATAGCTCCGCCCCCGTCATCTCGCCCCGCAGCAATTGCCGGTATTTGCCTATCGTCTGCTCCACCTGGGCCGGGCTCTCGTTCAGGAACTCGATGCGGAAATGGCGCACGCCCAGCGCGAGCATCTTTGAGACATACTCCGCTCCCGTTTGCGCCAGGGCGTTGAACACCGTGTTGCGGCAGCCGACGTCCGCCTTGACAGGGTGCTCCACGCCCACCCGGCCGCGCAATTTGAGGTCGTGCGTGTCACACGGGCGGCCGCAGTCCCGGTAGTCCGTGCCGTTGGAGAGAAAGGCGCAGAAGACGCAGTGCTCCATGTGAAACATCGGGATATGTTGGTGAATCGTGACTTCAAACCACTCGGGCGGAGCGGCCTCCAACAGCGCCTCCAGTTGCAGGAAGTTGAGGTCGTAAGACGCCGTGACGCGCTCCAGGCCGAACTTGTCCTTGAAATACTGCGCCGTAAGCCGGTTGGCGATGTTGAGTGAGTAATCGCCGACGCGGCGGTCCTTGGCAAAGTGCTCCAACTGGTCGTAGTTGCGGACCAGGTAGCCGTCGGCCTCGCACGACCGCACCTGCGCCAGGGTCCAATCCTCCCCCATCTTGAAGATCCGCGGCGGCGCTACGAATAGCTCGCCGCGCCCTCCGCGCAGCCCGGAACTCCGAAACCGGGCTACCGCCTCACGATACTTCTTGGGGTCCTCAAACTCGCAGTAAACTGTCTCGACGCCCTGCCGCAAGGCGGCTTCAAGCTGTGGGAGAGTTCGCACGAGGACAATCAAACGGGCGGATTGGCAGGATGACGGGGGAGCGGCGGTCGCCGTGGTGCGTGGTGCGTGGCGCGTGTCGCTGTTGGCGTGGAAAGTCCATCGCTTTGGCTGCGCGCGCTGGGCTTCCAGCTCGCCCACGGCCTCACGGCGGAGGCGGTTCAGTTCGCTGACCGGCAGCATTACCTCACCCGCGAGCTGATTCCTTAGCTCGCCCAAACTGAACGGCGTCCCGCCCAGCCGTCCCAGTTGATCGCGCAGCCGTTCGGTCCCGAGCGGTTGTCTTTCAGCCGCCGCCAACGGCATCGCTGACTCCAGTCGGACTACATGGCCCACCCCATCGCGGACGATCAGGGTAAGCGGTTTGCCCACCTGCCCGTGCACCTCCATTGACACCGGACGCTGGAACCTCGGCTCCTCGCCCTCGAAGCTCTGGCGAAGGCGGCGCTCTAATTCCGGGTCGCTCGTCTTCCAAAGTCTATCGCCTGCATGAATGCGGTGAAGGTTGATGTCCCCAATCCCGAAGGATAGCAGGACAGGCGTCCCGCCTGTTCCCCGCCTTTCCTCCCCGCCATTTCGGCCTTTCGACAACCCGCGGGAAGCCCGTTCTGCCTGAATCGCATAGACCCTTCCGCCCTCTTCCGGTTCCTCGGGGCGGCCCGCGTCAAACACAACCCCGTCTCCCGGCTTCAAGGGCCCCTGCAACGTGACAGCAACCCGGTCCCCATCAGTGCGCGTTACCTCGCCAAGGTAAACCCCTCGTTTCTTCCCGAAGCGGCCATGCACGAGTTGCTGGTTGTTCGTGCCGTGAAACCAGCCCGTAGAAAGGCCCCGCGAGAAGGCCATCTCCATGGCATACCGGGAATTCGCCGTGTCGCGTGTAGCGTGGGTCAGGCCGGAAGCCCCGAAGGCGGGCTCAGCCTCGCTTAGCGTGGCAGCCTGAGCCTCAATTGGCACGGATTGATCCCGTGCGCTCCCGCGCAGCTTATCCAGCGCCTCGCGATAGATGCGCGTGATGTTGGCCACGTATTCCGGGGACTTGAGCCGGCCCTCGATCTTCAGCGAAGCCACACCGACGCGCGCCAAGTCCGGCAGGACGTCCAGCCCGGCGAGGTCCTGCGGGCTGAGCAGATATTTCCGATCCCCGAGGGACAAGGGCTTGCCGTCGGCGATTAAGTCATACGGCATGCGGCAGGCTTGCGCACATTCGCCTCGATTGGCCGAACGGCCCCCCAGCGCTTCGCTGGTCAGGCACTGGCCCGAGTAAGCCACGCAGAGAGCGCCGTGGATGAAGACTTCGATGGGAAGGGACGCCTGATGCACGAACTGGGAAACGTGATCCGCCGAGTCTCGACACTCGTCACCGGCCACGATCTGCTCGATCTCCCTGAGCGAGCACTCACGGGCCAGGACCACGAGGTTGCAGCCCAGTTCGCGGGCAAACTCTACGCCCGCAGCACTGGTAATGGTCATCTGGGTGGATGCGTGAATCGGGAAGTCGGGAGAGAGTTGCCGAATCAGGCGGCACATGCCGACGTCCTGCACCACGGCGGCGTCCACCCCGGCGGCGATCATCGTGCGGACGTATTGCTCCGCCTCGGCCATCTCGTTCTCGAAAACGAGGATGTTGAACGTGACGTACCCCTTCACCCCGCGCCGATGCAGGAACTCCATTAGCTTGGGCAGGTCGGCCTCGGTGAAATTGTTGGCCCGCATCCGGGCGTTGAACTTCTCCAAGCCGAAGTAGATTGCGTCGGCGCCGTTCTCAACCGCCGCCCGGGCGCACTCCCAGTCCCCGGCGGGCGCGAGCAGCTCTGGAATGCGCGGCAATTCGCAGGGCCAACCGCCCCGGTCCTGCTGCGCTATCAAACTATCCTGGCTGCTTTTCATCAGCAGAGCAGAACGTACTCCCCCAATTGCCCGGCGACAAAGGCTTATTCAGCGATAAGAGCCTTTGGAAACTCTGTTCGGAGTCCCGCCTTTAGGCGGGGTCGTGCGGAAACTGCCTAAAGCCGGGACTCCGAACCTGCTGCGAAGGCTCAGTTGCGCTGCTTCGGCGAGCGCAGCTCCTGTGCATGGCCGGACCACTCGGTGAACAGCCGCTTGATGATTCCGTACTTCTCGGGGTTCTCCCTCTGGTGCTGATGGCAATACACCAACACGCCGTCGGCAACCGCCTTGCCCTGCACCATCACCTCTTCCACATAGGCCGGCGTCGAAGCTCCCAGCCGGCTGTGCGCCGTCGCATAGACATCCAGGATCATCGGCATCCCCCTCCCGAACCGCTGGCGCAGAGCCTCGATCTCGGATTTGACGTGCCCGGCATTCTGCAGATTACCCGGGGGCTCGGAGTCATCGCGGTAAGGGAAAAGAATGCCGTCGCAGTAAGGCGCGTAGTTCTTCACGAAGGCAGGCGTCATCTGCCGGTAATAGCAGCAGGGCACGAACGCGAACCGCGGATTCAGCCCATGGGTCGCTTCGGTGAGCCTGGCCAGATCCTCCGGCGTCCAGAACTTGAGGTTGTAGGGGAAATCATCAATGCTCCAGGCAACGAAGTTAGGTGCTGTGGCACTCAGCCTGGCGAATTCGAGCACCCAGTACTCGTATTCCTTCTTCGTCGCCTCGGTTAGCGTCGTCCCCTTGGGCAGCGCTTCCGACGGCGGCACTAGCGTGACCCAAACCTTGATGTGCTTCGCGCGAGCGAGGGGCAGGAAGGCTTCAAAGTCCTCGAACTCAACCTGCTTGGACCGGAAGAGCCAATGGTAGGTTTTGGCGTGGATGTCGAGGAGCTCCGCCATCAGCCTCTGCTGGTCAACGTGGCCATTGGCCAGTTTCGGCGCGCCACCGTAGGTTCCGAAACATCCTCGCAACGCCTCGCCCCGGTCCACTGCGAATGCTGTCGGGCCAGTCAGCCACACTGCGCAAATCAGTGGCAACCCACCGATGATCTTGGAACGGTTCACGCGGGGATGATACCTATCGCCCCGTGGCACGGAAGCGTTTCCTGCCTACCCCTAAGCCTAACGGGCGACACCCGCACGAGGCGGATGATCGGTCGCCTGGGGCTGCCGTTCTCCGCCGGAAACGGCCCAAGACCTTATGGCCCCGACCGGGAAGGTTGGGTTTGAGTTCGCCACAGCGGCCCACAATGGTTGGGGCACCGGCTTGGCATCGGAGTGGTAAGCCAGTGGTAAGCCAGTGGTAGGCTTAATAGAAATTGTATTAAGCCTACCACTGGCTTACCACTGGCTTACCACTGGCTACCCAATGGCCAGCGAGGGCCTGGGAGAACAAAGGCTGCAGGTCCGACTTCAGGAACCCTGCGGCCCACGCCCTAACCGGCCGGGCAGTCACAGCGCCGGTTCTGCCGTGCGGTAATCCCTTGACGAGAGGTTTCCTTTCACTTATGCTCTAGCCAGTATGAAGAGGCACATCTCTAATAGTCGGGGCTGTCTTGCGCTGGTCCTTTCCATCCTCTGGCTCTGCATTCCCGTCGCTGGCCGCGCCTCCACACGGGTCGTGGCCTGGGGCGCTGGCACGAACAACTCCCTTTATACGCCGAACTACGGGCAATGCATCGTGCCGGTGGATTTGACGAACGCAATAGCCATCGCCGCCGGTTACGTCCATAGTGTGGCCCTGACGGCTGACGGCAAGGTGATCACTTGGTACTCTATTGACACGAACATGCCGACGACGACGAACGCCGTGGCAGTCGCCTCGGGACATAGCGCGCAACACACCCTCGCGCTTCAGGCCAACGGCACCGTGGCTGTTGGCGGCAACACGTGTTGTGGCTTGTCGGTGATGCCTGCCAATTCAAACGTTGTCGCGGTCACCCGTGGCTGGGAGTTCTCCTTGGCTTTGAGAACTGATGGCACGGTAATTTGTTGGGGCACAAACACCTTCCTGGGACCGTGGAGCAACGTGGTCGCTGTATCGGCGGGTGATTGGGGTGGCCTGGTCCTTAAAGCCGACGGCACCGTGTCCAAATGGAATAGCTGGACCTTTCCAGCCGAGGTTCCTGTACCGGCGGACCTGACCAACGTCGTGGCCATCGCCGCCGGCGGGTATTTCCAGGATATGGCCTTAAAGACTGACGGTACCGTCTTTGCCTGGTACGGCACCTCCGGCACGAATGTGCCGGGCTTGTCGAACGTCGTTGCCATTGCCGCCGGTGAGTACCACAACGTGGCATTGAAGGCGGACGGCACCGTGGTCGCCTGGTTGATCAGCACCTCCGACGATTACGGCCAGGCAACCGTGCCGGCGGGGCTGAGCAACGTGGTGGCCATCGCGGCCGGCGGCTATCACACTCTTGCCCTCGTAGGAGAAGGCCCGCCGGTGCTTCGGGCGCCGATGGCAAATCCCACGGTGGGCACCGGCGGCTTCAGCGTTTCTCTGCCGTCGCAGAGCGGGCGAGTGTATGGGTTGGAGTTCAAGAACCTGCCTACGGATGGCGCTTGGACAGCTTTGCCGCTGGCCGCCGGCAACTGTGGTTGGCTGAGGCTGACTGACCCCACCGCCCCCCAAGCCGAGCGATTCTACCGCGTCCGGCGGTGGTAGGCCAGTCCGTTTCGCTGGCCAAGTCGGCGAGCGCTGTGTAAACTCCGTCACTGAAAAACGAGCCTGGGAACTTACAACCGAGATCTTGCCGTCATCCCCCAACAACTCCACACATGATGAAACACATCCTCTACATTGGCCTCACCGTTGCCGCATCACTGACCGCGTTCGCTGCCGACCCATCCGACGACGCCAAAGCAGTTCAAGGCAGTTGGACGCCGGCCAAGGCCGAATTGGGCGGACAGCCCATGACCGAGGCCGTCCTGAAGAGCATCAGCCTTAAACTCGCCAACGGTAGGTATGCCGTCTCTGTCGGAGGCAGCCCCGACAAGGGCACTTACACGCTCGATTCCACCAGCAAGCCCAAGGGCATGACCATTACCGGCACCGAAGGACCGAACAAGGGCAAGACTTTCCCAGCGATTTACGAACTCAAAGGGGACACCCTCCGCATCTGCTACGACCTTTCCGGTGCGAAACGCCCTACAGAGTTCAAGAGCATCGCAGGCACGCGGCTCTATCTCGTGACCTACAGCCGCAAGAAGGAGTAGCTCATTTCGCCAGATGAATAAAACGCCTATCCGGGTGCAGCGAACCCCGCGATAGCGTCTCAGTTGCCTAGCGGACACCTCTGCCGCGAGGTCGGTGAGCCGGACGGTTCGGGCGTCTTCAGCCGCTGGACCTTCTCCCGCGCGCAACACCTTTTTGCTGGCTGTTCGTGGGCCAGTCAGTTTGCGATATGCCATCTCTCCCCCGTCCCACAACGGTAGTACGACGGTGGTGACGCGGTAGCAGCACGGAACCACGCCCTTGTGCATCGTACGCTCGGCCCTCCTCCGCGTTGTCCCCCCACCCTGGGCCTTTCTAGCCCATCCAGCCGACGTAAGCCGTTTATACTGGGTAACTTATCCAACTCTCTTCGTCCCCCAAGCCTTGGACGCATCCCCAAACCCGTCCCGCCTCTTCCGCTGCGCGGCCGAGCGCGGGTCTCGGGGCATCACTTAGCGGCGGTACGGAGTCTTGCCGTGCATGGCACGCACCCCGTCGCCGCAGCGGCCACTCTTGGGAATATCAATGATCTGCGGCGTCTACTTCCTGGACACGACGTTCATGCCGATCTGGGTGGAACTGCCCGCGCGATTGGCAATGAGTTGCTTGTCGCGCAGGCGGTTGCCGTAGATCAAGGCGGCCTCAACCTCGGGTTCGAGCGTGATCTGCGCCTTGCCCAGGTCCATAAAATCACAGGCTGTCACGGTCAGCCCGCCGCTGCGCGCGAGGATGGCCGGGGCGCTCTTGTCGCGTTGCCCCCAGCCGATGAAGTGGCACCCGTTGAAGGTGGTGTGGCCAGTGCCCTCCAGGAGCGCGTGATGGTCCGTCGTGGGGATTCCCCAGAAGCCGCATGCTGTGAACTTCACGGGGCCGCTGTTGCTCTTGGCGACCTCGATTCCCGCCATGAATTGCCCGTTCACGAACGAGATTCCAGCGTGCGGCTGGCTGCTTTCCACGCGGACGGCCGTGGGCCCAATGTCCGAACCGCATTGGGTGAGCAGGCAATTGCCGGGGCCGGGCGCATTTGCGACGAAGTGGTAGCCGATATGATAGCCGATGCAGAAGCAGTTGGTCAGGAACTCCCAATCCGTCTTGGCCAGGATGAAGGCGATGGCCTCGGACCGCATGAAGGCGGCCAGCTCGCCATTCCAGCCGCCCCAGAATGTCCAGAAGTGCACATTCTCAATCCGGCCCACGTCGTAGCATTGGTCAATGAACAGGCCGCGATAGAGCGGCTGGCCGTAAAGGCCGCTGATGAAATGGCGTCCGGCTGCGAGGGTGCCAAAATCAACCGCCTGGTAGGGATTCACCAGCAGCACATCGAGCAGCGAGATGTTGTCTCCCTGGCCGCGTATCGTCCACGGATACGGGACCGGGGGATTCTTCATCTTCTGCTCGGGGTAGAAGACGGTCAGGCCGCGCAGCGTGCAGCTTTGCTGCAACGTGATGAACGGCTTGCCTTTGGGCTCGCCCGCGCCCGCGACTGCCAGCAGTACGCTCCCGTCGTGCCAGTTGCGCCCTGACGGCGCGTCGAACACGCCTTCAAGCCTCACATTGGCCGGGACCTCCAGTGTGCCTTTGATCAGGTAACGACCGCGGGGCACGAACACGGCGTAGTTGCCGGCCTGGGCAGCGGCGCCCATAGCCGCCATGAAAGCCTCGGTGTCGTCCTTAACGCCGTCGCCCACGGCGCCGAAGTCCCGGATGTTCAATGCCATGGGAGGAGGCCGTTGTCGCTCGGGTTCTGCGGCGGGCGCCGGCAGCGCGGAAACGAGTGTGCCGGAAGCGGCAGTTAAGCTGAGGCGGGAGAGCATGCGTCGGCGGGAGATGTTCTCTGAATGCATCCGGGTGCAGACGACATTCCGTGGGATTGTATTCATCCAGAAGTTGGCGGCACGCGGGTCGGTCAGTTTGAGGCTAAATCCGAACTCCCGAAGGCCGAAGGCCGAAGGAAGGCCGAATGCGGAATCCCGAATCAACCGCTATGGGGCGGGTCGCCCGATGAGGCTCTTTTCGGCCTTCGGGTTTCGGGCTTCCTTCGGCATTCGGATTTCGGTCTTCGGAATTCAGGGCCGCAGCCCTTGGCTGGTCTCTAGCGCACCCCTGGGCAGCCGGGTAGGCGTGACGCTTGCTTGTCGGCTGTGTCTAAATCACGCTGCCAGCCATGCAATTCCTGCCCATCGCCGACCGCGAATTGCGAGTCGCCGCTCACCAGCCGAGGACCTGGTGGCGGCGGGTGCTGACCACGACCGTGGGTCTGGCGCTGTTCGCCTTCATGTTTGCGGTGCTGGGCCGGTTCCGCGGTCTGCTCTTCATTGGCCGCGAGCTTTTTTCCGCACTGAGCTGGGTCGGGATGATTTACGCCCTGCTGGCCGGGCCGCTGACCGCCGCCGACTGCCTGAGCCGCGAGCGCCGGGACGGCACCCTGGGGCTGCTATTCCTGACCGACCTGCAGAGCTACGACGTGGTGCTTGGCAAGATGGCCGCGGCCTCGCTCAGGATCGCGCTCGACTTGACGGCGGTCTTGCCCTTGGCGGCGATCCCTATACTGATGGGGGGTGTCAGCCTGACGCAACTCGCCGTGGTCGCGCTCGCAATGGTGACCATCATGTTCCTGTCGCTGGCGATCGGGACCTGTGCTTCGGCGCTGTCTTCCAGTGGCCGGTCTTCGCTGGCCGTGACGCTGGGAGTCCTGTTCTTTCTCACCGTGGGGTTGGAGTTGTTGGGGGATGCGATTCCGATTCACGGATGGGCAGCCCCCTGGTTCTACATGCTGTGCCCGAGTAGCCTCATGGCGTCCTGCGTCGGGGGAGTGCTGCGAGCGCATCGGTGGTGGTTCTGGCTGAACATGGGGGGCATTCACCTGTTTAGCTGGATCTGTCTGGTCATAGCGGCCTGGCGCACCAGGAATTCCTGGCGCGACCTTCCGGCCTCGGCTCGAGCGTCGCGGTGGAATGCGCGTTTCGAGGTGTGGCGCAAGGGCAGCGCCACCTCGCGTCAGGCGTGGCGGCGGCTCACTATGAACAGAAGCCCAGTCGGATGGCTGGAAGGCCGTGACCGCCTGCAGCATCGCATGCTCTGGGGAAGCATCCTTGTCGCCGCCATCGCAGGAGCAATCACACATCTCCTGGCCCCCGGTAAGTGGCCTGACGAAGAGTGCGTGGTCCTGTGGCCGATCCTGTCTTACTACGTGCTGTGTGTGTGGATCGCCATCCAGGCGCCGCGCCGCCTGGCGGACGACAAAGAATCCGGCGTGCTGGAGCTCCTGCTGTGCACGCCGGTCAAGCCCGCCGAAATTGTGCGCGGGTGCATGATGATTCTCCGGCGCCGTTTTGGCCGGGCGTTGCTCGCACTCCTGGTGCTCGACGCGGTTCTTGGCATGGCACACTTCAGCGAGCACGGAGGATGGCACCATTTCCGGGAGGGTCCTCTCTGGCAATTAGCCCTTTCCGCGCTGGTAGTCGCCCCGGTCCAGGCGTACAGCATGGCGCGGATCGGCATTTATGAAGGCCTGGTGCAGACCACTTCCTTGCGCGCCGCGTTCATGACAGCTTGGAACGCCGGCCTGCTGCCCTGGATTACCTGGCTTGGCGTCATGCTGGGTCTCGAAGCCTCCCAGCGGTATCTGCGGATCCCTGCGCGCCTTACGGACAACCTTGCCTTCGGCGCCTGGGCGAGCGTTCAACTGCTGGTGTGCACTCTTTGCCTGACTTACGCAAGCTGCCGGCTCCGCTGGAGCTTCCGCTCTCTCGCGGCGCAAACGGTTGGCACACGCTGGTGGAAACGCTGGCTTCCCGGGCGCCGCTAGAAGGAACTACCGCCCGTCACTATAGGTCGGGCGAGTCAAGTGGAGGCAGTGGGTGGATGGACTCGTAACCGGGGAGGTAGGCTCGAAGGAGAGTCTTGAACAGCTTGCCGTGGTTCCGGACCTTCAGGTGCAGGAGTTCGTGGACGATGGCTCAGATTCAACTTCCGCCGCAGATCGCGAATAAGGGGTGCAAGCTCGTCCGTGTCTTTCATTCCGCCTAGTATGTCATAACATAGATGGCAGTCAAGGCTCTGCCGCTGGTGTGGTCAATTGAAATCACTTCATGTTTTCGGATAAACGACGGCTCCTTGACATTGCGCGGTTGGATAAGTCCTGGTCGTCCGTTAAGCGGCGTAAGTCTTGTCGGCACAATGGGTTACTGCTATGGACGGAGACAAGGCCAAAAAGTGTGCTTTTTTGGTTAAGTATGGGCAGGACAAGAGGTTACGACTAAAACGCTCCAAGGAGCTGTTACGGTGTGTGTGCGGTGTGTGTCCGGCGTGTATGCGGCGAGGCTACGGTGAGACTCGCGCCCGTTTGGCAGGCTACTCTAGTCAATCTAAATCGCTTCTCGGCTGGCTGCGTCGGGCCTTCGCACTATGCCCGCAGCTAGCCGGAAATGCGCAGACAGAAAGATGGGTGCAGAAAGATATTTAAGGCTAGCAAGGGCTGAGGTTTGTGGTGGCTTTGGGAGTTGGCTACATCTAGCATCCTCATCGGTTGCTTGATCCGGCACCAAACCTGCATGGAAGCCACAAAACTCATTGCTGCTCTGGGATTCTTCGCACTGTGCAACGCCGCCTTCCACGCCTCGGCGGAAACCAACCTCGTCGCCAACGGCTCGTTCGAGCAGAGCATGAGGCGCGACGGCGTTCCGGACGACTGGGCCTGCGCCGGGAACCCGGCTATCAAGCAGCGGCTTACCCTGGACACGGGACGCGACGGCAAGCACTGTGCGAAGCTGGAGTGCACGGAATTCACCGGCGACGGGCCGGACTTCCACGCGATGATCTGCCAGGTGGGCAAGGTCGCTGTTCGTCAGGGCCAATGGTATCGCCTGACGTTGTGGGCGAAGGCGGAGGGGCTTAAGAACGGCTCGGTCGAGGTGGCCCTGACTAACACGCGGCGCTGGGAGAACGCCGGACTGGAAGAGGTCTTCACGCCG
>Ga0181532_10003656_pt1 | contig 13738 bp, 9 predicted proteins | sample PEATcosm2014_Bin_33_FD_119768 | JGI IMG/M metagenome (GOLD analysis project Ga0181532, IMG submission 119768) | Peatland microbial communities from MTU Mesocosm Facility, Houghton, MI, USA - PEATcosm2014_Bin11_30_metaG | ecosystem: Environmental > Terrestrial > Soil > Wetlands > Peat | place...
CATTGGGTGGATATTCTCGCGCCCGCTCGACGCCCGCACCGAGCATTCCTGCGCGGGGCGGTGTCTCGGCGAGTGCAAGAAAGGACATGCGAATATGGAGAACTCAGAGTTTGATCTGGTCCGGCTGATAACAACAGTGTTCCATCCTAAGCCCGGCGAACGGGTTGGCGTCTTTATTGATCTGGACGACCCGCAACAGGTGCGCGAGGCGAGGTTTCTCCATGACGGCGCGCAGGCTACGCGCCGAATCGCCTACGAGGTGTTCTACCGCGGCCTGCTTGAAAGGAAGCAGGAATTGCCATTTGCCAGCGCCGGGTTCTATGCCTACGAACCGACCGGCGGCAGCAACCTCGATTTGCCGGCGACCGTGGTGGATTTGAGCGGGCGGACCTTGCGGCTGGTGGAGGATGTCCTGAGCCAGTTGAACATTGTGCTCTATCTTTCGACCTTCTCCGCCACCGCGCCGCTTACGGCCTTTGCCAGGAAAATGGGCTTTCGCGGCGCGACGATGCACGGCTGCAACGAGACCATTCTCCATACCGGCTTGGCTAAGAACTACGAGGAGGTCTCCGCCAAGGCCGAGCGGTTTCGCCAGGCGCTGACCCGGTGCGAGAATGTCGTGCTCGAATTCGAGACGCTGGGCCAGACCTATCGTCTCACGCTGGACCTGGGGCGTCAGGAGGCCCAAAAGAGCCACGGCTTGTGCCATGTGCCGGGAGAGATCGCCAATCTGCCCGCCGGTGAGATCTACTGGGTGCCCACCGGGGCGCATGGCCAGTTCCCGATGAAGTTCAAGGAGGACGGCACGTTGGCGTTGATGGACGTGGCCGGACTGCGGGTTCGTCAGGCTACGCTGCTTCGCGGCAGCGCGGCGACCGTGCAGCAAGCCCTGGCTCTCTTCCAGTCCGACCCCGCGACGGGCCAACTGGGCGAACTGGGCTTAGGCACGCAGGTGCTGCCGGTCGCGGGCGCGGACATTCAGGATGAGAAAATCCTCGGCACGGTGCACGTGGCCACCGGGAGGGACGATCATCTCGGCGGCAGCCTGGGCCCGGCTAAGTTCGTGGATAGAAAACACGCCACGCACGAAGACATCCTGTTCGCGCCGCACAAGACGCCGGAAATCAACCTCAGCGGGGCGTGGATGCATAAGGATGGCCGGGAGGTGTTGCTGATCAAGGATTACCAGCCGACGGAGTTTGTGAAGCAGGTCGCGTTGTGAGGCCCAACCCTTACGAGACGCCGCGCTACCTGCACGAATACCTGCTGCTCCATTACGGGCGGCCCAGCGACCTTTGCCCCTTTTCTTTCGTCCCACGCGATCTGCTCTGTTTCCACGAGCGGCTCCGCCGGGAATACCTGCTGCCGGTGCGCCCACGTCGCCAATCGCTAGGCCTGGACCTTGGCTGCGCCGTGGGCCGGTTTACGTTTGAGCTGGGTCGTGTGGTTAGCCAGGTGCTGGGGCTCGACAATGCCCGCTCCTTCATCAAGACGGCTCAACGAATGGCGAAGCGTCACAGCCTGTCGGTTCTAGTGCAGGAGTCCGGCGCAGACTTTAGCTCGCGCCGCCTGGTGCTGCCCGACACGCTCCGGCGGAGCCACGTCGAGTTTCAGGTTGGCGACGCGCTGGACCTGGCGTTGTTGCCCGAGCAGGGCTTCCAAGTAGTCTCGGCGATCAACCTGATTGACCGGCTGCCGCGCCCGCGGCACCTTCTCGGCCAACTGGGCCGTCTGGTGGCGCCCGGCGGCCAACTGCTCATTGCATCCCCATTTACCTGGCTCGAGGAGTTCACGCCCCCGGAGGAATGGGTCGCCAGCAAAGACGTGCCTCGGCTGTTACGATCCGACTTTCGTATGGCGCGGCATGGCGACCTCCCGTTCGTTATTCGTGAACACCGCCGCAAATACCAGTTGGTCGTGGCGGAGGTGTTCACGTTTGTTCGCCGCGACTCTGTTCCGGGCTGAGATGGGACCCCGAAGTTGATTTTGGGTGCCGCCGCGAGACTGGATGGCCTAGCCGGTTAAAGCAGCGACCCCAGCTTGGACCGGCGGCCTGCAAGGATAGCGGCACCGAGCGCGCCGGTGTATTGCGGCAGCGGCGAAACCTGGACCTTGCAGGATAAGACGCTCTCCAGGGCACGCACCATCCCCGATTGCAGAGCGACTCCGCCGGTGAAGCAGACTGGCGGCGTGACCGACCGGCCAGCCAGCCCGGCGACGCGCTGGGCGATGGCGTTCTGCACGCCCGCAGCGATGTCGGGCGCTGCGACACCCTCGGCGAGCAGCCCGATAATCTCCGTTTCGGCGAACACGACGCACATGCTGCTGATCAGCGCCGCCTGGCGGCTTTCACGGCTCAGCTCTCCCAGCGTGGACAAATCCACCCCCAACCGCGCGGCCACGACTTCCAGGAACCGGCCACTGCCCGCAGCACAGCGGTCGTTCATGGCGAAGTCCCGCACACGACCGCCATCTTCCAGCGTGATGAACTTGCTGTCCTGGCCACCGATTTCAATGACGGTGCGCGCCTCCGGCAGCAAGTGGTAAACCCCTGTGGCGTGGCAGGTGATCTCCGTAATCGTCGTGTCGGCGAATCGGACCGCGTTGCGGCCATAGCCGGTAGCGACGATGGGGCCGACCGCCGCCCGGTCCACGGCCGCCCTCTGGCAGGTCTGCTCGAACAACTCCGCCGCCAGCCGCTGCTGCTCGACGCCCTGGTCGGCAAGGCCGGAGCCAAGTATGCGCGCTTGTTCGACGTCGAACAGCACGACTTTGGTCGCGCGTGAACCCGCATCTATTCCGGCGCAAAGCATAGGAGAAATCCGAAGTCCGAAGGCCGAAATTCGAAGGAAATCCGAAGGCCGAGATCCGAATGGTGAGGGGGAGCAATCGGCAGAGTCGCCGCAGTTTGTGATTCAGGGAGCTGGCGGCGCTCGGCCGAGACACCGTCGCGAAGCTGCGGTGGCACCGACGGGCTGGTGCGGAAGACTTGCATCAGGCGGCCCTCGCCCGCACCATCTCGAGCAGCGCTTCCACCCGGGCCGTAATGCGCGCGGAGTCTGACGGAGAATAATCCGTGGTGATCTTGAGATAGGGCAGGCGCAATTCCTCCTCGACGAGCTTGCGCACCTGATACGACTCGACGTCGTAAGTCAGGCAGGCCTGCCAAACCAACTCGATAACACACTGCGGACGGAACTTTGCGGCCAGCGCTTGCAAGCTCTCAAGACGACCTGGGTTGGGCGTCATCACGGAGCAGGGGAGGTGGTAATACTTCCTGGCGATTGCTCGGATGGGATCGGGCTCGCTGGTCAAATCCACGTCCTCCAGAATGGGTTTCAGGCCCGTGCAATTCTCCATGGCGACCACAACTGCGCCGCAGCCTTCAATTAGCTCCAGAACCCGTTCGGCGCCATGCACTAACGGCACGCCCGTTAGCAAGACACGGACGGGGGAGGCGTGCTGCGTGATGCGTGTCGCGGGGCCACCTTTGCAACCATCGGCGTTTGGCGGGCCATAAATCCGCAGCGCCCGTTCATACTGCCGCAGGTCCGCTTCGATGCCAGAGATGAGGCTCTTGAAGTCCAGCAGTTGCCGGCCTGTCAAACGCGGCGGCTCGGCTACCATCAGGTCGGCCAACTGGCGACGCAATCCCCGCTCCCGGTTCATCAGTTCGATGGCTTGAACCAAGGCCCCATCCGTGATCTCGACCCCTAACCTGGTCGCCAGGTGCTCCCGCAGCTTGCGCACTTCGAGCACCCAGTGTTCGAACGCATCCGTCTCATCTGCCTTCTGCGGCAGCTCCAGCACATACATAGGCTTGGAAGCGCCCAACAGCTCGAACATCTTCTTCTTTCCGTCGCAGGTCGTCTCCGCTACGACCAGGTCGGCCCAGTTCAGAAAGGGGTTCTTGCCCGTGAGGTGGTAACCGAAGGTGGACTTGATTAGAGGGCAGAGATTGGCTGGAAGGACCTGTTCGGCAGCCGGGATGGTGGCGGCCGATCCGCCGCATAGGCACACAGGGACTCCTCCCGCCGCCAGGATGATTTCGCGCGGCGTAAACTCGCACATGATCCCGACAATTGGGCGCCCTTCCGCCTTGGCTCGTTCGGCGAAGTCGTAGCAATGATCCACCATGCCGCCGAACCAGGCCAGCGGATCACCGTCATCGGCACCGGCGGGCGATGGGCGATTACAGATGCTCTCGGCCATGCCCCTAGTTTACGGCACCGGGGCGCTCGAAAACCAGAATAACGTCAGATATTCCCCTTGCTCCCGCTTGGGGCACTCAGCACGATTCGGGGATGCAACCTGCTGCCAGCTTGCTGCTTGAAAGCACGATGGGCGCGCCTCGAGCATGACGCGCAGAACCTTTCTCACGCGCACGGCCATGGTTGCCGGCAGCACCGCCTGTTTGCTCAGGACGAATTGGCGGGCATTGGCGGAGGGCGCGGGAAATGCCGACCCGGTGCGCAACCTCTCGTCGCTCGCCGATTCGCACGACTTGCGGCTGCCGCGCTGGGGCGGCTACACCAAGACCTACAATGGCATCTCGCATGTGTCCGACCTGGAGCGGGGGTTGCGCTTCGACCTGAGCGTCTTCCCGGGCCACTATCGGCGCGAGGTGATGGTGCCGAATGTGAACTGGGAGTGCGGCTTTCATCCGTGGGAGGCGGCGCCCGACTTATCCTTCTTCTCGTATCGCTACGAGTTGGAGTGGAAGGACCGCGTGTATTGCGAGGTGTCGTTCTCGACCCTCTCTGAGCGCTCGCGGTTAGTACGCGCGGAACTCGTAAACAATACCCTCGCCCCCCAAAACCTGGTGCTGCATTACATGGCGTCGTTCAATTATCCGTACGTGCGGCCCTACACGACCGAGCCCGCGCAGAAGGTGACGGTGAAGCTCCCGGAAGGCGCGGTATGGGTAAACGCGCTCGATTACACGGAGCTTCGCTTCGCGACACCCCGCCCCACCGACAGCCTGGTCCCCGACGGTCTGCGCCGCGCGGAGGTGCGCGACCACGGGTTCGTCTGCGGCGGAGGCGTCGGCAATGGGTTCGGGAAGGGAGCCGGGGACCGCGTGCGGCTCGGCGTGCAATTGCCAAAGGCCCTCACAGACGGACGCCTGCTGCTGCGCTACCGCAATAGCTCGAACCAGCCAGTGGTACTCGACGCCGGGGGCTTGGGGCAGGGCCAGTTGACACTGCCTCCGGGCAAGGACTTCAGCCTTGCTACCCTGGGACTCGGGGCCGTGAAGGCGGGCAACCACGAGATTGCTTTTGGCGTGCGCCAGGGCGCGGGCGTGCAGTTGGATGGGTTTGCGATCGTGGAGGCTGCTTCCGCCAATGCGGTGCAGTTCGAGCCAGCCGAATTCAAGTGGGCGCCGCAGATCCTGCCGGGGCCGGCTGAACACAGCCGCCTCCTCAAGTATGTGGACGCGCCGGAGCATTACGGCATTGCCTGGTCCTACGACGTGTTCCAGGTGAGGGAAATCCTAAACAGCGAACTGGATCGCTTCTTCCGGCGCAACGTGCAGGACCACGTGAGCACGGTGATGCGCGGCGACGGCCAGGGGCACTTCACCAATGTATTCATGCGGCCAATCGCCCTGGCACCGGGCGGCAGCACCGTCCTCTACGGCATTGTAGCGGCGGGCACGCCCGAAGAAGTCGCCGCCGAACTCAAACAGATTTCCCTGCCGGCAGACGAGCTCGAGCGCCGATACGAGGCTCGGCAAGCGGGCGCCGTCGAGCTGGCGAGCGTGCCGGCGGGCGAGCCATACCGCTTCAGCCAGCAACGCATGGCGGCCGTGGCGCTGACCAATGTCGTCTTCCCGGTCTATACGAAGCGGCACTACATCCGCCATTACTCACCGGGCAAATGGTGGGACAGCCTTTACACCTGGGACTCGGGCTTCACGGGTATCGGTCTGGCGCAATTGGACGTGGAGCGCGCCATTGATTGCCTCAACGCCTACACCACGAAGCCCGGCGACCCGGAAGCCGCCTTCATCCATCATGGCACGCCGCTGCCCACGCAGCATTACCTCCTGCTCGAACTCTGGAACCTGACCCAATCGCGCGCGCTGCTCGAATACTTTTACCCACGGCTCCGGCAATACCACCTCTTCCTCGCAGGCCGGCTGGGCAGCTCTACCACGCGCGCCTTCAAATCCGGCCTGCTCAAGACCTGGGATTATTTCTACAACACCGGCTGGGACGATTACCCGCCGCAGGTCTTCATGCACAAGGAGAAGCTCACGCCGCGCACCGCCACCGCGATCGTCAACTCCCACCTCATCCGCACGGCGCGCATGCTGACGCAAATCGCGCGCGTGCTGGGCGCGGACAAGGACGTTGCGGACTATGAAGAAGACATCGCCATCTGGAGCGCGGCGTTGCACAAGCATTCCTGGGACGCGGACGCGGGCTACTTCAGTTACGTGCTGCATGATGACAAGGGCCGGGCCAAGGGCATCCTGCGCCACGAGAGCGGCGTCAATTTCAACCTCGGGCAGGACGGCGTGATGCCGCTGCTGGCAGGCATCTGCACGGCCAGCCAGGAGCAAACCCTGCTCGCCCACTTGCAGTCGGCGCAGCGGCTGTGGACGCCCATTGGGCTATCCACAGTGGACCAAACCGCGCCCTACTACCGGCACGACGGCTATTGGAATGGCGCCGTCTGGATGCCGCACCAATGGTTCCTGTGGAAGACGATGCTCGACCTCGGCCAGCCCGACTTCGCGTACAAGATCGCCCACACGGCCCTGGACGTATGGAAGGCCGAAGTGGATGAGTCCTACGACTGCTTCGAGCACTTCCTGATCGAGTCCGGCCGCGGCGCCGGCTGGCATCAATTCAGCGCGCTCTCCTCGCCGGTGCTGGCGTGGTATGCGGCCTACTATCGCCCGGGCCGGCTCACGGCGGGCTTCGACACCTGGATTCATCGCTGCGACTTCGAGCCGGGCTACGCCGCCTTAAACGCCGATCTGGAACTGCGGCCCCGGCCCGACGGCGAAGCGACCGTGCTGGTGACGCTGCAAGCCGAGCGCGATTACCGTGCCTTGTGGAACGGCCTGCCGGTGTTCACACGAGCCGCCGGGTCCGGCACGTTGCAGATCGCCCTGCCTCGCGATAGCGGGCGCGGCCGCCTGCAAGTGGAAGCGGTGCCGGCCTGAGCCGGCCGCAGTCCATGCTTGGCAGGGCGGCCAGCCCCGGATACTCTGCGGCCACATTCACGGGACGCGCCTTTGCTTCCCTGGCTTTGAAGGATGCGCGGCGCGGCCTTTGACGAAAGACTGCCATGCCCGATCAAACTTGGACCAGCCGCCGGCGGGTAACGACGGCACTCAACCATCAGGAGCCCGATCGCGTGCCCTACGATCTGGGCGGTACGATCCTCACCGGCATCCACCACCATGCGTATCGCCGGCTCCGCAAGCACCTGGGTTTGCCGGAAGCCCAGGTCGAGATCGAAGACCCGATCCAGCAGCTCGCTCGCGTGCATGAGGATGTGAAGAAGAGGCTGCAAGTGGACGTATGGGGCGTGAACCCGTCCAAGCCGCGCGGCATCGGCTCGCTGCCCTGGAGCGAGGACGGCTACGATAAACTGGTGGACGAGTGGGGCATCGAATGGTGGAAGCCGCAGGATGGGGGCTTTTACTACGACATGCGGCGGCATCCGCTCAGCGACATTGACACCGTGGAGGGCCTCGCGAAATACAAATTCCCCGACCCACTGGACCCGGGGCGCTACGAGGGCATGACGGCGCGCGCCAATGAGCTGATGAACCGGAAGCAGGTCGCCTACGTGCTGGGCCGCAACGCGCCCGGCATCTTCGAGATCGCCCTGTGGATGCGCGGGTTCGAGAACTATTACTGCGACCTGGTGGCCAACCAGGCCTTCGCTGAGGCCCTGCTCGACCACATCATGGAAGTAAAGATGAAGTACTGGGCGCGAGCGCTCGAACTGCTCGGCCCGAACGTGATGACCGTCTCCGAAGCCGACGACCTCGCCAGCCAGAACCGCTGCCTGGTCAGCCCGGCGCTCTACCGCAAGCTCATCAAACCCCGCCACACCAAGCTGTTCACCTTCATCAAGAAGCACGCGCAGGTGCCGGTGAAGATCTTCTACCACTCCTGCGGTGCTATTTCGGAGCTGCTGCCGGACCTGATCGAGTCGGGCATTGACATCCTTAACCCGGTCCAAGTGAGCGCGGCCGGCATGGACACCCAGGCGCTGAAGAAGCAGTTCGGCAAGGACCTCACGTTCTACGGCGGAGGCGTGGACACGCAGCGGGTGCTGCCGCACGGCACGCCCCAGGAGGTCCGCGATGAAGTGAAGCGGCGCATTGACGACCTGGCACCGGGCGGCGGGTTCATCTTCAACACGGTCCATAACATCCAGGCGGACGTGCCGCCCGAGAATATCATGGCCATGTGGGAGGCAGTGAGGGATTATGGCGGATATGATGGGAAGAAGGGTTAAAGTTGCCGCTAAGGCATGAATCCCCGGCTGAGGCTGGCGCTCGGTCTCTGCGTGCTTCTGTGGGCCGCCGCACCCGCGTTGGCTGCCACTAATGATCCGTGGACGATAGACTTCAGATATGCGCCGCCCTGGTGGCAAACGGCGATTTGCCTGCCGGATGACTGGCAGAAGACGCTCGTCGGAAAGGAAGGCAGCCTGCTCTACGACTATCCGGGAAGCTATGCGGGCTTTGGGACCCGGATCACGTTCGGGCTGGCGCAAGAGGCCAAGTGGGTGACGCAGGAGTTGGAATCGCCGCGCGTGCCGATTGTGCGCACGGTCGAGCGCAGCGGGGATGTGGAGATTGTGCAGGAGGCGTTCGCGGTCGCGCCGCCGCTCGCCCTGCCGCGTCGGGAGACGAAGCTCGCCCTCCAGCGCGTTGACCCGCAAGCCGGCCAGATCGGGTGGGCCTCTCCGCCCACGGGGAGCGACCCGGCGTTCAGCGATGTGGCAATCGGCACGGGGCACCCCGTGCATTACCGCTTTAAGGCAAAGAAGGCCGACCGCTACACGGTCGTGTTCGGGCTTTGCGAGGGCTACTATGGGAGCCCCGGCCAGCGCATCCTGGTCCTCGAGGTGGAAGGCAAACCGCTCCGCACAGTGGATTTGGTGGCCGAGAAAGGGCGCAATGCGCCTGCTTTGTTTTCCTTCCCTGCGCGGGATGAAAATGGCGACGGGTGGGTGGATGTGAGCGTGGCGGCGGCGACCAATTCCCCGGACAAGAATACGATCCTCAACACGCTCTGGGTCTTGCCGGGCGATGCCAAGCCCGACCCGCAAGCGTTGCTCGCGGGGAGGAGCACATGGCCCGCCCTGGCTCACGTTGCCTGCGGCGGCGACGCTGCGGCCAACCATCCGCCGCGACACGACCTGGTGCTCGTCCGGATGCGCAACACCGCAGCCACCCCGGCCTCAGTCTCGCCTACGCTGACCCTCGAAAGCGCCGCACCCATGGCGGCAGATGCATTCCGCCGGCGGGTGCAGATTGGCGGCTGGACCACCGTGTCCTGCTCGCCCGCCATCATCGCCATGCAACAGGGCGGGGGCCGGCTGGTCTTGCGCTTCCCGGAGGGAACCATTCCCGCGCACGGTGAAGGAACGCTCTCCTTCGTAGTGGCGCGTGGCCGCGACGCGGGCGATCGCCCGTTTGACTTCAGGCAAGGCGGTGCGTTTCTGCGCAAGGCCGAGCAGTTCTGGCACAGAGCCGCCCTGCCCTATGACCGCCTGGAAATTCCCGACCCCGGGGTGCAGGCCCTGCTCGATTCGTCTATCCGTAACATTTACCAGGCCCGCGAGATTAAGGACGGCCTCCCCGCGTTCCAGGTCGGCCCGACCTGCTATCGCGGGTTGTGGGTTGTGGACGGCTCGTTCCTGCTGGAAGCGATGACTTACCTGGGCCGGGCGGAAGAGACGCGCAACGGCATCAAATACCTCATGAGCTTCCAGCGGAAGAACGGCAGCTTCATGCTGGTGGACGCGCACTGGAAGGAAACCGGCATAGCGCTTTGGGCCATCACGCGGCACGCGCGTCTGACGGGCGACAAGGATTGGCTCTTGCAGGCCTGGCCGAATGTTGAGCGCGGTTTCGGGTTCATTCGCCACCTGCGCACGATGCCGGCGGCGAACGCTCCCAACGCGCGGCTCATCCCGGATGGGTTCAGCGACGGCGGCCTCGGAGACAAGGTGCCCGAATACACGAACATTTACTGGACCCTGGCTGGCCTGCGCGCCGCAGTCGAGTCCGCCCGTTGGTTGGGCAAGCTGGATGAGGCAGAGGACTGGCAGAAGGAATACGACGAATTCCTCCGGACATTCCAGCGCGCTGCCGAACGGGACGCTCGCGCCGACGCGCATGGCAACCGGTACCTGCCGATTCGGATGCAATACGATCCAGCCATCCCTCCCCAGAAGGCGCAATGGGCTTTCCTGCATGCCCTGTTCCCCGGGAAAGTCTTCAGCGCGGGCGATCCTCTGGTGCAGGGCAACATGGCGATGCTCAAGGCCGCCGAGCTGGAGGGCCTGGTGCAGGACACCGGCTGGCTGAAGGGAGGCATTTGGACCTACTTCGCGTCGTTTTACGGCCACGCCTGGCTTTGGTTGGGCGACTCGGACAAAGCAGCGCGCACGCTTTATGCCTTCGGCAATCACGCGTCGCCGCTGCTGTGTTGGCGCGAGGAGCAAATGCCGGTCGGCCAGGGCGACCAGGTGGTCGGCGATATGCCGCATAATTGGGCCAGCGCCGAATTCATCCGCCTGGTGCGGCACGCGCTCATCCTGGAGCGCGGAAACGAGCTGCACTTGTTTGAGGGCATGCCGGCCAAGTGGGCCAGGCCGGGAGCGGTCACCAGGGCGCGGGACATTGCTACTGAGTTTGGTCCGATGTCCCTGGAGTTCCAAGTAGCCAAGAGTGGGGCGAGCGGCGTTCTAAAGGTATCCCCGCCAAAACGCACCCCGCCGGACCGCATCATCCTGCACCTCGATAACTGGTCCAGCCGAAGAGGCACCCTCGATCTGCCGGTTCGAGGTCACAGCCGGACTGAGATTGATTTGAACCGCAGCCCTGAGTAGCAGCGTGGCCCCTGCTGAAGTACCGGCAGGCGTCCTGCCTGCCGTAAAGCCGGACATCCTGCCCGGCGGAATGGCTACTCACAAAAGAGGTGCGAGATTCGGACGCCGCTCCGGGCGGAAGGATGCCTGCCCGGCTGCCCGGCGCAGGCGGCAGAAATTGCTTGCGGGAGGAAACACTTTTGCTAGCATGCCTGCCGGCTGGCGAGGCCATGACGCGTACACCCGGCACCGGACGCGCGGGTGGTCAAGGGCCTTATACCCCGGCCACACAAAAACTATGAGCAAACGAATCTCGGTTCCTGAATCTGGCAAAGTAGGCCCGTACGTGAATCTTTCGACACGGTACGGGCAGGTCGTCAAGCAGCTTTCCGTGCCGCGTGATCCGCGCGCGCCGGGCCAACTGGCTTGTCGCAGCAACCTGGCCTATGTCGCCCGGCGCTGGCAGTTCCTGACGGACGACCAGCGCACGCTCTGGGACCTCGCCGCCGCCGACTGGGCCGTGGTGGCCTTCCTCGGTAGGAGCACCTCGCTGCCGGGCTACAATCTCTACTGCGATCTGAATCTTTTTCGCATGGCCATTGGGCTCAGCGTTCTTGACACTCCAACGGCAGTGCCACGCTTCAGCCCGAATCCAGCGCTCCAACTGGTGGCCACCAACGACGGCGAGATCTTCCAGTTCAAGCTTCAGGTGCAGAGCCAGCCGGTCGAGCACACCCTGGTGCTGGGCGCCTCGCCGTGCAGCCCGGGCAGGCGGTGCGTCCAGCACTTCCCCTTCCTGGGTTTCCTGCCCGCTCCGGTGGATGGCTGGTGCGACATCGCCGACCTGTTCGTGAAGCGCTATGGTGTCCCGGCGGCTGGCAGGGCTGTCTTTATTCAAATCCGCCAGCACATCAACGGCTGGAACGACCCGCCCAAGCAACTCAGGGCCATCGTCCGTACAGCGTGACAGGGTGTCTCCCGCCGGTATCCTTCAGTGCAGCGAAAGGGGGGCAGGCCACGGCAGGTTCAAGAGGCCTGCCAGAACGTTCGGAGTTCAAGCCTTAGCTTGTCCGGGCAGATCCTCACGCCCAAAACAAGCCAAAGCTTGAACTCCAAACGCCTTCTTGAACGCACCCCGGATGGCAGGCGCGGGTTGGTCTCCGTATCCAGCGGTATCACAGGCATTTAAGCCTCAATGCCGCACTTAGCAACCTCGCCGCCCATCCTGCACCTCACGCGAACCTCACTATAGTACCTTGCACGTACCTTGCATGTACCTTGCTAGTACCCTGCTATTATCTTGCTTTGAAATGCAAGGTACTAGCAGGGTACTAGCAAGGTATCAGCAAGGTACTAGCAAGGTATGAGCTTGCAGTCGCGGTGGAGCACCGGCGGATTGTCCTATTTATGGACATGCGACACGCTTAGCCATCTTCATCCAGAAGCAAACCACAGATGAACACAGATGAACACAGATTCATTGCACGAGAGCTTGGCCTGACTGCCAGGCCGCCCGACTCACTAGACAGTGGAGGCACATGCAGCTCCCGGGAGATGCGATTCTGGCAGTCAGTATCTGTGTCTATCTGTGTCCATCTGTGGTTGCATACGCGCTGAGCCTTCCTCGCCCAGGTCTGGGATCGGCCCTGAAATTGAAGGCAGGGGTGGTCTGCGTTGGATGCTTTTCGATGCAACCTTTTGGCGGCTGGATCATTATACCTGCAGAATGCTACATCGGAGCTGCACATGGCACTGGAAGCCTTAACAATGATGGCGGAGACCGGGGCCGGGTTGGCCGAGGACGAGCAGGGCCTGGTCGCTGCCGCCCGGCATGATCCCGAAGCCGCGGGGCGGTTGTTCGACCGGCATTACCCGGAGATTATCCGCTACATCTATCACAGCACGCTGAATCACTCGGTGGCAGAGGAGCTGACGTCGAACGTGTTCTTTGCGGCCTTCCGGCGCCTCGGGCTGTTCCGCTGGCGGGGCATCGCCTTCCGCGCCTGGCTGTATCGCATTGCCACCAACGAGATCCGGATGCACTTCCGGCGGCAGAAGCGCCTGCTGGCGGCCCAGGCCGGCCCGGTGGACCCGGAGCACCCGAGCGACGGACTCACGGCGGAGGCCGCGGCTGCCGCCCAGGATGACTACCGGCTGCTGCACCGGGCGCTGCTGGCGCTGGGCGAGAAGTATCGCACGGTGATCGTGCTGCACTACCTGGAGGGGAGCCCGCTGGCCGAGATTGGCGAGATCACCTGCCGACGCGAGGGCACGATCAAGTCGCAGTTGCATCGGGGGCTGAGCCAGCTCAAGCAGGCGCTGGAGCGCGTGGGGGTGGGGCCCGTGGCGACGCCGGCAGTCCAGCCGCAGCCGCAACAGCCCGGAGCCGTTCGCGATTAGCGTATAACCAAAGACAAGAACCAGGCAGAGGAGAAAATGGAGTTAAGTATGAAGACTGAGAACGAAGGGGTTGAGACGTATCTGCAGAACATTGTTCCGCCCGAGTGCGAATCGGCGGGCCACCAGGGCCGCCTGCGGGCGGAACTGCTGGCGCGGGTGGAACGACGGCAGGCGGGCGGGGTGCTGCGCGGGCACTGGAAGACAGCCGTGCTGGTGCTGGGCCTGGTGGCCCTCGCTGCGGCGGCGACGGAAGTAGCGGTTCAGG
>Ga0181532_10003661_pt1 | contig 13730 bp, 12 predicted proteins | sample PEATcosm2014_Bin_33_FD_119768 | JGI IMG/M metagenome (GOLD analysis project Ga0181532, IMG submission 119768) | Peatland microbial communities from MTU Mesocosm Facility, Houghton, MI, USA - PEATcosm2014_Bin11_30_metaG | ecosystem: Environmental > Terrestrial > Soil > Wetlands > Peat | place...
GGGGAGCGGCCGGTGCCCGCGCCCGGCCGGTCGATGCCGATCCGCGCGAGATCCCGCTGCGCGGCGATGACATCCGCTGGCGTCTGGCCGAGCAGGGTCAGCGGGGTTCCCCAGGGGATCAGCCAGCCGAGGTAGGTCACAAAGCTGTCACCGAACTCGAAGTGCAGCGAGCCGCGCAGATGCCCCGCGGCAAACGCGGTACGCGAGCGCAGGTCGACGACCCACTCCCCGGCGTCGATCCGGCGGCGCAGCTCGGCCGGGTCGGCGGGCCGCGGCGACGACAGGTCAGGCCCGGCCGGCCCGGCGGAGTTCGCCGGGCCCATATGCGCGTAATAGGCGGGATAGGCGTCCAGGCCAGCCAGGAGCGTCTCGACGTATTCGGTCTCGTCCATCGTGAGGGCCGGGTTGGCGCGCTTCTCGTCGCCGATCGTCGAGGACTTCCCCGATGTCGGCGTAGCCGCGCAGAAGCTGCCGAAACCGTGGGTCGGCCGGACCGTGGCCGACTCCGGCAGTTCACCGGCCAGCCGCCGGGCCGACCGGAACTGCGCCCTGGCCAGCTCGGCCCGGTGGGCCGCGCCGAGCAGGTCGGTGCGGCCGGTCGAGCCGTTCAGCAGCGAGCCGCCCGTGAAGGCCGCGATGACCTGGTCGCCGTCCTGCAGCGCGTAGGACAGATGGGTGAAGGTATGCCCGGGCGTGCCGATGACCCGCACGAACATCGCGCCGGCCTCGATCAGGTCACCGTCGGCGACCGGCGTCCGCTCGAACGCGACCGCATCCGCACCGTTCAGGTGATAGAGCGCGCCGGTCTGCCGGGCCAGCGCCAGCCCGCCGGTGACGTAATCGTTGTGGATGTGCGTCTCGAACACGTGGGTGATGGTCACCTCGCGCTCGGCCGCCACGGCCAGTAGCCGGTCGAAGTCCCGCTGTGGGTCGATCACAATGGCGACGGCGCCGTCGGTCGCCAGGTAGCCACGATCGCCCAGGGACGGCGTCTCGATGGTGACGATCTCGATCACCGCTACGGCCCCCTTCCGTGGCCTCAGGACAGCAGCGCGGGCGGCCCAGTGTAGATGCCACGGGGCCGGATCGGCGAGTCCCGTGCGTACTCTTCCAGCGCGTGCGCCAGCCAGCCGGCCGTCCTGGCCACCGCGAAGATGGCCTCGCCGGCACCGGGAATCATCCCGGCCACCCCGGTGAGCACCGCCAGCGCGAAATCGATGTTCGGCTCGGGCAGCGCCCGGCGTCTGGCCTCGGCGAGCACCGCGTCCGCCACCGCCAGGTGCTCGGCGGCCGGTGCCACCTCCCGGGTCAGATTCAGCAGCGCAACAGCCCGCGGGTCGCCGGTCTGGTAGATGAAGTGACCGAGTCCGGGGATCCGCTCGCCGCGCCTGAGCAGGTCCCCGACCACGCGCGGCGCATCCGCGGGACCGGCAGCGGAACTCAGCATGGTCTCGGCGGCCAGCGCCGCCCCGCCGTGCAGCGCGCCTCCGAGGGCGCCCAGCCCGGTCCCGACCACGGCGTACGGATCGGCCCGCACCGAGGCGGCGACCCGGACGGCCAGCGTCGAAGCGGCCAGTTCATGGTCGGCCAGCAGCACGAGCGCGGCGGACAGGACCCGGGCCAGGCCGGGCAGCGGCGGGCCGGGACAGAGTTTGGGCAGTAGCCGGGCGGCCATCGGGCTGCCGTCCGCGGCCGGCCGGCTGGCCGATGCAGGCGGCAGATCCGGGGCGGCAGCGCCAGCAGAGCTGCCAGGCCCAGCAGAGCTGCCAGGCCCAGCTAGGCTGGCAGGCCCAGGCGGGACAGACGGAGTAAACAGGGCAGCAGACGGAGTAAACCGGGCAGACGGGGCGGCGGTCCCGGGCAGGAAATCGGTCCCGGGCAGGAAATCGGTCCCGGGCGCCGGATCCGGTGTCGGCAGGCAGTCGACCATACCGCCGATCAGGCCGCACCCGGCGGTGATCACCGCCGGCGGGTCCAGATGGAGCCGGAACTGGTCGGTGGCGGCGAGCGCCGGCACGATCACCTGGAGCCGTTCCAGCGGTAGCGTGCCGTCCGGGAGCGCGGCCTGGGCCGCCCGGCCCGCGGCCATGGCCTCGCGGGTGGCCCGCCACCGGGCGGCGGGCGGCCCGCCGCCGAGCGCGCCCGTCCACAGCAGGCCGGCCACGTCCTCGAAGCTGCCGGCGGTGGCCAGCCTGATCGCGTCGTGGCCGCGGTACCTGAGCTGGTCCCCGGCGATCTCGGTCAGCTCGGTGAAGATGACCAGCTCGCCGAGGCCGGGAGCGCGCCGCGGCCGCCCGCGGCGGGCCAGCCCGGCCACCTCGCTGGCGTCGAACAGGCTGACCCGGCCCGGCCCGCGGCGGTGCCTGGTCAGCACGCCTCTGCTCACATAGGAATACAGGCTGGCCTGCTTGATGCCGAGCCGCCGGGCGGCCTCCGCGGCGCCGATCCACTCCGTCATGGGGGCTTCCTCATTGAGACTCCGTCATTGCGGCTTCCTTACTAGCGCTCCGGCAGCCAGACTCCGCCAGGGAGATTCCGTCTGGATCTCCGTTACAAGTTGATTTTAATCAACATTGACTAATTAATGCAGTAGATCGAGTATCGAGCTCAGGAGGACGAGGCCGTTCGCGCCTCGCCGAGGTATCCGCGGAGGGCCCGAGCATGCCTGAGATCCACTTCCTTGACGTGACCAACAGGGACGGCGTACAGACCGCGCGCACCGGGCTGTCGAAGTTCGGCAAGACGATGGTCAACTTCTACCTGGCCAGGCTGGGCGTCGCGCAGTCTGAGCTGGGCTTCCCCTTCCTGTTCCACGAGGTGCCCTACATCCGGGCCAACCTGGCGCTGGCCAGGGCCGGGGCGCTCGGCTCGCTCCGGCTGTCGGGCTGGTGCCGGGCCGTGCCCGCCGACGTGGAGCTGGCCGCGCCGCTCGGGCTGCAGCACTACAACCTGTCGATCTCCACGTCGGACCAGATGATCTCCCGCAAATTCCGCGGCCGGCTGGACCGCGAGGCGATCATCTCGGAGATGACCGCCGCCGTGGCCCTGGCCCGGGACGCCGGAGCGCAGACCATCGGGGTCAACGCCGAGGACGGCTCCCGCACGGATGAGGGCTTCCTGCTGGAGTTCGCGCACGCGGCCAGGGAGGCAGGCGCGGACCGGGTCCGCTACTGCGACACCATCGGTGGCGACACCCCGGAGCGGATCCGCGAGCGGTTCGCCAAGCTGGCCAGCGCCATGGCGATGCCCGTAGAGACGCACTGCCACAACGACCTGGGCATGGCGGTGGCCAATTCGGTGTCCGGCGCGCTCGGCGACCTCGACGCCGGCCAGGACGCGTGGATCAATACCTGCATCAACGGCATCGGCGAGCGGTCCGGTAACGCCGACCTGATCTCGTGCATCCTGGCCTTCAGGCACGGCTTCGGGGTGGCCGGACGCAGCCCGATCGGCGACGACCTCGACTTGTCCTGGGCGCGCAGGTTCGCGCTCTGGGCGAGCTACGCCTTCGGCCAGCCGCTGCCGAACAACCAGCCGGGCACCGGTCGGAACGCGTTCGCCCACGAGTCAGGCATCCATGCCGACGGCGCGCTCAAGGACCGGAACAACTACGAGCTCTACGACGACGACACCCTCGGCCCGTTCCCGGCCGACTGGCACGCCCGGGCCGGCCGGGTGGTGCTGACCGGCGAGTACGGCGGCCTGGCCGGCTTCAGGCACGTCATGGACTCGGTGGGCATCGAGATCGGGGCCGGGCTGGAGAATCAGGTGTTCCGGCTGGTCCAGGTCTGCGCGTCGGCGACCGGCCAGCCGCTCACCGACGACGAGCTGAGGCTGATCGCCGCCTATCCGGCCGAGCTGTCGCTGCTCTACCCCGGCCTGCTCAGCTGAGCCCGGTCAGCTGGGCTTGCACAGCCGGGCTTGCACAGCCGAGCCCAGTCAACCGAGCCTGCCCAGCCGAGCCTGGTCACCGGCCAAGCTGGCCGCGGCGGCGCGAAGCGCGCAGGCGGCGCCGCTGGGACGGGTCGAGCATCAGGTAGGCAACGGTCGGGATGATGATCGCGGCGGCGATCACGCCCAGGGCGAGCCACGGGCTGACGATGAACAAGATGAGCCCGATGATGACCCCGGCAATGCCAATCTTCATGTGAGGCGACACCGGACTCCTTCTCTCTGCGGAAGCTCGCCTCCCGCGTGCTGTCCCTAGGACAACTAGACCACATCTGGCCTCGTCAGCGGTAACGATGCAGATACCGCCCGCGTTCCCGGCCGGTCGCGCGGCCCCGGCTCGCCGGCTCCGGCGCGGGCCCGCCGCGCCTGCCGATCACCCGCCGTAGGTGATGCCCGGTCAGCCCGATCCCGTTAGGCCTGGTTACCGATTTGGACGCCAGGCGGACAGACCGCTGGCCGCCAACCGGGATCGGGGAGCGATGGCAACGGCAAGGTCCGCGCCTGCGGCGCCGCCGGCCGCCCGCGGCGCCCCTGAGCGGGCCGGTCTGGTGCTCACGTCATTGATCGTGGTAGCCGCGGTCGCCAACCTGAACCTGGCCGTAGCCAACGTCGCGCTGCCCTCGATCGGCAAGGCGTTCGACTCAACGCAGACCTCCCTGGACCTGGTGGCCGTCGGGTACTCGCTCGGCCTGGCCGGATCGGTCCTGTACCTGGGTGCGGTGGGCGACAGGTACGGCCGCAAGATGATGCTGCTGCTCGGGATGGCGCTGTCGGTTCCGGCCTGCCTGCTGGCCGCGTTCGCGCCCAGCGACACGGTGCTGATCGTGGCGCGGATCCTCGGCGGCATCTCCGCCGGGATGGCGTTCCCGACCACGCTGGCCCTGGTCACGGCACTGTGGTCCGGGCCGGCCCGGACCAGGGCCATCGCGCTGTGGTCCGGCATCGGCGCGGCCGTCGCCGCGCTCGGCCCGGCCATCTCCGGCGCGCTGCTCGAGCATTTCTACTGGGGGTCGGTGTTCCTGGCCACGCTGCCGCTGGCCCTGGTGGCGTTCGTGCTGGCGGTCTGGTTCGTGCCTGGCCATGTCAATGAGACGACCAGCCCGGTGGACAACGTGGGCGGCGTCATGTCCGTGATCGGAGTCGTCGCGCTCATCGTGGCTATCAACTTCGCGCCGGTCCCGGGTAAGGGAGCGCTGGTCATCGGGCTGGCCGTGGTGGCGGTGGCGGCCGTGGTGGCCTTCGTGATCCGGCAGCGCGCTGCGGCGCACCCGCTCTATGACCTGCACATCGCCGGGCGGCCCACCTTCTGGGTGGCGGCCGTCGCCGGAGTGATCGTGTTCGGCTCTCTGATGGGCGCGATCTTCATCGGCCAGCAGTTCCTGCAGGACGTGCTCGGTTACTCCACCCTCCAGGCCGGCCTGGCCAACCTGCCGCAGGCGTTCTTCATGGTGGCGGTCGCACCTGCCTCGGCCCGGCTGATCCAGGCCCGCGGGTCCAGGCTCACGCTGCTCACCGGGTACCTGTTCGTCCTGCTCGGCTTCCTCGCGATGCTGCTGCTCTGGAAGGAGCACATCTCCTACTGGCCGGTCGGCCTGGCCTATGCGCTGATCGGGATCGGGGTCGGCTTCGCCGCCACGCCCGCCTCGCACTCGCTGACCGACTCGGTTCCTGTCCGGCGGGTCGGGATGGCCTCGGGTACCGCCGACCTGCAGCGCGACCTGGGCGGCGCGATCATGCAGTCGATCTTCGGCGCGCTGCTCACCGCCGGCTACGCGACCGCCTTCGCCACGGCGATCGCCGGGTCGCCGCACGGCTCGCAGGTCTCGGCCAGCGTCCAGAACCAGCTCACAAAGTCGTTCGCCGGCGCTCAAGCGGTCGCCCAGCGCTACCCGCAGTACACCAGCGCGATCACCGCAGCGGCCCGGTCATCATTCTTGTCTGGCGACCAATGGGCCTACACCGCGGGGATCGTCGCCGTGCTGCTCGGCTCGCTGCTGGTGTTCGGCAAGTTCCCTGGCCAGGAGGCGGAAGAGCAAGATCTCGCGCGGTATCACGCGAGCGACACAGCTGGGGCGGCCGGCTAACCGGACGGGGCACCCGGACGATCAGGGCCGCCGCACCGGCCAGCTGCGCCCGGGCCCCGGACACGGCAGGATGTGCACAGAGTCCGCATCTATCGGAGGCCGCCGTGGCGCTGTCGCTGCCCATCGATCCCGGCGCCAACGAGCTGCTGTCAGGCAGCCCGCTGGCCCTGCTCATCGCGATGCTGCTGGATCAGCAGGTGCCGCTGGAGAAGGCGTTCGGCTCGCCGTACGTGCTGATGCAGCGGCTCGGCCACGAGCCGACCGCCGCGGAGCTGGCCGACTACGATCCGGACGCGCTCGCCGCGGTGTTCAGCGAGCGGCCGGCGCTGCACCGTTACCCGCGGGCGATGGCGGGCCGCACCCAGGAACTGGCCCGGGCGGTGGTCGAGCGCTATGACGGCTACGCCGGCCGGATCTGGCTGGATGCCGAGGACGGCCCCCACCTGCTGCGGCGCCTTACCGAGCTGCCCGGCTACGGCACGTACAAGGCGCAGATCCTGGTGGCGCTGCTCGGCAAGCAGCTCAGTGTCCAGCCGGAGGGCTGGCGCGAGGCGGCCGGCCGGTTCGGGGCGGAAGGCTCGCACTACTCGGTGGCCGACGTGGTGGACCAGGCGTCGCTGGACGCGGTGCGCGCGCACAAGAAGCAGCTCAAGGCCGCTGCGGCGGGGGCCCGGCCGTAGCGGTCCGGCCGCAGCCCCGGTCGCGGTCACCAGGCGGCCGGGAACGGGCCGCCTGCGGAGAGATTCGGGTGCGGCAGCGGGGTGAACCGCCCGTTGTCGATCCTGCCGAAGAAGACCTTGCCGTACACGTTCTCGGCCTCGGTCAGCAAGTGACCGCCGGAGGCGTCCACGGTGAGCAGCCCGTCGCTGTTGATCAGCGTGCGGCCGACTGGCGCGCCGTACAGCATCCGCAGCCGCTGGCCGGTCTTGACTGAGTACTCTGCGAGCGAACCTTCCAGGTCAAAGACGCCACCACCACTGGGATCGGGGCGGCTGAGGTATGTCCAGGCGATGATCTCGCGGCCATCGGGCGTCACCAGCGCCTCGCCGTAGGTAACGCCTGGCGGGCCGAACCGCACGACCACGCTGGCCGACAGCAGGTCGCTGCCCGGCCGGGCCGTGTTAAGCAGCCGCAACTGCTGGATCGGCGGGTGGTCAGGCAGCGGCCGCTGATCATAGGTATTGAACGAGATCTCCCCGCCGCGCACCCAGGAAAGCTCGCTCAGCGTGACCTTAGCTGGCGCGGTCCAGGATCGCACGGCTGCCCCGGTAGCCATCGAGACTTCCGTCAGCCGCGAGGGACCCGACACCGAAGAACCGCCGCCGTCGCCGGGGACCGGGCCGATCGCCACCGCGAGCCAGCTGGCATCCGGGCTCAGCGCGATGCTGTTCGCGTAGTACCCGGCCGACCCGGCGGGCACCGTGTAGGAGAGCCGGGTCAGCGCGGCCGGATGGCCGTCCGCCGCCAGGCGCAGCAGATAGAACGAGGTCACGGCGTGCCGGCCGGAGCCCGCGACCGCCGCCAGGACAAACCGGCGGTCGTCGGCGGCCGCCGCGACCCAGGAGTAGCCGAGGTGGGCAGGCGGAGCGACGGTGGCCACCAGCTGCCCGGTAGCGGACCTGCGGATGGCGACCGTCCCGTTGGCGGCGTTGTTCAGGTAGTAGCGCGGCATGGCCGCGACCGGGCCCGCCACCTGGTGTTGCGTGAGGCGTCCGGCGATATTGACGGCGGCCACGATCACGGCCACGGCCGCCACGGCCGCTGCTGCGGCCAGCCAGCGCTGCTTGCGCGAAGGGCGGCCGTCTGCCGCCCATCGGAACCGGGCTGACCAGCCAGTGCGGGCGGCCGGGGCCCGGAGCGGCCGGAGCGTCTGCGGCTGGACCTGCTCCGCCATGGCCCGCAGTTCGCCGCGGAGCCGGTCTTCGAGCTTCGTCATCGTTCAGCCCTCCCCGAGGACGCGGGCGAGTGCCGCCAGCCCGCGCGACGCGTGCGAGCGCACCGCGGCCTGGCCGATGCCCAGCGTCTGCGCTATCTCGGCCACGTCAAGGTCGGCGTAGTAGCGGAGGACCAGCACCTCACGCTGCCGGCGCGGGATCGCGCGGAGCGCCGCGGCCATCTCGCTGCGATCGGCGTAGTCAGCCGGCCCGCCCGAACCGGGGTCCTGCGCTGGTTCAGCTAATTGCGGCGCGTGCCGCCTGGCCACGGCGGAGCGGCGGTGCACGGTGCGGCAGCCATTCAAGACGGTGGAGCGCGCATAAGCCAGCTCGCTGCCCGGATTGCGCAACCGGCCCCAGCGGCGATGCAGTCGCTCAAAGGCGTCCTGCACCACGTCCTCGGCGGTGCCCAGGTCAACGCCCATGAGCAGAGCCAGCCGGACCAGCTCCAGCTGGTGAGCGCGGAACAGCTCGGTCACGTCGGCGGCCTCGACAGCCCCGGAATCGCCATGATCAGGCGCTCCCGCGCCGACCACGTTAGCGTGGTCACCAACTCGCCCGGCCATGTCGGCATCCATATCAGACAGACGCCGAGTCATGGCAATTCGCTGCACGGCCGCCCGGCCAATCTTTGCCGACGGCAGGCGCGATCAGACCGACTCGCCCTTCAGCGAGAACGCCGACAGGGCGCGGACCGCGAGCGCCAGCGTCACCGCCGTCACGATCACGCCCAGGATGACCGCCGTGCTCAGGCTGAGGTGCGCGTTCAGGTTGGAGTTGTGCGCGATGGCGTTGGCGATGCCCAGGGAGTACTGGCCGGCCGACAGCTCGCTCGCGCCGCTGACCAGGTTGACCAGCAGCCCCTCCCAGACCACCAGGTACAGCAGACCGACCGCGATAGCCCGGGTGGTCAGTACCGAGACCATCACGAAGATCGCGTTATAGATCACCGCCGCGGCCAGCGCACCGGCGAATATCCCCGCCGTGAGCTTGGTGGGGCCGGTCGCGATCAGGCCCGCGAGCAGCTCGGGGACGGCAGCGAACGTGATGGTCAGGACGACAGCCACGGCGAACTTGCTGAACACCACGGCGGACCTGCGTACCGGGGTGGCCAGCAGATGGATGATACTGCCGTCGTCGATCTCGGCGCCGAGCACGCTGGTGCCGATGATCAGCGCGGTGAGCGGCAGCACCACCGAGAACCCGAAGGTGCCCAGGAACGCAGGCGGCCATTGCGTGGCAGTCGGCTGGGTGGCCTTCAGCAGCCCGGAGATACCGATCAGGATCACCGCGGGAATCGCGAACAGCAAGGCCCGCTTGCGGCTCATGGTCGCCCGGAACGTGATCCGCATGACGACCGGGTTGAAGACTGCGGACATGGCTCTCACTTCTTCGTCTCAGCCCGTTCTGGTCTGGCCGGGAACGGGTTCCTGACGGCGGTCAGGATGCGATCAGGTAGGCGAACACGCTTTCCAGTGATTCGTCGGCGGGCAGCAGCTCGCGCAGCCTGATCCCCTCCTGCCTGGTGAGCCCGGCCAGCTCCCTGGTGAAGGCGCCGTAATCGGCGGCCCGTACCTGCAGTCCGCGCGGCGACAGCTCGACCCCGTTGACGGCGGGCCTGCCGATCAGTGCGGCGCCGAGCCGCCGGTCGTCGGACGACCTGACCAGGAAGACATGCGGCCGGCTGGTCATCAGCCGCCTGATGGCGCGAAAGTCCCCGGACGCGGCCAGGCGGCCGCCCACGATGACCTGGATGGTGCCGGAGATGCGCTCCACCTCCTCCAGGATGTGCGAGCTGAACAGGATCGCGCGGCCCTGGTGGGCCAGCCCGTCCAGCAGGTCCATCATCTGCAGCCGCTGCCGCGGGTCCATCCCGTTGAACGGCTCATCCAGCAGCAGCACTTCGGGATCGTGGACCAGGGCGGCGGCGACCTTGATCCGCTGCCGCATGCCCTTGGAGTAGGTGGCGATCTTGCGGTCCTGCGCCTCGGCCATCTCCACGATGCCGATCGCCCGGCCCATGGCAGCGTCGGGATCGGCCAGGCCGTGCAGCTTCGCGGTGGCGCGGACGAAGTCAGCCCCGGTGAGGAAGGAGTACACCGAGTCGCGCTCGGGCACCAGGCCCAGGATCCTGAAGGTCTCCGGATTACGCCAGCTGGGCCTGCCGCCGACGGTCAGCTCGCCGCGTGATGGCTCCAGGAAGCCCGCCATCATGTGCAGCAGGGTGGACTTCCCCGCCCCGTTGGGGCCGAGCAGGCCGGTGACCCCGGGCCCGATCGTCATCGAGATGTCGTTGACCGCCACGACGTTCCCGTACCAGCGCGACACGTTGCGCAGCTCGATCGCGGTCATGAGATGCCCACCTTCCGGTACCTGGCGGCCAGGATGGCGAGACTGGCTCCGAGGAAGACCAACAGCATCACCCCGAACAGCGGGCCGTAGCTGCCCGGGCTGCCGATAGTGCCGGGGCCGCTCAGCTTCGTCGCCCCGCCCAGCCACTGGCGCACGCCGTCCAGGACCGTGAACGGGCTGATCAGGGCGTAGAACTGGGCCGCGGGCGGCGGATGACCGACGGGCCCGAGACCGACGGCGCCGTGAATGGCGGCGCTCTGGATGGAGACCCGGATCAGGATGCGGCCCAGCGTGAGCGTGAGCAGGAAGAAGATCGCGATGCCGCCGGTCGCGTAGGCCCGCCGGCCGGTGAGCGAGGCGATGGCCAGGGCGATGGAGGCCAGCAGCACCGACCACATCAGGCCGACCAGCAGGCCAGGGATCAGCGCCTTCGTCTCGCTCCAGATCGCGCTGCCGCCATGGGCCTGGGCGATCGTGCCCAGGTAGAGGATGAGCAGCGGGATCTCGATCATCGCCAGGCAGGCCAGGATGAAGGCGGTCAGCTTGGCCAGCGGGTAGTCCAGGCGGCTGATCGGCCGCGCGAAGTACAGCGGCAGCACATGGCTGCGCAGGTCGCGGGAGACCAGTTCGGGCGCCTGGGCGGCCAGGAAGACGATCATCACCAGGATCCGGATGGCCGGCGTGTAGGTGTCGTAGCTGACCTGGCGGGTGCCGGTGCGGTTGACGACCACCGCGTCCACCACCGCAGGCAGGCACATGATCGCGAAGGTCAGTACCGGCACGATCTTGGCCTTCACCCCGCGGCCGATGCCGAAGGCGGAGCGCAGGCTGTGCCAGCACAAGGCCAGGACGATCCGGCCCCGGCTCAGCCGCTCCCCCTCGTAGCTGCGGTACCCGATGTCGTGGATCACGCCACCGCCGGACCTGGGCGCCAGGCCGTGGCCGGCCATCGTGTGGTCAGCTGACATGAGCCGCTCCCTCCGGGTCAGCAGCGGGCGCCTGATCGCCGCGGAACAGTTCCTCGACCCGGTGCCTGCGCTGCTCCATCCGGTTCAGCGGAAGGCCGAGGTCCGCGATCGCGTCGCGGACGGTGTCGAAGGTGTCCTCGCCCGCGAGCCGGACGAGCAGCTCCCGCTGCTGGGCGACCGGCTGCAAGCCGCGCCGGGCCAGCTCGGCGGCCAGCCGGTCGGTGCCCTCTTCCACCTCGATGGCCAGCACCTGGCTGGCCTGGGTGAACGAGCTCATCGAGGCGGCCCGCAACAGCCGCCCGCCGTCGATGGCGACCAGGTGATCGCAGATCTGCTCGACCTCGCCGAGCAGATGGGAGGCCACGACGACCGCGATGCCGAACTCGCCACCGATCCTGGCGATCAGCTCCAGCATGGTGGCCCGGCCGGCCGGGTCCAGGCCGTTGGTCGGCTCGTCGAGCAGCAGCAGCCGAGGATCGCCGACCAGCGCCTGAGCCAGCTTCACCCGCTGCTTCATGCCGGTCGAGTAGGTGCCGATCTGCCGGTACCGCTCCTCGTACAGGCCGACATGACGCAGCGTCTCCGCGGCGCGTTCCTTGGCGGCGGTGGCCGGCAGCCCGGACATCCGGCCCAGGTGGGTGACGAACTCCGTCGCGCTGACATCGGGCGGCAGGCAGTCGTGCTCGGGCATGTACCCGGTCAGCGTACGGATCTGGCTGGCCTCGCTCGCGCAGTCGCGGCCGAGCACCTTGGCCTGTCCGCTGGTCGGCGGCAGCAGGCCGAGCAGGACCTTGATCAGGGTGGACTTTCCAGCGCCGTTGGACCCGACCAGCCCGGTGATGCCAGGCTCGACGGCCACGGTCAGCCCGTCGAGCGCGGTGACCGGGCCCGGATAGCGCTTTGTTAACGCCGTCGTCTCAATGACGGCCGCAGCCGGCCCGCCGGCACTCAGCGTGCCGGGATTCAGCGGCGATGAGTGAACGGTCACGTCACTCCTGCCTCGCCTTCGTCAGCTTCGCCTGTCCTGGGTAGTTCACCGGCCCTGGCCCGGCTGCCGGGCCTGGCGGTTCTCCTACCCTGCCGCATCGGGGCCGCGCTCGTCGTCAGCCTGCAGGCTGATCTCCCGCAGCCCAGGCCGGCGGCCGGAAAACCCGATGGCGGCTCAGCCCGCTGGATCGTAGGCTCCGGGTACTGACTCCGGCCGCCGCACGGCGGTAACGTCGGTGGGAACGGGTATCGGCGGTCAGGATGCGGTTTCGCAAGACGCCGGGAGGGGCGGCCTGGCCTGGTCGCGGAGGCTGGACACATGACGCAGGGGCGGTCGCGCGCCGGCGGCCAGTCCGGCAGCGCCCACGGCACCAGCCAGCGGGCGCGTCTGGCCATGATCGCGCTGCTGGTCGTCCTGGTCGCGGTCGGCCTGCGTGGCACCCTGCCCTCGCTCGGCCTTGACGGCCCGTACTCCCGTGACCAGCTGCCCGTCGACGCCGGCCTTGAAGCTGTCGTCCTGACCCTGCTGCTGGCGGCCATGCTGCGCCGGGCGCATGCGCCACGAGACAACTCGCTGGCCGCCCGGCTGCGGGAGGTGCTGCGCGGCATACTCGGCGTGGCGGCGCTCGCCCTGCCCGTCGTGTACCTGGCGACCAGGAGCATCCACGCGCACTACCGGCCGCCGAAGCCACCGGCGCCGCGCCCCAGCGGCGTGCCGAAGCCGCTCAAGCCTTACCAGCTCCCGCAGGCGTCGCCGCACGCCGCCGGCTCATTTGCCGGGACCGTCGTCGACGCGGTCCTGGTCGCCGTCCTGCTGGCCGGCCTCGTCGGCTGCGTACTGCTGCTGATCAGGGCCCGGCGCCCGAGAGCGCCGGGCTGGCCGGCGGAACCCGCCCAGTTCACCGACGATGACGGCCAGGCCAAGCTGAGGGAGGCGGTCGAGTACGGCTGGCTGGCGCTGCGCGAGCTTGACGATGCACGAGGCGCCATCATCGCCTGCTACCTGGCCATGGAGCAGAGCCTGGCCCGGGCCGGCGCGACCCGGGGCATCGCGGAGACCCCCGACGAGCTGCTGGCCAGGGCGGCGGCCGCCGGTATCGTGCACGGCAGCGCGGCCGCCAGGCTCACCGCCGTCTTTTACGAGGCACGGTTTTCCACCCGAGAGCTCACCGCCGCGCACCGGGGCGCCGCCGAGCGAGCCCTCACCGAGCTGGCCGCGAGCCTGGCTGAGCCGGCCGGGGCGGCCGGGCCGCCGCCGTGACCGGCGAGGCGGCCGGTGGCGCGCGCCGGGGCTGGCGCGCTGCGGCACCGGAGCTGGTCAGCGCCGCCATACTCATCGCCGCTTCGACGGCGGCCGGCTACGCGGAGGCGGGCGCGGCGGGCGCGGCCGTGGTGCTCGCCGTCGCCGGAGCGGTCGGCCTCGGCGTGCTCCGCGTCATCCTGCCGCCCGCCGA
>Ga0181532_10003662_pt1 | contig 13728 bp, 12 predicted proteins | sample PEATcosm2014_Bin_33_FD_119768 | JGI IMG/M metagenome (GOLD analysis project Ga0181532, IMG submission 119768) | Peatland microbial communities from MTU Mesocosm Facility, Houghton, MI, USA - PEATcosm2014_Bin11_30_metaG | ecosystem: Environmental > Terrestrial > Soil > Wetlands > Peat | place...
AAGACGAAGAACGAGGAGAGAACAATGAAATACATCTGTTTGGGATACCTCGAGCCCGGCAAGTTCGAAAACATGTCTGAGAGCGAGCGCAACACATTGCTGGACGAGTGTTTTAGCTACTCCGACGAACTGCGGAAGAACGGACATCTGGTCGCTGAGGAACCTCTTCAGCCCGCCAACACCGCGGTGACCGTGGGTTGGAACAACGGAAAGGTTGCCGTGACCGACGGTCCGTACGCGGAAACGAAGGAGCAACTGGGTGGAGTTCAGGTGCTGGAAGCGCGAGATCTGAATCACGCAATTCAGCTCATTTCCCAAAGCCCGGGAGTGAAGTTGAAGTGTGGAACAATCGAGATACGTCCAGCGGCGGATATAAACGAAATCATGAGAGAGAGTGAGCGGCGACGGCGAAAGGATACCTCGCGATGACGGCGGCCAATCCCAACCCCAAATCCCTAGGCACGTATCGCCGCCGTCCGATAGACCTCCGCGGCCGCCACCACCGTGTTGCAATGAATCGTCACCGTGTCCTCGATGCGATTGGCATATCCGCCGGCATAAGTGGTCATCACCGGAATGTTGCGCGCGCGGGCCGCACGAAAAACCATCTCATCCCGCTGTTTCAATCCATCAATGGTTAGGTCAAGTCCGCCAAGCTGGTCCTCGCGGAAGGGATCGGCCCCGGCCACGTAACAGATAAGTTCGGGCTCGAACTGCCCCAGGCCGTTACTGAGCGCAGTGTCCAGCCAGGCCAGATACTCTGCGTCGCTGCAGCCATCGCGCAGGCTGACATCGATCGACGATGCCGGCTTGAAGTAAGGATAGTTGTTGTCCTGATGCAGGGAGATGGTGAAGACTTCCTTCTCCCGTTTCCCGCCTATGCTCGGACCGGCAGCGGCGGCTAGAGTCATGCCAGTCCCCGAAGGCAGCGTGCTGGCATTCTGTCTCGCATTGCCGAAGATGACCGCAGTTCCGTTGCCCTGATGAACATCGCAATCGACGGTCATGGCGCGGCGGATGCGTCCGCGCTTCTGCATCGCGCGAATGGCGACAGCAAAATCGTTGATCATGCAAAAACCCTCGCCGTGCTCGGGAAAGGCATGATGAAAACCGCCGCCGATGTTGACGCAAACCCCGTCCTCCAGCGCGCGCTCCGCCGCCAGAATCGACCCACCGGTGTGCAACATGAACGCATCCACCACCTGCGGCGAATACGGAATCTCCATCTCCAGTTCCTCGCGAGCGCTCAGGGTGCCTTCCATCAGCTTGTTCACATAGAGGGGCGAGTGGACCAGCATCACGTCGTTTTCGCTGGCCGGCTCAGGAGCAATGAAGTCGCTGTCGTTAGCCACCTGCTGCTCCAGCAGGCGCTCGCGAATCAGGCGGAACTTGTCGGCGCGAAACACGTGCTCGCCGATGGGCAGATAATACTTCTCGCTATAGACCAGCTTGAAGGGCAGCATGGGCCGAGGATGTTGGGACAGTCAAATTTCACATCGAAATTTCAATTCTAGACCCATCGGCGAATACTGCGAAGATCTTTACGGCCATTTCGTGGGCGCATCGGCAGTTCCCGTCTGGCTTGTTCGTGACGATGTCGTCCTCCCTCAAGGTTGCAGATTCCGAGATCGCTTTTCCCTTCGCAAGTTTTCTCTTTACGTCATCGCAAATATGCCGCACACTCTAGCAATTCCAAACAAGGAGGCAGTACGAATGAAGCAAGCTGTGCGGCTTACTGTGGGGTTGGTGTGTTTGTCGCTGTTACTGCTGGCCGGGGCTTCGGCTCAGGACCAGTACACCGAAGGTACCGTAGACCGGGTCGTACTCATTCGAATTCTGCCCGGACATGGCAATGCCTTCTGGGCGGACCTGAAGGCCAATATCACCCCCGTCTGGGACGCCGAGAAGAGTGCCGGCCTCATCGAGCGGTACAGCATCTTCCTCAATCAGACCAAAGCGAGCCCTGAAGATTGGGACCTCGGGTATGTTCTCACCTACAAAAACATGGGCGCGCTCGACGGACTGGGCATGAAAGTTTTCGACTTGCGGATGAAACAGTACGGCGACAAGAGCAAAGAACAGAAAGTGATCGATAAGCGCGTGGAAAATGTGCAGGTGGTGGCTAGCTACCTGACGCGCAGTGTCACTCTGAAATAGCTTCTCACCGCTTATGTCACAGGTGCGACGCCTCTGGTAAGATGGCGTCGCCTTTTCATCTAAGTCAAATATAAGCATCTGGTCAGTGTAGGGAGGAGAAGCAATGCGGCAGTTGCTCGTCAACAAGTGCCATGGAGTTTCGGGAACGTCGTCTCGATCTATCTGGGTTACCGCAGTTTTGGCTCTGTTCTTGCTTTGGCAGTCAGCCTCCGCAGCGGCGCAGGATAAGCGTCCGAACGTTCTGCTGGTAGTGGCTGACGATATGGGCTGGTCCGACGTGGGCGCCTATGGTGGCGAGATCTTCACCCCCAACATCGACCGCCTGGCCAGCCAGGGATACCAGTTCCTCAACTTCCACGTGGGCTCCATGTGTGCTCCCACGCGCAGCATGCTCATGACGGGCGTCGACAACCACCTGGTCGGCCTGGGCAACATGGCTGAGCTGGTAGCCGACAACCAGCGCGGCAAGCCTGGCTATGAAGGCCGCCTCAACGGTAAGGCCGTCACCATCGCCACGCTGCTGCACGACGCCGGTTACCACACCTACATGGCGGGCAAATGGCATCTGGGCTACACCAGGGAAGCCCTGCCTGCCTCGCAGGGATTCGAAGGTTCGTTCATCCTCGCCGAGGGCGGCGCCGACAACTACGAGCTTAAGTCGTACACACCGAAGTACCCGACGGCCCACTTTTTTGACGGCTTGAAGCCTGCCGAACTGCCACCGAACTTCTACTCCACGCAGTTTTACACCGACAAGATGATCAGCTGGATTGACGCCAACCTTAGCGATGGCAAGCCGTTCTTCGGCTACCTTGCCTATCAGGCGGTGCACATGCCGCTACAGGTTCCGGCCGAGTACACCGAACGCTACCTCGACACCTATCAGGCGGGCTGGGACAAGATGAAGACTATTCGCTACCAGCGCCAGGTTGAGATGGGCCTGATGCCTTCGGGATTGCAGCTCCATAAGCCCAGCATCGTTCCCGACTGGAGTTCGCTGCCCGAGGACGAGCGCCGCATGGATACCAAGCGCATGGCCGTCTACGCCGGCATGCTCGAATACATGGACATGAGCATCGGGCGCGTACTGGAACATCTGAAGCAGAAGGGCCTGCTCGACAACACGATCGTCATCTTCATGAGCGACAACGGCGGGGAAGCGCACGAGCTTATGAACCATTTCCCCGAGTACTACGCCAAGAACTTTAATCTCAACTACGAGCACCTGGGGCAGAAGGGAAGCTTTGTGGAATATGGTCCGTCGTGGGCGATGGTCTCCATGACGCCGTTCTTTAGCTTCAAGTCGTCATCCTCGGAGGGTGGCGTCCGAGCGCCTTTCATCATCTCGTACCCAAAGTCGATCGCGATTGGCCAGCGCAGTGACGCCTTCGCTAGCGTGGTGGATGTCGTCCCCACGCTGCTGCAGTACACCGCTGTAAAACCGTCGACCACCACGGCTGAGCTGTCCGGGCGGAGCATGGTTCCGCTGCTTTCTGGGGCCTCACAGCAGGTTTATCCCGGCGACGTCTCAATTTCGCAGGAGCTGTCGGGCGGAGCCGCCGTTTACCAGGGTGACTTTAAGTTGGTGCGCAATGTCCCCCCGTATGGCGACCGCAAGTGGCACTTGTATAACCTGCGAAGCGATCCGACGGAGTCGAAGGACCTGGCGGCCACGGACCCGCAGCGGGTTAAGTCAATGAGCGACGACTATGCGCAGTACGTCAAGAAAAATGGCGTCATCGAGGTTCCCGACGACTATGACATCACCGCTCAAGCCATGAAAAACGCAAAAGCGCATTAAGATGGCGTCGGTGGCCTCTGCCGTCCAACTCGCATCGCTGCGCCGCGCCGCCCGCTACAACGTGCTGGCGACGGCAGGCCTCGCGATGGTCGCGGTCTTCGTGGTCTGCGCCCTGTTCGCGCCCTGGCTGGCGCCGCAGAATCCGTCGCACATCGATCTGCCGCAACGCCTGATGGCGCCGTCCGCCTCGCACTGGTTCGGCACCGATGAACTGGGCCGCGACATTCTCTCGCGCATCATCTACGGCGCGCGCATCTCCATGCTGGTCGGCGGCTGCGTGGTAGCAACCTCGCTCACACTCGGTCTTATCTTCGGCTCCATCGCCGGCTATTACGGAGGCATCACCGACCGCGTGCTCAACGTAGTCGTGATGAATGCCTTCATGTCATTTCCCGGAATCCTGCTGGCCATCGCGTTCGTCGCGTTTCTCGGGCCGGGCATCTTCAATCTGATCTTCGCGTTATCGCTCGGCGGCTGGGTGGGCTACGCGCGCCTGGTTCGCGGACAGGTGCTGGTGGTGCGCGAGCGCGAATTCGTCGAAGCTGCGCGCGCTCTGGGTGCCAGCGATCTCCGCATCGTCGTGCGCCATATTTTGCCGAACATCATTCAGCCGGTCATCGTGCAGGCTGCCATCGGAATGGCAGGCGCGATTCTCGCCGAGGCCACCATGAGTTTCCTGGGACTCGGAGTTCCGCCTCCGACGGCGAGCTGGGGCTCGATGCTGAACGACGCGCGCTCGCATCTCTTCGATTCGCCGCATCTCGTACTGTTTCCCGCCGCCGCCGTCATGCTGGCAGTGCTGTCGTTCAACTTCATCGGCGATGGCCTGCGCGACTTCCTCGATCCACGGGCGAGGATTGAAGTGGGCATATAGCAGTTGGCACTTGGCACTTAGCATTTAGCATTTAGCACTTGGCATTTAGTACCCGGATTCAACAAACACCCTCGCGCGTTTGGGTTGGCTAATTGCTAACCGCTAATTGCTATGTGCCAAGTTCTGAGTGCTAGCATCAAATATCTATGCCAACAACCGAAAAGGCAATCCTCGGCGGCGGATGCTTCTGGTGCGTCGAGGCCGCCATCAAACAGCTTCAAGGCGTCGAATCCGTCCGCTCCGGATACATGGGCGGGCGCATCGCCAATCCTACGTATCAGCAGGTCTGCTCCGGCAAGAGCGGTCACGTCGAAGTAGCTGAGGTCACCTTCGATCCCGCGATCATCAGCTTCAGCGATCTGCTGCACGTGTTCTTTACCTTGCACGATCCCACGACGCTCAATCGCCAGGGCAATGATGTAGGCGAGCAATATCGCTCGGTCATTTTCTACCGTGATGAGGCCCAGAAGAAAACGGCGGAGGAGGTAATCGCCGAGCTGACTCGCGATAAAGTTTTCGCCGACCCGATCGTCACCGCCGTCGAGCCTGCTTCGACCTTCTACGTGGCCGAGGACTATCACCAGGATTATCTCGCCAACAATCCCACGCAGCCGTACTGCATGTTCGTGGTCGCGCCCAAAGTAAAGAAGATTCGCGAGAAATACGCGCAGCGCCTGAAAGCCTGAGCCTTTTCACCACGGAAGCACAGAGATCACGGAGAATTGTTGTTTAAGAACTTTTCTGCGAGGCGTCGACTATGCGTGGGCTATTGATTACAGAAGGAAAACGATCTATTTAAGAGATGTCCTCCGTGATCTCCGTGCTTCCGTGGTGAACAACTCTTTTCATCTAACCAGCTATAATAAGAAGTTTCGGCGCCATGTTTTGAACGAATCTGTGGGGACGGTGCCGGAGCCCAGGGCAATGTCGAACGAGAGCATCATCGTACGCGGAGCACGCGTCCATAACCTGAAGAACATCGACTTCGAAATTCCGCACAACCAGTTGACGGTGGTGACCGGGGTTTCGGGTTCGGGCAAGTCGTCGCTCGCCTTCGACACCGTTTATGCCGAAGGCCAGCGCCGCTACGTCGAGTCGCTCTCCGCGTATGCCCGCCAATTCCTGGAGCGCATCGAGAAGCCTGATGTCGATGTAATCGATGGCATCGCTCCAGCCGTCGCCATTCGCCAGAAGAACACCACGCGCAATCCGCGTTCCACCGTCGCCACCGCAACCGAGATTTACGACTACCTGCGCCTGCTCTATGCGCGCGTGGGCCGCACCTACTGCTTGAACTGCGGCCAGGAGGTAAAGAAAGACACGGTGGACGAGGTTACCGAGCGCATCCTTGCGCTCGGAGAAGGAACCAGGGTGCAGGTGTTCTTCCCGCTACAGCCTCCACCGAAGCCGTCAGAACCCGAGAAGCCGAAAGGCCGACGTACTGCCAAAAAGAAAGCTGTGAAATCGGCATTCGACGACTCTTACCTGAAAGAACGTCTGTTCGAGCTGCGCAAGCGCGGCTACAACCGTCTCTATCAGAACGGCCAGCTCTTCGAGTTTTCCACTCCCGAGTCGCTGCTCGATCTCAACTTTGCCGAGCCGGTGCTGGTGCTGATCGACCGCATCTCGGTCTCTCCGGATTCGCGTCTGCGCATTGTTGACTCAATCGAGCAAGGCTATCGCGAATCTGGCGAAGTGCTCTTCGAGACCGCTCCGCGTGAGGGCGAGCCCGCGCAGACATTGCGCTTCTCGCAACGCTTTGAATGCAAGCGCTGCGACATTCGTTACGAGGAGCCGGAGCCGCGGTTGTTCTCCTTCAACAATCCATTCGGCGCGTGTCCGCGTTGCCAGGGCTTCGGCAACACCATCGACTTCGACCTCAACCTGGTGATCCCGAACAAGACTCTGACTCTGGCCGAGGGCGCCATCGAGCCCTGGACCAAGCCCAAGTACAAGCCGCTGGCGACGGAGATGCGGCGTTATGCCCGCGCAGCGAATGTTCCGCTCGACGTTCCCTGGCAGGACCTTACGGCCGATCAACAGAGCTTTATCATTAACGGCGACGGAAAGTTTCCCGGCGTGCGCGGCTTCTTCGAGCACCTGGAGCGTAAGAAGTACAAGCTGCACGTGCGCGTCTTCCTCAGCCGTTATCGCGGCTATTCGGTGTGTTCGGAATGCAGCGGCCTGCGCCTGCGGCGTGAAGCACGACAGGTGAAAGTCGGCGGCAAAGACATTTGTCAGGTGACGGCGATGACTGTAGAAGAAGCGACGCGCTTCTTCTCTCAGGTAGAGTTGTCGCGCCAGGAAGGGGACATCGCAGGCAAGCTGCTGGAAGAGATCAACGACCGGCTGCGCTACTTGAACGATGTCGGCCTGGAATACCTAACGCTCGACCGGCTATCGTCGACGCTGTCGGGCGGCGAGGCGCAACGCATCCAGCTCGCAACCTCGCTCGGATCGCGGCTGGTCGGCACGCTCTACGTTCTCGATGAGCCGTCCATCGGATTGCACAGCCGCGACACGGAGCGGCTCATCAAGATCCTGCACGACCTGCGCGATCTGGGCAACACGATTCTGGTGGTGGAGCACGATGCCGAGATCATGCGCTCCGCCGATAGGATCATCGACCTGGGCCCAGGCGCGGGCGAGAATGGCGGCCGCCTGATCGCCAGCGGAACCTACGACGAGATCCGGCGCAATCCGGCGTCGCTCACCGGGCGTTATCTCAACGGCGAGTTGCGCATCCAGCCTCCAGCGGTGCGGCGAACGGGAACCGGCCGGAACATCAAGCTGACCGGCGCTCGCGCGCATAATCTGAAGCGGGTCAGCGTTACCATCCCGCTGGGCATGCTGGTTTGCATCACCGGAGTGTCGGGCTCGGGCAAATCGACGCTGGTGCACAACGTGCTCTACAACGCGTTGGCTGCCGAGAAGGGCCAGGTCACGGGAGGTCCAGGTGCTGAGGTCGAGCGGGTGGACGGTGGGGAGTGGATTGACGAAGTTGTACTGGTCGATCAGTCGCCCATCGGACGAACCCCGCGCTCCAATCCGGTGAGCTACATCAAAGCCTTTGACGGCATCCGCGAGTTGTTCGCCTCGCTGCCCGAGAGCGAAAAGCGGGGCTACACTGCGGGCCATTTCTCCTTCAACATTCCCGGTGGCCGATGCGAGGCATGCCAAGGCGATGGCACGGTGACGGTCGAAATGCAGTTTCTCGCGGACGTCGAATTGATCTGCGAGGAGTGCAAGGGCACGCGCTACAAGCCGGAGGTCCTCGAAGTTCGTTATCACGGCAAGAACATTCACGATGTCCTCGATCTCACCATCAAGGAAGCGCTGCACTTCTTTTCCGGCGTGCCGAAGATCGTGGAGAAGCTGCGCGTGCTGGAGGAGGTAGGGCTGGGATATTTGCGGCTGGGCCAGTCCGCGACAACGCTTTCGGGTGGCGAAGCCCAGCGCATGAAGCTAGGGGCGCACTTGCAACCCAGGCTGCGCGACATCGGCAAGCCCAGAAGCGAGCGCGACAAGCGCCAGCCGCGCATGCTCTATATCTTCGACGAGCCGACCACAGGCCTGCACTTTGACGACGTCAGCAAGCTGCTGGCTGCCTTTCGCCGTCTAATCGAGGCAGGTGGATCGATCGTGGTCATCGAGCATAATCTTGATGTAATCAAGACGGCCGATTGGGTGATTGACCTTGGCCCCGAGGGCGGTGCGCGGGGCGGGGAAGTGGTTGCGGTAGGACCGCCGGAGGCGATCGCAGCCGCGCCCAATTCCTACACAGGAAAATGGCTGGCTCGTGTTTTGCAGCGCGACGTCACGGCGTGATCGGCTAAGAGGCTTCCGCGCTGGGAAGAATGCCTTGCAGGCTCCTGGTAGAACTGGATTTCGTCTTTGCCGCTAGAGCAAACTCGCAAACATCCAGCGCCGTAGGCGCGGAACGGTCTAGCCCAGCGCGGAGCGAAGCGGAGTGCTGGGTACGGTAAGAAAACTATCCGAGTCCCTTGGGGACGGCAGAGTTCTCTTCGATGATGTTCGATAGGCTGGTCACATTGCTGCTAGCGACGATCGTGTTCTTAGCCGGCGCGACCTGCGCCCAGGAGAGCAAGCCGACCGTTCGCCATCATCTTGTGCAAGAGCCCGCGGAAGACACCAGCTCTCCCGAAGTCGCTCAGGCCGAAGCGGCGATGCAGCACAATGATTTCTCCACTGCCGAACCTTTGCTGCAAAAAGCGGTCGCCGCCAAGCCCAACGACTATCGCGCATGGTTCGACCTGGGATATGTGTACAACGCGACCGACCGCAGCAGCGAAGCAATTGATGCCTATCGCAAGGCAGTTGGGGCGAAGCCCGACGTGTTCGAGTCGAACCTGAACCTGGGCTTGCTGCTGGCGAAACAGGGCGACAATGCCGAAGCAGCGAAGTTTCTGAAAGCCGCGACGCAACTGAATCCAACCGAGCATTCTGAGGCAGGCTTGACGCGGGCGTGGCAGGCACTGGGACGAGTCGAACAAACTGCCGACCCTCAGCAAGCGCTGGCCGCTTACGCAGAGGCGGCCAAGCTCAGTCCCAAAGATCTGCAACCGCACCTTGCCGCCGCGGCTCTGCTGCGCACGCAAAACAATCTCGACGCGGCGGCCCGCGAGTATCAGGCTGCCGCAGAGCTCGACCCAACTTCGAACGACGCTCTTTCCGGGCTGATAGACGTTTACGGCGCTCAGAAAAAATACTCTGACGCCGAGGCTATCCTGCGCAAGTTGTTGGCGTCTGATCCTCAGAACAGCGCGGCGCGCATGCAACTGGCGCGGGTGCTGACGGCGGAAGGCAAGAGCGACGAAGCTGCCCAGCAGTTACAGGCAGGACTCGCGGCCAATCCCACCGATCCTCATGCAGCGCTGGGGCTGGGCACACTTTATGTTAATGCCGGCAAGGACGCCGAAGCCGAGCAGCAGTTTCGTTTAGCGGTGCAGAAGCTGCCCCAGGATCCCGAAGCGCATTTCGCACTCGGCTCGCTGCTGCTGCACGAAAAGAAATTTCCCGAGGCGCAACAGGAGCTCCTGATCGCTGTGCGATTGAAGCCTGATCTTGCCGATGCCTACAGCAACTTGGCCGTGGTAGCGTCGTCGAACAAAAACTACACACTGGCTCTTCAGGCTTTGGACATGCGAGCAAAATTTCTGCCGGAAACTCCAGCTACCTATTTCCTGCACGCCGCCACCTTTGACAACTTGAAGGCGATTCCGCAGGCGGTGGAATATTATCAGAAGTTTCTGGCGGTGGACGCCGGCAAGTTCCCCGATGAGGAATGGCAGGCGCGCCACCGATTGATCGCTATCGATCCCAAGAACGCCGACAAGTACCGGGTTAAGAAATAATATGCGCGCCTTTTGCCTGGCAGCGGTGGTCCTGATAATGCTTGGCGGCATCTCGCTTCGGGCCGCGGAGACGCTAGCCAGCCTCAAAGCCAAGGCCGACGCGGCACATGGCGGAGAGCAGGCCAAGCTCTGCCTTGAATATGCCCGGCTGCAACTGGAGGGCGCCAACAGCCTGTTTACAGACGGGCAGGTCGACAACGCGCAAGCGGAGATCAGGGAGGTGGTCGACTACTCGCGCAAAGGGGCAGAGGCGGCCTCATCCTCCGGCAAACAACTGAAGGAAACCGAAATCCGGCTGCGGAAGTTGGTGGAGCGAATGCACGACATTGGTCAATCGCTGGCTGTCGAGGACCGTCCGCCCGTACAGCAGGCGCAAGCGGACATTGAACAGATCCGCTCCGATCTGATGGTCAGAATGTGGGGGCCGGAAGCCCAACCGAAAGGCAGATCATGATCAGGCGTGGAATCCAGTGTGCGATGTTCCTGGCGCTGTTGCTGTGCTTTCTGCCTGGAAACAGCATCGCTCAGCGCCGCGATCCGCTCAACGAAAAAGAAGTCGACGAGATGCGCGAATCGGCCGACTGGCCAGACAAGCGGCTGGAGCTGATGGTGAAGTTCACGCGTCAGCGCATGGCGGCTATCGAGCAAATGCAAAACGGTGGCAAGAATGCGAAGGACCGGCCGATGCAAATCCACGATCTGCTGGAGGACTTTACTGCGCTGCTGGATGAGATCGAGGACAATGTGGAGATGTATGGGTCGCATAAGGCCGACATGCGCAAAGGGCTGACGCTGCTGATTGAGGCGAACAGCGAGTGGCAACTGAAGCTGCGGCGGTTGAAGGAGCAATCGCCGCCGGAAGAACTGGAGCAGTTTTCCTTCGTGCTGAGCAATGCCATCGATGCCGTGGGTGACACCGCCGACGACACCCGTAAAGAACTTCAGGAGCAGAACGAACTGGCCAAGCAGAAGAAGCTGACCAAGATCTACTCAGAGCGTCCCGACTGACGGCAGCAAAACAGAAAGGCCGCCAAACTTCCCCCTGTGGCGGCCTTTTCAGTTTGTTGTACTGCAAAACTACTTCAGCGACAGTAGCAGAACGCTTCGACAGAATTCAATAGCACTAAAACCTTAGTACCTGCATGGTCAACGGTCGTGGCGTGGCCGCCAGACAACTCATGGTAGGTTAGTAACAAGTTGCGCGAAGACCTTCAACACATCTTTCAGCGGGCCTATCGCGAGCTGCGCCCGCGAGCTCCCATGCCCGAGATTCGGGTGGAGTTCTATGCCTTTGCGAATGTCAACAACACGATTCGTTTACGCGAGGATGTGATCCACGTTCGCATTTCCGATCTATTGGAAGGCTCGCCCGAAACCGTCATCGAGGCCATTGCACATATCCTGCTGGCCAAGATCTATCGCCGGCCAATCCAGCCGCTGCACTCCACTCGCTACCGCCGTTACGTCTCCAGTCACGATATGAGCGCCAAAGCGCACTTGCTGCGGCAGGTTCGCGGGCGAAAACGAATCGCCTCCGCTCGGGGACAGGTATACGACCTCGAGCAGGTGTTCGAGGAGTTGAACCAGCAGTTCTTTTACGGTCTACTGGCGCGTCCGCAGATGACGTGGAGCCGCTCTCACGCGCGGAACAGCCTGGGTCACTACGATCCGGCGCACAATGCCATCGTGGTCAGCCGTGTTTTCGATCACGCGCGCGTGCCTCGCTACGCCGTCGAGTACATCGTCTACCACGAAATGCTGCACCTCAAGCATCCCGTCAAGCTGCGCGGCAGCCGACGCTGTGTCCATGGGCCGGAATTTCAGGCGGAAGAAAAGCTGTTTCCCCGGCTGGAGGAAGCCAAGCAATTTCTGAAGAGTCTGTAGATTACTCCCGTAGGCGGTAGAAGACTCCTTCTCGGCAACGGCGTACGAAGCTCGAAAGGACGAGGGCCGCGGCGCGGAAGATGATAGCCCAGCGCTTCAGAGGCTGTCACGAAACGCGGTTCGCAGTTGCATCGGTGGAACAAGCTGCAACCAAAAGAGCGCCGTAGGCGCGAAACAGCCTAGCCCAGCAGGCAGCCGCAGGCGGAGTGCTGGGTCACGCCGGAACATCGGCCGGAGTCCCGTAGGGACGGCAGGATTCTCAGACGCGCTCCAGACAGAGTTTTGAGGGCGGACTGAAAATCACGGCTAGCGCGACGTGTCGATTTCCTGCGCGATCTCAGCGACCTCAACCGATTCGGCAATCGGCTCCTCCAACATGAACTCCAACACCTCCTGCGGAGCCGACGATGTCCACACGGGCGCGAAAGAAAGTCGATGTAACGGCGTCGGTCCCTTCTCGCGCAGCGTCTTCAGATGTCTTGGCGTGCTGTAGCCCTTGTTGGAGGCGAGACCATACTCCGGGAACACCGGATCCCACGCGCTGATCATCGCGTCCCGTTCCACCTTGGCAATGATGGAAGCGGCGGCGATCGAGGCGGACAGCGCGTCGCCGTGAATGATCGGCGTCTGTTGGCAATTACAGGTGAGACGCAGCGCGTCGATCAGCAGATGGTCGGGCCGTACCGTCAGCATCGCCACCGCTTCTTCCATGGCGCGTTTTGAAGCCCAGTAAATGTTGATCTGGTCGATGGTGGCAACGTCAACGGCGGCAATTGCCCAAGCCAGGGCGTGCTCGCGAATGCGCGGCGCGAGTCTTTCGCGAGTTTCGCGGTCCAATAGTTTGGAATCGCGCAGTCCACGAATGCGATAGCCGGGATCCAGAATCACCGCCGCGGCGACCACCGGTCCAAACAGCGAGCCGCGCCCAACTTCATCCACGCCGGCAACCAGCTTGGCGCCACACCTCCAAGCCAACTTTTCGTACTTCAAGGTGCACTTCAGCCGCTTCAACAGGCGAAGCTTGAGCGTAGCTTTGGAGACCGTTTTCGCGTTGCCGTTGCTGCTCGTTTTTTTCGTTGCGGGCGTCACGACGTGGAGGAGGCACCTAGGAACAAGAGTGATTCTAGAGCAGATTCGATAGGACGCGCGAGCGAGCGGATCGAAATTCCGAAACGACTAGCCATGTCCATTCCGTACACAAGGGCCCAGTCGCTCTTCGGCATCGCTTCGACCAGGCACGGAATCCAATGAAACAGCTAGAATAGAGACAACGATGCACCGGGTGTATTTCGACAACAATGCGACCACTCCACTTCTGCCTGAAGTGTTTGAGGCAATGCGTCCCTACTTCTTCGAGAAGTTCGGGAATGCTTCCTCCATCCACCAACAGGGCCAGCAGGCGCGTTCTGCTGTGGAGCGTGCTCGTGAGCAAGTTGCCGAGTTGCTGAACTGTCGTCCCGCGGAGGTCGTCTTCACCAGCGGCGGCACCGAGGGCGACAATCTTGCGCTCTTCGGACTGGCGAAGCCGGGTGACCATATCATCGCCTCGGCGATCGAGCACCACGCCGTGCTGAACTCTTGTCATCGCCTGGAAGAGATGGGATGCAGCGTAACCTACTTACCCGTGGATGGCCGCG
>Ga0181532_10003663_pt1 | contig 13727 bp, 11 predicted proteins | sample PEATcosm2014_Bin_33_FD_119768 | JGI IMG/M metagenome (GOLD analysis project Ga0181532, IMG submission 119768) | Peatland microbial communities from MTU Mesocosm Facility, Houghton, MI, USA - PEATcosm2014_Bin11_30_metaG | ecosystem: Environmental > Terrestrial > Soil > Wetlands > Peat | place...
ACGGTTGCTATAGTCGAAGTGTTCCATGGATGCACAGCCAGCTCCATCGGATCCGGCCGCTGGGTTGTCCAAACCCGCTGGAAGCGGGACAATCATACCTGTCGATTCAAGCCAGCAGTCCGTGGTTCTAAGGCTCTCGGCGTGTTTTCAAAACGCGCGGAGTGTGCGTACGCAAACCAAATGTCCTTCGAAGAAACCCACAACGTTCCGACTACCCAAACGCAAGAAACCGCCGCTGCCGAGCAGCCCGAAATTCAGCAAGCTGAACAGCCAACTCCGCAACCCACTGTCCAGCCCCAACCCGAGCAAGTTGCCGATTCCGCTCCTCATCCAGTCGAGACGACTACACCCCCCGCGCCGCGCTCCGAAAAAGAGCCCGGCATGGAAGATTTCGCCACCGCTCTAGAGACATTTGAGCAGGAACAAGCCCAGACCGAAGCCGCCCTAAACGAAGAGCAAGTCGTTACCGGCACGGTGCTGAAGCTCACGCCGCAGTATGTGGTGGTGGACATCGGCTACAAGTCCGAGGGCGTGATTCCTGTGGCTGAATTGCAGGACCACGAAGGCAACGTGACCGTGCAACGCGGCGACGAAGTGGCCGTGATGCGTGAGCCCGGCCATACCGAGGAAGGCTACATCCACCTGTCGCACCAGAAGGCGCAGCGTTTGCGTTCCTGGGACGAGATCGAGAAGGCCTTCAACGAGAAGACCCCGGTCAAAGCGCGGGTCATTGATCGCATCAAGGGAGGCGTGACCGTCGACATTATGGGCGCGCGCGCGTTTCTTCCCGGTTCGCAGGTCGATTTGCGCCCGGTGCGCAACCTCGAGGCCCTGAAAGGCCAGGAGATCGAGGTCCGCATCATCAAGCTGAACAAGAAGCGCGGCAATATTGTGGCTTCGCGCAAGCAACTGCTGGAAGAGGAACAGTCCGAGAAGCGGACGAAGACGCTGGAGCATCTGGAGGAAGAGGCCATCCTAACCGGCTCAGTGAAGAATCTGACCGACTACGGCGCGTTTGTCGACCTGGGCGGCATCGATGGTCTGCTGCATATCACCGACATGTCCTGGGGACGCCTGACGCATCCTCGTGACCTGGTGCAGGTGGGCGATCAAATCCAGGTGAAAGTACTGAAGTTCGATAAGGACAAGCAACGCGTTTCGCTGGGATTCAAGCAGCTGACTCCCGATCCGTGGCTGGATGCGTCCGAGCGTTATCCTATCGGCGCACACGTTCGCGGGCGGGTTATCAGCGTGACCGACTACGGCGCGTTTATCGAGCTGGAGCAGGGCATTGAAGGCCTGGTGCACGTCAGCGAGATGACATGGTCGAAGCGGATGAAGCATCCGTCGAAGCTGGTCAACGTGGGCGATCAGGTCGAGGCGGTTGTGCTCAACGTGAACCCGACCGAGCGCCGCATCAGCCTGGGCCTGAAGCAACTGGAGAGCAATCCCTGGGAAACTTTGCATGAGAAGTTTCCGGTTGGGACTGTCGTTGAAGGCAAGGTCCGCAACCTGACCGAGTTCGGCGCGTTCATCGAGATCGAAGATGGTATCGACGGTCTGGTCCACGTGAGCAACTTGAGCTGGACCAAGCGCGTGAAACATCCGTCGGAGGTGTTGAAGAAGGGCGACAAGGTGAAAGCCATTGTGCTGGCGATTGAGCCGGAACAGCGGCGGCTGTCGTTGGGAGTGAAGCAGCTGCAACCCGATTCGTGGGACACCTTCTTCGAGCAGCACCACGTGGGCGACGTCATTCACGGCAAGGTACTGCGCCTGGCCAGCTTCGGCGCGTTCGTCGAGATCGCCGACGGTGTCGAAGGCCTGTGTCACAATTCGGAAGCGGTCGACCCTCACGGCGCGCCTATCAAGCTGGAGTCCGGCAACGAGCACGAGTTCAAGATCATCAAGATGAACCAGGCCGAGAAGAAAGTCGGGCTCAGCATCCGAGCGGTGGGCGAAGAAGCTACGCGCTCGGATGTGGAGGCTTACAAGGCTCCGGCTGCGAGTTCGTCGTCGGGAGCAGGTTCTACGATTGGCGAGTTCATGTCGTGGAAGCGAGCCAGCAACGAAAACAACTGATTGAAGTTCATTGCAGATGAAGGAAGGCCGCCAGAGATGGCGGCCTTTGTGTTTGCTCCCAAGAAATCACTTGTTGGTATCGATCTGGAGATTGAGATTCGGTTTCTCTCGGTCGTCGAACTGACTCAGCGTCTTCGATTTGCTCTGCTTCCCGTCTTTCTGGGCGTAGATGTCGTAATCCACATTCGGCGACAGCTCGGGGAAACGATACGTCCCATCGGTCTGCGCGATATACGTCTTTACCGCCAGCGTCTTCGTATTCTTCAGATAGACTACCGCGTTGGGGATGGGTTTATCGCTCTTGTCCAGAACGGTTCCAGTGAGCGTTCGGGTTGTGTTGCGCGCGGTCTTGCGGGTGCTGTCCGATGATGGCGCGCTGCCCATGGGGATCTGCAATTGCGCACTGCAACTCAACGCAACCAGCAGGACGGCCAATGTGCCCAATGCCCTGTACATATCATTTCCCCTTAATGCTCTCACCGGGAAGGCGCCGCGTTGGTCAGATGTAAGCCGACGTCGGTGCGCTCATTGTTGGTGATGTGGGCCGTGGTCTCAGGCTTGGGCTGGCCTTTAGGCGTCTTTATGTCAGCCACGATTATGTAGTCCTCAGCTCCCACCGGAACGCGCTGTGCGAACTCGCCATGGCTGTCGGATACCAGCTCCCATTTCGCCTTCTTGTCCGAGGCTTTTCGGATCTTGATGGGGACACCTGCCAACGGACGATCGTCCGGGCCCCAAACCGTACCGTAAATCAAGGCATAGTCACTTTTCGAAGCGTGAGAAGAAGATTGGGGAGAGAAAGGATTGCGCGCGCTGGCCAGCGAGGCATTCAAGATCAGGAATAGGAAAATTGCGAAAGCACAGCAAGTCCGGCCTGCCCAGCCGCGCAGCCAGCTAAAATTCATCCTCTTCCTCTTCTTTCGCGTCCTCGTCGTCCTCCTCGTCCTCGTCTGCGACGAGCGACAATTCCAAGGGCTCAATCCCAACGACTTCGAAGTCGCTGCCGCATTCAGGGCAGGATACGACTTCGCCTTCGTCGACTTCATCTTCTTCAATGTCCAGATCGCTCTCGCATTCAGGACAAATCACCATAATGGCCTCCGGCATTTATCGTTCCATCCAACACGGCCGGAACGACGGCGCGCCGCCCGTGCATTTATATTTAGATTCTCCGGGCGACATCGTCAAGTGATGGACGCCGCCCAGTGGCAAGGGTTTCAAAAGTCTTATGCCCATATCGAAAATTATCCGGACCGGGATTCTGGCGGTGATGGCCGCGACGCTAACCGCGGTTGCGTCAGCTCCCCAGCAAAGTGGCAGGCCAACGGCTGCCGAGCCCGATCCGCAAATCGTCGCGGCCCTGCGCGAAATCTCGCCGGCCCGAATTCAGCAAACCATCGAGAAACTGGCCGGCTTCTATACGCGGCAGACGCTCTCGTCGGACGTGCCCCCCATCGGCGATAAAGGCATCAACGCCGCGGCGGTGTGGATCCAGGGCGAGCTGCAACGGATCTCCAGCCAGTGCGGCGACTGCCTGGAGGTGAGGATCGACCAGTTTCTCCAACCGCCCGGGACGAGAATTCCGCAACCCACCACGATCACGAATGTTTACGCTATCCTGCGCGGCACCGATCCGGCAAATGTCGGCCGCATCTATGTTGTGACCGGGCATTACGATTCTCGCAATAGCGATCCGACCGACGCCGCCGGAGAAGCGCCGGGCGCCAACGACGATGCCAGTGGAACGGCCGTCAGCCTGGAATGCGCGCGGGTCCTCAGCAAGCATCGTTTTCCCGCCACCATCATCTTCCTGACTGTGGCTGGTGAAGAGGAGGGCCTCTACGGCAGCGCTCATTTTGCCAAGATGGCGAAGGCGGTCGGGTGGGACATTGAAGCGGTGCTGAACAACGACATCGTGGGCGGCGATCGCACGCCCGGAGACACGCTACAGGATCCACATGTGGTGCGGGTCTTCTCCGAAGGAATTTCTTCGACGGCGAGCGAGGAAGAGTTGCGCAAGACCCGCTCGCTGGGCGGAGAGAGCGATGGTCCCTCGCGGCAGCTTGCGCGCTACGTCGCGGAAATCGGTAAGACATATCTTGCGGCGGAGGATTTTCGGGCGATGCTGGTTTTCCGTCACGACCGTTATCTGCGCGGCGGCGATCACATTTCGTTTAACGAGCAGGGCTATGCGGCGGTGCGCTTCACGGAATTTCGCGAGAACTACAATCATCAGCACCAGAACGTCCGGACGGAGAACGGGATTGAATACGGCGACCTGCCGAAATTCGTAGACTACGATTACACGGCGAAGGTGGCGCGGCTGAACGCAGCCACGCTGGCTGAGCTGGCGTCGGCACCGGCGCCTCCGGCGGATGTTCGCCTGTTGACGAAAGAGCTGCAAAACGATTCCACTCTAGAGTGGAAGGCTTCGCCCGGCGGATCGGCTGCGGGCTATGAAGTGTTGTGGCGCGATACGACCGCGGCGGACTGGGAGCATGTGAAGAGCGTGGGAAATGTTACGCGCGTCACGGTGCCGGTGTCGAAGGACAATGTGATTTTTGCGGTACGCGCAGTGGATGCGAAGGGGCATCGGAGTCTGCCGATAGTGCCGCTGCCAGAACGCTGAAGCCGGCGAAGTAAGAATGGAGTAGGTTATGCGACGCACTTCCAGCATGGGACTGAGTTTTCCGCCGTTCACGCGGGCTGTGAAGCAATTGCTCATCGCCAATGGCGTGGTGTTTCTGGGAGTGGCGTTGCTCGGGGTTTTCGTCCCGGGCGGCGAGCGCTGGGTCCAGCTTCACTTCGGGTTAGTGCCGGCGCTGGTGGTTTTTCGCGGCTATATATGGCAGTTGCTGACCTACGCATTTCTTCATGCCGGCCTGTGGCACATTCTGTTCAACATGCTGGCGCTCTGGATGTTCGGCGCGCAACTGGAACAGGACTGGGGCTACAACCTTTTTCTCCAGTTCTATTTCTTCTGCGCCATCGGTGCCGCGCTGACGACCGTCGTTGTGTCGTTCACTGGACTGTTGGGAAGCAGTCCCTTGATTCCCACTGTAGGCGCTTCCGGCGCCATCTTCGGACTGCTGCTCGCGTTCGGCATCCTGCACGCCGAAGCGGAGATCATGCTGTTTCCCATTCCCTTCATGATCAAGGCCAAATACTTCATCATGGGCCTGATCTTCATCGAGGTTTTCCTGACGCTCTCGTCCGCGCATCAGGCCGGAGCATCGGTGGCTTACATGGCGCACCTGGGAGGGCTGCTGTTCGGATACATCTGGCTGAAGTTCGTTCCGCGGCGCGGCTTTGGCTATGCAGCTTCGGAGCGCGCCTTCGGACTCCGCAACTCCTACTACCGCTGGAAGCGCAAGCGCGCTGCGCGCAAGTTTGAAGTCTACATGCGGAAACACGACGACCGTGGCGACTACAAGCACGAAGACTATTTCGACGATGCAGGCAACTTCCGCGATCCCAGCGAGCGCGAGCCACCCAAGAAGAACGGCGATTCACGCGGACCATGGGTGAATTGAAGCAGTAGCCAATATCCAGTAGTCAGTTGTCAGTGGGGGACATGGGACTCCCTAATTGCGTAGTTTGTCGCGCGTAAAGATTTAATCGGCGGCAAAGGGACAGTTGTAATCTAAGGCTTTGGGAGGGATCTATTCCTTCTTCATTATCGAGCAAGTCTTAACCTGTTCAAAACTGGTGCTGATGTTCTCGCACTGTGTCCCATCCAGGACTAAACCAAATTTGTTTAACTGAGCTCTGTCTGTCTCATCCACCGGATATTCGGTGAGGCTTCTGATGGGACCGGTATGTTGGGAGATCAACCTCATCGCTTCCTGGCCCAGGCCTGTGTTGAGTTGCAGAGGCATGTTGCCGTTGATTCGAATTACCCGGTCGGAGTCTGGCAGAAAAGGAACTATATATCCCAGCGGGCCATGTTGCAGGATGACAAAAAGCGTATTAGGAGCTGAGGCAGATGGGGACAGCTGCACTCCAAACCAGTCCTTCTTGCGATAAGGTATTCGTTCTCTAGGAAACGGCTTGCTCCAGGCGATCGAAAACAAAGCCAGCAACACAAAGACAATGACCTTGCGGCTGCTATTTGATATGAGTCGATCAAGCGTAAGAAGCAGTATCAGCCCGCTGATCAGGTCCAACGGAAGCAGATAACGGTAAATGGCGAAGGTCCTGATCCATAGCACATAGGAGAACACACTAAAAAGAAGAAGCAGCCAAAAGTAGTTGGTGGAAATCAACGACTGCTCGGTAGCAGCCTTCTCTGGATTATCTCGCTTGCGGAGCGCTCTCCAAAGCATTGCCAGAAGGCACAGAGGCACCATGACGCTCAGCAATGCGAAGCGTGCGTCTCGGAGCGGGGAATGACTCATGGGGTGTAATCCGATTAACCACTGGAAAGGATAGGAAAGACCGGTTAGGACTGTCCGAGGCACCCCTCCGTTATCGCGGAAATTGTCTGTAACAACCCAAGGTGAACGGAAAGCCGTGTTGTAATAAGGAAGAATTGGGTTGGAATAGTTCTTCCATAGAAACCAGCTCCGGTAGCCGCCGGTTAGCAAAAAACCGGCAATGCCTCCTGCCGAATAAGTGGCGAATCGGCGCGCGCCGAATCCGATCCTGAACCAGAGTACAACTAGAGTCAAAGCCAGACCGAGTACGAAAGTCATTGCCGTCAGCTTTAAGCCGACGGCAGATCCCAGGAGCACTCCGGAGGCTGCATAGGCCGCGTATTGTTCCTTGGCGGTTGTCTCACGACGAAGGCCCCAGCATATTGCAAGCAGGCCGCCGAGTACGGGAATGCTGATGGAAATGTCGGAAGACGTTGTTCCCAGGTTTGCCAAAAACTCCGGGCCGCTCAGGCCAACGGCGGTGCAAAGAAGACTGAGGAAGATTGCCATTGCGCGTGTCCTCGCCGAGATGACGCAGCGCGCTAACGCATAGAGCAAAATGCAATCGAACCCGGCAAGGACGCCGAATAGGGCTCCGGCGAATAAAGGCGGCATGTGGTTGGTCGGCCAATAATCCGGTAGGAACACTAATGGATTGAGCCAGCTTTGCAACTGCGCCGGTGCAATGTGGTAGGTGACACGGTGGTTGAGCCAAGCATAGACCGAGTAGTAATGGTAATTGCGCAAATCCCAGTTGACATCCTGTCCGAGGATCAGAGCGCGGCAGGTAGTAAAGGAAATACTGAGCAACGCGACAGCCAAAACTTCCCTTCGCCCAATGTCCTGATGCCTTGGTACTTCTTCTGGCAGGCCTACCTGAGCCGAAGGCTGTCTGCAAACATTCGGCATACTACGTTGCCCCTCCCACGCCGAGGCTCGCCGCGCACAACTGCTCCAGCACTCGCCGCATTCCCGGGTGCGACCAGTTGACTTGTTGTTGTAAGCGGAATTTCCTTTTTGTTCTCGGAAACGGCACCATAGTACACCCGTCTCGCCTGTTCTCGACACTGTTTGCCTCAGGGGTTAAAACCGGGGCACCAGCTTCTAGGTTCATGCACCGCTAAAGCGGTGCTCCACCCTCGCCGTATAAAACCATCGAACGGCGCTCCTAATCTTGGCAATGCTAGGACAGAAAGCATACCGATTCGGGAACTTTCCAGATGAAAGTCATTTCACGCGCCGCGAGCAGGTCACATGGGCCTACAATGGTGCTGTTGTCGCAGTCAAAACGGAAATCGTGGCTTGAATGTTCTTGCGGTGACCGGAGTGGGACATCTCGAGACGGGCGACGCTCCGTCGCACTTCAGTGGGCGCAAGAGTCGATAAAGACGATATAGCAGCCAGTAGTTCCCGCTTTTTTTTGATTGTTCAAATAACAGTTCAAATAATATAGGAGCCAAGAATGAGCAGGGCAAAATGGACTTTCTGCATACTATTGTTTCTCCTGATGTCGCTAGGAATGCTGTATGCCCGGAAGCCGGCAGGATTGAATCGTCCAGCCAATGTGCCGGCTGACTATGTGATTACGCCGTTCGGCTACTTTCATCCATCGTGTGTCCGGACGGCCAAGGACGGAGAGACCGTGCTGGCCGATGGCCGCATCCGATTTGCGGACGGAACGGAGGAAACCATCGCTCCGTTTTGTAGTTTTCCGCGCTATACGGCCAAGGGAGAGCTAGTAGTCGAAGGTTCCGCAAATCCCGGACCTCTCGAGATAAGCTGGAGCTGGATTGAATCCGGCCAGGTTGTCACCAGCACTACCTATGACGCAGTTATGGCCGCCTGGACCGTCCCGCAGACGCCTACTTCGAACGATGGCCAGACTTTGTTTTTCTTTCCCGCTCTCACTCATAACCACCTTACTCCACCCAATGAGGAGCCAATTATCCAGCCTGTGTTGGGGTGGAATGATGGACAGTCTGGAGCGGGGCCATGGAATATTGCAAGCTGGAACTGATGCCCTGCCGGCATGACATGGAACAGCAACCCGGTGACCGTTAGTCCCGGCGACCAAATCCAAGGCACGGTCATGAGCGCCTGCGGGGGCGCAATCGTTCAGGCCTGCTCGAAATGGACTATTACGACCGGCCGAGATGTGCACGGCGTGCGCGATCATGTGCGAGGGCATGATCGACAATCCGATGATGATGCGCTGCGCCGAGATGTGCCGGCGCTGCGCGGGGTCGTGCTCCATGATGGCCAAGACAATGAAGGCTGCCTAAACCTGAATCCGTTGCCGATTTATGGCGAGGTTCGGGGGCAGGGCCTTCTGCCCCCTGACTCGTCCGCTAAGTCCGGCCCTGAAGCTAGGTACCGGCTTTTCGCGAAGTGAAAACCTCCACCAATGCCCCGGCTTCGGCCTCTCGGCCCCTTTGCTGCCCCACCCGAACGGGATAGTCCCGGTGCTTGCGGGCCGATTTGATCACGCCCCCTGGCGCGACCTCCAGTATTCGCTCGACCGTGCTGGCGCAAATCGGGCAGACCTCTTCGATCACCGGCTGGATCGTGGCCCGCATGCACATGCCGCAGTAGATGTCGTTCCCCGAGCGCCAGCAGGCACGAACGAAGGCCTTCTGCGCATCACGAACGTAGATGTGGGTCAGCGTTTTTTCCGGCGCAGGCACGCGATTGACGGACATTTTTAAGCTCCTATAAGAAAAAGGCCCACGAACTTTGTCGTGGGCTCGGAAGAACTTCCTGGAGTACCGGTTACTTATGTCTCGGCTCCCCCGCCCACGAAGCGCATTCGGGTACACATACACATGAGCAGACAACAGCTTTGCCTGATGAATCATGGTCGGGTTGTTGATGATGGTCATGGCTACCCTCAACGGGTCACAAACCTGGAGCACGGGATGGGTATTTGAACCCATGAATAACGGCTTTGCAGGCCGCCGCGTTCGCCACTTCGCCACCCGTGCTCGTGCTGGACATTCCGCCCTCATTTTCCGATCTGCCATAAAGCACAAAACCCACCGCCATCTGGCAGTGGGTTCGACGTGATCGGAAACTTATATGAGTCGATTTACCCAATGCCAGATGAACCGTGCACGCAGCAACAACACATGCTGGCGCAACAGGTATGCATAGGCATCGGGAAACTCATGGCGTCATGAATAGCCGAAGCGCCGGCGAAAAGCAACGGGAAATTGCGTGTCAATGCTCACTCGCCGTTGTGACATGAGTCACATTGAGACCCGGTTCCGCTTTGCAGTGAAGGCCGACCAATGGGAAAAACAAGAATTCATCTCGGCAATCTTCTAAACAGCGACACCGAATCCCAAGGTCGGTGTACCCATGCCGCTTGAGCGTTCAAGGCCAGCATTGGCGCAGTGCAAAGCCACGACGGATATGTCGTCCCAGGCGGGACTCTGGTTTAGATACACACGCTACCCAGCGTTGAAACGCTGGGCTGAGATATGCTGTCCCCTGCGGGGACGGTCAACATGCACGTCGTACGCTGTCACTAAATCCATGGCCTTCTGCCATGCCACAAGATCACGATAGGATTGACCCATCCCCACCTCATTGGAAAGTCCTCAAGTTCGATGCCGACTGACTATCGGCAACTGAGTACTGGCAACCAGACGCTGAACACAAGCCACTACGTCTCGAAAACCTTCTCCAGACTCTCGTACACGACTGTGATGGTGCATAACTCGGGGAGCTTCAGCCAATAGCGATGTACCTCGGGATCGGATTGGGCTTCGGAGCGCATCTCGGCCGAGGTCCAATAGCGGAGGTGCAGAAAACGATCGGGGCGGGAGGTGTCGCGATGCAGCACATCGCGACAATACCCTTTGGCGCGCATCAGGGCATAGAGTTCGCGCAGCGTGCTCAGTAATTCGTCCTCCTTGCCTGGGAGCGCTTCAATTAAAGCCATGGATACGATTTCTTCAGCCATGTTTCTTTATCTCCTCTTGCCTGGAGCGAGTTACCTGACCGAAACTCTGATAGGGCGCCTGGCCCCTGCTAAGAAACCCATAAAAGCAGGGGCTGAAGCCCAAGTTGTTCTTGACCCGGTGCGGCACGACTGAAGTCGTGCCCTGATACGAACCTAAAGTCCTCTGACGCGGGCCCAGGTCGCTTTGAGGCATGCCGCTCCCATTGCAACCTCTTCCGCAATGCTATCGTCCTTCGCCGGCCGTGATGAGCCGCAGGAAATTCGTAGTTCCAGCGGTTTGCGTCGTACCTGCAATCAGACCGAACACGTCGCCTGCCGACAGCACTGCCATGCGCATCAGCTCTCTCGCCGCGAACTCGGCCATGAGTTCCACCGACAGATTCGCACGGCATCGCACGGGTTTAACTCCCCACAGCAAATTCATACGGTTGCACACCGCCTCGGACTGCGTAAAGGCATAAATGCCGGCGTCTGGCCGGTACTTGGAAAGCATGCGGGCGGTGGTGGCCGTCTCGGTGAAGACCGCGATGGCGCGCAGATCGAGATGTTCCGCGGCATGGGCCATCGACTCGCAGATGGTTTCTGCAATCGACAGGTGCTTCCGCTGGCGATGCTCGGGCAGCAGCAGTTGAGATGGATCGCTTTCCGCCTCGGTAACAATGCGGGCCATCATCTCGACGGCTTCGCGAGGATACTTGCCGACCGCGGTCTCGCCCGAAAGCATGACTGCATCGGTACCGTCGAAGACGGCGTTGGCAACATCGCTGGCCTCGGCACGCGTGGGGCGCGGACTTTCGGTCATCGATTCGAGCATCTGAGTCGCAGTGATGACCGGCCGCCGAAAGTCGAGTGCGCGGCGAATGACAAGCTTCTGGATCAGCGGCACCTTCTCCGGCGCGACCTCGACGCCGAGGTCGCCGCGGGCCACCATCACACCGTTGGCGGCCTCCAGGATGGAATCGAGATTCTCGATTGCCTGCGGTTTCTCCAGCTTGGCCACCAGAGGAACGTTGAAGCCGCGCGAGGCGATGGCACGCTGGGCGCGCAGAACATCTTCAGCGGTGCGGACAAAAGAAATCGCAACTGCATCGACCGCGTGCTGCAAGCCGAACTCAAGATCGACCTCGTCCTTCGGCGTCAGGGAAAGGATACTGACGTTCGTTCCGGGCAGGTTGATTCCCTGATGTTCGCCCAACATGCCGCCGTTAAGTACTTCGCAAATAACGTCTCCGCCCCGGACTTCATGCACCACCAACTCAATGCGTCCATCCGACAGCAGAATGTGCTCGCCTGGTCTCACGTCGTTGGCGAGGTCGTGATAGGTCGTGGCAATGACGTCGGCGGTGCCCATCACGTCGCGCGAGGTGATGATGACGGTCTGTCCCTTCTGCAGCGCTATTGGAATGCGATCCATCAGGCGCCCGGTGCGGATCTTCGGACCCTGCAGATCCTGAAGAATGCAAATTGTTCGTCCGAGTTCGATGGCAACCTTGCGCAGCCGTTGAATCACTGCGGCGTGGTCCTCATGCGCGCCATGCGAAAAGTTCAGTCGGGCAACGTCCATCCCGCTCTGCATTAACTGCCGGATCATCGCCTCCGAGCTGCAGGCCGGCCCAATCGTGCACACAATCTTGGCCCGGCGCTGCGCTGGGGGGGTGCCGCCGAACGGATTGCGCGAAGGATTGTCCTGCACGGGCTTGGTCATGGTTTTGCCGATCAGCTTGCCGAGGCGCGCTTCTGCGAAGAAGCAAGCTCCGAGTGGGCTCCAAACAGGAAACGCGGATAACGCACCGCGTTGAATTCAGCTCCGATGAGGATCGCCATCGAGACCAGATAAAGCCAGGACATCAACGCGATGGCCGTTGCGACCGAGCCATAAATAACGTCGTAGTTGGCGAAACGGCGCAGATAAACTCCGAAGATGACCGTGGAGACAAACCACAGTACCGTCGCCAGCACCGAGCCTGGCAGGACGCGATGCCAGGGCTGCGTGCGGGGAACACCGTGGTGGTAGATGAGTCCGATGACCGCAATGCTAGTGAGAGTTGCGATGATCCAGCGCACGGCAGTCCACAGGCCGAGAATGTAGGGCCCGAGTTCGTGGCCCACACGGTAGACGATCCATTGTTCAATCTGATTGCCGAACACCAAAAGGAAGGACGCGAAAACCAGCGGTACTCCGGCCAGGATGACCAGCAGAAAAGCGATCAGCCGTTCTTTCACCAGACCCCAGATCTTCGGCATCTGGTAGGCATTGCGGAAGCCTTCCATCCAGGAAATCATTACGCCGGACCCGGTCCACAAGGTGATGGCAATGACCGTCAGAAGGAACTTGAACCGTATCGGCTTGCTCCCGGTGAAATACTGCAGCACCGCGGAGTGCGTGCCTTCGGGCAGAATGCGGCCGAGCGCATGACTCACTTCGCGAAAAAGCTTTTCCGTGGTGTGGGAAGCGGAGAGGATCGAAGCCAACACCAGGACTGCGGGAAACAAGGTGAGGATCGCGGAGAAAGCCGCCCCCGTGGCGACGGCGAAAGCGTCGTGCTGAAAGGCGCGCCAAAGGGCCATCCGGAAATGCAGAAAGAATCGAGACATTGGGAGGCAAGAGAAGTGTACACAGCCGCGCGAAAAGTTGTCAGCTACCTGGGCCTGCGTGGAGCGTCGGAGTTTGCCCCGCAATGGTCGAGCCCGGAGGGTGGAACAAAGTTAGCCCAGGACGTAAGTCCTAGGTACGTGAGTTATAGAATCCCGAGCCCGGCAGGAGCGCACGCCTTCGTAGACGCTGGCGGGTCGGGTCGAGGACTGGCGCGGTATTCCGAAGGTCGAGCCTAGCCGTTTCTCCCCGTTTCCTCTGGGAGTGCCTCAGTAGCCAAACCGTGAATCCGTTTCCAGCCCCCGCCACATCGCACCCAGCGTGCAGATTTCCCGCACTGGGCGCACCTGTTTGCTTAGTGCCAAGAGTTATGAGGCTTATCGTGCTGGGGCGACTTTCGCGCCTGACCATCGACGGAGCTGGTAGTTGTTAAACAAACCCAGCCGGTCGTATAGCCATTCGCTACTCCACCGCGTCCAACCGAAGCCTTTGCAGCCCCGGGCACGCATCAAATGCCGCCGTACCTTCTCCTCTACCCAGCGTTTGACCACCTCGAAACAAATACTCGAATGGCCGACCCGAAAGTAGTTCACCCAACCGCGCAGAACCGGATTGATTTTCGCAATCACGGTCTCGACCGGCCAGCTGACGTGCTTTCGGAAGATCTCCCTGAGCC
>Ga0181532_10003669_pt1 | contig 13718 bp, 13 predicted proteins | sample PEATcosm2014_Bin_33_FD_119768 | JGI IMG/M metagenome (GOLD analysis project Ga0181532, IMG submission 119768) | Peatland microbial communities from MTU Mesocosm Facility, Houghton, MI, USA - PEATcosm2014_Bin11_30_metaG | ecosystem: Environmental > Terrestrial > Soil > Wetlands > Peat | place...
AATCGAGAGCGCCACGGACCGCTCGGGAAGGGCCGGATCTCGGCGAACGCCTCGGTGAGGTCGATCGGATTGCTCTGCCGGTCAGCGTAGCTGACCGCCTCCACATCGACGTGCACGATGTCGGCGAGCGTGGCTCGGTAGCCGAGCCGCAGATTGTCCACCTGGATGCCCTGATGATCGGAATCGAATCGCAGATCGCCAAGACCGTTGTCCAGAAAGGAGCGCGTGCCGTTGGACGATACCGCGAGCAGATCGGCGCTCGCATCGAAGCTGCCGGCCGCGGCCACGGCAGGCGTCGCGGGCAGCAGCGCTGTCACGAGCGCGCCGCCGAAGCGTCTCAGTAGTCGACCCATCGCTTATCCCCGCCGTGCTCGGTCGAAGGGCGAAGCGGCTTCGTCAGATGGAATACGACGGAGGCGGGTGTGCCGTCGGCCACGGTCACCGTCATCTGCAACGAGGTGCCCGCCGGTTCCTGCAGGCGCGGGTGCCAGGCCGTGAGTCGATAGCTACCCGCCGGCAGATCGTGCAGGGACCATTGTCCGGCGTCATCGCTGCGCGCGAACCAGGGGGAATCAGTGACGTAGATGTAGCCGATCATCTGATCGTGAATGTTGCAGCCGATGACCACGAGACCGGCGTGATCGAACACGATCGGCGGGTACTTGTGGCCCGCATAGAGCGACAGCTGGAAGGTCTTCGCCGGCGAGAACGAGTACACCTGGTGCTCGATCTGATCGCTGTTCGGGAAATCGATGCCGGTCCCGGTCTGCACCACGAGCACATTGGGCACGAACTGCTTCTGGCGCTGATCCATGATGACCGTGCGATTCACGCGCCGCGCCGGGATCTCGAACTGTGGCTCGGCGACCAGAACGATGCCGGCGATGCCATGACTTGAGGGGTCCATGACCGCCAGCGTCAGATCGGCGGCGTGAAGCGGCAGACAGGAAGCAATGAGCCATGCGCCCAGCCCTGTTACGCAGCGTCGCGGGCGCTGCCTGTCGACGATTCGCATGGTCCGTGCGTTCCCGTGCCGCGGTCTCAGTCAGTGCCCGCCCATGCGGGTACGGTTGCATGCCATCGGCGCAGCCTCAGCGCGCAACGCGCGCATGAGGCTGCCAATGGGCAGCTATCGGCGGGAAAGAGGGCTGCTTTAGGCCCGAAGCAAGGTGCGCGTCAGGGTACGGCGGCCTCGATGGCGATCGTCAGCGTCACGTCATCGCCCACCAAGGGCGCGTACTTTCCCATCTGGAAGTCGGTGCGCTTGATGGTCGTGGTGGCGTTGGCGCCGATGGAATCCTTTTTCATCATGTTCGGGCCGTGCTTGAACGAGGTCACCGTCAGCGTGACCGGCTTGGTGACGCCCTTGAGCGTGAGCTCGCCACTGATGCTGACCGGGTGGTCGCCGTCGAACTTGACGGAGTTGGCGCGGAACGTTGCGGTCGGATACTGCGCCGTGTCCAGGAAATCCGTGCCCTGGATGTGACCGTTGAAGAGCTCCGAGCCGGTATCGACCGACTTGGTGTCGATGACCAGGTCCACGGAGCCAGTCTTGGCCGCGGGATCGAACGTCACCGTGCCGGTGGTCTTGTTGAAGCGCGACTCCTGCGTGGAGAAGCCCATGTGATCGTACGAAAAGCGTACGAACGTATGATCGGCATTCGGAATGAATGTCGTCGGTGCAGCGATGGCTGAGGCGCTGGCGGCCAGGGTCCAGCCGAGGGCGGCGATTGCGGTTCGCATCGGATTCATCGATAAGCTCCTGTCAGCGGGGAAGTCGGATCTTATGCTCCGGCCCAAGGCAGCACAATTACCGCGCCATCCGGCGCAGCCGCAGCAGCGATTCTGCCGCCGCGGATTTCAGGGCCGACATCGAGCGCCAGGCCCGCAGCAACGACTGCTGCGCCAGATCATCGGCCAGCGCCGGATCGCGACACAGCCGCCGCAGGAAGTTGCGCAGCCAGGCCTGCCGCCGCCGCACGAGCTCGTCGAACGCGTGCTGGTCGCCGCGCATCGCCAAAGCGATCACGATGGTCTCGTGTGCCGCGCCGAGCTGTCCGCCCGGCGACGGGGTTGTCACGCGCCGTGCCCGCCGGTGCCCGGGTCCCGGGCAAGCTGCAGCTGATGGCGTCGAAGCGTGCGTGCCGCGCTCGATGGCAGCACGCAGCGGCTCGAGCTCGACCTGCCGGCGCTTGTAGTCCGAGACGATGCCGGCCACCGCGGCGATCGTCAGGAAGGCCCAGAAGCCGATGCCGAAAGCGGTCAGCGCGACACTGTGCATGGGAACGATCCTCCAATCCGCATCATTACCGTTAAAGATGCATCGGCGGCCTCACTTGGATGCACCGGGCGGGCTGGGGCGAAGAGATGTAGAATCGCTGATCCATGTCGATCCCGCAGCTATTCCATCCTGCCGTTGCGCGCTGGTTCGCGTCGCAGTTTCCGTCGGCGACAGCCGCGCAGGCGGCCGCCTGGCCCGCGATCGCGAGCGCGCACGATGTGCTGATCGCCGCGCCCACCGGTTCGGGCAAGACACTGGCCGCTTTTCTGGCCGCGATCGACCAGCTGGTCAGACAGGCGGCTCACGGGACGCTGGCCGATCTGACCCAAGTGGTGTACGTGTCCCCGCTCAAGGCGCTGTCCAACGATATCCGGCGCAACCTCGAGCAGCCGTTGGCCGGCATCGCCGCCGAGCTGGGCGCACTGGGCATTCCGGCCCTGCCGATCCGTACCCAGGTGCGTACCGGCGATACGCCGCAGTCCGAACGTGTCGCCATGCGCAAGAGCCCGCCGCACATCCTGGTCACCACGCCCGAATCGCTCTACCTGCTGCTGACCAGCGATTCGGGGCGGCAGATGCTTGCGAGCACGCGCAGCGTGATCGTCGATGAGATCCATGCGCTGGCGGGCAGCAAGCGCGGCGCGCACCTGGCGCTTTCGCTCGAGCGCCTCGAATCGCTGACCGGCCGGCGCCTGCAGCGCATCGGCCTTTCAGCGACGCAAAAACCCATCGAGACCATCGCGCGCTTTCTGGTCGGCGCTACGCGCAGCGATGAGTGCGTGATCGTCGATCGCGGCCACGTGCGTGGGCGCGACCTGGCGCTGCTGCTGCCGGACTCGCCGCTCGAAGCCGTGATGTCGAATGAAGTCTGGGAGAATCTGTACGACCGCCTGGCGGATCTGGTGCGCACGCATCGCACGACGCTGATCTTCGCCAACACGCGGCGCATGGTCGAGCGCGTGACGCGACACTTGAGCGAGCGCATCGGCGAGGAGAACATCGCCGCGCACCACGGCAGTCTCGCCAAGGAGCTGCGCTTCGAGGCGGAATCGCGGCTGAAGTCCGGGCAGCTGCGTGCGCTGGTGGCCACCGCCTCGCTCGAGCTCGGCATCGACATCGGCGATGTGGAGCTGGTGTGCCAGCTCGGCACGCCGCGCTCGATCTCCACTTTCCTGCAGCGCGTCGGCCGCGCCAATCATTCCGTGAGCGGTGTGCCGAAGGGGCGGCTGCTGCCGCTGAGCCGCGACGATCTGGTCGAGTGCACGGCGCTGCTCGATGCCGTTCGTGCAGAGGAGCTCGATGCGCTTGCCGTGCCGGCTCAGCCGCTCGATGTGCTCACCCAGCAGATCGTGGCTGAGGTGAGCGCGCGCGAGTACGGCGAGCAGGAACTGTTCGAGCTCGTACGGCGCGCCTGGCCGTATCGCGGACTCGAGCGGCGCGAGTTCGACGAGCTGATCCGCATGCTGGCCGAGGGCATTGCAACGCGTCGCGGGCGGCAGAGCGCCTACCTGCATCGCGATGCGGTCAATCGCCGCGTGCGCGCGCGCCGCGGCGCGCGACTGACGGCGATCACCTGCGGCGGGGCGATTCCCGACAATGCCGACTACCAGGTGGTGCTCGAGCCGGCCGGCACCTTCATCGGCACGCTCAACGAGGATTTCGCGGTCGAGAGCCTTGCCGGAGACGTGTTCCAGCTCGGCAACATCTCCTACCGAATTCTGCGGGTCGAAGCCGGGCGAGTGCGAGTCGAGGATGCGAAGGGTCAGCCGCCGACCATGCCGTTCTGGCTCGGCGAAGCGCCCGCGCGCAGTGCCGAGCTGTCATCGGCAGTGTCGCGTCTGCGCGCGCAGGTGGAAGCGGACTTGCCAGTGGTCGACACCGAGCACATCGAGGCCTGCATCGAGCGCATCGCGGCGCGCTACGAGATCGCGCCGCTTGCCGCGCGCCAGCTGGTCGAGTACCTGGCGGGCGCGAAGGCGGTGCTCGGCGCGCTGCCGACGCAGCAGCGGCTGGTGTTCGAGCGCTTCTTCGACGAGGCGGGCGACATGCACCTGGTGATCCATTCGCCGTTCGGTGCGCGCATCAATCGCGCCTTCGGACTGTTGCTGCGCAAGCGCTTCTGCCGCGCTTTCAACTTCGAGCTGCAGGCCGCGGCCACCGAGGATGCAATCGTGCTCTCGCTCGGGGAAACGCACAGCTTCGCGCTCGAGGAGGTGCCGAAGTTCCTCAATCCCCGCAGCGCCGAGCCGGCGCTGATCCAGGCGCTGCTCGACGCGCCGCTGTTTGCCACGCGCTGGCGCTGGGTGGCCACGATCTCGCTGGCGGTGCGTCGCTATCGCTCCGGCAAGAAGACACCGGCGCCGCTGCTGCGCATGGCCGCCGAGGATCTGATCGCGGTGGTCTTTCCCGATCAGCTGGCGTGTGCCGAAAATCTGAGCGGCGAGCGCGAGGTGCCCGATCACCCGCTCGTTCGCCAGGTGCTGCACGACTGCCTGCACGAGGCCATGGATCTCGATGGGCTGCTGGCGCTGCTCGGACGCCTGGAGCGCGCCGAGCTCGAGGTCGTCACGCGCGATCTGCCGCAGCCCTCGCTCCTGGCGCAGGAAATCCTCACCGCGCGGCCCTACGCCTATCTGGACGATGCGCCGCTCGAGGAGCGTCGCACCCAGGCCGTCGCCTCGCGGCGCTGGCTCGATCCGGAAACCGCCGCGCAGTTCGCGCATCTCGACCCGGCGGCCATCGAGGCGGTACGCAATGAGGCGTGGCCTTCGCCCGAGAATGCGGATGAGCTGCACGACGCGCTGATGCTGCTCGGCGCCATGACCTTGGGCGAGGCGCGTACGCTCGGGCGGACGGACGCGTTCGAGGCGCTGCTGCAGCAGCGGCGCGCGACCCGGCTGCGTACATCCGATGCCCCGGATGCACACGTGTTCTGGGTGGCTGCCGAGCAGCTGCCGATGCTCCAGTGCATCTACCCGGCGCATCGCATCGACCCGCAGATCGACGCACCGGATGAATATCGCGAGCGCAGCTGGGAGCCTGACGAGGCGCAGCGCGAGCTGTTGCGCGGGCGGCTGCAGGCGGTCGGGCCAACGACGGCCGCGGCGCTGACGGCCACACTCGCCTGGCCGCGGACGCGCGTCGATGCCGCGCTCGTGGCGCTCGAGACCCAGGGCTTCGTGCTGCGCGGGCAGTTCACGCCGGGCACCGCCGAGCCTGAGTGGTGCGAACGCCGGCTGCTGGCGCGCATTCATCGCTACACCATCCGCTCCCTGCGCGCGGAAATCGAGCCGGTCCCGAGCGCCGATTTCATGCGCTTCCTGCTGGAGTGGCAGGGCATCACGCGCTCGCCACGACCCGAGGGCATCGCCAGTCTCGCCGCCGTGATCGAACAGCTCGAAGGATTCGAGGTGCCCGCGGTTGCTTGGGAGGCTGACGTGCTGCCGGCGCGGCTGCAGGATTACGACGCCGGCTGGCTCGACAGCCTGTGCCTGTCGGGCCGAGTTCTATGGGCGCGTCTGGATCGGCCTGCAAGCGCCACGGCCGGTCCGGTGCGCGCCACGCCGATTACATTGCTCACTCGCAGGAACAACCCGCTCTGGCAGAGCCTGCGACTCGGCGAGGAGGCGGCGGCGCCGCTGTCCGCGTCCGCGGCGGCCATGGCCGAGTACCTGGGCCGCCATGGCGCCTCGTTCTTCGATGAAATCATCCAGGGCACCGATCTGCTGCGCGCACAGGCCGAGAGCGGCCTCGCCGAGCTCGTAGCGGCGGGCCGTGTGAGCGCCGACAGTTTCGGCGGACTGCGCGCGTTGCTGATGCCGCTCGAGCGCAAGCGCAAGCTTGCCGCGCGCGGCCGACGCTCGGCGCTGTTCGGGCTCGAGGAGGCTGGACGCTGGAGCCTCATGCAGCGGCCGATGGGCCGGCCGGCGGATGCGGAAAGCCGCGGCACGGGCGTCGTCGATCGGACCGAGACCGTCGAAGCCGTCGCCTGGGTGCTGCTGCGCCGCTACGGCGTCGTCTTCCGGCGCGTGCTCACGCGCGAGGCCAGCTGGTTGCCGCCGTGGCACGCATTGTTGCGCGCCTATCGCCGGTTGGAGGCCCAGGGCCACATTCGCGGCGGACGATTCGTGGCGGGCGTCAGCGGTGAGCAGTACGCGCTGCCCGATGCGGTCGGTGCGCTGCGCGCGACGCGCAAGCGCGCGGCCGAGGGTGCGCTGGTGTCCCTGAGCGCTGCCGACCCACTCAACCTGGCCGGCATTGTGACACCGGGAGCTCGGGTCGCGGCGCTCGCGGGCAATCGCGTGCTGCTGTGCGACGGCATTCCCATCGCGACACTCAGCGGTGGGGAGGTGCAGTATCTGAGCGATCGACCGCCGGCCGAGCAATGGCGCATCCGCAACGCGCTGCTGCGGCAGTCTCCTCGTCCGCGGGCGGCGAGCGCGGGCTAGTCCCGCCGCCGCGGGTCGGAACGTGCAGTCGTTTCGGAAGCGCTATTAATTCCGGCCGAATCTGCCGTCATTGTTTCTCTGGTGGAACAGACGGGCGGGGTTGGAAATGCAGCGGCTTCCTGACGCAGCCAATCGATGAAGGCCCGCACACCCGGCAGCCCGTGGGCTCGATTGGGCCAGACCAGCCAGTACTTGAGCTCGAACCGCACGGGTGGATCCCCTGCAGCGACGAGCGCGCCGCGCGCGATTTCGTCCGCCACCAGGCACCAGCGCCCCAGCGCGAGGCCGTCGCCCTGCACGGCCAGGCGTACCACAGCCTGCGAGTCGTCATACATGGCGCCGCGAATGCCGGCCGTCGGATCATCGGCCCGGCCATTGAAGAGCCAGGTCGTCCAGGGCTCACCGATGCTGTGCAGCAGTGGGTAGCGCCGCAGGTCCTCGACCCCGCGCACTGGACCGTGCTTCTTGAGCAGTGCAGGCGTGCACACGGGCAGCAGCCACTCATCGAGCAGCTTCTCGCTGTGAACGTTGGCCCAGCCGCCCGTGCCGAAGCGGATGGCAAGGTGATAGTCCTCGCGAACGAAGTCCACGATGTTGACCGAGCTGTGCAGCTGCAGATCCACCTCGGGAAACGTCTTGCGAAAGCGGGCCATGCGCGGCAGCAGCCATTGATATAGAAACGAGGACAGCGTCGTGACCTTGACCGGCCCGGACTGGCGCTCGCTGCGCACATCGTCGACTGCGCGCTCGATGTCGCTGAGCGCCTGCTGCACGCGTGGCAGCAGGGCGGCGCCCTCGCTGGTGAGATTCACCTGGCGTCCGTTGCGGCGGAACAGTGGCCGGGACAGATACTCTTCGAGCCCGCGGATCTGAAGGCTGGCGGCACTGGCCGAGACGCCGAGCGCATCGGCGGCGCGCGTGAAATTCAGATGCTCGGCCACTGCTACAAACACGCGCAGGCTGCCCAGCGGCAGTCTGCGCAGCGCAGCGCCCCGGCCTGGTCGGGCACCGGGGCGCTGCCGTGCAGTCTGGACATGCTTGCTGCTGGCGATTGGTTACCCCTTCCGGGCGGCATCGGCCGTATGCTGCCGATGGTAGGCGGTCAGCGCCGGACGATCCACCTGGGCCACCGCCTGCTCCACCGCGCTCGCAACGCAGAGCTCCCAGGAGGGCTGCTTGAGGTGCGAGCCGGTGATCTCCCCGAGACCGCAGCTCTCGTTGGCCGCGACCCGGATGCGATGGTAGAGAATACTCACATCCGCCGGGCGATTGAGATCGAGGTCCGAGTACTTGACCGCAATCGCATGTGCCTGCAGCGAGCTGCCGTCGAGGGAGGTGCCGAGCGCGACTCCCTGCCACGCCGTCAGCGCCAGCGCTGCGGCGGCCCCCACCAGGTACTTTACTATCTGTGACATGACACTCTCCTGTTCGTAAGTCTTGAGCCATGAGCGGCTGTGAGACAGGATGCGCGTCTGGATGGGGGCTACGGCGCAAAGGGCTCAAGGCGCGTTGAGGTTTGCTTAAGCTGTGAACGGCGTTCCGCAAACGAGCTCGATCCGGCGCATCGCGCACCTCGACATGGATGCCTTCTACGCATCGGTCGAACTGCTGCGATATCCGCAGCTACGGGGCCTGCCAGTGGTCATCGGCGGCAGTTGGCGCCGCGCCGATGCCATCAGCGAGGCGGCGGATCCGGCGCAATTTCCACGGCTGCGCGAGTATGCCGGCCGCGGCGTCGTGACCACGGCCACCTATGCGGCGCGCGAATTCGGCGTGCATTCGGCCATGGGCCTCATGAAGGCCGCGCAGCACTGTCCGCACGCCATTCTGCTGCCGGTGGACTTCGACGAGTACCGGCGTTATTCGCGGCAGTTCAAGGCCGTCATCGCGCAATTTGCACCCGTGGTCGAGGACCGCGGCATCGATGAGGTCTACATCGATTTCACGGCCGCCGACGGCGGCCAGCGGGACGGCGGCCGCGCCCTGGCAATGCGCATTCAGGCCGCGATAGCGCAGCATACGGGCTTGAGCTGCTCGATCGGTGTGGCGCCCAACAAGCTGATCGCCAAGATGGCGAGTGAATTCCGCAAGCCCAGCGGCGTCTCGATCGTGTATGAGTCGGAGCTCTCGCAAAAGGTCTGGCCGTTGCCCTGCCGCAAGATCAACGGCATCGGCCCCAAGGCCGGCGCCCAACTGGAGCAGCTCGGCATCCGCACGATCGGCGAGCTGGCGCGCTGCGAGCGCTCGTTCCTGGCGCATCACTTCGGTCCCAATCACGGCGCCTGGATGTACGAGGCGGCGTGGGGACGCGACGATCGCCCGGTGGTGACGCACAGCGAGCCGGTATCGATGAGCCGCGAGACCACCTTCGAGCGCGACCTGCACGCCGTGCACGATCGTGCCGAGCTGCGGGCAGTGTTCACGGATCTGTGTGAGCGCCTGGCGCAGGATCTTCAGCGCCACGGCTATGTCGGCCGGACCATCGGCGTCAAGTTGCGTTACGACAATTTTCAGCGCTCGACGCGCGATCAGTCGCTCGCATTCCATACCAGTGATGCGGCCGAGATACGCCGTGCGGCCGGCCAGTGCCTCAAGCGTGCGCCGCTGGAACGCCGCCTGCGCCTGCTCGGCGTCAAGGTGGCGAGCCTCGTGCGGCGCGACTCGGCCGAGGCGCGCCCGCAAGTCCGCGCTGCGGCGCCGTCCGCGATGACCCTCTTCTAGGCGCCTTGCCTAGTCGCGGATCACGGGCTCGCAACGCACCTGCGAGGTCACGGAATGGGCGATGAAGCACTGGGCATGCGCCTCGTGATGCATCGCGTCGATCTCGGCCGGCGTGGGCTGCGGCGCTGCCGAGAAATCCACTTGCGGGCGCAGCGTGACGGCGGTCATGCACCACTGGTGCTGGCTGTTCTGCCCCAGCGTTCCGACGGCGAGGTCCCGGTAGCAGTCGACGCGGAATCCGCGTTTGGCGGCGATCGACAGAAACCACAGCATGTGACAGCTCGAGAGTGCGGCCACGAACGCCTCTTCGGGATCCACGCCGGCGGGGTCGGACAGCGGCAGCGGCACCGAATGCGGCGAGGAGGAGCCGGGCACGTCGGCGCCGCCGTCGAAGCGCCAGCGGTGTGCGCGGCTGTAGCGGTTGTCCGTAAAGGCCTGCTCGCCGCGCTGCCAGAGGATCTCGGCCGTGTACTCGCTCATGCCTGGTTCCTTAGCTCTCGAGGGAACTGCAGCTGGATCTGTCGCTTCACCAAATGCCGCGGTTAGATAGCCGTTGGCTGCGACGCGCACGGCTCAAACGATCAGTTCGTCGCGCTCGACGTCGGGTCGCGCTGGATCGTGCTCCTCGGTGTTGAAGGACACGAGCACGAAGGGCCTGCTGCCCGTGTTCTTGAACGCGTGCGCGACGCCCGGAGGAAAAACGAAGCGCCACGCCTGACCGGACGGCACTTCGACATCCTCGATGCGGCCGGCGCTGCGGTAGCGCACCAGCGCGGGGCCGAGCACCGTGGTGACTTCCGTGCCGCGCAGGTGACGGTGGTTGCCGCGGATCGCGCCCGGTTCGCTGACGACGGTGTGCACGTTGCGCCAGCCCGTCAGCAGCGAGGGCTCCAGCGGTTCGAACACCGCGCCGCGCGCATCGGCGTGAACCTTCAGCGGCCGGATCTCGACTGTCGGACCACTCATCGGCCGTAGAGTGCCGTGACGCTGCTCCTGGCGAGCTGATTCGCATTGAGCATGTAGCCCACCATGGCGGCAGGGGCGCCTGCGGGCACGTCGATCTTCTCGACCTTCAACGCATACACCGTGAAGATGTAGCGGTGCGGCTTGGCGCCCTGCGGCGGACAGGCGCCGCCAAATCCCACGGTGCCGAAATCCGTGCGGCCCTGCACGGCGCCCGCCGGCAGCAGCTTGCCGTCTGCATCGCCGGCGCGCTCGGGCAGCTCCGTGACGGACGCCGGAATGTCATAGACCAGCCAGTGCCACCAGCCCGATCCAGTCGGGGCGTCGGGATCAAAGAGCGTGATCGCGAAGCTTTTGGTGCCGGGCGGTGCGCCGCTCCACTTGACTGCCGGCGAGAGATTTCTGCCGGTGCAGCCGAAACCGTCGAACACCTGCGCGTCGCTGAGCGTGCTGTTGGACTTGATGGTGGGCATCTGCATGGCGAACGGCGCCGCGGCGACCACTGATGAAAAGGCCAGGGTGCCCAGCATCGTTGCCACGATCCCGGGTTTCGACTGCTCGTGCCTCATGTGATCGACTCCCGCACTTCGATATCCCGCCCGCAGTGGTGCATCATGGGACTCCCACATCGCGCAGGGATTATACGATGCTGGCGCTGATCGTCGGACTGATCGTGTTCTTCGGACTGCATTCGATCGCGATCGTCGCGCCGGGCTGGCGCGAGCGCTGCGTGCAGCGGCTGGGCGAGGGACCTTGGAAGGGACTCTACAGCCTGCTGAGCGCCGTCGGCTTCGTGCTCATGATCGTCGGTTTCGCGCATGCGCGCGTGGGCGCGCCGGTACTGTACGTTCCACCCGCGGCGCTGCGTTACCTGACTTTTCTGCTGATGCTGCCCGTGTTCCCGCTGCTGCTGGCCGCCTACCTGCCCGGCGCAATCAAAGCCCGGGCAAAGCATCCGATGCTCGCGTCGGTCAAGCTCTGGGCGACCGCGCACCTGCTGGCGATCGGCACGTTGCCCGACGTGTTGCTGTTCGGCTCGTTCCTGGTCTGGGCGGTGGTCGATCGCATCTCGGTCAAGCGTCGCCGCCCCTCGCCGCGACGCACGCTGACGATGCGCCATGGCGATCTGCTGGCGGTGGTGCTCGGTTTGAGTCTGTACGGGCTGTTCGTGCTGAAGTTGCACGTCTGGATGATCGGCGTCGCACCGCTGGCGCCGCCCCTTTGAGCCGGTCGGCTCGCAGCGCCACCACGACTGCGGCGCCCGCGCGCCCGTGCATCAATACGCGAAATACGGTCCTACGGTGCCGCCGGCCGGCTGACCCTCAATTGCCGTGAAGACGCTACGGCCGTAGAAGAACGGCACGCCGAAATCGAAGTAGCTGGTGCCGATGCCCGTGATCGACGTGGCCGGTCCGCCGACTTCGCTGAGCGCGAAGTCACTTGGGCTGAAGCTATTGAGATTGCCGATGCTGAACGAGACGGTCGACTGGGCGCCGTTCTGCCCCTGGTTGGTGGCCGAGAACGGCAGCGTCGAGCTCGGGCAGTAGAAATCACTCGCCCCCGAGCTGCCCGTGCATTTGGTGATCGAGCTGTCGGGAAAGTACAGGCCGTTCGAGCCCGAGTCGAGGAAGCTCGAGCTGAGCTGCTGGCTGTTGAACATCGTGACGATGAAGCCTGAGGTGTCGGTCGTCAGCACCGTCGCGCTGCCGAGGCCGTTGTTGCTCTGCGTGCCGATGCCGAATATGAGCGAGCCGGTTACCGTCGACGTCTCGCCGCTCGGGCCGGTGGACGGCAGCTGCAGCACCACGCCGTTGTTGTCGACCGGAAACAGGGACACGGGATTGATGACCTGGCTGGCCAGCGGCTCCGAGGTGGGACTGCAGGTACTCACCGAGCAGCTGTAATAGACATAGCCCTGCATCTGCTCAACGGGCGGCTGCGCGCAGTAGGAACCGCAGTCGTAGCTGTAGAGGCCCACGCCCATGATGCCGTTCGCACCCAGATCGTCGACCGAGCTGATGTCGGTGTTGTTGCCGTTCTGCGCGCAGCTCGACGGCGCCGCGGGTTCCAGGCTGTTGCTGTCATCGATGATATTGATCGGCAGGCTGGCGGCCTTCTCGCCACCGATGTAGAGGTCCACCGAGGCCACCGGACCCCAGGTATATCCGTCCGCGAACGGCAGGCACTCGACGATGAAGTTGCCGCCCGTGGAGGGGTCCTGCTGAAAACTGCTGCTGGGGATCAGGCCGTTGAGCGCCGAGGCAAGCAGCCGCAGTCCATACGAGCCCGTGTCCACCAGCACGTTGCTGATGGTCCGGCAGGCGCTCGTGCTGCCGGGCAGACAGACCTTGACGGTCGTGGTTGGAATATTGAAGAACGAGCTCGCCTGAGTGGGCCCGGGGCCGACCGTCAGCGACACTACGTTTCCACCGTTGCCGCCGCTGCTGGAGGAGCTGCTCGAGGTGCTGCTGCCGGAGGAACTGCTGCTGGACGAGCTGCTCGAGGTGCTGCTGCCGGAGGAGCTCGAGCTCGTCGGGCTGGGGTCGGAGCTGCCACCGCCGCAGGCGGTCAGCAGCAGGGCGGCGGCCAGCGGCATCAGGCATCGAAGGCTTCGCAACTTGCGCATATTCCGCCGCGTAGGGTGAGTTGAGGGTGGCTATGGAAGGTCGGCGATGTTGACGCCTGCCGGCACGAGGCTCGGCACGTAGGCCGTGCCTTGAAAGGCCCGCAGCCGCCCGAGTGCCTGCACCACGAAATCCGGCTGGACGATGCTCACGTGACGATGATTGCCGGGATGCGATTGCGCGATCGCGGCACTGCGGTAGGTTTCGAAGTAGTCACCGAACAGTTGCGGCAGATTCGGTGGCAGCGGCCCGCGCCAGGTCACGGCAAACACCTTGCCGGCGCGCGAGATGTATTCGTGCACGATCGTGTTCGGCCCGGTGGTGATGTCATGCTGCGTATAGGCGGTCATTTCGGTGCTGACCAGCTGACCTCTGATCTGGACCGTGTCGGCGCGAACCGATGCGACATCGCCCCCCAATGCGGCGGAAGCGGGGCCGGAGAGGACGGCAAGGGATGTTGCGGCCAGCGCCGAGAGGGCTCGCGCGGCGCGGGGTATGCCGTAGCTCATGGACGCTCGACGTCTCCGGGTATCGTTATGGGGCTAGAGTGCCAAATTATCGGGACAATAACCGAGACCTCGCTCACCCCCTGAAGGTTCCACCAAGCGCCCCAGAGACATAAAACGAAGGCTTCGATGCGTTTGTGACGGCGTTATGCGACAGCCGTCAGTCGATTCGGAT
>Ga0181532_10003670_pt1 | contig 13718 bp, 14 predicted proteins | sample PEATcosm2014_Bin_33_FD_119768 | JGI IMG/M metagenome (GOLD analysis project Ga0181532, IMG submission 119768) | Peatland microbial communities from MTU Mesocosm Facility, Houghton, MI, USA - PEATcosm2014_Bin11_30_metaG | ecosystem: Environmental > Terrestrial > Soil > Wetlands > Peat | place...
GTTACCGAGACATGAACTATCTGCTGCTGAAGGCACAGCGCTTGGCAGCCACCAAGACCGAATTCATTGCTTTCCAGAAAGCCGCGTAGAATGCGCATTTGTCCAGATTGTCGTGCAGAACCGGTTTTTCTTATGCACCTCAAATAACAGATATCAGTCCGCGTTAGTGCCAGAGTCTGCGAGAAACATTTCCAGTGACGATGACTTCCCCGTGACAGATTGCTGCCCAGAGTTTCCGTAGCAGATAGCCCTCAGAACACACCCGCTCTGCCTCTCAGAGACCGGAGAGACTGTCCTGGCGGGGGCTCAGGTACGCTGGTACGCTCCCAATGTCGGCAGACGTTTCCATCACGTACGCCGTTGCGATCCGTGCTGGCCGACGCCGCCATCCTACGTGCACGGCGGTCGCCGACTTGGTCGGGGACGTGCCGGGATGCTAGAGTTCGTCCAGAGGAAAGCGAGTGTATAGAACCCGAAACCGACACGTTTCGTTTGTTTCATTCGTGGGACTACGAGTTCGAGAGCAGGAATTGCTGGCGCTCGGGATCAGCCTGCCCGGCCTTGGGAATCGGCGAGCAGCGGTGGCAGAGCTACCCGCATTAGGTCTTCTCACGCTGGCGGCTCTGATGCCTCCTGAGTGGACCTGTTCCTATCACGAAGTGGACAAGTGGGAAGAAGCTCTGATTGATCAGATCGCCGAGGAGCAACCCTGCCTTGTCGCGGTTTCGGCGCTCACGGCGTCGATCAAAGAAGCCTATAGCTTCTGCAATGCACTGCGGGCCCGTGGACTGCCAAGCGTTATTGGCGGGCTCCACGCGACAGCGTGTGCCAGCGAAGCAACAACGCATGCCGATGCCGCAGTGGTAGGTGATGGGGAACCGGTTTGGAGCCGATTGCTAGACGATGCTTCCACGGGTGGCGTTCACGGCATTTATCAGGGAGACCGCCCTTTTGATTTGAACGATTCACGACCACCACGATTTGACTTAGCTGCAGCCTTGCCGCGATCTCGCTTTACCATCCAAACACAGAGGGGCTGTCCATTCGCATGCGAATTCTGTGCAGCAAGTCGCATGCTTGGTGCCTTCCGCGAAAAACCTGCGCGTTTACTTCGCAATGAGTTGGCTGCGCTGAAGGACGTTGTTACGCGGCCTGTTGTCGAATTGGCAGACGACAATACTTTTGCTGGTTTGAGAAACCAAAGGGAGCTTCTCGCCGCCCTCGCTGATGCGAACGTCCGATACTTTACTGAGAGCGATTGGAGGATAGGCGAGAAGACGGAATTGCTACGAGACCTCGCGGCTTCTGGTTGTGTCCAACTTCTCGTTGGAGTTGAATCTCTAGTGCACGCTTACCGTGGATTTGGAGACAAGCAGGCAGATTTGGGTCGGCTAATGGCCGCTCTCTATGCTATTCAGGACCAGGGCATAGCGGTTTGCGGGTGTTTCGTTTTGGGAGCAGATGGTGAAACAGCAGCCTCAGTTATGAGTCTTGTCCAGTTTCTTGTTGACTGCCGACTCGCCGACGTACAGGTGACGCTTCAAACTCCGTTTCCCGGCTCGCCTCTGCGGAAGCGACTAGCGAAAGCAGGACGAATTCTCGCTGATCGTGACTGGGACTACTACACACTGTTCGATGTCACTTTCGTTCCGGACTCGATGAGTGTGCCCGAACTAGAAAGCTCCTACCGAGAGCTTGCGGGTGTCGTGTATTCAGAAGCCGAAAACAGAAGGCGTATGAGCATTCGACGCAGAGTCTGGGAGAAGGCTCACAACGTGCGTGAACGTAGGTCGGTACCGCTGGAGCTTCCATGAAGATGTCAATTCTATTCAAATACCTCGTCGGACAAAGAGGTGCAATTGAGGAAATCGCGAGCAATCGCAAGTCGCTCCTGATCGGTTTTCTCTTCTGTCTATCCGCAGCTCTCGCTCGCCACTATGACGGGAAGTACTTCTGGCGTGAGCCGTGGTTTCTTCTTGCTCCGGCGGGCGCGTCTATTCTGACCTCGTCGATCCTGTTTCTGGCTATCTACTTGGCAACCAGCGCAAAAGCACGTCAACTTCTTCCCGGCATCGTACCCTCCTATTTGACTTTTCTTGGGTTGTACTGGATGACAGCACCTCTGGCGTGGCTTTACGGTATCCCCTACGAGCGATTTCTCAACGAAGTGAACGCAGCCCAAGCTAATGTTTGGACATTGGAGTTGGTTTCGGTTTGGCGAGTTCTCCTCATAAGTAGGGTTGTTGCAGTGTTGACGCCCAGTTCGATTTTCTCCGCTTTTACAAAGGTGGCCGTTCCCGCTCTCGCAGTCGTGTTCGTAGCGATATCCTATGCCCGTATGCCTCTAATCGATTGGATGGGCGGGGTGCGCGTTCCGCCTAGCGTTCAACCGGTGGCTGATGCCTATATGTTCGTCACGTTCTTCGGATTCTTCGCGCTTGTGATTGGCGGCATCGTCTGGTTGGTTTCCCTATTCTTTGCCAGCCCTGAGTCAACCTTGGCAGGCTTTCGGATTCAGCAGCCGAGCACCATCGGAACAGGCCTGCCGATCCTCGCTCTGCTCGTGATCCTCGGATTCACGGCGGCGCTCCCGATCACCCAAAGAGAGCAAAAGCTCCGCTACGAAGTGGAAACCGACCTAAAGAAAAACCATATTGACGATGCACTCAGCATTTTGACGTCACACCCGCAACGTGATTTTCCGCCCCAGTGGACGCCGCCACCATGGCCCGAATATGGCGAGGGTGACAAAAACCCGAGTCTCTCAGAGATCATTAAGTCGCTCCAAACTCGCCATGACATTCCAATGTGGGTCCAATCGACATATCGGGAAAAGGCAAAGTTATATCTCTCAAACAATGGACCGGGAACGAATTCTGCGGAGAAAGCTGATAGATTGCGGTTGCAAGAGTACTCCGAGGAAAACGCAGAGTTGCAGAAGCAGCACTAGCTTGTGACTTTGGACGCACCCTCAACTGCAATAACTGGCCCGTCTTCTGAAAATTGCGGTCTCATTTTTGCTTCCGGCTCGCCCGGCCAACGGCGAGAGTCGTTCTCGGTTTCCACGAATCTCCCAGCGCAATTCCCAGTCTTGCGCTAGGCAGTTATATGACGCGGGGGATCGAAACTGTGAGCGGAAATCCGTTGCTTGTAGCTCGCCAAGTTTCGGCAAGGCAAACCCATAGTTTTCAGGGCGTAGGAGAGCTGTTTTTCGATGGGTGATTAGCTCGCCAGCCTGCGCGAGCCTGAGGCGCACGGTACCGTAACCGACTCCCAGCTTTTCCGCAATCTGGCGAAAGCTTTCCCCCTCAGACCGCAACCGCCGCATCTCGTCCTGATTCACGGCCCGGCGCGGACGCCCAAATTGCTCGTGAAGCGCAGGGTTGTCCGGAGCCAGTAAATGATTGATAATAAGTCGGTTACGACCATTGGATAGCGCAACCGGAAGGTCGAGGCGGCTTGATCTCCGTGGTATACTCAAACCATGTCAACCGCAGCAGCACCTAGGTCAATAGCGGTTTCTGAGAGTCTTCATCGTCGCGAAGCGGTGGAAAACGCTGTCGCGGACCTCCGCTTGGAGGGCCTCGCTCCCACCCTCGACGCGCGACTCCTGTTTGAGCAGTTTGTCCAAGGTGAACTGACCGAAGAACAGTTGGTGAGTGCTATCCTCGCTCGATGAGCGACCCTTACCTCGATCCTCAATCGGGGATTCTTCTAAACAAGTTCGGCCTGACCGATCAAGAATCGCTTGACCGGGCGGAATCTAACTCGGTGTCGGTCCGCTCAATCCTATTGCAGCTGAATCCCCTGAAGGGGAACTTCGATTCCGAACATCTCAAGGCGATCCATTCGTATCTTTTTCGCGACGTTTATGAGTGGGCCGGGCAATTTCGGGCGATCCCGCTAGCCAAAGCTGAGGATGTTCGGGGCGGACGAATCATCAGGTTCACGCCTCCCGATTTGATCGAGCGGGAATTGAAACACGTATTTGACGAGTTGGCTAACGAGCGTTTTCTCGAAGACTTGCCACGGAGAGAGTTTGCTCGCAGGATTGCTGGTCTGTTTTCCGAGATAAATCGAATCCATCCGTTTAGAGAGGGAAATGGCCGAGCGCAGCGGCAGTTCGTGCGCCAACTGGCCGACAGCTTGGGATTCAAACTGCATTTTGAGGTGGTCAGCAAAGAGCGCCTCATCCAGGCCAGCATCTTATCGGCAGGCGGAGATGTGGCGATGATGGAGCGCTTATTTGACGAAATCACGGACACAGAGCGCATTCAATCGCTGGCAAAAGTGATCGCGCATCTTGAGAGCGGTCAGTTCAAGTGGAACGATATTTATCTGGCAACGACCACTCCCGGTCAGAGCTATGCCGGCACTTTCGCCGGTAGCGATGGAGCCAACTTTTTCTTTCGTGATGACGAAAACCGAATTCTCGTGGGAAATGTCAAAGACCTGAAGAGCCCGGCGGAACCGGGAGAGAAAATCGGCTTCACTGCTTCTTAAAGCGGGCTGGGCCGCGTACGGTGGTCACGGCATCCAAGGGCGCACTACAATGGTAAGCAATCATGCCTTCGTACTGGCCAGACAAACCGCACAATCCGGCTTATCGCGGTCCTCTTGATAAAATATTCCATCGTTTGTACGTGGGGTTGTATAAGTTCTGTCGCCGCCGCCTTCGCATCCGCGCGCTGTTCTTGATGCGCACGTGGAGTGAACATGAGGTATATCGGATTCTTAAAGTGTTCGCGCGCCAACAGGTGCACGGCTTTGTTGATAATCCCGAAGGTGGCGATCCGATTTGGTCGCTTGATGCCCCGGAGGATGTTCAGGAAAACAGGTATCCAGTGAATACCTGTCTGCTGCGGGGATGGATAGAAGAATTCAAGATGGGTACTCAATCTTACAAAGGATTTCCCATCGCCAAGCCGCTTCTTGCGCCGGGCCAAACCTTCGATTCGGCTTTCTCAAAACCACCGTACTACAGGCTAACAACGGCAGGGTGGAATGCACTTTATAAGTCGTATGCTATCTCGCGCGTGGCCATCTTCCTCTCCGCAGCAGCGTTGACAATTTCGCTTGCCAATTTCTTTCGTCAGCCGCAGCCGCCTACTCTGAAGGTTGTTTTTCCCATGCCCAGCGCTCCGGCCATACAGAAAACGAATAGGTAGTTTCGACGGCAACTACCAGGTCATGGCCTTCCATGACACTTCTTAGCCTTGATACGACTACCGCACGGGCACGGCTTATTGCGGTCGCGGCCTTTTATAACGAAGGGTGTTTGATAGCGTGGCCCTACGGTCATGTTGCGGTCGGCGACATGCACGCGAAAACTGTCGGAATTGCGAATCATTTCCGGTTGCGTTTTAGCCTGCCTTTCGATTTTCTGTTTTTGGCGAGCAGTAAGCATCGGCGGGGCAGCGTCAAGAAGCTTGGCCCTTTCCAAGAGTAGCTGGCTGAAAATTGGAATATAAACTTGCTGCGGTATCGTTAGAGTTCCGCGCGCCGCCAACTTGGTGCCCTGCCACTTGTCCCTTTGGTTTTGGAGTTTGATAAATGAAACCGTGATGATACGCGGAAGCTTCACGTACACACCTGCATCACCGTGGTCCTTATACATGGCGCTGGCATCAATGCTCCGGGCCATGTACCAATTGAATTTCTTGGGCAGTTCAAACGTTGAATGTGAGACTACATCGACGAAATAGATGTGGAATTCCGCAGTGCCAGGGTTAGGCGACTGCTCTAGAAGGTACTGCCGCCATTCTTCTGCTGCAGCCGCGCAAGCTTGGGCTACGGCAGATGATGCGTTCGGATAGAGGGCTAAGACACGCCAGTGCAAGCTGACCACAAATCGGAGGAGCCATTCCTCATAGGCGAACACCTGTGGCTGCGGGTGCTTCTGATAGGGTAAAAATATTTGCTCCGAAAATTGCTTTTCAAATCTGCCGAGCCTCTGCTCACAATTGGCACAGAGAAGATATTCGCGCTCCCCTTCCTGCACACGCTCGCCGGTTCCAAGGCTGCGAAAATGTCCGGTCGCAGATGTTTTCTTCAGCCATCTGATTACAAAGGCCGGAATGATATGGCCGAATATCAGCGGCGCATTCGCGCCGCAGAGCTTGCAAATACCGTTCACCTTTCGCCAACCTTGGCGGGCCAACGCTGGTCGATTTCCCGCATGATTTCCTCCGCCCAGCGCACGGCATGTCTGTGCCGCCCAGTCCTACGATTCTCGATGCTTAGGGCGGTATGGATAGTCGGCTAACTTTAACCGCAAATCCACCCACGAGTCGAGATCGGATGTGCGGAAACGCCACAACTTCCCGATCCGCATGGCGCGTATCTCGCCCTTGCGAGCGAGACGCTGAAGTGTCTTCGGATGAATTTGCAGCAATGCTGCGGCTTCGCGCGAATTGAGAAATCTCTCGAAATGAGGGACAGGCAGGCTGACTGGAGTTGCTTCGTGTATCTCGCTCATAAAACCCCCTACAGCGAGAGTCGAGACCGGGCTGAAATCACGGTGTCGTCTGAAGGTCGGCTCTAGCATCCGACTTCGTTCGACAGATTTCGAGCCCATTCACTACTCGGCTGGCGTTAGTCTTCGCGTCATGGGCGGACGAGAACATATTCGGATAGAAACCGTACAAGACGCCTTTTGTTGCTTTCTTTCACAAAATCTTTTCTCTTTTCGACTTCGCAAAAAACCTCTCAAGAAGTGCGTAAAGTGCCTACAGTGCCTAGAAGTGCTTGTAGGTACGCTTGGGGAATTCAAGGGAACAGGGCGATGGCTGCACTCGAATCGCCCAGATTCCGGCCCGAGGGTTCCATTGATCCCCGCGCGAGATTTTCCCCTCTATGTATGTAAGGAACCTGCGGCAGGGAAAACATATCGAAAATATTTTGAACGCAGGCCGAACAGAACTGCACAGAAAGGATCTGGGAGGGGAGGTGCGATCCCTTGATCCCTTGTCCTGCGGACGAGACTGACTATGAACCCACTCCTGCTAAAGTTTTCTTATGCGGGACATCAATTGCTGGTCCGCAATTCCAGTCCGCACTCAACCTGTCTTGCCGCTACTTACAGGTACTTGGCAGTCCCACGTGTCCTTGTAAGTTCTTAAAAACACTGGTTATACACACTCTGAAAAGGCTGGCGTCGGCGGTTCAACTCCGTCCCTGGCCACCATGTTTTCAGGCACTTGCAAGCTTCCCGAACCTCAATCATGCTCCAAGATGTTCCAATTCCATTTGGGAGATCGGCGCGTTTATCTCAAAGTGCAGCAGTAAAGGAAGGGATCGCTTGGATTCTCTCGTCACGGGCACCTGGAAGAAATAAAAGCCGAACATGGGGATTCTATGGCGCTAGACATACGTGTCTATTGCGACGGGGCCGGAAAAGAGAAAGATCATCCTGTCATAACCGTGGGAGGCTTTCTTGCGGATGAAACCATCTGTGAAAGCATCGAGCGGGATTGGGAGATTGCTACAGGAGGTCGCGTTTTTCATCTCGCAGATTTCGGAACCCGTACTGCGAACTTAGGCTCCGGTAATTGGCCGGAGAAACAGAGGGTGGACTTCCTCAAGAGGTTGGCCGCAATAATCAATCGTGAAGGCGTCCAAATTCTGAGCGCATCGCTTGAGGTTCAGCCATACAACGAAATGCTTGCAGAAAGCCCGCACGCGCATGTGAACGGACCAGCATTCTCAGGTTGTGGCCAAGCGACAATCGCGAACGCGGACGCTCTAAGCCAGTCGGCTACGATGCACGCTATAAAAGAGCGTGGCAAGCTTCGCTCATCGTGGGGTGGGTCCGACTATTGCGCGGAGTTTGTTCATGGGATTCATTCACCCCCGGCCCCTCAATGATAACCCCCGCAGGGCCTAGCGCCCTTCTTAGACCGCGCCAAGGACGGCGCCTAGCGCTTGCTCTTCTCGCTTTTCCATCAGAACCAGAATCCCGCGAGAACTGCCTGGAACTGTTACGTCGCAGACGATTAGCGCAGCCCTGTAGCCTTCCTCCGCTGCCTGATTAAGACGTACTTCGTGATTGGTATCGCCGCTTCCTGCAAGGAATTTATACTTGGGTCTCTGATCTCCCGCTGCCATGACGTTGCTCCTTGTCTTCGGTGTCGCCGGATGGTCGCACACGGCTTGGAATTGTGTCAGTAGATGTGTCACTGAAGGGCTGTGTAGGGCCATGCAGGGCATACCGCCCAAATAGCCTTAAAAGGGCATTGCTCTACCGCCTGAGCTACGCGCTTCTACCAGCAGTTGCCCCTTTTTGCCCGCAGGAGCAGACGGCGTCGAAGCCTGTGCTGGTACGGTTCTGAAGCGTAAGCTGAATCGGCGATCCGCATTTCGGGCACTTGCAATACCCATCGAACTCGTTCCCCGCGCATCCGGGGGCTCGAACATCAATTAAATTGGCTGCCATTTACGCACCCTCCACCGTTCGAGTATATCCGCGAACCTTTCCAAGCAAAGCAGGAAAAGTTGGGTTAAATACGCGCCAAGAGTGCCACACTTTGATTCTGCGTTGCCTGGGGCCTTGCCGTGAGGGCCGTCGCGTCTATCCTGCTATGATCTCCACCGAGGAGAAAACAACAGAAAATGGAAACCTTGCCTGGAGTAGTCCAGCAGTTAAGAAGAGAACGGGACCTCGCGCAGAAAGAAGTCCAACGCATAGATGCCGCACTTGCAGCCTTGGGCAGTGTCAGTGCGAATGGCGCGTCGCGCTCGATGTCTGCTGCTGGTCGCAGGAGAATCAGCCTGGCGCAGAAAGCGCGATGGGCGAAGCAACGGACAGCCAAGCCGAAGCGCACGATCTCAGCGGCGGGTCGCAGAAGGATTGCAGCAGCGCAGAGAGCCCGGTGGGCAAAGGTGAAGAGAGCGGCGTAAATGACCGAGAAATTCCGCTGCATGGCTGACGAGGCTTGCTGATAGATCAGGAGAATACCGCGATGGAGACACCCGATCCATTCAAGGGCGAAGTAAGGTGTCCGCCTACACTGGGGAGACTGTTAGCGCGACTGCGGCGTCTGGGTGGAAGAAGGAAAAAACGACACGAGAAGAGCTAGCGCAGCGCCGGTGCCGGAATAGAATCACACCGGGCGCGGAGCGCTGGTGGCCATGTTGTTGAGGACGGCATCGAATTGTCCTTTTCTCAGGGGTAAAGGAGGAGCTCGTCATGGAGCGCCGAAAGTTTTCATAGACGTTTACGGGCGCAACCCGCCAAGCCCTCTCGTAATCTAACTGATTACCTCGGTAACAAAAAAATACGCCGCTTGCAGGTTTAAGGTATATTGTATGGCTCACGAACTTCCCCCCAAGAAAGGACCGCAAATGGCAACGGTTGCTAAACCTCTTGTCCCAAAATCTGCGGAAGATGAACTCTTGGAGAGCTTCGGGAAGACGATTGACTCCGCTGCTGAGAAGATGACGCATCGGAAGTTCATGAAGACCGCCAAGGAATCTAAAGCGGCTCTTGATCAAGCGATTGCCGCTCGTCCACGGCGGCGTGGTACTGCCTGATTCGTTCCTTGATCTCGTCTGCATCGATGTCTTGTTTCCATCGTTTTAATTCTCGGACGTATTCAGCCTCGCCATCGTGGCCACATGTTCTGATCAGGCGGCGCAGTGTTTCAATTAGCCCTTCTCGAACTCGCGCTATTTCCTCGCGTTCACGTAGATCTTTTTCCGTCCGGTATCCGCCCCAGAATTTCCTCATCCTCTAGCTGCCCTTCTTTCAGCGGCCCGCCAAAATCCGAATCGAGATCCCATGACTCAGGATGCCAGCCTATGCGTATAGACGGCTGGCGTTTTGCCAGATTTCTTCTTAGTGGTCCCGAGTTCTCCATCCTTGGCAAACTTGGACAAAATTGCCGACAACTGATTGTCCTTGATACCCGCGGAATACTCGGGGAAGTTGGTTTCCAGGACGCTCCTCACGTCCTTCAGGCTGAACGACTCAACCGCCAAAACCTTAACAGCTCCCCGCACCGCCTCCCTCTTGCTAATATCGTGCGGCCACCCCGCTCGGGCATGTGAGACCTCGGCGACCCCTTTGGTGCCGTTATTTGAAACCGGATTGCCGCCAAACATGGCGAAGACCTTGTCCAAAGCGGCGAGCTTTTCCTCGTACTCCTGCTGTATCTTGCGCCGCATATCCAAGTAATCGGCTTTTTTCATGCCCGCCATGGTCCGCCCTCCTTAATGAAAGCCAAGTTAGCAGAAGTTGAATGAGTAAATCAAGAAGGTTATATAATCTTTTATTCAAGCAGATCCTCGCTCGGATGCTGTCTTGCCGAGGCTGGATTACCATGAACAGCGCAGGGGAGCAATAACGTGCGCTGTGGAGAGAGCGCGTAAAAAAGGGAGGGCGAGCGCCTGTCAGGCTTTCCGAGCGATTGAATCCCAACCCTTTAAACCCGATTACTCGCCCGACTGTGCGCACACTTTCCGTGAGTGGGGTACCAGACCAGCCTAAACCAGCGTCAGATTCGGGAAATGCCTGCCAGTGTTTTCAGCATGTTGTATGTTGGCTTGGTATGGCGCGGGGTACAGAATTGCCCTCATAACCTAACAACGGGCTACGCTGGAACGAATCTTGTAAAAGTAGGGCATGTGTTTTCCGTTCAGACGAAAAGCTCGGTCGAACCCATCGAGTACAACAGAGCCTCCGAGATCGGATGGCGAATGAAACAAAGCCACCTTTCATTCCAGTCCTGGCATGTATACCATGTATACCTAGTTTGGCGCTTTTCTAGGCTTGGATAGGTCGCCGCAGGTCGTCCTAGGTCGAGCCTATAATCTCAAAACGCATTGTTACGCAAGGGGTTTACAGCATAAGTCACTGGGCTGTAGCCACTTCCCTGAAAACGCAAGATTCGAATCCCACCCTCTCCGCCATGCATTGATAACAAAAGGCTTACAGTGGCTTGAGGTATCCATGAGCGATATCACTGGGGCGATTATTACTGACTGGTAAACATGCGAAGGTTGGGCGACAAGGCGTAGGGCTCGCTCGGATCGGCTATGCCACGTGAAAGTGGGAAATTCCCTGCATGAGTGTTACACTTTGTCACATTGAATGTCGGGTTTGCTTGACAGAGGGCAGGGCGTGGTCAAACAGGGCTGGGGTTGCTCACGGGATCACTGGCGAAGCATAAACGACTGTCAGCGAAGGGGCTATTCACTGTATTCCGTACACGCACTCACGCACTTGCTCTGTCCTTTATATAGGCTGGCAGGGCTAGGGTGTGCCCGATTGCCCCGCCCATCGCCACCGGTCGTGACTCAAGTGGCGAAAAATCAATTGCATTGACCAGCAGTCAAAACGTGTAATGGTTACAACAGTAGTACCCAGTGATCTAAGAGACTCGTTACCTTCGACAGCCCACCGTGGTGCATCCTTCCTTCCGAGCAGAGGACTACAATCAAACGGTGGCACACTACACTACCAATCGGACAGAAGGGGGAATACAGTTCAAGTGTACTCGCTGCGAATACAGCGTCAGTACACTCGATTTCGGCGCCCGGGACGGCAACCTCCGCACTCAGGCCGCTACCGCTATCAATCGGCACGCTTCCGAGGTGCACCACCAGCCCACGATGTATTCATCCCTCGATTCTCAGCGGCTCATCTGGCGGGCGTGATCCGAGCTACCTCGTCCTACTTCCATCTTCTTCAAGGAACTGGCTTCGACAATCGGCTAACGGTTGAAACGTCACGATTTTCGATCATTAACCCGAATCGGCTAATTCTCAATGCCTGTTAACGTCAATTGCGAGTCTGTCCGTTGGCTAACGTACAATCAATCCTGAATCCTTGAGCATCAAAATGAGGCTGGGAGATGTAGGCATGGGATATCCTCGCTCAATCATCTCGGCATTGATTCTTTCCGCTGCTGTTCTTCCCCGACCTGCCGTCGGCCAGAATATTCCAGCAAAGCAGCAAGCACCCCAGCGTTCACAAGAGAGCCCCGGTCTTACGCGCACCGCGAGCCCTGAAGTTCAATCACTCTTGAATGATTCCGAAGGCTTGCCACCCGAATTTGCTTCGGATGTATTGCTAACCTTGGTCGAGAACGGTTTCATTCGAAACGATGCGCTCAAGGCAAAGCTTCTCACTCGTGCATTTGAAAAAGCGTCAGCGGCGCAAGATGATGTTATGCGACGTCCCTTCGGAGCAAGTGTCGAGGAAACTTCACAAGGGTTGCATGCAATAGCTTCTATGGTCACGGGGCTCAATCGCATTTCCTTGCAAGCGAGAGTGATTCATGAGCTTGTTGCAACTGACCCTCGAAGGGGAAGACGATTTTTCGAATCAATGCAACCCCCGCAGCTGACGCCAGTTTTGTGCAATGAAAACTGGTACTTTGTTCCGGATTCCTATTACGATGCTCTTGCGGCGGTACTAAAGCGTGGTTTCTCAGACCGTGAAATAGCGGGTGGCAATAGAGCAGGCTATGTAAGTTTAATCACTAGTGGTATTCAATCTCATGTACAACCTGTGCCGCTGGCCCGACTGTTGAGCGCCGGTGACTTCACGGAACAGGAACTCAGGGAGATCGTTCCCGCCTATGCGGCCAAGCTAGACGAAGTACACGGTGACCCCCTTTCATTCAGCATTTTGATGTCCGAGCCCGATGGGCTCTTCGAGACGATCTCCACACTTCTTGCGTCGCTTGAAAGGCATAACGTAGATTCGCGCGCGCTGCTTCAGGCTTTTCGTGAGTATATGGTTCTGAACTTCAAGGGACCGAACTGCGACACAACGGAGTTGTCAGGGGTCTCTAAGTCAGCCTTGCCGCCTGCAATTGTGCTATTCAATAAGACATTTCGATTGAGACTGAAAGGAACGAATCTCAGCGCTATCAGCGAGAATGAAATAAAAAGCGACACAAAGAGCAACGTTAAGGATGAGCCACTTCCGTCGCGGTGGAAGTCCGCAACATATTTTCAATTGTTGGAATCTGTGCAAAGGCTGAATCCGCCTTCGACCCAAAAGGGGTCAGCCAAAGGCGGTGAGAATGATGCGAAGTGGCTGAACCAAGCGCAGGATGTGCTGACCCGGTTGACCGCTTGGTCAAGTGCGGATGAAGGTGAGCCCGAAGCTGAGTTTTTCCACCAAAAGGCGATTCTTCTGGAAGGGTTGGCCAAAAGGACGAGCGGAACATCGCTGCATGAAGAAGTTCTCGACAGTTTCGTTCTCTTCCTAGAACAGAATTCTTATCAAGAGGTGGCCCCGATCGATTGGTTCTTTTGCGCGAAAATTCTGCTCTCGGCGAATGTAGGCTCAAATAAAGCAAACACTGATCTTAAGCGCTTAGCTGATTCTCGCGAGCCGGTCCTCAGCGTTTATGCAAGGTTGCAGTCCTTGCTGCAATCAGCCAAACAGGCACCCGCTGGTAGACCTGCAACTGAAGGGGCGAACAACGAAAATCGGAAGTGATGGATACGCAACAATGCGCCAGTATTGTGGCTTTGGAGTTTCACCTGAATACAGCCGAAGTTGACCCATGCGGAAGCGTAAGGTCAATTGGTCAATTGTTGTAACATCGCCATAGCACAAGCTTGCGCTTTCCTTTCGCCTGTCTGGCGAACAAAAGGCGCATCGCGTTCGGAAAAGCTTGGAAGAGGAGGAACTGTTAGTGAGATAAGCGAAACCTCTTAGTGTCATCCAGCGGGTGCAAATCCCGCCTGATCAAAGTCGAGCA
>Ga0181532_10003672_pt1 | contig 13709 bp, 14 predicted proteins | sample PEATcosm2014_Bin_33_FD_119768 | JGI IMG/M metagenome (GOLD analysis project Ga0181532, IMG submission 119768) | Peatland microbial communities from MTU Mesocosm Facility, Houghton, MI, USA - PEATcosm2014_Bin11_30_metaG | ecosystem: Environmental > Terrestrial > Soil > Wetlands > Peat | place...
CCACGGAAGTCGGGGCGTATGCGAATCAGCGCTTAAACCTCGCCAAGCTGGGAAGGCCCATGGAAGAAATGCCACGGTTCCGAACCGGACCTGGGAAAACCGGCCGTCCGGGATTATCGGGGGCCCCGCGAAACGCAGCCATGGTGGAATTGTGAACCCGTCTTGCAACCGAAAGGGCAAGTGCGGTAACCCTGCACCTACAGCTGGCGCGCGCGGGTTCTATCCCAACCATCATCGCGTCATTGTCAAACGTGGCAGACGGATTAGGCTGAATTTTCATGACAAAGCTGTCTCTGCTTTCGATCTGCGCGGCATTATTTTCGGTTCTCGCCAACGCTCAATCGGGACTCCTCGACTAACTTCCCGTTCGCATCGCCACCCAGAGTCGCCAAAGGAAAGTGATCCCGAGCGCTGCGAGCAAGGCTCCCAGTAAAGCCAGCGGGTCATTGCCCCGTCCGGCGATGAGAGCCAAGCCGAAAAGGACAAGAAAGATGGCGATGAATGTACGAATCATGATCCAGATCGGCATGGACGGCACTGTACACCGAAACCTTATAGAACGCTACAGACACGACAGACCGTAACCGAGCACCAAATCTGGTCCTTAGAAGTCCTACTTGCTGAATACGACGATGATTGACGAAATATCTCTATAGCACTCATTGCCCCGGCGTCAGCCAAGGCCCGAGTGGGAATCGCGCCGATCCAATCTGCCATAATCTCGTCATGTGCGGTCGCTACCGACTGTCGCGCAGGAAGCAGGTCGTCGAGGAGCACTTCGCTGCCTCAGGTGAGGTCCGCTGGGGACTCATTCCATTACGGGCAAAAGACCCGTTCGTCGCCGCGACAATGATCAATGCGAGATCGGAAACGGCAGCCAACGAAGCCGGCATTCCGCGACTCGCTGAGTTTCGCAGGTTGATCGTCCCGGCAGACGGATTCTACGAGTGGCAGAAGACTGGAAGAACGAAACAACCTTACTGTTTTGAAGTCGATGAAGGAATGATGTTCGCGTTCGCAGGATTATGGACCCAAGAGTCTAAGGAGCCAATCGAATGAAGAAGTTCCTCGTCGCCGTGTTGCTGGTGTTCATGCCCGCGGGAGCTGTGGTCCGGTAAACCGTCGCACAAGCCGCGCAAAAGCCGCAGATCAAAAGCCCTCGCGAATACGACGCATATGTCAACGCGGACCAACAGGCCGACCCTGGGGCGCAGGCCCAAGCCATCGAGGCTTTCCTGCAGACCTACCCCAACAGCGTAATGAACGGGGAGGCGTTGGTAAAGCTCATGCGCGCCTACCAGAAGGCGGGCAACGCGTCGAAGACCATCGAAGCCGCCGGGCGAGTCCTGCAGGCGGACCCCAACAATGCTCCTGCCTTAGGTCTGCTCGCCTACTACTACCGGAGTCTGGCGTTCCAAGGGGGCGCAGACGCTCCGAAGAATGCCGAACTCTCGGCACAATACGGCCAAAAGGGGCTGGACGCCCTGCCTAACACGCCCAAGCCAGAGGAAATGAACGACGCTGACTTCACCAAGTTTCATAACGAGCTGACCGCCATTTTTGACGGCGCCGTGGGATTCAATGCGCTCCAGAAGAAAGACCTGGCGTTGGCACAGAAGGATCTGCGCGAGGCGGTCCAGGACGAATCACAACCGAATATTGCCGACATTTATCCCCTGGCAACAGCCGACCTTGAGGCCAAGCCGATGAACCCGGAAGGCTTCTGGTTTGCCATCAAGGCGGCGCAACTGGCCCAGGGGCAGGGTCAGCAGCAGATTCTTGATTACGCGCGAAAGGAATATGTCCGTCACTATGGTGGCGAGGATGGATGGGCGGACCTGGTGAAACAGGCGCAAGGGGCGCAAAGCGTGATGCCGCCCGCAGGATTCACGGGGGCTGCCGCGCCGCCTCCGCCGTCGCCCGCCGAGCTAGTCAAGAAGCCGACGGCTCCGAACGCTGTGCCACGTCCTCCCGCAACCCAGCATCAGGCAACTTCGGCGGAAGAGCCAAGCACCCCGATCCGCGTCAACTTAAAGCTGGTAAACGTGTTCTCCACGGTGACTAACGCGGGCGGAGCGCCCGTGTCGGTGCTGAAGCAGGAAGACTTCCAGGTCTACGAGGACGGCAAGCAGCAGAAGATCGCGGTCTTCCAACGCGAGTCGGAGCTGCCGCTTTCCATCGTACTCGCTATCGACCCCAGCCTGAGTGCGGGCAATGACCAGAAACTCGAACTGGAGTCGGCGCGCCGCTTCGCACACGCCATCCTGCGGCCGATCGACGGCATTTCATTGTTTCAGTTCAGTGAGGTGGTGGACCAACTGACACCCTTCACCGCCAACCTGCGGGTAATCGACAAGGGCATCGGCCACGTGCATGCCGGCGCGGCCACTGCATTGTACGACACTCTGTACCTGGGTTCTGAGGCGCTAATGGAAAGGCGCGGACGCAAGGTTATGGTGGTGATCACCGACGGCGGCGACACGGTTAGCAAGTCCAGCTACCAGGAGGCCGTTCGCGAGGCGCAACAGGCAGAGGTGATTCTGTACAGCATCATTGTCGTTCCCATCGAGAGTAGCGCAGGGCGCGACATTGGCGGCGAGCACGCGCTGATCCAGTTGTCGCGTGATACTGGCGGAAAATGCTTCTTCGCGAGTTCACTGGAGCAACTGGATGCCGCGTTTCGCCAGATCAGCGATGCGCTGCGGACGCAGTACCTGATTGCCTACTACCCGAGTACGGGGCTGTCGGACTCGGAATACCGCCGCATCGAGATCAAGATCGATGCCGCCACGAAAAACTATCCTGACCCGTCGGAGTTGCAAGTGCGGCACCGCATGGGCTACTACGCGATGCCGGCAAAGTAGGCTAGATCAAAACGAAATAGCTAGACGTTAAAACCAGAGTGATTACGCTACATAAATCGACGCTCAGCCACCCTTCCAACCCGATACGTGCCAAGTTGGCGATAAATCCCCATAGCGCGTTTTGACCCTTGACCGAAAAGTCGGCCCGATTCTCGGTGAGCGTTATGGCCTGTTCTCGTCAGTTGACATTTGCCGATAGAATATCTCTGCAACATTAAGACCACTGGGTCGTTCGTAGGTTGAGGTTAGACTATGCGTCACGCAACGCCCGTCCTCGCGCTCCTAAGCCATCAGTCTGTTCGCCCTTTTGCAGACCTCCGTTCTTGCTCAGGTAGATCAACTTTCTGAAGCTCGCCAGCTTCTTTTAGAAGCCAGCACTCTTATCAAAAATGTTCCAGAGTTTCAGCAAGTGAGTGCGGTTGCGAACGTATCCTCCCAACTGGCGCGAGCAGGCGATTTAACAGACGCGCTAGCTGCGGTTCGTCTGCTGAAACCAGAGGATCAGGTGCTCGCGATAGGCTGTATCGCGTGGCGGCTCGCTAACTCTGGGAATACATCTGAGGCGCTCTCTCTGATACGAGGAACAAAGGGCCGTACAGATTCTTCCTACCAACAGCTCGCGCAATTGCTCGTTCAGAAGGGTGACTTTGAACAGGGATTGCGGATCGCCCACCTGATCAATGAGCCCGGACCCCTCGCTGACACACTTGTACGACTGGCTGTTCTGCGAGCAAATGATGGAGATCGTTCTGGAGCCGGTCGGGCCTTGGACGACGCCCTCGGAGTGGCCGAGGCGGCGACCGCTGCGGATTTCCGCAACGCATCGATCTTCAGCCAGATTGCCAGCGCCCAAGCGGAAACCGGAGAGACGCCCGAAACATCGATTGCTTTAGCCCGTCTGTCTGCCATTGCTTACGAGAGGAAAGTTGGGTCTGGAGACACAGCCCTATTACGAGATCTTGCTGCGACCGAAGCACGCGTAGGAAACATATCCAACGCCACGGAAATCATTGAGGAACTTCCGGAGGGTTCTGCCGATTGGGTCTTAATGCTTATCTCGGAAGAGGTTGCGCGCAGAGGGTCTATGACCGAAGCACTGGCCGTTTCTTCGAAGATTTCCGCACCTAGCACGAGGGACTGTGCGCTTCGCGAAATCGCCATGATCCGAGGACGAGCTGGGCACTCAGATGACTCATTGGAAGCCATCGATAAGATGACCAACCCTTCAAGCCGGGCTGAGGCTATTGGCGTCTTGGCCCTGGAGCAAGCAGAGGCCGAGGACCCCGCAGCATACACGACTCTTCAACTCTGGCGTGAAGAGACAGACGGTGGCAAGTCGCGTGAATTCGCAGCCGTCACTTATGGCTTGCTATGTGATTTCCTGAGTGCGGAGCGCATCCTGAGCTCGATGGAAGAACCCGAAGGCCGGGTGTGGCCTCTATGGAATCTCACTAACTTCTTGGTCAATAAGGGCCACGCGCAGGAAGCCTTCGATATTGCGCGCCAGGAACAGTCTGCTTATCCCAAGGTTTATGCGCTACTCGGAACTGCTACCGGGATCCTCGACAAGATTGAATCTGAGTCCAAAGCTGAGTCTCATAGGCACTAAAGCACGGCGCTATATTCGAGCAACGAAATTCACCGCCAACGAAGCTTAACTTATCAGTCCGCTTACGCTCTCCTCCGCATTCCATTCCTGTTTTAACATCCCCATTGTACTCATTGACCCTGCTATGGGGGTTTTGAGTGCTTCTATGAGAAGGTCATAAAAGTCAAGGCCGACGTGGCGGCCCTCCTTATGTTTGATCTCCGTTTTTTGTCGGGCTGTTTTCAGGTCTGTCGAGTGCGGAAAAGCTAGATAGGGAAAGGCTTTTGGTTGGTGACCTCAAAATTGACACGGTGCAGTTCCCGCGGGACCTGAAAATCTGGTCTGATCCGGGGGACGAATTCAACCGTGCAGAGCAAGTCCGCTTTGAGTCGGCCAAAACGAGTCTCATTCTTCATGTAACGATGATGTAACGACAAGATGTTCCTGCTGCTCCCACCGGGGTCTTAGAGGTCTTTACAGCACCACCTGCGCCCTCTAAGTTCCTGTAAAGCCGTCAGGGGGTCGCCCTTTCACGGCGCAAACGCGGGTTCAAATCCCGCCGGGGACGCCAAACCAACAGCTTAGGGGAGAAACGTCTACTCTCTGTTTAATAAGAGGATCGAAAATCGTTGGGTTCCGTGACATTGACGATTAACTATCAATCAAGTCGAAAACGCAGTTAACCCGGCGTGCCGACCATATCCGAGCGACTGATTCAGAATCAGTTGTTCGATCGGAGCGTACGCGAATTCATCCGACTCAAGGAGATACGTATTCTCCAGAAAAGAGTGTGGAGGAGTGTGGATGTCCTCCGCTCCTTGAGGAGACCGGAAAGATGGCACTTTTTCTCTTGGTCACCAGAGCTGGACTGACTGTCGGTGAGGCGACTGATGCATTTTTGAGAGGAACGCTGTCGCCCCCTGCTTTCGAGGGCCGTGATCCGAGCCCGAAAACAGACCCAGACACTCCTCGGCCTTATCTCGCCAGTCCGATTTGAGCCGCTTACCAACAATAAAGGGGATCTTTGCAATTATTACTCTCGTGAAATTCACTTTGGGCCGGCTCTTGTCCCCAGATCTTGCGCCCTGCTCTTTTGGGGTGTGCCTGAAAGTATTCGTTCCGTTCAGTGTAATAGCGATCGATCGCGTCCTTTGCTGCTTCAGCGGAACAGTAATCGCTATTGTGTATGATTGCTCGAGCCATGCCGCTGAAAACCGATTCGATGACGTTGAGGAATTGGGCCCCCGTCGGTAGTGGGGCAGTGTTCACAACCGGATATCCTTCGGCTTGCGCCTCGTCATTTTTCTGTTTGGCATGCATTGCCAGATCGTGGGAAATGTGCCATGAGGCTGCATCCCATGAGAGGTAGATGGTCGAGCAGTGGCGATACTGGGCACGCAGTAGATCCATCATCTTGATCATCTCTTGGGTGTTCTTCTTGTCGGAGTAGAAGTGGGTCACCTGGTTGCGGGAAAGTTCCAAAGCAGCCGTAATAATCAGAGAGCCCTTGGACTTCTGCTGCTGTGGCACCGTGTAGTCCTCCCCTGGAGCGACACGCTTCCGGCCTCCTCTCCTCTTCACCGCAAAGGGACCGAATTCGTCAATCGAGAAGAAGGCCTCGTCACTTTTCAGTTCCGAGAGGATCATAGCGATCTTTCCTACCTTGGCCTGATAATTCGGGTCGCTACTGGTCAGCACGACGCGCGCCTTCCGCCACTTGAATCCTGCGTTCTTGATGATCTCATTGATCAAATCACGTGAGATCGACTGGCCCTGTTCGCGTAAAATCCTCTGCAGGTCAGTCATACTCCAGGTCGTTCGATTAATCCCTTGTACTGATGGTGGTGAGTGGAGCAGGGTAAAGACGGAGTGTCTTATTCGATCTTCTTGAGACTTCCTTCGAGCGCTGATTCTCGTGGCGAAGAGCGCTACCGTGGATCCATGCCGATATCGCTCCCAGTAACTGCGTGCTGACCTTTTGGAAAGATGGAGAAACGAACGAACCAGGGAACACTTAATACCTCGCTCCAGGGAGAGAACTGCCATCGCCTTTTTGCGCTGCGGCGACGGCCCGTTACGCGTGCCTTTCAACAGTTTGTCTAACTCGATGACGTGACCGAGTTCCTTTTCCAGTGTGGAGCGTGGGATCGCACCTTGTTGAACTGCCCTCATCCACGCAAAGGACTCGTTTCGTTTAATGTCCAGTTCGATGGGGCGCAAAAAGGCCACTAACGCATAAAGGGTGGTCTTGCCCCCACAGTAACCAGCCTTCCGGACTTGGCGAAGGATTTCCAAAGAGGGAAGGCAAGCCTCCTTTTCAAGGATGTCGCTTATGATTTTCCGGAAGCCCTCAACGATGCTTGGCCTGCCGATTCGCCGCCTCCTTCTCTCGGCGGTGTCATTGAGATGTTCAATTCGTGCCTCCCCTGCGATGCGCTGGACCGAGCTGGGCGAGATTCTCGTCAGACGGGCAACCTCGGTTCGCTCGTGACCGGCCTTGAGCAAGATTTCGACCTCGTGGCGCTTTAACAATCCCAACATCCTTTTACCTCCGCTCGTGGTTCTATGGACCCCTGAGCTGACATTTTGAGAAAGGCAACAATTGTCAGGGAAGCAAATTCTTTTATGCACGCAGTTTTGTTTTTACACACACACGCTCTGAATCCCGTTGAACTCGATCACGTATCAGCGGTACTCCGTTGGATCCGGACGGTAACTGACTGTGGGACAACCCGGTGTGCCAATTGTGTGCGGAATTTCAGCTCGCAGCACAGGCGATCTGGAAAGAACGATAGGCTGACTGTCGGCAAGCAGAGATTGTCTCCTCAATACAACATCTAAAGCGGTTGGTCTCGGAGTACACATGTTATTACCACGAGGCGGACGCATGTCGGGCTGGGGAAGGGAAGTCCGAACTGGGACACGTTCCATGGCGTCCGGTCCTTTCTCAGGAGCGACTGGGAGGCATGCTCCGCTGCTACCACCTGAGCAGCATAGGCGGATCACATCAGGGGCCGTCCCCGTTGTTCGTTCTTAACACCGGGCTCGCTTTCGGATTCGTTGGCTCTCTGCGAAGGTGTGGATGTCCGTTTCGCCCGAGCGGAGAAACCCCAAGAAATCCAAGCCAGAATATTTGCAGGTCTGACAGACACTCAAGAGGATGAGGTATTCTTCAATTCCTTTCGGGGTCGAGAGACCTTCTATGGCACGGCGAAGCCGGGCGAACGCTTTAATCGCGTGCTCTGCGTTGTTGTTGTTCCAAGGAACCCCATCGTGGCTTAGAAAGGTAAACAGCTTCTCGCGATCCTTGTGCAAACGAGCCTCCCATTTCGACGCGGCCGCACTCAACGGTCCCACCTTTGAAACTCGTTTGTAAAAGCGGGCGACGTCAACCAGATGTTTCCGTAGGAACTGACTCTTGAGACCCCATCGGTCGATGGTCTTCACAATCCCCCCAAGGAGCTCGGCAAACGCCATCGCGATTCCCTTCATGCTTTCGTCGTATGGGTTGTCCAAGACGGCGTCATTGAGGTCACGCATCAAGTGGAGGAGGCACTTCTGCTGTGCGCATGGAATCGAGTCGTAGGCCGCGTAGAAATCGGATACCAAAACGCCCTTGAACCCATCCAAAGCGCTTTGCACCAGGCTCCCTTCGCGCGTTTCCGCGTAGAAGTAGACCACTTCGCAGAATGTTGTAAACACCCAGACGTAAGCCGTCTCGCCGTGCAATCGAATTCGTGTTTCATCGGCATGAATCACATTGCCTGCTACCATTGCAGCAAGGATCTTCTTTCGAGTTTCCCGGTAGTATTCAGCTCCGCGATTCTTGAACCGACGCACGACCATTTCGCCCATTTTGAACCCGAAGAGTCGATTTAGGGTTTCAACGGTCGAAAGCTGGGAGACGCACAACTCAATGATCTCAAAGATGCAGAATGCGACTAGGTTGCGGCCATACATAGTTCGATCCCAAAATTCCTTTGGCCAAGGAGTGTATGACCGGCACGCTGGACACTGGAAGACTTGAAACTGATATTTCCTTATCCATCCTGTGACCCCTGACCTGCTGAATCTTAGATCGTGGAGACGCTTGGTTATCATCCGAGACGTTCGGAATCCTTTTTTTTGGCAAAGCGGGCAGATGGGTGGGAGTTGGCAGACCACCACTTTGCTAATGTGCACTGCCCTCTTCAGGAGGTTTTTCTTCTTCCGCTTGGCTTTCTTCAACTGCACGTCGGTTCTGATGTAGATGCGGTCGCGCTGGTAGTTCCAGCGGGCCGCCTTATTGATGGCCTCGAAGCCATGAATGGAACTGCTGAACTTCCCCCACATTGTCGTTTTGGAATCTACTTTATCGGCGTCTACCACTTCTAGACGACTTGCCGTTTCTGAATCTGACCCGATACCATTTTGGCAGACTTGCCTAACCGCCTGAGCAACTAGTTCCAGCGCGGCACAGTCTTCGGAGTTATACGTGATGAGTCGGTCCTTGATCGACGCGGCTTTGGCTTGTTCCCACTCGTCCCTCCATACGATGGACTGCACACCAGAGGAGTCACGATCCGACCATCTGAATCCCAACCATCCGGCAATCTCCTTCAACCCATTTGAGTAAGTTGGAAAGTAGATCTGCCCAAAGATGACGGAAAGGAGGTTGACTGGAGATTCGAGGGCTTTCGCCGCACCAGAGCCATTCGGGGGCCCGCCATACCTTCCGCACATTTGCTTCAGGAAGACGGTCTCGAAACTGCCATAATGGATCAGGATGGGGTTCTCGATGTCCGTCAGCTTGGACAGGAACGTCCGCCAAATGCGGCCTTCATCCGAAGGTTCGTCAGCCCAAAGGCTGTGCTGAACGACAGAGTCGCCCGCTTTGGTTCGAATCCCAACCAGATAATAGAAGCCTCGGTCGGGTAAACCCTCTACATCCAAATAAACAGGCGTGCCACCGATCTTAATTTCCGGGCTGCCAACGATGTGGAGTTTTTTCTCACGGATTGCCAGTGCCTTCAACGCGTGATGGTGTTTCTCTCGCTTATCCTTGAGCCCTCTTGGTCGGCGGCGCGGTCGGAACGTGAATGACAACTGGGTCACAGTGAAGATTCCCTTGCTGTTGAGATCCGTACGCTCTTTTTCGGGCATAGTGCCGAGCAAGCTGAGGTCGTCTTTGTCGATCGCCTTTTGGCGGCAGCGGGTTTGAAATTCGCACTCGGCGCAGTGTCGATTCAGGACGAGGTCGGGTGGCGAAGGGCTGGAAATTAAAACGCCAATCTTATCGGTCAGCTTCTCTACCGCGCTTTTCAGAGCCGGGACCTTCACCTTCAGTGTGACGTGTTCGTCCCCGTGGACGATCCTGCCCAGGGTTACCTCCCCGCCAAACAGGTCAGATATTACGAGGGCATCAAATGCCAGTAGAAGCTTATCGTGCCGAGTGAGCTTGTTGCTGAATAGGAACCGAATCGGGACAAACTGTGCGGCCCGGCCTCGTCCGGCAGATGGAATTCGTTCCACCGCGTCGAAAGAACATCGCAGGTTTTCACGCCCCGCAGTGAAACCTAGAGCCAACTGCCATTGCGCCGACCTGCCGCATTCCGTGGCTGCTGTGCTTGTGGCGACCTTGTCGGGCTCAATCCCCGCCACTAAGCGTGTGATCCCTTCGCTGCGGAACACCTCGCTTTTTTTTCGGACCCAGTCTGCATAGGCGTTGCCGGTGGCGAGCTCCGCACGAGCCCGAAGGAAGCATTTGGTAGGGCATTTGAGGAATGCCTCCACAAGATCGGTTGTAATAGCCATATCGACGCTGGACTTCTGCATCCTGCAGACGTGTTGCCTCTGGGAAGTCCTTCCTTTCCAATCTCGTTATTGACAACAAGCGCGTTAGCCACGGTGTACGAAAATGTGGCTCGGCATGCTGGAGTTCCCCGAATTTTCTCCATAGCGAAAGCCAGGCGAAAGCAACCCAGCGCGCCCAGATATACAGTACTCCGGCGCTAAGCAGACCGCACAACATCGAATCTGGGGAACACTATTAATGCTGTCCTCTTTGGGGTAGAATAATTGAATGGAAACCACAGAATATACTCCGGCGCAGGCTTCGGCGGTTGCGAATCTCCCGCTTCCTGCTGTTCATAAGCTTATCGAACGGCGCCTCATTCGACCGCGACGGCTCCGCACTGGCCGCTCGATACAGCGAATGCTGAGCCGCGAGCAGGTCCTATATCTACGACTCGAAGCTGAGGGCGTGCGGCTGTTGCCGATGGCCGCTCGTCGCGCGATCGCTAAGAAGATTGAGTCGTCTCCCGAAATTGACACCGTAATTCTTGCGGAGGGTCCGGCCCTGATAATTCAGGTGAAGTCGGTGCGACTGGAACTCGACCAGAACCTGAGAAGACTTCAACGTGCAGAGAAGATGATTGTTTCCGATCCTGAGATCATGCGCGGTACCCCCGTGTATCGTGGGACGCGCATTCCAGTGGAACTGATTGCTGACATGTTAATCCAAGGAGCGAAGCCAGAAGAGATCCTGGAGGGCTACCCAGCTCTCGATAAAGAGAGAGTCGAGCTCGCTCCGCTTTATGTCCAAGCCTTTCCGCGCCACGGCCGTCCGGCTTCCCGCCCCTGGGCAAAACGAAAACCGGTTCTTATAACCCGGCATGGCCGTGCCCTCGCGGGGTGACAGTGAAGCTTTTGATCGATGAATGCCTGCACACATCTCTGGTTGAACTAGCACATGCTGCAGGTCACGCGGCAGATCATGTCAACTATCTCGGTCTCGGCGGTTTGAAAGACTGGCAACTCATGGTCAATATCCGCCAGCAGGAGTATACGTTTGTAACAAACAATCGCTCAGACTTCCTCGCTCTCCATAGGAGAGAACCATTGCATGCGGGAGTGATCATTGTTGTTCCCAGCGTCACGCCTGTTCGTCAGCGAGAACTCTTCAGCGCGGCGCTCAAACATATTGGTGCACGGGATCTCACCAATACTGTGGTTGAGGTCAATTATGAAGAAACTCGGATCGTATGTTCTGAGTACGCCTTACCAGAAGCGCGCCAATGACATGAGGAAGGAAGCAGGTGGCGAATGCCAGCGGTTCAATGGGGTCACGTGATCGCAAGCAATTGTGGCGCCTGCATCACGACACAGCGCGATCATCTTCTGTGCCCGCACACACGGCCGCTGCAATCAGCATGGCATGGGTGAGGGCATCCTGGGGTAGGACCGTTGCGAGTGGACGAGCATTCCTAATTTCTTCAGTGGTGGGCGGAGTAAGCTCAATGATGTAGTCGTTCCCCATGTCCTCATTTGAACGGACCAAGTTCAGGAACTCGTTTTTCTCCTCAGTAGACGAAAAGGAAAATAGAAGCTCGTAGGCGCTGGCGTCCGGATCGCCGAGGAGTGCCAGCGCGCGACTGTTCGTGAGATTTGCATAGGCAACCATGTACCCGATGATGTCGGCGGCAAAGAGCCGAGCCTCTGGATCATCAGTGGGCAAGAATTCGACGATGCAGAGCCAGTCCTTCTCATCTTGCCAGTACGGCTCGAAGTCGTCTTTGTGCTTCGTTCCCAAGATCACCAGACCTCCCAGTCTTTTTAGACTCCCTACGCCAAAACTCGCGGTACAAGGACGGTACAACCAAAGTCTGTACCTTGGCGCCTCTAGCCGTTCCTTACAGGGCATTGCAGAGCGACCGCTGCCTTGTAATTACTACGTGATCCAATAGGACGGCGCCCTTTCACGGCGGTAACACGGGTTCAAATCCCGTCGGGGACGCCAACCTTATCAATCACTTGCAAATCCCCTCCAGAATTTTGTACGTCCGTTAACGTCCGATAAGCCTCGGTGCTTGGTTTTTCTTCGTTTTTGTCGAGCAGCAAACTCACAACTCGGCTCTGCGCGTCTCGCTTCGTTTGCGTGATCGCTTGCGCGTAGACGTTCAGAGTGACCGAGATGTTTGCGTGCCGCATTAACTCTTGCACAACCTTCACGTCTTCGCCGTTCCCCTTGAGGAGCGTCGCATACGTATGCCGGAACGTGTGCCAACCGAAGTGGCCTACGATTCCGATTTCCTTGGCCGCCGGTTCCAAGTGCGCCTTGTAGAGCGAACCTGGCCAGTACGGCAGCTTGCCTTTGCTGTGAGGACTGGCGAATACCCAGTCCTCGTCGATGGGGTATGGACTCTGTACTCGCCAGCTCCACAGGACCTTAGACAATCGCAAATCGAGCGGAACCGGTTTGCGAGAGGCCTCGGTCTTACAGTCGCCCACGTGTTGCATGACGATCGAGCGGATGACATGGACCTCCATCTTCTGAAAATCGATGTCCTTCCACTTGAGGCCCAGCAACTCCCCAACCCGAAGCCCCGTGAACACGGCGAGGAAGACCATCGTGCGCGTAGGTTCCTTCAGGATTCGAAGCAGTGCCGCAATCTGGTCGATGGAAAGCACAATGGGAATCCGGGTCCGCTTGGCGCTCTGACGCACCATGCGTATGGGATTCACATCAAGCCATTCCCACCTGACTGCGTGATTGAAAACCGCGCTCATGATGTTTCGAGCCTTGGCCTTGCTTCCATTCGCATACTTGAGCGAACGAAGCCACTGCTCCACGGCGACTGCCTTAACCTCGGTAACGCGATAGCTCCCCCACCGGGGCAAAATCCACTTGCGGAAATAGCCTACGTAGGTGACCTGCGTCTTCCGCGTTTTGGTGCAGTCCGGCCCCAGCTCTTTTTCCCGGTAGTGTTCGACAAGCGTTTGAACACTGATCGGAGTCAAACTGGTGCGTGGAGTCTCAGAGTTGATGTCTGCCCGAAGTGCGGCGACGGCCTTCTGAGCCGACGCCTCGTTCGGATATTGTTCGACCGAACCAACGATCAGACAGCGTCGCTTGCGAGAGCCGTCTGCCTGGAGTTCGTACCACCGATACTCCCATGCGTTCCGGCCGCGGGCACGCTTCACGATCTGAAGACTGCCTTGCTGAAATCTCGTCCGTCTCATCACGATCCTCCGTGGTTAGGGACGGTACGGATAGCTGGCTAACTTTAACCTCAAATGTACCCACGCGTCGAGATCGGATGTGCGAAAGCGCCACAATTTTCCGATCCGCATGGCGCGTATCTCGCCCTTGCGGGCGAGTCGTTGAAGTGTTTTCGGGTGGATCTGCAGCAAGGCTGCCGCCTCGCGCGAATCGACTAACCTCTCGAAATGAGGGAACGGCTGGCTGACTGGCGTTACTTCGTGCATCTCGCTCATAA
>Ga0181532_10003675_pt1 | contig 13704 bp, 7 predicted proteins | sample PEATcosm2014_Bin_33_FD_119768 | JGI IMG/M metagenome (GOLD analysis project Ga0181532, IMG submission 119768) | Peatland microbial communities from MTU Mesocosm Facility, Houghton, MI, USA - PEATcosm2014_Bin11_30_metaG | ecosystem: Environmental > Terrestrial > Soil > Wetlands > Peat | place...
AAAGAATCCGCTATTGAACACGGAGACGAGAATGCAATAGAAGCACCACGCAATTACAATGAGTTTTCAGTGAACGGCAACAAACCCCTTAACTCTGTGTCTCAGTCCAGGGGTGCACCCCAGCTTCGCCTCTCCCCCTTCTTCCACCCGTTCCACCGCCGCCTCTCGCACCCCAGTGTGCCCCGCCAGTACCGACTCGATCTCCCCCAAATCAATCCGCATCCCCCGCAGTTTCACTTCCCCGTCCACTCGCCCCAGATACTCGATCTCCCCATCCCTTCGCCACCGCCCCAGGTCCCCCGTCCGGTACAGCCGTTTCGACTCCTCCGGCGCGATCGCGTTTTCCACAAATCGTTCCCTCGTCAGCTCCGCTCGACTCCAGTACCCTAGCGCCAGCCCCTCTCCCCCCACATAGATCTCGCCCCGTACCCCCACCGGTACCGGATTCCCATGCCGGTCCAACACGTACACCTGCGTGTTGCTGATCGGCTTGCCGATCGGTACCGGCCCCCCCAATGTCCTCCTCTACCACTTCGTGCCACGTCACATCGGCCGCTACTTCCGACGCGCCGTAGATGTTCAACAGCCTGGCTTCTGCAAACCCTTGCCGGAAGCGCCGCACCAGTTCCCCACTCAGCACCTCTCCGCTGCACGTCCACAGCTTCAGTTGCGGCACCCGCTCCTGCAGTTGCGGAGCATGATCGAGCAAGGCCCGCAGCAGCGACGGCACCACCACCATCCGCGTCACCCCCGCTCCTGCCAAACTCCGCAGCAGTTCTTCCGGATCCCGCACCACTTCCGCCGGCAATATCACACTCGGAACGCCCGCCAGCAGCGGTCCGAATATCTCCCACACCGAATCCACAAACCCCAGATTCGTCTTCTGGCAGCACACCTCCTCCGCCTGGAACGGATACCGTTCCCACATCCACCACATGCGATTGATCGCTCCCCCATGCGTCCCTTCCACTCCTTTCGGTTGCCCACTCGATCCCGACGTGTAGAGCACGTAGGCTGGATCTCCAGGTTCAACGCGTGTCGACAAATCGCTCGCGCTCTCTTGCGCAATCCTTTGCCAGTCTGTGTCCAGAGTCACTGTTTTCGCCTGACTGAAAGGAAACCGGTTGAGAACTCGTGATTGCGTCACTAATAATGTTGTCTCGGCGTCTTCGAGCATGAACTGCATGCGATCAGCGGGATGAGACGGATCCAGGGGTACATCAGCTGCTCCGGTCTTCAGTATGCCAAGCAGGGCCACTGCCATTTCGAGCGACCTTTCGACACACAATGCGACTCTGGTTCCGCGGCCAGCCCCCATTTTCTGTAGGAAACGCGCGAGTCGGTTACTGCGCTCTCGCAGTTCTCGAAAGCTGTGGCACGTGTGCCCTTCTCGCACAGCCAACCCTTCTGGCGTCCGTGCGGCTTGCGCGTCGAAAAACTGGTGAATAGTTGCGTTTCGCGGGTAATCGGCTCGCGTCCGGTTCCAGTCCACCAGTATCTGGCGCCACTCACCGGCGGTCAGTAGGGGCAATTTCGAAACTGCCTGATTCGGATTCGCCGCAGCTCCTTCCAAGCACGTGCGCCAATGTTGAATCAGGCGACGGATCGCGTCAGCTTCGAAGACGTCGGGGTTGTAGGTAACTGGACCGACAATGCCCTCTGGCCTCTCGTCCACATCTATATACAAATCGAGCTTGGAGGCACCGGTTGCAATATCAGATTGAGTCGCGCTCCATTCACGGTCGACGGCGGGGATCGGAGGCTCGACCGACGATCCCGTGACGGCGCTGGGCATCGGCAGGATTCCCGCGACCTATACCGCCTCGCTCGACCGCGATGGCCTGAAGGGTGCGCGCATTGGGGTGTGCTGAAAGGCTTCAGGCAGCACGTCCGCGGTTGCCCGCCACGCGTTCTCCGAGCAGTAACTCGATGTGCTTTCCCAGCGCCAATTCCATATCGTTCTTGGCAGCCTCGAAACTAGGGGCGTGAACTGTGAGACCCAACGATTCGATCGTGGCGTTCCAGCCGTCGTCCTCAAGCCAGAACTTACATTCGAAAAGCAAGCAAGGCCTGACTCCGAGTTTCACACTGTGAGGTTGCATGGGACAACTTCAGGCCAAAGAGATACCATTGCGCATTGTACGACAGCCGTTCGCTGAAGCTAAATTAGAATCGTTGCCGCGTGTGCGGCACCTTTATTGCAGCTTCGCGTACTCCGCTTTGGCTTCTTTCAGGATCGGGATGTCGGGGTCGGCGTCTTTCCAGAGCGCGAGGAAATCCTTGTAGGCAGCGAGTGCCCGCACGCGAGCGGCATCGGCATCCGCTCCCTGCAAGGTTCTCGACTGCAAGGCATTGGCACGAGCCACGCCCAGATGCGCCAACGCTCCCGTCCAGCAGTTCCAGACGATGCCGCTGTGGTCGAGGATTTTCTGAAACTCGGCAGCGGCAGCATTGCCCTGTCCGGCTGCCAAATATGCTTCTCCGCGTACATACACGTGATAGAGGCAGGAAATGTTTGCGACGAACGAAATTTGCCCCAACTCGATGGGTGCAGCGGCTTGCAGGGCATTCAGGGCGGGAGCCGAATTCTTCCTGTCCAGCGCCAATCGCGCCTGAATGGCTGGTAGCCAGAGCGACTGCATCTGCGTGTCCAGCGGGAAGCGTTTCCTTAAGTCTTGGGCCAAAAACTCAGTTCGTGCGGTATCGCCCACCATGGCAAACGCAAGCGCAGCTTCGACCTCGACTCCTTGGCTTGTTGCCAGCTTCAAAGCATCTGCCGCCGACCGCCGCGCTTCTGTGGTACCGCCGTAAGCGGCTAGCTGGAGGGCAGCATTCGCCTCCCAGACGGCCCCATTTTCCTTGCTGTCAGCCCGAATGGCGGAGTCCACAGCCCGCTTAGTCAATTCCCGCGCCTTGCTCAAATGGCCGACATACACCTCTGTGTCGGAGGCCAGCGCAAGTCCAAAGTTCTCCTCTGGCTTACCCACATACCACCGTTGCTGTTCCGCCATCGCCGCCGAGTCCGCTCCGAGAAAGGCAACAGCGTAAAGAGCGTTGTGGAGTACCGCATCATCTAGTTTTCGCACCTGCGCGTCGTGGATGATCTGCCGCGTTTCGTCGAATCGCTGCAAGGCAAGGGCGTAGTTGGCAAGATTATCGTACGAAATTCCAGAATCCGGTCCACGACCTATGCCTTGTCTCGCGATCCCCCTGGCTTTTTCATACTGCCCCTGTGCCGCGTAGACGTTGCCCAAATTGAAGTACGCTGCAACTTCGCGTGGGTAGCTCTCAATCTCCTCCTGAAACGTCTGGGCCGCTTTATCCAGTTCCCCGGTTACATTCAAATAGTAGTCGGCGGCGATCGCCAGCTTTTCCCGCTCGCTGGCGTGTTCCCGCAACCGGAATGCCTTGGTGTAGTACTCGCTGGCCCGCCCAAGCTCGCCGAGATCGCTGTAATCGATGCCCACAGCTCTGTAGCCCATGGCAAAATTCGGATCAAGTTCGATGGCGCGTTGATCGTAAGGCAGGGCTGCGACGATGCCTTTCTCGTCTGCGGTCTTACGGCCAAGACTAAGCGTTTTCAGAGCTTCGAGTGAAGGCGTGGTGGCCTCTGCCAGCGGAACATCAAACCTCTGCACCGTAGCCAGCGATTCACCTAGTTCGACGCGCAACTTGGATGCCGCCTCGCCCAGAGCGTCCAGCACCTTTTCCTTCGACGCCGCCGTGACCTGCTCCTGCGCCAGTGTGTCTCCGCTCTGGCAATTGATCGCCTTCAATGCCAGCACATATTGGCTGCCCAGACTGCCAATTGATCCCGCAAGATAAGCCTTGCTGCCTGCCCGCTGGCAAAGCTCGCGGGCTACCTCGGGCGTGAGTTTCGTGCTGGCGGGGCGGGTCATCAGTTGCAGCGTCTTCGCGACTTGGCTGTCGGAGAGCACATTCAGGAAAGGCGATTGCCGCAAGGAAACGTAAAGCGCCGTCTTCAGCGTGTCGTCGAACACCGCATCGCCTGTGCTGTTGGCGAAATCACCGAGCACTATAGTGTCCTTGTCGGTCAATGGCTTGCTTCGATGCGCACGATAGTAAAGGCCGCCCGCCGCGAGCAAGACCACGAGTAGGAAAGGAACCGCAATTTTCCAGAGCTTCGCAACCCGATCCGTAGGAGCTTCTGCCGCCTTGCCTGGGCTTGGGGCAGAGATGCGCCCGCTTTCGGAGTCCCGCTTCAGCCGTTGCAAATCCGTTCGCATGTCGGCTGCGTGCTGATAGCGCAGATCGTGGTTTTTCTCCAGCGCCTTGTCGATAATCGCTTCGAAGTGCAACGGCATCTGGGGATTAAGCTGCGAAACCGGGCGGGGCTTCTGGTGCAGGATCGCTCCGCAGATTTCTCCAGAGCTTGCGCCTTCGAATGGCATCTTTCCGGTCGCCATCTCATACAGCACCGCACCGAAGGAAAACAAATCGCTTCGCGCATCCAATTCCTTCGCCCGAACCTGCTCGGGAGACATATAGGCTACTGTGCCAAGCATCGTTCCCGGACTGGTGAGATGCTCCTCGGAGTCGATAGTCGGGGCGCTCGTTGCAACGCTTTCCGGCTTGAGGGAGACCTTCGCCAATCCAAAATCGAGAATCTTCGCGTGTCCGCGCTTGGTGACGAAAATGTTCGCAGGCTTGATGTCGCGGTGGATTATGCCTTCTGCATGTGCTGCGTCGAGCGCATCCGCAATCTCAATGCCCAGCGACAAAACCAGCTCCGTGTCCATCGGACGCCCCGCAATTCGGTGCTTCAGCGTCAGTCCATCCAGAAACTCCATGGCGATGAACGCTTCGCCGTGCTGGTCGTCGATCTCGTGGATCGTGCAGATATTCGGATGATTCAGTGCAGAGGCTGCCTTGGCTTCGCGCTGAAAGCGGCTGAGGGCCTGCGGGTCCTTGGCTACGTCGTCGGGCAGGAACTTGAGGGCCACAAAGCGACCGAGCTTTATATCCTCCGCCTTGTAGACCACACCCATCCCGCCGCCGCCGAGTTTTTCGACGATGCGATAATGCGAGATGGTTTGGCTGATCATGAGGGATCGCCGGAACTTAGGGTGCAATGTTACGGAGGTGAGGAAGGCGAGTCAACGAAGGACACTGCACGGGAATCGCAAAGTTGGAGCTCCATACCCCATCGATGAAGTCGGGAGCGCCGTCTCCCTCCGAGTCACCGAACCTTCACCCCGTATTTCTGTGTGAACGGTGGAACGATACCGTTCAAGCGCAGGTACTCGACTAGCTGTCCGTAGTGGTCGGTGATGTGCCAGACCGCAATGACCGAGATACCCAGCTTGGTGTTCGGTCCGGCATAACGGCCTTCTACACGGTCGAGCGCATTATTCGCCGTGAGCGTGGCGAGGACACGATTTGAGTAGTCGAAAGAATCCTTGAGATACTTGATCAACTCGTCTTTGGTTTTCGCTGGATCGTGCCCGCCCTTTTCGCAGTCCTCGGGCGGTTTCTTGCCCTCAAACTCGTTGAAGAAGGCGAACTGAGCACAGGCGACGTGCTTCACTTGTTCCCCGAAGCTGCGCACGCCGTCGAAATTGCCTACTGCGGGGACGTAGGAATACTTGTCTTCAGGCATGGCTTCAGCTAGCCCGAGAAAGTTCCCTTCCGCGAACTGGAGCGTACCGCTGACGCTTTCCGCGATGGACTTTGGAATGTCATCTGGCTGGGTGGCTTTCTTGGTTGCTGAGTTCTGTGGAGTTGCAGATTTCCCGACAGCAGAGAGAACGATGCCGCACATGATAAAAACGGCAGCAACACGAAAAAGGCTCATTCTAGCCTCCGGTATTCGGAAAAAGGATACTTGAGCCACAGGGGGAAGTCGAATGTGCGGGCTCTTAGCTCCGATGGTTCGGAAGGGGTCGAATTTCGATCTCCTTATTATGATTATGCGGCATTATGATTATGCGGCCTTTCGCCCCTGTTTCGCCTCGACCTTCATAGTCCGCCCGGTATACCTTCTGAGACTGAATAGAGGATTCGCAGTTAGCGACCAAAGGTGAGTTGTAACGGATAGAGGAACCGAGCGGTCCTTGACGGCGACCAAAAGGTCTCCGTTCACCAAGGAGTCGTCCCAGACGTGGATGTAATTAAAGAGATGCTTTGAGTGATGCCAGACGATTGCCGTTTGACATTAACGGTGCTATACACCTTGTGTTACGGGAGAGACATCACAAACCATGGCACCTGACATTCAGCTTTTCCGCGATGTTTTCAACGCGAGTCCCATCGGGATTGCGGTGGAGACCTTGGAAGGGCAGCCTCTCTTCGTAAACCCAGCCCTTTGTTCGATGCTGGGATTTAGCGAAGAGGAACTGCGGAAGAAACATTGTGTGGATTTTTCTCCTCCTGAAGATGCAGAGAAGGACTGGGCGCTTTTCCAGCAATTGCGAGCGGGTTCGATAGATCGCTACCAATTAGAAAAGCGGTACTTTCGGCGAGACGGCTCATTAGTCTGGGGAAGCCTGAGTATTTCTTTCTTACACAGTCGTCCATCTCCGCTCGTACTTGCCATGGTGGAAGACATTACCGAGAAGAAAAAGGCCGAAGAAGCCCGGTTCCGGCATGCCGCAATTGTCGAATCGTCTGACGACGCGATTGTTTCGGGGACTCTGGATGGAATTATCGTAAGTTGGAACGCAGGTGCGCAGAACATTTACGGTTACACCGAGGCTGAAGCGGTTGGAAAGCAAATTACCATGCTTGTCCCGACTGATCTACCAGACGAGGAGAACAAGATTCTTGAAAGGTTGAGTGCGGGAGGTCGCATCGAGCACTTTGAAACCATTCGTGTTACCAAAACAGGCAAGAGAATCAATGTATCCCTGACTATTTCGCCAATTAAGGATTCAAGTGGCAGAACCGTCGGCATTTGTGGAATCGCGCGCGACATCACGGAGCGAAAGCGGGGGGAAGAAACACAACGCGAGAGCGAGGAGCGACTGCGATTGGCAATTCAGGCAGGAAAGATGTACGCCTATGAGTGGGACGTTGCCGCCGGCGTGTCCGTGCGGTCCTCGGAGTATGTGAACGTCCTCGGTGCGAATGAGCCGCGAACCTTAACCCACCAGCAGGTCTTGGAAAGAATCCATCCAGAGGATCGCCCGAAAATTCTCGAAGCCATTGCTAGACATTCGCTGGAAAACCCGACGGTTGACGTGACGTACCGCGTGCTGCTTCCCGGCAAGTCTCCAATTTGGGTAAAGAGCAGCGGGCGTGCCTTCTTCGACGGTGAAGGCAGAATGTTGCGGGTGATCGGTATGGTAGCGGATGTCACCGATCAGAAACTGGCGGAAGAGGCGCTACGTAGTAGCGAGGAACGGCTGCGATTGGCACAGAAGGCTGCTCGCATAGGAACTTTTGAACGGAATATTCGGACGGGAGTGAATACTTGGACACCGGAAATGGAGTCAATGTATGGTTTGCCGCCGGGCGGCTTTGGGCAAACGCGAACGGCTTTTGAAAATTTGGTTCACCCCGACGATCGGGCAGAAGTCATGAAGTTGGTTGATGAGGCGTTGAAAACCGGACAACCAACGCATGGAGAATGGCGCGTGGTCTGGCCGGACGAAAGTGTTCATTGGATAGCTGGCCGGTGGCAGGTTCTTATGGAAGAATCTGGCGAGCCTTCACGAGTGGTTGGCGTCGATATGGATATCACCGAGCGCAAACTGGCGGAAGGTGCGCTGGCAAACGTAAACCGCAAGTTGATTGACGCGCAAGAGCAGGAGCGGACCCGGATTGGCAGAGAGCTCCACGACGACATCGGTCAACGTCTCGCCCTGTTGGCCGTCGAGTTACAACAACTCCGCGAAGACGCTCTCATTTTGCCTGAGGTCCGCAGCCGTATGGGGGAACTCCAGAAGCAGACCTCGGAGATAGCCGCCGATATTCAATCCTTGTCGCACGAGTTGCACTCGGCAAAGCTCCAATATCTGGGTATTGCTGCGGCCATGAGAGGCTTCTGCCAAGAATTCGGCGAGACGCAGAAAGTGGAGATTGACTTCAAAACCCACGATTTACAAAGCCCCGTGGCGCCAGACGTTTCTCTTTGCTTCTTCCGAGTACTGCAAGAAGCCCTGCACAATTCGGTGAAACACAGCGGGGTGCGGCACTTCGAAGTGCGATTGTGGGGAACGTCGGATGAGATTCATCTCACGGTTAGCGACTCCGGCGCAGGCTTTGACCGCGAAGCGGCCAAGACGAGCCGAGGTCTTGGCCTGATCAGTATGGAGGAGCGACTGAAGCTGGTGAAGGGAACGCTGTCAATCGACTCGCAGCCCAAGCGTGGTACCACGATCCACGCCCGTGCTCCTCTCGGTTCGGGAAGCGATTCCATGCGTGCAGTCGGGTAAAGATCGACCCTTTTTCTATAGCGGGAATCATGCATCGGCGGATAAGACAGCGGCGTGCTCTGCGCATATCGCCGCATATGGCTCCCCTTCGAGTTCTTCAGTCATTGGGTACGCGCAGCGCAGATGAAAAGAGCGTGTTTGAGCCAGTTCATTCCATAGCCGTTCAAGCTCGATGGCGGCGTTTATTCTTCCTTCAGCACAAAGGAGCGCAACCATCTCTCCGAACAATACGACTCTCTTGTGCTTACTCTCAGCGCAGCGAATCGGTGGCGCAAGGGCGGACAGGAATCGCTCGCGGCTAGGTCCCGCGTTTTCCATAAATGTTGAGAGGACCTCGACGGCATCCAAGAGGATAAAGCGCTCCTGCTCATCGGCAGCAGCAGTATCCACGCCACGTGCCTGCAATCCCTGAAGGAGACCGTTCCGGTGCGACTCGGTCGCGACCACGATAACTGTACTCCCGGCTTCTAGAGCGCCCTTTACAAAGCGAGTGAGGCCAACGAGAAAGGAAGCATCATCAGAATAGAATTGAACCTCGTGGCTGCGAGTGATTTGCGCGTGCGCGTCCTTGGCGTCCGTGAAATGGTGACCCGATAAACCGCCACTGATAAACTGTCTGTCCTCAAGGACCGCTCCCACAGCCGCTAACAGTTCGCTTCCAGCGTGCGCTTTAACCACGTAGCCCAGCGCCCCCAAGCTGAGAGCTTCTTGCACCACATCGGCGGAGGATTCTTGACTCACGAAGAGTATTTTGGGTTCGGGGGAAAGCTTGCGGATTCGTCGAGCGGCTTCGATTCCAGTCAGGGTTGGAAGCCCGATGTCAAGCACGATCAAGTCCGGGTGGAGTTCTTCCGCTTTCTGAACCGCTTCTAATCCGTCTGAGGCCTCGCCGACGATCTGCAATTCTGGTCTTGTTCTCAGCGTCGAACAGACGAATCGCCGAAACGGCTCATAATCATCGACTACTAGAACCCGGACGGATGACACGCAGTCACCAGCCTTTCATCGGTCGAAGTGCACTTTCTTTGTACTTGTGGCGGGAATCAAAATCTCCGCAATCATCATCCTCGTTAAGAAAGTTGTCAATTCCTCAATAATGGTGCTTCTCACCGTGGAGTTGTTGAACAAAGTTATAACACCGCCTTGGTCTTCATCCGTACAGGGTAGCCGAGGTCATTTGAGAAAAGTGACCAATTTTGAACAGTCGCATCATGGTTGCCAGCCTACCATCGCGCTGCTGTGATGTGGGGTCTGACGCCGCACTCGCGTTCCTCATCCCCGGATCGAGCCATAGGTTGTAGCTGCCGGGATCGAGAATGACTGGCATACGGTCGTGAACACTGGCCGTCAATGCGTTTGGGTTTGTGGTCAGAATCGAACAGGCCCTACCGCGTTGCCGCTTGCGTCCGTCCAGCGGTCCCATATTCCAGCGAAAGCGAACAATTGGCCATCATCGACTGCAAAGCAGTACGGCTGTTTGGATTTTCCTGTTCTCTGCCACTCATAGAACCCATCTGCCGGAATCATGCACCTGCGAGATTTCAACGCATCCCGGAACGCCCGCTTCGTGGCCGCTGTTTCCGATCTCGCGTTAATCATCCTTGCAGCGGCAGACGAGTCCTTCGCCCACGACGGAATGAGACCCCAACGGATCAGCGATAATTCCCGGACGGGTTCCCTAGGATTCTGGCGGATGACCGGGACGGGCTGGGTGGGAGCGATGTTGTAGCGAGGAGTCCAGTCTTCATCGCCTGAGGCGGTGTCGAAGTACTCTTCAACAACCTTTCTTCTGCGCGACAGTCGGTAGCGCCCGCACATAGGTAAGAAATTATCGCAGATGGAGTCGCCAGCAACGGTTGCTCCGACCTCGGACTTCAACTTCGCTTCGAAATCCAGGCTGCGAGCTATCGCAATTGCTCACCCTCGTCTTGTTGGCAGCACCGTTTGACAAACGGAAACAGACCGCTTCTCGGATGTTTTTCGATCTCTCGCATGAACTTTGGGCGACACGGGCGGGTTAGGCGAAACGGTTGCCCTGGAAATCTGCCGACCCTCAAAAGCGGTAGAATTGCGAAGCAGCATGAATGAAAAGTTCTGAGGTGATTGGGTGCTCACGTTAGGTAACAAAGCGGCGTGGCTCACAATTAAAGGTTCTCTGATAACCCTGTACAACGATATCTATGACGAACATCTCTTCGTATTTGCAGCCGGGCTGTCGTATTATTTCGTGCTCTCACTGTTTCCGCTGTTGGTGACCGTGGCGTCGATACTCGGATATGTCCCCATTCCTCATCTGTTTGAAGGCGTTCTAGGCTTGATGGCTAAGCTCGTCCCAGGAGATGGAATGAGTTTGGTGCGCAACATCGTGTCCGACGTCGTCAGTCACAAACACACGCATTTCCTCACGCTCGGGTTAGTCTTTACGATTTGGACAGCTTCTAGCGGATTTGCTGCAATAATCGACGGCCTTGATGTCGTTTATCGAGTTCGTGAAACTCGCTCCGTCTGGAAGACCCGACCCATTGCGCTGGGATTGACGTTGCTCGCGGGATCTCTATTCCTCGTGGCTGTTGGATTGATGGTCGAGGGGACGACCCTTGGGATCTGGTTTACAAGCAGATTTGACCTCAATCCCGCCATGCTTACCGCCTGGCAGTACCTCCGGTGGGGCATCGCCGCGACCTTTGCCGTGCTCGCGGCACAACTGCTTTACCATTTCGGTCCGGATTCGAAGCGGCGCTTCCGGGATAGCCTGGCGGGAGCAATTGTTGCAGTCATGACGTGGGTTGGTTTGTCATACCTGCTAGGAGTTTACTTCAGACACGTGGACAATCTTGATAAGACGTATGGACCGCTGGGTGCCGCCATCGGCTTATACTTGTGGTTTTACCTTTCCGGTTTTGCCATCCTGGTCGGTGGAGAAATTAACTTTCTTCTTGGCGAACTAAGAGACCACAGAACTCCGCGGGCGTCCAGCCCCGCGCATACTCGGATCAACAATCTGAACGCCGCGGCGTAACTTGACTTGCACTTCAAATTCGCAGGAACTGTTATTGACCCTAATTGAACCCAGATTTCGCCATCTGGGTCACGCCACCTTGCGGGCTTTCGTTGCCTTCTTTCGCGCGGTGCGTGGCTTTTTACGAGCTGCCGCCGCAGTTCTTCTCGCTTTGGGTACGGCTTCAGGCGCAGCTGGCAATTCCAGCTTGGGCTGTTGCGCAGTGCAGTGGTGGCCATGGTTTAGCGGCTCAATGCGCGCAGCTTCTTTTTCCATCCGCCGCTGTCGCCTGTTTACAACACAAGCCACTCTCTTCTACGCCCGAGAGAGTCATCAAGCGCAAGGCTTGGGCCTTATCGGGAAGCCCGGACTCCTTAGAACGCGCGTTTATGGGGTAAGAGGTGCCATTGATCGTGCAGCGGATGGGGCATAGACTGCGCGCCTTGGCATGCCGCGCGATAGGAGAAAACCGCTAGTCTGGCTTGAGGACAGCACCTTCACTGCTTGGGCTTGCAGCGCATGCTTCTGGATCTTGCCGAATCCCGGCCTCTCGGAGTCTAGTGGGCCTCCAGCGAAAGTGGCGGAAGCGTTCGATCACCATGAGTGCGCTAACTTCCCACGCCGTGACCGTAACCTCCAACCCTTCAATGAACCCTCCAACTGCTCTGGGTCACACTTGACGCAGACAGGCAGCGGTAAAGTCCAGCTTCTATCATCCCCAGAACTAAACGTCGCCGTCATGTCTTGCATGACGAAGCCGCACTGCGAGCAGATTCTTTGTTTGGACGCCTTGGGAGCTTCTGAGGTTAGAAGCGCTCTGACCATTTGCAGAGCTGAATTATCCAAGCTAGCCTCCTGCCAATCGTGATCAATGCCCGCAAAAAGGTCGCTCGCCCAGCAGCAAGTTTTGTGGAAGCCTGTTCGACTTCTATAACGTTTCTGCGTGCGACGAATGTTCAATTCAGCACACTCTTGGCGAAAAATCGCCAATGGTTTCGTTATGGCCCGAGGAAAGATCATTTGAGGTAGATAGACAAGTGAGCAGTAGTGCACAGACTCGGCCAGCCGCTCCGTGGAAGTCTTGCACCGACACGATGCCGCTCAAATCCGCGCCCGCGAGCCTCTCGCCGTACCGGGCCATTAATTAAGGATGAGCAGGCAGAAGGAAGCACAATGCGTACTACGATTGCTATTCGATCGTTGTTGTTTTCGTTTGTCTTGCTGGCTTTCTCCCACGGTGCATTCGCTCAAGTCGGTATCGGCATTTCCGTGAATTTCGGTCCCCCGGCGCTTCCCGTCTACGAGCAGCCGATCTGTCCCGCAGACGGCTACCTGTGGACACCCGGTTACTGGGCCTATGACGCCGACGATGGCTACTACTGGGTGCCCGGGACGTGGGTCGAAGCACCCCAGGTAGGCTTCCTCTGGACCCCAGGTTATTGGGGCTGGGGCGGCAACGCATTCCTTTTCCATGAAGGATATTGGGGCCCACAGGTGGGCTTCTATGGCGGCATCAATTACGGCTTCGGCTACGGCGGTGTTGGTTATGAAGGCGGCCGCTGGGAAGGTGGTCACTTCTCCTACAACACTTACGTGAATCACGTAAACACTACCATCATTCACAACACCTACAACACTACGGTGACGAATGTCTCCGAAACTCATGTCAGCTACAACGGGGGTGCGGGTGGGGTCGAAGCGCGTCCCACGTCGCAACAAGAGTCTTACGCAAACGAGCACCACGTCGGTCCGGTAGCCGCGCAAACGCAGCACGTTCAGGAAGCCCGCAGTAATCCCGAACTGCGTGCCTCTGCCAACCAGGGCAAGCCGCCCATCGCGGCTACTGCCAAACCCGGTGATTTCAAAACTGGCGTTGTATCCTCCAGACAAGCAGGCGGCGAATACAAAGCTCCTTCGGCGAATACCGCACGCGGCAACGAAGCGCGTCCGGGAAATGAAGCTCGCCCCGGCACCGAAAATCGTCCGGAAAATACCACCGAAGCTCGTCCCGCTACTAACAATCACGCCAGCGAATTGCAGCCGCACAAGTTCACGCCTCCAAACACCGGCAACGCCACAACCGACAAGAAATATCAGCAGCAACAGGACAAGCTAGCTGCCAAGCAAACGCAGGATCACCAGAAACTCCAGCAGCAGCAGGAAAAAGAACACCAGCAAGCCGCCACGAAAAACTACAACGACGCACAAAAACAGCAGATGGAGCAGCGTCACACTCAGCAAACGCAACAGGTCGAGCAAAAGCATGCCACTCAGCAGAAGCAGATGGAGCAGCGCCAAGCGCCGCACCAA
>Ga0181532_10003676_pt1 | contig 13704 bp, 17 predicted proteins | sample PEATcosm2014_Bin_33_FD_119768 | JGI IMG/M metagenome (GOLD analysis project Ga0181532, IMG submission 119768) | Peatland microbial communities from MTU Mesocosm Facility, Houghton, MI, USA - PEATcosm2014_Bin11_30_metaG | ecosystem: Environmental > Terrestrial > Soil > Wetlands > Peat | place...
AATGCGCAGATCCTGCAGCGTACCTGCGGCGGTCTCCACCGCATTCTTTGCCGCATCCTCCCACGACTGCGTACTGGTGCCGATTACCTCCACCAGTTTGTAGACGCTGTTGGTAGCCCCAGCCTTCTTGGCCATAATCCCTCTCCTTTTGGCTTGGTGCAAAACAGCGACCCGATCAAAACATCAATCCGGTGCTTCCATTTTGTCCCAGCCATTTACGAATTGTGTGCTCATTGACCGCGAATAACAACCTGTCGTCTGATGTCGCCAGTCGAAAGCAAAAAGGAGGTGTGTTCCCCGTTTGACTCAACCCCACATCGGCATATCCCTCTGTGCATCTGAGCGCCGACATTTTGTCGCGACGTCACCCTCCGCGAGTGGTTCGGGGCCAGTCGATCCGCCAACGCTCGCCGGGCGCTCGCACCCAGAACAGGCGTTTCACTGGAGTGCCCCGAGCGTGGTGGTAGAGCGCAGCAGTACGCTCGTAAAAGCCGCGTGTGTGCCACGACTCGCGCCACCCGAAGCGTCGGCAGTCGAGGTGATGGCAAAACTCGTGGCAAAGGGTGCTGAGGAACGTGCCGAAGGAGGTGACTTGTTTCCGGATGGCGGTCCGCATCCAGAGACGGATGAGTAGGGTTTCGGGATGGTAGTCCCCGAACAATTCAATAGCCGAACCGCCTTCGCGGACTCGAAGCGGGCGGGCTGCAAGTACTCGGATTCCGGGCTGCCGAACCAGGTAGAAACCAGATGCAACCGATAGAAACTCCGCACATGCCTGGCGAACGGACGAGGCCGTACCACCTTGCATGGCGGAAGCGATGGAATTTGCCGACGCTTGCAACCGGTCGTCCGCGGGGACTTCCAGCGCTGTGAGCCGGTCGCTCTCAAGAAACCTTGCCCGTAACGGTGCTGTGCTCGGCGGTCGGTCGGTAAGCATCCTTGGAAATTGTCAACCCAGCGTGTCGAGGTGCCAAATCGGCTTCGGGCGTTTCCTTCAACTCGAGGGTCGCAATAGGTAAATCGTCCACGGAGCGATGCGCGTCTCGCTCACCCAACGGTATGGCTCGTCGCCGTTCGCCAAGGGCTTGCGCATTTCCCCCATTTCAAGCTGGGCGCCGCAATAAACTTCGAGGTAAGACTCGTGGGGCCAGAGAATGTCCACGGCGGGCGACCGGTCTTCGAAATCCGTCGTAATGATTTTCACGGGATCGCCCGGCTGGGCATTGCGGTTCTCGGGGAAGTCTTTCGTCGTGAACGACGCCCATTCATTCCAGTAAATCTCCGGCGCGGAAACGATGTTCACGATGACACCGTCGGGTTTGAGCTGGGCGCGCAGGTTGCGAAACAGACGCACCTTCGCGTCCATGCCGGGAATGTTGTCGAACGTGAATGCCGATTGAATGAGAGAAAAACTTTCGTGCGGCAAGCTGCTCATGTCGTCGCTAGGAATAACGCGGTAGTCACCTCGCGGGTCGATCTCGCGAGCCTTCGAAACCATCTCCGGCGAGATATCTACCCCGAAGTCATTGACCGTGATATCAATGGACGCATGGCAGCAAGCGTTCTTCCAGAGTGAGTTCACCCACCCAGGCGGCGGTGGCCGTTTGACGAAGCGCCGTGGGGGAACGGCGGCGCTTTGGAAAAATCTGGTAGGGAAGGCGCGGTTTCCGCTGTCGACACTCGTTGAGCTGGAGACATTAAACCACTACTTGAAGAGTCTAGAGGCAAGGCAATGATGATGCACAGTCCCGACCCTCAGCTCTTGGAACGGCCGATCCGTATTCTGGTGGTGGGATGTGGCGGGAACGGCAGTGCCATTGTGTCCGGCCTCCCGTACCTGCATCAGGCACTCCTCGCCTTTGGTCATCCGGGCGGCCTCTCTGTAACCCTGATCGACCCGGATGTGGTCAGTGAAACCAACTGCGTACGTCAGCCTTTTTGCCGAACGGAAATCGGATTTGCAAAAGCCATCGTACTGGCACACCGGACCAACCTCTTTTGGGGGCTGAATTGGCAGGGCATGCAAGCGACAATTCAGCAGCTCAAGAAAAGCTCAGAAGTTGATTTCGTCGTCGGCTGTGTTGATACGAGTAAGGCGCGTCGCGCGATCGACAAGTGGGTATTGAGCTCACGGGTACTGTATTGGTTGGATCTCGGCAACAACTCGTCCAGCGGACAATTCGTTCTCGGACAACCGAAGAACTCTGCCAACAGGAAGAGAAAGGATCGGCTTCCCACAGTGGCCGAGTTATACCCGGAGATTCTCAAGAGAGACAAGAAGGAAGATTCCCAGCCATCCTGCAGCGCTGCGGAAGCGCTAACCCGGCAGGAACCTTTCATCAACCAGAATCTTGCATACCAGGCTTTGGGCATGCTCACACAACTGCTGCGCCACGGCGCTATTTCTTACCAAGGCGGATTCTGCAATCTGGCGACCGGACAGCTTGTGCCCTTAGGGATTCGTGTACTCACTGCCAAAGTTCCGCCAAGACGCCGGCGGTCAGACCTCGCAAGTGGTGCGGCTCTGTCGTGAACAAACTCGGCCGGGGTGCTGACCAGGTTTCTGGATCGCTATTCCTCAGTGCGCGAGTTGATTCTGTCCTTCAAGGACCCTTATCGGGACTCCTTCTCGAAGTGCTTCAGGTCATTCGTCACCTCTTGATCCGCCCCGAGTGTTTCCGGCTGGAGCGAGAGTTTGCCGGCCCGGATTTTCACCGGGGAGGAAAGCGTGCCTTTGCAAGGCACACGCAATAACCTTGCGGAAAATTCAATGCGTCCCGTGCCCTGGTCGGAAGAACTGGATACACATCGGCAGTCCACAGGCGGACCGAAGGTTGCGGCGATTCTCTCGGTCGTGGAAAGCTGCCGCTGGTTGAAAGTCCCAGTGCGGGAGTACTTGGCCACGGTTCTCCCCGGGTTTGCCGATCTCCCGATCCAGCTCCTCCCAGACCTTACTCCCGCTGCATGGGTCGACCAGCATTCCTAGACTCAAGCGACGGGCGCCCTAAAGAGCGTGGCCTCCTGCTGGTCTGCTGGCACTACGGTGTAAGTGCCTGCTCGAAAAGAAGATCGGCAATGTTCACAAAACCCACGTTTGTGTTGATGGCTGCTGTCTCTGACCAGATTGCAGCGGTACAGCAGACCTCCGGCACACCAAGGGGATTGTAAGTATGCGTTGACAAGTTGTCTCAACTACAATTTAGGCACTTCCCCAAGGACTATAGAGCGTTGCGTCCGACGACGGCAAACCGATCCTTGACGAGAGCTCCAGGGAAGAGTGTCACCGAAGGTGCATCTGAGGTCAGCCGAGATATGGAAGATCGCCTCCGCTTCGAGACCCTAATTGCGGACCCGTCCCAGCGTTTCGTAAATGTTCCCGCGGATCGCGTAGACCGCGAGATCGAAGATGCACAGCGCGCGCTTTGCGAGTGTTTGGGAATGGAGCACTCCGCGCTCTGGCAGACCTCGATACAGAATCCCGACGAATTGGTCCTGACCCATCTTTACCGGGATCCGGAGTTACCGCGGCCGCCCGTGCGTATGAGTGGCACGGAATTCTTCCCTTGGGCTCACGCGAAGCTCATGATCGGTGAGATCGTTTCCGTGCCCGACACCGCCGAAGGTCCGCCTGAAGCAAGCAGAGACAGGGAATCGTGGCAGCGCTTTGCGGTGAAGTCAACTCTGGCGTTTCCGCTTTCCGTGGGGGGCGGTGCAGTATTCGGCGTCGTCAGCTTAGAAGCGATCAGGCAGGCCCGAGCTTTTCCTGAACCGCTGGTGAAACGGCTTCAACTGATTGCACAGGTATTTGCGAACGCGCTCGAACGGAAGCGTGCCGAGCAAAAGCTGCGGGACAGTGAAGCACGGCTGAGCCTGGCAGCCGCATCTGCCAATGCCGGCTTGTGGACCTTGGAAGCAGAGACCGGCCACATTTGGGCAACGGAGAAGACGTACGAGCTACTCGGTTTGTCTCCCAGCGAGGAGATGAACCTTGATAAATTTCTCGAACTCGTGCATACCGAAGACCGAGAAACGGTTCGCCAGGCCATACAGGAGGCGGTGCGGTCAGGACATGAGTCCGCAGTTGAATACCGCATCCAGAGCCCCGACGGAAGCGTCCGCTGGATCGCGTCCCGTAGCCGGAGGCAAGCGGGAAGTGATAGCGAGCCAGACCGGTTGATGGGGGTCAGTACCGACATCACTGAGTCGAAACATGTCGAACTACGACTGCAGGCGGAGAGCGAGTATTTGAAGGACGAGATCGAAGTAGAAGGCCGTTTCGCCGACATCATTGGTCAAAGCGCTAGGCTCAAGAAGGTTTTTGAGCGAATCGAGCGGGTCGCGCCGACCGATTCCACCGTACTCATCATCGGGGAAACCGGTACTGGCAAGGAACTGGTTGCACGGGCCATTCATAATCTGAGTCGCCGCAAAGACCGGGTCATGGTGAAAGTTGACTGCTCATCGCTGCCCTCCACTCTGATCGAGAGCGAATTGTTTGGCCGTGAAAAGGGGGCATACACTGGCGCACTTACCAAGCAAGTTGACCGATTCGAGCTGGCGAACGGATCAACGCTCTTTCTCGACGAGATCGGTGAGCTGCCGCTGGATCTGCAGGCTAAGCTGCTACGGGTTGTGCAGGAAGGCCAATTTGAACGCTTGGGAAGCCCAAGAACCATCAGCGTGGATGTCCGAGTTATTGCCGCCACGAACCGCGATTTAACCGAAAGAGTGAAGGAGGGCTTCTTTCGGCAGGACTTGTATTTCCGGCTTAACGTGTTCCCCATCAATGTTCCGCCGCTACGAGAACGCCCGGAAGACATCCCTCTGCTGACGTGGCGATTTGTTCGAGAGTTGGAAAGAAAGATGGGCAAGAAGATCGAGTCGATCCCCAAAAAGACCCTCGAGATGCTGCAGCGCTACCCTTGGCCGGGGAACGTGCGCGAACTGAGGAATGCGGTTGAACAGGCGCTCATCATCACGTCTGGAGACCAGCTCAACCTGCAGATGCCTGAGCCTCGGGACGCTAACCTTATGCCAACATCAAAAGGAGCGGACCACCGGCATATTCTATCGGTGCTGGAAAAGACGGGTTGGCGGATCAAAGGACCGCTTGGAGCGGCCGCACTTCTCGGCATGAAGCCGTCCACCCTATATGCCATGATGAAACGCTTGGGGATCCCGAACAAGAACGAAAAGGACCATATTTAGACCTGGAGTCCATATATGGCCCCTGTTGTGTTTCTTCCCTGATCTACCTCCAAGCCCTGCCCGACGCGTAAGTCCTTCGCTTTCCGCCTATTTCAGAGCAGCCGTCGTCGTCTTATTCGGTGGCATCTCGCTTGCACCTTGCTTTAGCGCTTCCCAGTACAGGCAATCAACTGAATCTCATCTCACGCGCCCAGCGTGGATAGTGCGCAGCGCAACGGAGGAGCGAATCTCCTGAAAGGGACAGGGTCTCAGACATTGCATCCGTAACGACGCTTTCGTTGGCAACGGTGATGGTGTTGTTGTGTGTGACGGTCACGGCGCAGAACGCACATCAACCGGCGATGAAGATCTGCAAGGGCCAGACCTACGCGCTTTGCGCCGCGGCGCGCTGCAACGTATTTGACATGGAAAGGAACGGCAAATGAAAAAGGCAATGGCAGACGGTTTGAAGAGAGTTGCAAAGTCGCGGCTGATAGCCGCGGGATTGGTCGTTGCGCTGATATTGATGGCGGGCGCAGCCACGCCTGCGATGGCACAGGACGCATTCAGCCAGGACATTACAACCGTCAAAGCATGCGCCAGCGACATCTGGCGTCTCTGCTCGGACGTGATGCCCGATGTTGACCGTGTCAAAAGCTGTGTGCAGAGCAAGATGGGCCAGCTTTCCAAGGGTTGCCTTGACGACCTGCTCGACAAGATGGCGGGATCGTCGTTCAAGATTTGCAAGAACCAGACGTATGCCCTTTGCGCAGCGGCGCGATGCAATGTGTACGACGGCGTCGCCTACTGTCAGTGCGAGGTGAAGCACGGCGACAGCATCAGCCTGCCGTTTGCGGGTAATAAGAGCGGAGACGTGTGCGCGGTCAACGCCGCCGGCGCCGAGAACAAATACATGGTGAGCACGTACAGTCTGCCGGACAGGATCATCGCCGGCAAGGGCGACTCGGCGGTGTACACCTGCTCGGGCGGAGACTCGGCCGGGGCCTACGCCCAATGCGACGGAGGACTGTGCTTTGAGAGTACGGGCGGCACGACGTTTCCCGGCTTCGACAAGCCGATTCCGAAAGGACAAATCGTCTGTTCCTGTCCGGTGACGAAGGGCAGCGCCGGCAGCGCACCAAGCTATCAGATCATGGGGCCTTACCCCTGCGACAAGTCGTTCTTCAACTATTGCTCGAGTTCGGCCGCCACGACAAAGACGGGTTCGACGATCTATGTCGGCGCGCCGGCCGGCGCAGTGCAAGGTCTAGCCGCCGCGCTCAATGGCAAGGTTCCGCCCGTCAACGAGTGCCATTTGCCGAGCCAATAGAGGCAACTGCGGAGGCGCGGACTTGTTTTGCAAACAGTATCTACATTCCATGCTCGAGCACGGTCGCAGAGCATAGCACAAGCGGAGGAGCGAATCCCATGAACAAAACCAAACTCACTAACACTACCCTCGTAGCAAGTCTCACAGCGATGCTGCTGTTGCTGCGCGCAACACTTGCTGCGCAGAGCGCACAACTCCAGGGAGTAATCAATGGGCGCAGCGGCGCGACCATGTCACTGCAAACGGATTCCGGGAACGTTACGGTCCTGCTTACCAACTACACGCAAGTTGAGGACGTTGCCGGCATTTTTCACTTGCGGAAGACCCAGATGGGCCTGACAGCGTTGGAGCCCGGCCTCGCAGTCCAGGTGCAAGGAAACTACAACGCCCAGAACCAGCTCGTGGCGAACACCGTTAAGTTCAATGGCAAGGACCTGCAAACCGCTACCGACATTCAGGCCGGCGTGACTCCGGTGGAGCAGCAGACGGAGGCGCAGCAGCAACAGTTAGCGCAGCAGCAAGCACAACTGCAGCAGCAACAGGCCCAACTGCAGCAGGAGCAGCAGGAGCAAGAGGCCCAGGCGGCGAAGATTGCCGCCAACAAGGCGGCGATTGCGGCTGTCAACAAGCGCTTCGGAGAGCTGGCCGACTACAACATTTGGGATGAAGTGACGGTCTACTTCGGAAACGGCCAGGTGACCGTTGATCCTCAGTACAAGCCCAAATTGCTCGCCCTGTGCCAGAAGGCCAAGACCGTCAACGGCTACGTTATTCAAGTGAAGGGGTATGCATCGGCGGTCGGCTCTGCTGCTCTGAATCAGCAATTGAGCCAGGAGCGGGCGGCCAACGTCGTGGATTTTCTGGAGCAGCAAGGCGGTATTCCTTTGACCAACGTGCTGGCTCCCGGCGCCATGGGCACTAGCAAGCAGGTAGCTTCGGACAAAACAGCGGAGGGCCAAGCCGAGAATCGGCGGGTGGTCGTTCGTGTGTTGCAGAACAAGGGTATTGCCGGGACTTAGGTTCTGGACGTCTGTGACAGATTGGTGGATTGGAATTGTGCGATGAGGGATAGACCGGGACAACTCCAATCCACTTCACACTGTGACTTCACGGCTTGGAAGGCAGTAACCGGCTGGCTTGAAGCAGTCTGGTGAGTACAACTGATCTCATTCGCAGCAAGGTTGGACCGCTACTGTCCGGCGGAGAAAGAGACAACTTGTGATGATCCTTGCGGTGCTTGAGTTGGTGCCCCAAATGCAGCAGCGGCAACCGATGCTGGAGGTCCTAAGGTTTGTCGAGGAGCGCGTTAGGACTAAGCCAGAATGCCTGGACTGTGGCGTCTTCGAAGAGGCGACCGGCGCTCAACGAGTTGTTTACATGGAGCAATGGCGGTCAGCCAAAGACCTGCACGCTCACCTTCAGTCTGGTTTGTATTCGAAGATTTTGCAGGCCATGGAGCTTGCCTGCGAAGAACCCAGGATCAGCTTTCACGAAGTCTCACAGACAAGGTCCATGGATCTGATTACGCAGTTAAGAAGTCAACAGCGCCAGCCCGTAAGTTCACGGCACGCAGGGGGATTAAATAGATGAATATGAAACTTAGTAGACGAATTTTGTCAGTCACACTCTCTCTCGCTACGGTCGCGGTTACGATGCCGACCGACGCCGGCGCCTTAATCCTCTATCAGGAGGCCGGGTCAGCGTCTGCGCCCGGCTCAACGTCGTCTTCCGGCTATCCGGGACAGGGCGCGCCGATGACCGCTCAGGAGTTGCAGGCCCTAGTTGCCCCCATCGCGCTCTATCCCGACGCTTTGGTGGCCCAGATTCTCAGCGCCGCCACCTTTCCCGACCAGATCGCGGTGGCCAATTACTGGTTGGAGCAAAACAAGAACCTGACCGGCAGCGCTCTGATGCAGGCAGTGAACAAACAGTCGTGGGACCCCAGCGTCAAAGCGCTCACCCAGTTCCCTTCGGTGCTGAACAACATGGCGCAGAACCTCTCATGGACGTCGCAATTGGGAGAGGCCTATCACAACCAGTCATCTGACGTGATGGCGGCCGTCCAGACCTTGCGCGCCCAGGCCAAGGCTGCCGGCAATCTCAAGTCCGGTTCGCAGATCACGGTGGTGCAGCAGACGCCGCAGACTATCGTCATCCAACCCACCAATCCCCAGATTGTTTATGTTCCGCAATACAACCCGGCGGTGGTTTACGGCACACCGTATGTGGTTCCTACTTATGTGGCTCCTGCACCCAGTACTGCTGACGTGGTGGCTACCGGCCTGCTCTCCTTCGGAGCTGGAATGGCGGTCGGCGCCATGATGAGCGGCGGTTGCTGCAGCTGGGGATACAGCAGTTGGAACTGCAACTGGTATCACGGCGGCGGGGCGTACTACGGTGCCCACCCTTACTACGGTAACAGCGCATGGCACGGCGGGTATTATGGCAACGGCTACGACAATTACAACCACTATAACAATGGGTACAACAGTAGTGGTTACCACGCCGATAACAACTATAACCACGGTTACAACAGCAGCGGTTATCACGCAAATAACTACAGCCACACTACGAATGTGAGCGGCAACACTGTCAACGTCAATAATGCAAACCGCCAGACCGCCAGCGCAGATCGTAGTGCCGCCTCCGCTTCCTCCCGGGGATGGGGGCAGAGCGGAAGCGGCCGCGGATCCACGGCATTCAGCGGCTTTGGAGATCACGGATCGGGTGGTGGTGGCGGCTGGGGAGAGCGCTCAGCTAGCTCCCGCGGTTGGGGAAGTCGCGGTGGTGGCGGCGGCTGGGGCGGTGGCGGTCGCAGCTTCGGCGGCGGCGGTTTCGGTGGCCGGAGATAACCCGGAAGATATGTCTCGGATATCTGTTGATGTGCAGCAGAAAACTCGGCCGTCAACCATGAATTAATAGCGTTTGGAGGATGGGAATGTCGTACGTCAAGGTCATGATTTCGCGGTGTTGCTTGGTTCTTGCAATCCTCGCCCTGGTAATTTCTTTCGCCTCGTGCAACAAATCGCCAGAGAAGTCCGCCGCCACAGAAGCTGCGCAGAAGACATTTGCGTCTCCGGATGACGCCGGTAAGGCGCTGGCGGAAGCGGCGAAAGCGGGTAGTCACGAGACATTGGTCGCAATCTTCGGTCCGGGATCGCAGGACATTATCTTCTCCGGCGATACCGCCCAGGACAAAACCAATTTCGACAATTTCATAGCCGCTTATCCCGCTTAAGAGGAACAGCGCCGGGCAATGGTACTTCGACACGGCGGCGGGTAAAGACGAGATCCTTTCACGGCGCATCGGCGATAACGAGCTCTCCACTATGGATGTGCTTGCCGCGATGACCGCTGCCCAGGCTGAATACTTCTCGCAACATCATGATGGCGTCAAGCAGTACGCGCAGAAGTTCATCAGCGACGAAGGCAAGCAGAACGGATTGTATTGGAAGTCGCCGGAAGGTCAGCCTAGAAGCCCGCTGGGCCCGCTGGCAGCGTATGCCGCTGCCACAGAGGGATTCGCCCCAGAGGCGGGCAAGCAGCAGCCATTTCACGGGTACTTCTATCGCATCCTCACCAAGCAGGGCGCCGATGCCAAAGGCGGCACGAAAGATTACATCGTGAACGGAAAGATGACTGGGGGCTTCGCCTTCGTAGCCTATCCGGAGAAGTATGGCGATACTGGCATCACGACCTTCATCATCGACCACAAAGGGATCGTGTACGAGAAGAACCTCGGCAAAGACACTGCTGAGATGGCGAAAGCGATGACGGAGTTCAATCCCGATAAGACCTGGAACCCGGTACCGGAGTAAGCGCCAGGGTAATGTTTGCAGGACACATGCGGATCGGTTCAAGAAGTTTTCTATGCAGCATCCGTACGGCGACGTCTTCGGGATAATCCCGCCGTGGCGGATTTGGCGGCGCTCGTGGCGCAGGCTTTGGCGGTTTCGGTGGCGGATTTAGCGGGTGGCAAGCGGTGAAACCGAATTCAAGGCGGGTCTTGGTTCCTGGACTGAACTGGAGGGCGTAACTATGTACCCGATCGACTTCCTTAGAGTCCTCGCGGTGGCGTTTGTGACGCTATTTCCGGTTGTGAACCCCGTTGGCGGAGGCCCAATTTTTCTGGCTCTGACGGGTCGATACCCGCAATCGGCTCAGCGGATGTTGGCGCGAAAGATAGCAGCTTACGGATTCGTGCTGCTTTCCACTTCCTTCCTGTTCGGAAGCATAGTCTTAGATTTCTTCGGCATTACCTTGGCGGTGGTGCAGATCTGTGGTGGCCTGGTAGTCGCCGTTACGGGGTGGGGCCTGCTAAACCAGAAGGAGCAGGATCCTACTTCAGGTCAGTCGTCCGGATCGCTGGAGGATGCACTTGACCACGCTTTTTTCCCCTTGACCCTTCCCATCACCGTAGGTCCGGGATGTATCTCGATTGCCATCACCTTGGGAGCCCATTTGAGACATGAAGCTGGACCGGGGTTCGAGCATGGGTATCCGCGTCACTTCATTGCTGCTTTGGTAGGCATGTTTCTTGTCTGTGTATTGGTGATGATCTGTTATACATACGCCGACCGGCTTACACGAATTCTCGGAAGGTCCGGAACCGGCATTTTGATCCGCCTTTCAGCGTTCATTCTGTTGGCTATTGGAGTTCAGATTTTGTCGAATGGTATTAACTCCGAGTTTCCTGGTCTGCTCGGCCCAATTCACAACCAAGTCAATGGTTTTAGCTTCGAGAGCCATCTCGAAACCGTGTAGCCGTGAGCCCGGCAGGTGCAAGCGTCAGCCGAAGCGTCTCGCCATGGCAAGACGCGAATGCTCGGAATTCTTGATGAGATGAATCATGACGAGGAAACCGATGAAGGCGAGAGTTGGAGCAACAGCGGCCTTGGCATTGGTACTCATCACCATCGTCGCGTTGGTTTCGTGCGAGAAACCCAAGCACCGGAACAGGCGCAGCAGACTGGCCAGGGCCCTCCTCGAATAGAAGCGGCGGCAAATGATCGAGAAGATGGGGAACGCGGCGATTCAGAAGCTGGAGACCTAGGTACAGCAGGTGATGTAGCGCCAGCTTAGAATCCGCCGATCGGGAGAGCATGATGAAGAAGAACGTCCTTGCATTGTCGGCAGCCGCAGAAGCGGGTACTGGACTGCTTCTGCTCGTGTGGCCGCCTATAGTGGTTCGCCTGCTGTTTGGCGCAGAGATCAGTGGTGCCGGCGTAATAATGAGCCGTATAGCCGGCATCGCCCTGATTGGCCTCGGTGTCGCCTGCTGGCCGGGCAACTTCGCCCGCCAGGCGCTTAACGGAATGCTGACGTACAGCACTCTTGCCATGCTGTACCTTAGTTACATCGGTGTCCGCGGAGAAGCGGTTGGGTTGCTCTTGTGGCCGGCCGTTGGGGCCCATGTGGTCCTCGTCGCTCTTCTCGTCGTCGCGCGGTTCAAAGAACAAAAAGCGCCGGCGGCATAAGTACCTGAACTGCTGATTTGCCGTACCTCGGTCGGAGCCAGTTGGTGAATGAAGTGTCCGTATTTGTTGAGGCGCAGCCCGCGACACAGAAGAGTCCGGGGCGCGTCAAACCCGGATTTGTTCTCTTAGGCAATGGCGACGCAACGCAGGCACGCGATGAGCCGGTCGCAGTCCTCCACAGTGTTGTAGACATGCGGCGTCACTCGAATCGAACTACCACGGACGCTGACGAATACCTTCTCTCTCGCGAGCATTTCAGGAAGCTCCTTCGAAATCGTCCCTTTCCTCCGCAGCGCTAGGTAGTGGGGCGCTCGCAAGGGCTCGGCGGGTGCGGAGAATCCCAGGTTCGCCGCAGCCTCAGCTAGTTGACGGTTGAGCATCCCGACCGTCTCGGAGATCCGCGCGACGTCCCACTCCAGCAACTGCTTCATAGCGCGTAGGGCGGCGGGCAACAACGCAAAGTTGGAGCGCTCGCCCATGTCGAATCGTCGAGCGCCCACGTCGTAGGTTTCCGTGTACAGGATCAGGCTGGCGAAATCTCTAGCATTGGCGCGCTGAATCCAATTCTCCTCCAGCGGCCTTCCGCCCTGCCATCTCGGAGCGACATAGAGAAGCCCGACGGAATAGGGGCCGAGCAGTCATTTGTAGCTGGCGGCGACGGCAAAATCCGGTTGGACGTCGCGCACACTGAAACGCAACGCACCGAGCGACTGGGTGAGATCGAGAACCAGCGCCGCGCCGAGCTTACGGCAAGCTTCGCCGATGCGCACGAGGTCGAGTCTTCCGCCGCTCGTCCACTGCACGTGTGGCAGTGCGGCAACGGCCACATCTGCTGTCAGGGAATTTAGCACGGCCGCGGTCCAGTCGTTGTCTTCAGGCCACGGGACGATCTTCAGAGACGCGCCGTTATCTTCGGCTAGACGTTGCCACTCATAGTAGTTGGACGGGAACTGCTGCTCGAGTATGAGAATGCTCTGGCCTTTATTGACCGGCAAGTTTCGCGCGGCGGTTGCGATGCCGTAGCCTGCCGAAGGAACGATGGCGATGCAGTCGGCCGAGCAATCAAGGAACTGCGCGGCAGTTGCACGAAATTCTTCCGAGCCGGTGAAGAACTGATCGGGCGTAATCTGCCAGGGCTGTGCTTTACGGTTAAGCGCCGCGGCTCCGGCCTCTAGTGCCGGCTTCATCAGGGGTGACATGTAAGCGCAGTTCAAGTAAGCGATGTCGTCGGGGATGTCGAAGAGATGACGCTGGCAAGGAATCATCGTCTAGTCAGCATACTTGACCGAACACCCGTAAGGACGTGTTGTCGGGTTGCTGACCGGCTTGCCCGATGCGGACTCTTCCAGCGCAATCGACACGTAGTTCTTCGCGCCGTTTACGTCCGCAAGGTCAGTGGTCGGCCGGTCGTCAATCGCCCCGTTGTAGATCAGGGTTCCTTTGGGGTTGATGATGAAGATATGGGGTGTGGTCTTTGCGTCGTAGAGGTGACCCAGGGTGCCGGCAGGATCCAGCAAAACGGCTGTGGGTGCGGCGTCAGCCTGCTGAAGATAAGCGTTTTCTTCGGACGCGGTGACGTACCCCTGTTTACCCGGCGCAGACGAAATTACCGTGAGCCAGATCACGCCCCGGCCGGTCCATTCACGCTGCAGCCGCTGCATGTTTCCGCTGTTGTAGTGCTTCTGAGTGTAAGGGCAGCCGCGGTTTGTC
>Ga0181532_10003677_pt1 | contig 13703 bp, 12 predicted proteins | sample PEATcosm2014_Bin_33_FD_119768 | JGI IMG/M metagenome (GOLD analysis project Ga0181532, IMG submission 119768) | Peatland microbial communities from MTU Mesocosm Facility, Houghton, MI, USA - PEATcosm2014_Bin11_30_metaG | ecosystem: Environmental > Terrestrial > Soil > Wetlands > Peat | place...
CCTAATGCCTCGGGGCGTATGCCCGCGCTCGGGGGGGACTGAATGGGCTGGATGCCCGCACTCTGGGCCCGAGGACATCCCGTCACCGCGACGCCCAGCAGGGCAAGCATCGGCGCGGCCAGCCGCCCCAGGAACACCCGTCGCTGTTCCACCGGCACGAGCGTCCAGGCGATAATAGATTCGAGCTGCTCCCGCGGAATGGCGTTGAGCATGGCGCTTTCGGCGGCATCGAGTTCCAGCCCGATGGCCTCAGCCGCACGGCTGCGCGCCTCGCACAGCAGTTCGCGAAACTCGTCATCCACCGCCGCTTTCTTCAGCAGCACCTCGACGCCGCGCGGGATGGCTCCCGTCCCGCGCCCGCTCCCGGTCGGCCGCCCGCCGACAATGGTTGTTCGCACCGCCTCGCCTTCGTTTTCCTGCACGCTCATCGAAGTTCCTGCTTTCATACTCTGTTTGACGGCGAATATACCGAAATGCTTCCAACAAACAACAACCACCTGCCGGCTCAAGGTCGCGATTCACGACCCTGAAGCGGGGGCAGAATATCAAGTAGCTTCCCTAGCCTTTCACCGAACACGGCGCGCTCATAAGCACGTGTTTGCGCGATTGAGCACTCAGAGCGCGCAGCACAGAGGGCCAGCGGAGTGTCATGAGTGAGGACACCGGCACGCAGTACCTCCGGGTGGGACGGCTACATCATCAGGCCGGCAAGCTTTGCACACTAAAGGGATTTGCATCGTTTTTGTTGCTGCAATTCGCTCCGGCTTGGCCCATCCTTGGGTGACTTTTTGTTATGGGCGGGTCAGTTTTACAGTTACCAGGCGGGCGCCAGGGGTCCTCTGCGGGACAGCCCTGCCGCTCGTCAGTCCTCAGCCCCCCGTAGCCATGCCGACCGAAGCCGATACATGTCGGAAGCTCGTCGTGCCCAAGCTCCAGGCGGCGGGCTGGGACGACGACCCGCACTCCATCGCCGAGCAGCGCTGGTTCACCGCCGGCCGCATCGTCGTCCGGGGCAACCGGGCCGAGCGCCGCCGGGGCAAACGCGCCGATTTTCTCCTCCGCTACACGCGCGACTTCCCTATCGCCGTAACCTCCGCAACGCCGTGAACCAGCTCCAGTCGCTGCTGTATGCCTGACAATCCTGCCAATCCGCCAAGTGCGTCCTCGCCGCTGCGAATAGATCGTGGCGCACGTTTCTACAAATGTGATTTCCAAGTCCACACACCGCGGGACTCGGGCTGGGCTGGCGAGTTCTCCACGGTAACTTCAGAGGCAGACCGAAAGGCATACGCAAAGGCGTTTGTTGAGGCATGTCGGCGGAAGGGGCTCGACGGCATCGCCATTACCGACCACCACGACCTGTGTTTGTTTGCATTCATTCGGGAGGCGGCGGCGGCTGAGGTGAAGCCGGACGGATCGAATTACGCACCGCATGAAAAACTGGTCGTATTTCCCGGTATCGAACTCACGCTCTCCGAGCCATCGTGCCAAGCTCTGGTATTATTCGACCCAAAACTTTCAGATGCCGCGCTGCAACAAGTGTGGGGAGCACTCGGGGTCGCGCCGTTCCCGCAGAACGCAGCGAAGATTGCTGAGGTTCGCCGTCTTGGAACGGACAAGGACTTGTATGGGATTACCAGGGCGTTGGGTTCGCTGTGCGCAAATCCGGAAGAGGCTGATCCCGCCAAGCGGTATTCGATGAAGGACCACTTCATCTTGCTCCCCCACGTGAGAAAACACGGGATGAAGACTTTGTTGCGCGATGGGATGCACACCACCTATGCCGAGATGCCGTGCGTCGGCGGCTACATCGAGGGACGATTCTACGACGAACTGGAGGAATCGAATCGTTTCATCTTGGAAGGTCGCAATCACGAATATGGCCGCAAGAAGGTCGCGGTATTCCAGACTTCCGACTGTCGCGAGGCGCGAAAAGTCACAGACGCGAGCGGGGAATGGATCGACTTTGTCCAACTTGGGGCATGGCCAACTTGGGTGAAGTGGACTGAGCCATCGGCTGAAGCGTTGCGCCAAGCATGTCTAGCTTCTGCATCGCGAATTGCACACAGCGAGCCGCAGTTGCCATCGCACCGGGTTTGCTCCGTCAAAGTCAGCAACAGTAAGTTTCTAGGTCCACTCGACCTTTCGCTTAACCCGCAGTTCAATGGTCTCATCGGCGGCAGAGGCACTGGGAAATCAACTGTCCTCGAATACATTCGTTGGGCATTGTGCGATGACCCTCGCGCCTTCGACCCGTCACTCGAAGCGGCGGAGGAGTTGCCGGACTTCCAGCGCCGCAGGAAAGCACTTGTCGAAAAGACGCTCAAGGCACTGGGTGCGATCGTTACGGTCACATACGAAAAGTTTGGCGTCGTTTACACGATTGTGCGGTCTTCCGCCGAGACGAACGACAGAGTTCGCGTCATCTCTCCCGACGGAAGCTCTCAGGAAATGTCCGGTGAACAAATTCGGCGTGAGTTCCCAGTTGTTTCCTATGCCCAAAAGCAACTGAGTTCGGTCGGGACGCTGCCCGCTGAAGTGCTGCGCATTGTCACCGACCCTGTGCGCGATGCCGTCTCCCGACTAAATGAGGACTTAAACGGAGTCGTGCTTCCCAAGCTGAAGGAAGAACGACAAAAGCAGCTTCGTTTGGAGGAGCTACGCCTTCAACAGCGCGAGACCGAAGAGAAGGCTCGGCTTCTACGCGAACAGATTCAGGGCTTGCAGTCGCAGTTGGGGCAGCTCACCCCCGAACAGCAGAAGGTTTTGGATGAGCACGCACCGATTACGGCTGAAAAGCAATGGCTGGACACAGCACTCGGAACGCTCGCGAGCTTTCGTGAAACGGTGGCGGCTGCAAAGGCAAGTCTTGAGCACGCAATGGAGGTGGCATCGCCTGCACAAGGAGGAAACATCGATGAGTTGACGGTGATTGCTGGTGGCATCAATGCGGTTCGGAGGAAGGCAATCGAGAAAATTGGCGAGCTTGAAAGCCTAGTAAACGGAACGGCGTCACTGACGGCGGAGGAGCGTGCGGCTATCGAGCGTGTCGTGAAGCGCTACAACGACCACGATGTCGCCTACAAGCAGTGCGTCGAACTGACAGCGAAGAGCAAACAACAGCTTGCCGACATCGAGCGTCTCAACGGCGAGCTGGCGAAACTTGGGCAACGCATCGGCACTCTCACCACACAGATTCAGGGGCTCAGTGTGCCACCCGATGCAAACGAACCCAGCGCTTGGGCGCTCTGGACAGAGAAGCACGAGAAGCGCGCTACCCTCTTGCGCGAGCAGTGCCAGAAGATCAGCGGCCTTGCGCAGGATGCCTTCCGGGCGACTCTGCATCCATGCGCTGACACCAAGGTGATGTTTGAGGCCCTCAACAGCTATGTCTCGCGCGGCCACGACATCCGGAGGCGTGAGGAGAAGGTGCGGAATCTCGGTCGCATCGTTGGGACTGCGCCCGACCCGCTTCAGAAATGGCAAGAGCTGGGCGCCGAGTTTGATGCTCTCGTGCGCTCATCTCAGAATCCTGCGTTGCCAGATACCCCAATACTCGTTTCGGCGGACTTCACCGAACAGAATCTCACATCATTGCAGGCCCTCAAACCACAAGACGTGGAGGCAATCCGTTATCTTCCGCTCAACGACCGAATTGAATTTAAGTTTGCATTTGGGTCGAAACCGGACGGTTCGCCTGAGTTCATCCCCTTCCAAGATGCGTCACCTGGTCAACAAGCCACGGCTCTGATGCGCACACTGCTGGCGGACGAAGGTCCGCCCCTCCTAATTGACCAGCCTGAAGAGGACTTGGACAACGAGCAAATCCGCGCCATCGCTGACCGTATCGCCGAAACGAAACATAATCGGCAACTTATCTTCGTGAGCCATAACGCGAACATCGTAGTAAACGGCGATGCTGAACTTGTTGTTCGATTCGATTACGCGCCCAGCGGTAAGGCCGATGGTAGTGTTGACCGGACCAAAGGCATCGTGGAGCGGACCGGCTCGATCGATTTTCCGCCCGTCAAAGACATCATCACGTCAGTCATGGAGGGCGGACGTGAAGCATTTGAGCTGCGTCGTCAGAAATACGGCTTCTAGCCGCCCTCATACATACCGAATTTGGAGTATTTGATGCCTGGAGCCACGCCACAACAGCCCACCGCCGCCCACTCGCTCGGTTCACTCGTGAAATCCGCGCGCGACACCAAAGGAAAGGCTAAAGGCTGAAGGCTAAAGGCTAAACTGATTCTTCCCATGATGACCTTTCGCAACCGCCGGCTCCGCGACCACGCCTTGCCGATGAGCACGGCATGGTTGCTCAACGATATTGCCGAAGCCAAAGGCAAGCAGGAGTTGTTCACGCGCCAGTCGCCGCAGGTGCTCAAGGCCCTGCGCGAAGCGGCCATCATCCAGAGCGCGGAATCTTCCAACCGCATCGAAGGCGTTACGGTAGCGCCTGACCGTCTCCGCCCCCTGGTCCTGGGCGACACCAAACCGCGCGACCGCTCCGAGCAGGAAGTCCAGGGTTACCGCCGCGCGCTGAACGAGATTCACACCCGAAACGACAGACTGTCCATCAGCGCGGATACGCTCAAACACCTCCACGCCCTTTGCCAATCCGCCAGCGGCGATGCCGGCCAGTTCAAGCGCGTGAACAACGAAGTCATTCAACTTGTTCCCGGCGCTGCGCCTGTCATCCGCTTTCGCTGCGTGAAAGCGAAAGACACCGCCGCCGCCGTGGATGAGTTGTGCCTGCTTTACCGCCATGCGCTGGATCAGGACCACATCCCGCCGCTCATCGCCGTCGCCGGATTAGTGCTGGACTTTCTTTGCATCCACCCGTTCCGCGACGGCAATGGCCGCGTATCGCGGCTGCTTACGTTGCTGGCGCTCTACCACCACGGCTACGAAGTCGGGCGTTATATCAGTTTGGAGCGGCTCACTGAGGAATCGAAGGAAGACTATTACGAATGCCTGAACCGCAGTTCGCAGAAATGGCACGAGGGCCGGCACGAGTTGACGCCATGGTTGAACTTCTTCCTCGCTATCCTGCGGCGAGGCTACTCCGAGTTGGAAAAGCGTGCGGGCCAGGTCCGAGCGCCGCGCGGCGCAAAAGCCGAACTCGTTCAGGCCGCGATTCGCCAGGAACCCGGCGAGTTCCGTATTGGTGACATTGAGCGCGCGTGCCCTGGTGTGGGGCGCGAGTGGATACGTTCCCTCTTGCGCGACATGAAAGCGGCTGGCGAGGTTTCCTGTCAGGGCAAAGGTCCAGGGGCGCGTTGGCGCTACTTGCGGAATAGGGGTATTAACTCCTGAATGAGGGTAGTAATGAGGGTATTAAGGCTGAAGGCTAAAGGCTAGAGAATGAGCGAAAAGGTACAAGAGTTGAAGGCAAAGCCGCCAATTCAGACGACAGCGCAGTCCCTTGGGGCGCTGCTCAAATCTGCGCGCGACATCATGCGCAAGGACAAGGGCCTGAACGGCGACCTCGACCGCCTGCCGATGCTCACCTGGATCATGTTCCTGAAGTTCCTCGATGATCTGGAGCTGCAGCGCGAGGGCGAGGCGAGGCTCGCTGCGAAGAAATTCAAGCCCGCCATCGAGCACCCTTACCGCTGGCGCGACTGGGCGGCCAAGTCCGACGGCATCACCGGCGATGAACTTATTGCCTTCATCAACAACGAGGAGACCACCCGCCCTGACGGTAAACAGGGCGCGGGCCTTTTCCGCTACCTGCGCACCCTAACCAGCTCCAACGGCGACGACCGGCGCGATGTCATCGCCACTGTGTTCAAAGGCGTGCAAAACCGGATGGTCAGCGGCTACCTGTTGCGCGACGTCATCAACAAGCTCAACGGCATCCACTTCACCGCCAGCGACGAGTTGCACACGCTGGGCGCGCTCTACGAATCCATGCTGCGCGAGATGCGGGATGCGGCGGGGGATTCCGGCGAGTTCTACACCCCGCGCGCCGTCGTGCGCCTCATGGTCGCCGTCAGTGATCCGCGCCTGGGCGAAACCGTGCTCGACCCCGCCTGCGGCACCGGCGGCTTCCTGGTCGAAGCGTTCAACCACCTGTCCAAACAAGTCAAGACCGTGGCTGACCGCCGCGTGTTGCAGGAGCGCTCGCTCATCGGCTGCGAACCCAAGACGCTGCCCTATCTGCTCTGCCAGATGAACTTGCTGCTGCACGGCCTCGACGCCCCGCAGATTGACCCCGGCAACTCCCTCCGCTTCAAGCTGACCGACATCGGGGAGAAGGACCGGGTGGACATCATCCTCACCAATCCGCCCTTCGGCGGCGAGGAGGAGAAAGGCATCCAGGGCAATTTCCCCGAGGACAAACAGACCGCCGAGACGGCGCTGCTGTTTTTGCAGCTCATCATGCGGAAGCTGCGGCGGGTAGGGACGCGTTCCACCGCGTCCCCATCTGATCAGGGACGCGGTGGAACGCGTCCCTACCAGGCTGCGCGCGCCGCGGTGGTGGTGCCGAACGGAACGCTGTTTGGGGATGGCGTGTGCGCGCGTATCAAGGAGGAGCTGCTTAAGGAGTTCAACCTGCATACCATCGTCCGGCTGCCCAACGGTGTTCGCGCCTTACACCAGCATCCCGACGAATATCCTGTTCTTCGACCGCTCAGGGCCGACGCGCGAGGTCTGGTATTACGAACAGCCGCTGCCCGAGGGGCGGAAGAACTACACCAAGACGGCGCCGATCCAGTTCGAGGAATTCGCGCCGCTCGTGAGTTGGTGGGGTCGAGCCGACCGGGCCAACGAGCGGGAGGAGAACGAGCGCGCCTAGCGCGTTCCCGCCGCCGAACTGCTGGCCGCCGGCTGCAACCTCGACCGGAAGAACCCGCGCGCGAAGGAAGACATAACGCACCTGCCGCCGGAGCAATTGGCTGCCAGCATCCTTGCCAAAGAGCGGCGGATTGGAGAGATCATGGGTAGCATACGGAAACTCCTGTCGAAATAGGATCCATATGACGAATTCTCCTGAGCCAGAGAATCAACCCGGCTTCATCCCTCCGCACGGGGGCTACGAGAGCTTGAAGGGTTACCAGATGTCGGTGCTCGTGTACGACGCCACGGTGGAGTTTTGTGACCGCTTCATTGACCCGAAGTCCCGCACCCACGACCAGATGGTGCAGGCGGCGCGGAGCGGGAACAAAAACATAGCCGAGGGCAGTCAGGTGAGCGGCACGTCCAAGAAGATGGAGCTGAAGCTCGTGGGCATAGCGCGTGCCAGCCTCGAAGAGCTCCTGCGCGACTACGGAGATTTCCTGCGGCAGCGCGGCCTGATTGAGTGGGGCAAGGACCATCCGATGGCGCGGTTGGTGCGGCGGCTGGCCTATGCTCCAAATCGGTCCTACGAGACCTATGCGTCCTATATCGAAAACGCCCCCCCAGAAGTCGCGGCCAACACCATGCTCTGCCTGGTCCACCAGACCAACTACCTGTTGGACCAGCTCCTCCGCCAGTTGGAACAGGCGTTTCTGCGGGAGGGCGGTTTCACGGAGCGGCTCTACCAGGCCCGGCAGCAGGCCCGCGCCCTGCCGCCGCGGCCAAGCTTCAGGCGGAATAGGACGAATCAGACGAATCCGGCCTCTCCGCAGCCCAAGCCGTCCTATCCGTCCAACGCCGTGCCGCCAAAGCCAAGCGCGGCCAAACCACCTCAACCATGACCAAACCGTGGCCAAAAGTCAGGCTGGCTGAGGCGCTACGGCGCTCGGACGAAACCGTCGAACTTCAGCCGGACGCCGAGTATCGCCAGATCACGGTAAAGCTTTGGGGCAAGGGTGTTGTGCTGCGCGGCACCTTGACCGGAGCGGCAATCGCGGCTTCGCGGCAGTTGGTGGCGCGCCGCGGCCAGTTTATCCTCTCGCGAATTGATGCTCGCAACGGCGCGCTGGGCATTGTGCCTGCCGAACTAGACGGAGCTATTGTCACGAATGACTTCCCGGTGTTCAACGTGGCCGAGAAGCGGTTGTTGCCAGCTTACCTCGGTTGGATGTGCCGCACGGCGTCATTCGTCGAAGAATGTAAACGAGCGAGTGAAGGCACGACCAATCGCGTGCGGTTACAGGAAGACAAGTTTCTGGTGCGCGAACTCCCGCTGCCGCCGTTGGCGGAGCAGCGGCGGGTGGTGGCGCGGATTGAGGAACTGGCCGCCCAAATCCACGAGGCCCGCACCCTACGCCACCAAGCCGCCGAAGAAGCCGAGGCGCTCTTTGACTCCTCCCTGACTGCAATGTTCGACTCCTCCCAGTGGCCGTCGAGACAACTGCCTGAGGTCGCCAAGGTCGCGCGGGGAAAATTCGCACATCGCCCACGGAATGAGCCGCGATTCTACGGAGGCGAGTTTCCATTTATTCAGATCGGCGACATCTCAAACTCCGGCCGCTACATCCGCACCTACTGTCAGTCACTCAACAGGGACGGATTGGCAATTAGCCGAATGTTCCCCGCTGGAACCGTTGCCATCGCAATTACTGGTGCAACAATTGGTGTCACCGGCATCCTCGGATTCGACTGCTGTTTCCCAGACAGCATTGTCGGGATCCAGGCGAGGCCGGAGTTGACCACGCCAGAGTTCATCTACCTTGCAGTGGAGCACGCCAAGAAGACCGCTCTCGCGGAGGCCACCCAGACGACCCAACCAAACATCAATTTGGGGAACCTTCAGCGCCTCAAGGTTCGCGTCCCGCCGCTCGACGAACAGCGCCGCACCGTGGCCGAACTGGACGCCCTCCAATCCCAGGTGGACTCCCTAAAGCGCCTCCAAGCCGAAACCGCCACTGAGCTCGACGCCCTCCTCCCCGCCATCCTGGACCGCGCCTTCAAAGGACACCTCTAATGGACCCAGGGGCAACAGACGCCTTCTCAGCAAAATTCATCTACAGAGTGGTTCGTAACCGCGCTCCGATGTTCGCGGTCGCTTTCGCTCTCCTGTTTACGATCATCGCGGTCGCCCAATACCTCTTTGTTCGCCACGGAGTTTATAAGTCTGCGGAGTTACAGTTGCTCCAGGTGGCCGACCAAGTTGCTTCGGAGATTGCGTTCAAAGACAAGTGGGACCTGACCGCCCATCGTCAATCTGCCGAGGTTCAGGCGCTCCATATTTTTGTGGTCACGTCCGAGGGAGTAGTCGTGGAGACGTCCGGATTTATACCCGGGCTCATTGGCCCGGTGCGGCCGCTTGACGAATCGATTTTTGCCGAGCCAAAGACCGTTAAGGTGCTGGAAACTGGCGAGACGTGGAGGGAGTACGCGGTCAGGGTTCGGGGGGGCGTTGTGGCACTGGGTATCTTGAATCCCCAGGACGTGAGCGCACCGGATACCTTTCTGACGAATGCGGCACGTGAGTTCGGTTCCACGATAGAGGATGCCGTAAAGGTTCGTACGCGCCAAATAGCGAGCCAAGTCGATTATGCGATCGTGGATGATGCCGGCAACCTGTTGTTTGAGGCCGATTGGTTTCCCCTCAAGCTGGAGCCGAGTTCCTTGTCACAGTTCAGAGACTTGCGCGGGCTGGTCGAGCGAGGAGGCAAGTCTTATTTGGTGGTTTCCAAATCCATTAGGGACTCCCACGGCAATACTGTCGGCACGATTCTTATACCCAAAGAGGTAACCGGGGAGGTGCATGTGATCCGCCAGCATATTTTGTTCAACGCAATTGCGACCCTCGCCTCGTGGCTCGCGGCGTTGCTGGTCGTAACTCTTTATCTCGCAATCGAGGACTGGCGGCAGCGCCCACAAGCAGTGTCCCTTGAGGAGGCGCTGAAGAATGGCGAGTCACAATCGATCGAATTCAAGGAAGGTCATGCAGACGTGCCGCTACAAAAGGCGATTGCCGCTTTTGCCAATACCAATAACGGAACAATCTTCCTCGGGGTGAACAACAAGGCCGAAGTTGTGGGAATCGACTGCGACACCCCACAGAAGAAGGATGACGAACTCCTGCGCATTCGCAATATAACGACCCAGGCAATTAGACCGGCGATCTCCGTGCGCGCGGATTTCGTTGCTCACCAGGCGAAGACTGTGTTGCGGATCTTCGTTCCGCGTGGTGAACAGCCGCTTTATTTCCTCAATCACGAAATCTACGTTCGTGAACAAACTGCAAGCATGAGGGCTACTCCTGAGCAAGTAGAGGGAATCCTGTCCAAGTTTTATCGATGAAATGTTCGGCCAAGAAAAAAAGTCTCTTGCCCTGACCAACCAGTTTGAGACCCGGCCGGCCAAAACGGAGGTGGACGCGCTGAAGCGCCTGCAAGCCGGGACCGACGACGAGCTGGATGCCCTGCTCCCCACCATTTTGGACAAAGCCTTCAAAGGACAATTGTGACATGGTCAACAAACGAGAGTTTCCGCTGGCGGAAGTATATCGGTTGCTCGAATCCGGACCGGTCGTGCTGGTGACGACCTGCCGCGCGGGGCGGGCTAACATCATGCCGATGTCGTGGCATACCATGATGGAATTTGTGCCGCCGCTGGTGGGCTGCGTCATCAGCGACCAGAACTACACGTTTAAGATTCTGCGCGCGACCGGTGAATGTGTGCTCAACGTCCCGACGGTGGAATTGGCCAGGAAGGTGGTGGCTTGTGGTAACGTTTCCGGGCAACACATGGACAAGTTCAAAACCTTTGGCCTCACACCGGTGCCAGCCACCGTCGTCAAAGCCCCGCTCGTCGCCGAGTGTTATGCAAACCTGGAATGCAGGGCGGTGGATCGGAGGCTGGTGCCCAAATACAACTTCTTCATCCTGGAGGTGGTCAAAGCGTGGATTGATCCGCGGCGGAAGCGGCCACGCACGATTCATCATCAGGGCGAGGGCGTGTTTCTGGTGCCGGGGCGGACGATTCATCTGCCGTCTCCAAAAACCTCCTTTCTCCCCGCTTGAGGCGCCTGCAAGCCGAGACCGCCGCAGAGCTGGATGCCCTGCTCCCCGCCATCCCAGCCAAAGCTCTTAGACTCTGGTCGCATGAGGAATAACAAACATTTCGGCAAATACCGCGGCATAGTGATCAACAACATGGCTCAGGTATTGATCAGCGATATGGCCGGGCCGACCCGCGGCATCCTGCTCAAGACCATGAGTGGGGCGATGATTGCCATCAACGATGCGGGCATCACCATTTCCAATGGCAAAGGGGCGGTGATCACCATGGCCGGCCCGACCGTGGACATCAACTCGGGCGCTCTGACGGTGCCCTGATTAGCTGGCACGTGGACAGGAAGTTCGAGGGGGCACACGCTCAAATCTGAAAAGAAATTGGGGGCGTGATGCGTGAAACGTGAAACGTGACAAGGGGATCAGAGGCTCGGGCGGACTGGCGAGGCGGGTGGACCAATCCTGCGGGATCGTGGCGGGGAATCGGGCACCTATTTCACGATGCAATGGATCGTTCACAAGCTTCGACTGGCGGGGATTTAATATGGGGTGCCTCTCAGAAAGAAAGAGTGGACGAGAATACGGGCGTTTGGCGAGAACGTGCGCCGCGAACGTCTGCTGAGAGGCTTGACGCAGGAGCAACTGGCGGAACGGTGTGAGATCGCGACCAGGAACCTGCAAAAGGTTGAGGCGGGTGAACTCAACATTCTCGTCACCACGGCGTTCCGGATCCAGTTGGAGCTTCGGTGTCCGTGGAAACGGTTGGCTCCTGGCGAGTGAGGTTTGGCTGGCTCCTGGCCACAACAGGAGAACGCGGTTTGGCTGGTGGGTACGTAAAGCTGCATGGGCGGTATTGATGGTGTACATGGCGACGAGGCGGGCACTGGACACGAGTGTCCCGCGCAAGAGCCATTGGAGAGGGAAACCGGAAAGGTCCTTGCGGACGGCCACCAAGTAGAAAGCAGAAACCTGCTGGCGACGGAGGAGGAGCAAGCGGCAATTTGGGCGATGCTGAGCAAGCGGGCGGAGTCTGCGCCGGCTGGCGCGGGGGTTGGCCGGGCCGCGGCGCTGGCCCGGGCTGGATTGAAGGTCGCTGCCATGGTGCTGCTGGCGGCTGGCGTTGAAGCCGGTTATTTGGATGGAGACGAGTTCGACGACGTTGGCTGTACTGTGGCACAGCAGCCGGGCGGGACTTCTCACGGTGCGCGTTCGGCCGAGGCCCGGGAGCGCGCGGGCGGCAAGGTGCCCGGCTCTGACGGCGGGTCTGCTGGCGGTTCCGGCGGTGGTGGACCTGGTGGCCGGCCGGAATGCGAGGTGCGGGCTGCGCTGTGCGCACACCGAATGCCCGACGGCCAGTGCCAGAGGTCGAACCGGGAGTGCCGGTTGTTTGCCGCTCAGGGAAAAGCTGAAATTCTGAAAGCTGAAACACTGAAGGGGGAGAGTGAGGCGGGAAAAGCTGAAATTGGGGAAGCTGGAGCTTTCCGAATCAATCTGCTGAAGCAGGTTCTCGATTCGACGCTGGAGCAACAGGCGGCGATTGAGCGCATTCTCGATGGGCAGGCCCTTCCGGAACGCCAGCAGAGGCCGCCGCCGGCCAACGGCGCCGGTCAGACCGCGATGCCCGGGCCGTCGCAGCCCGATGAGCCAAACCTGAGCCTCGCAGCCAAGGTCTTTGAGTTGCTCAGTGCGCTGGACCCCGGCAAACGGCTGCGAAAGGCCTCACCCATCAAGGTCTTTCTGCTTCGCTTCCGTCGGAACCTTTCACTCTCGGAGATTGCCCGTGCCTGCGCCTGCGCCAGGTCGCTGGTCGCCCTCCGGCTCAAAGCGATCCAGGAGAAGCTCCCCTGGCAGCCGCAACAGCTTCGGGAGCTGTCTGCTCACGTCGAGGCGATGCAAGACGCGGTGAGCGACTCCAGGGCCAGGCGGATCTTCCGGAAGGGCGCCCTTGGCGGAGACGGAGAGGACGACCGGGAATCTGACTGATGGAACGGGCCGGATGGTTGGTTGAGGGTTGAAAGTTGACCCGTCCTCCGTAGCATGACTGCGGAGGGTGGAGGGTTGAAGGACCAAAGAAAGAGCCTCGTTACCTCGGCTGCTACGGGTAACGAGAGGTTAGATCGGCTGGAACGCCCCCCATTTTGGACGGAATTTTGGACAGTCCAAAATCCCCACGAAACCCTCGCCAGCATTGATTATCTCTGCTCCGAACCGTGCTCCATTTTGGACACCGCCCGGCATATAGGGGCCCGTGGCATGAAGCCACCGGCCCGCCACAGAACGTACGAACGAGCGGATGAGAGAAAGCCTGCCAACCAGGCTGCTGTTGATGCTTGCCGGGGCAACACCGGAAAAGCTGGCGGCGGTCGAGCGCTTTCTCAAAGAGAGCCCTTTGCCAGAAGGACTCGCTCCGGCCAACGAAGCCGGCCAGACCGCGCCAGTTGAGACGCCGGATCCGCTCTGCCACACCTTGCGCCGCGAACCGGCGTGCTGGGTCCTGGTCTTCCAAGGGCGGCGCGCCTACCTCAAGTATGAGATCGGCCTTCAGTACGTGGGCTACCTCTTGTCCCACCCCGACCAGAGAGTTTCCGGCGCGACGCTCTTCAGCAAGTTCCACCCCCAATCGCCGAAGGTTTCCGGCATTAGCCATCTCGTGAGCCCGGATGGTGGCGAGATCACAGATCTCCCCGACGACGCGACTCCCAGCGAGGAGAACCTGGACAAGGACACGGAGAGAGTCCTGGAGGCGCACCGGGAAAAGGCCCACGAGTTCCGGGAAACATTGCGGGATCCGGACGCATCAGC